>Ga0307312_10000568_pt1 | contig 17559 bp, 14 predicted proteins | sample ER_DNA_202_FD_194489 | JGI IMG/M metagenome (GOLD analysis project Ga0307312, IMG submission 194489) | Bulk soil microbial communities from the East River watershed near Crested Butte, Colorado, United States - ER_DNA_202 | ecosystem: Environmental > Terrestrial > Soil > Floodplain | place... | reverse complement strand
CCATCGCAGGATCGGCATGAGCGGCGGCCTGTTCACCAACGCGCTCCTTCGCGAGAGCGGTCTCCAGCTCGAGCCGGCACGTATCGAGCGCATGAAGCGCTTCCACGCGGAGGCGTACAAGCGGCGCTCCGCAGACGTGCGCCCACTCCCCGGCGCGCGTGAGCTGCTCGCGTTCCTGACTGACGCAAAGATCCCGTGGGCGATCGCCACCAGCGGCCGCATGGAAACGGCCGGCCCGATCATCGACATGCTCGGCGTCGACCGCGCGCGAACGCCGGTCGTCACGCGCGACCAGGTGAAGTACGCGAAGCCCGATCCCGATCTCTTCATCGCTGCCGCAGAGCGACTCGGCGTCGGCATCGAGCACTCGACGGTCGTCGGTGACGCCATCTGGGACATGCTTGCCGCGCGGCGCGCACGGTCGCTCGGCATTGGATTGTTGTCCGGCGGCTACGGACTCGAGGAGTTGGAACGCGCCGGGGCATACCGTGTGTTTGAAGATCCAGCGGACATGCTGACGCACATCGATGAAGTAGGAGGACGCAGGTAGCCGCGCGTCCTCGACGAGCCTGAAAACGACGACGGCCGGGCGAAGAGAGCTCGCCCGGCCGTCGTGTGCTGTAGATCAACAGCTACCGCCCCACGCCCGTCGTCTTGGTAACTGGATCGAGAATCTCCCGGATTTGCGATCGCGCTCCTTCTATATGAAGGCGCGTATCCCTGTCCCCAGCCCGCCCCGACGCCGCCGCCAGCTCCCGATCGAGATCCCGTAGCTCGCCTCTCAGCATCGTCTGAATTTCCCCCGTCAACGGCGGCGGCCCCTGCGGCCCGAACTGGAACCCGCCACCCTGCCCCGCGTCGGCCGGCGGGTTGATCTTGCGGTCGATCGTCTCGAGATACGAGCGCTGCAGCGCACGACGATACGCGTCGATCCGCGGTGCACCCGCATAGATCTCCGTCCACACGCCGTGGCGAAGATCGCCCAGCATTTCGCCTAACGAGTAGGCGTTCGCCTTGTCCGGCGCCATTGCCGTGAACTCCACCAGCCGCGTCATCCGCCCATCGCTCAACACGGTGTTGATGATCGACGCCTGCGCGCGCTGAACGCGGTCGATCTCTCCCACCGGGCCTAACCGCCCTCTCACCTCGCGATCGATCAGGAACGACGGTGTCTGGAGGGCGTTGTCCGCGAGGAACCTCATCGCCTCCTTCTGCCGCGACTTGGGCAGCGGCGTGAACCTCGCGCCCGGCTGCCCGCCGTACTTCTCCTGGCTGGTCGCGCCGCCGATCACGTTCGCCACGTGGCCCATCTCCCGCATCCACTGGCTCATCATTCCGTCATAGAGGGCCGACAGCTCGTCGAAGTCCTCCGTCGGCCGCACCGTCGTGCTCTGCAGCCACGCCATCTCGCGGCGCAGGTTCTTGATGCCTAACGCGGTCGCCTTCACGGCGTCGATGTCACCCACCGCCTCGGTCTCCTCGCCCGGGTCTGCGCCAAAGGAGCCCGACGTCGAGAATCGCAGATACGGCTTCGCGTCCTGCTCGCGCGCCCACGCATCGAGCACTTGGCGCTCCTCGTCCGGTGTCTTCGCCTGCGGAATCGGCGCGTAGCCCCAGTGCGTCGCCCAGATGTCATACGGGCCGATCCCCGGCACCAGCAGCTCCACCGGAATCGAGTCCTCGGGCTGCGCGACATAATTGAACCGGCTGTAGTCCATCAGCGTCGGTGTGTGGCCCATCCGCGCCAGGAAGCTCCTGTTGCGCAGGCTGTCCAGCGGGTAGGTCGAGCTGGCCTTCATGTTGTGCTGGAAGCCTAACGTGTGGCCGACTTCGTGCGCCACGACGTATTCGAGCAGCCTGCCCATCAGCGAGTCGGGGAGCGGGAAGCTCCTTGCCCGCGGGTCCACTGCCGCCGCCTGCGTGTAGTACCAGGTGCGCGCCAGCGTCTGCACGTTATGATAGAACTGGATGTGGGCGTTGATGATCTCGCCGCTGCGCGGATCGTGCACGTGCGGGCCGCTCGCGTTCTGCACGGTGCTCGGCAGCCAGCGGATGACCGAGTAGCGCGCGTCCTCCGGCGACCAGTCGGGATCGTTCGGCGCCTCCCTGGCGACGATCGCGTTCTTGAACCCGGCCGCCTCGAACGCCGGCTGCCAGTCGTTCACGCCCTTGATCAGCCACGGCACCCACTGCTTCGGCGTCGCCGGGTCGATATAATAAACGATCTGCTTCACCGGCTCCGACACCGCGGCGCTCGGATCCTTCTTCTCCAACCGATATCGCGTGATGAAGCAGCGCTCCGTCGATTTCTGCTCCGGACGCGCGTAGTCGGTCAGCGAGAGGCTGAAGTAGCCGACGCGGTTGTCGCACAGGCGCGCCATCATCGGCACGTCGGGCAGGCGATGGATGCTGTACGACATCACCATCGTCGCCGACGGCGCGTTCGTTCCGCCCTGGCCGAAGGTGCGAGGTGGCTGCTGTCCCCCGCCCTGCCCTTGCGGCGCCGGCGGATTGTTGAAGGTGAGCGTCGTCTCGACGTTCACGTTGTCCGGAAACGCCACCGCCCGCTCGATCCAGCTGCGGGTCGGGTCGATCGTCGCTCGCGGGCTGATGCGCTGCGACGGAGACATCTCCGTCGGCACCTGCGTGAAGAGGCGCGTCACGTCGATCACCATCGAGCTGTCCTTGCCGTACGCCTCGACGTTGAACACGGCGATGATCGGACTCACGTTCGCCGCCTGGACCGCGCCCACGACGGGGTTCGCCGTGTCGCCGGCGATCACTTCATAGCTCACGCTGCGCAGCAGCACGCGGTTGTCGCGCCGCTCCCAGCGCAGCACACGGTTGTTGAGCGCCTGTCCGCCGTAGCCGACGCCTAACGTCGTCTTGGCGATCTCGCTCACCAGCAGCTCGTCCTTCCCCAGCTCGGCGTTCGGGATCTCGAAGAACAACCTGGACCCGAGACGATGCACGGAGATCAAACCGGTCCGGCTCTTCGCGTCGCGCGTGATCACGCGGTTGTACGGGCGCGGGTTGGGCTCGGGCATTCCGCCGCCCCCGGCGCCGCCGACGCCGCCGCGCCCGGACCCTTCCGGGATCGTGTCGGAGCGTGCCGCGCTATTCGCGCGCTGTCCGCCGCCGGCGGGAGTGGGTGACGTTGCCGGCTTCGAGGCCCTGCTGCACGCGCCGGCGAGCGCGATCAGTGCGATCGCGGCGCCCAATGGTCCGAGTCTCTGTCGCATTCGATGGGTGTGGAGCGAGTGAGAGTGGTAAGCTGCCTTCCCTACGTTGTGCCCGGCGCCGGCGTTGAGCCGGTTGCCGCTGGCGCCTGTGTGGGCGTCCATCTTACTTATTCGCCAACGACATGGCGACCTCCACAAGCTTCACGAAACCGTCCCGACTCTGGAACGAGCGGTTCGTTCCACCCTGGAACGCGACCACGATCGCAGTGCTGTACGTGGGCTGGATCGTGCTCTCCCGCTCGCGGATGGTCTTCCAGCTCTGGCCGGGGATCAGTGCCTGGTACCCGCCGGCCGCGCTCCTCGCTGCCGCATGCATCCTGTGGGGTTGGCGCGCGCTTTTGCCGATCATCGCCGCGGCGTTCACCGTCGGCATCGTGTTCACCGGCCCTGGCGGCGGCGGGTGGTGGCGGTTCGCTGTCCTCTCGGTGACGCTGAAGGTGATCTACTGGGTCGGGTCGCGCGTGCTGCGGCGGCTGTCTTTCGACAGCTGCTTCCCGCATCCGATCGACGTCGCGCGCTTCACCGGCGTCATGGCTGTTACCGCCTTCGCCTCGGCGATCGTCGGCACCTCCGAAGCGGCGGCAACGGGCGCGCTTCCATGGAGCGAGTTGCGGAGCGCGATCCTTCTCTATTGGGCGGGCGACTTCGTCGCGGTGCTCGCGCTCACGCCGGCGCTGCTCATGATAGCGCATGGGCTTGGGCGCGGCAGCCGTGCGGGCAGACTGGTGAACCACCCGAGGAGCCGTCGTCGCGATCTCGCGCAGGCACTCACCGTGCCGGTCGCGCTCTGGCTCGCGTTCGGTGTCGCGCCTCGCCTCGGCTTCATCGCCTACGCGCTCTGCTTTCTGCCGTTAGGCTGGGTGGCTCTCACGCACGGCGTGAATGGCGCCTCGCTCATGATCGCGGCGCTCGACATCGGCGCCATCGGGCTTCTCCATTTCTCGGGCGTCATGCCGCGCGACAACCTGGAGGTGCAGACCTTCATGGCGTCGCTCGCCCTCACCGGTCTCCTCCTCGGCAGTGTGGCCGACGAGCGCGAGCGTGCGCGCCGCCAGCTCGTCGAGAGCGAGGAGCGATACCGCGAGCTGGTCGAGTTGCTTCCCGACCCACTCGTCGTGCATCGCGACGGCCGGATCCTGTTCGCGAACCCGGCGGCGGCGACTGTGCTCGGTGCGGCGAGCGCGGACGCGCTGGTCGGCGCCGCGTTCAGCGACATGGCCGATCCGTCGTCGCGCGATCTGATCGCCCAGCGTGTCGAGCAACTCGCCGCCGGCGTCCCCGTGGAGCTCGTCGAGCACCGATTCATCAAGCTCGACGGCTCGGGCACGGCGAACATCGAATCGGTGTCGATCCCGATCGTCTACAACGGACTTCCGTCCGCGCTGACAGCGGCGCGTGACGTGACTGTACGCAAGCGCCTCGAGGACGAGCTGCGCCACTCGCAGCGTCTCGAGGCGGTGGGCCGGCTGGCCGGCGGCGTCGCGCACGACTTCAACAATCTGCTGACGGTCATCATCAGCTACAGCCAACTGCTTCTCTCCGAGCTCGAGCCCAACGCGCCGACGCGCGTCTACGTCGAGGAGACGCGAAACGCCGCCGACAGGGCGGCGGCGCTCACGCGGCAACTGTTGACGTTCAGTCGCAAGCAGATTCTCCAGCCCAAGCCCGTCAGGCTGAACGACGTCGTCGGCGGAACGGAGACACTGCTCCGCCGCCTGATCGGGCCGGAGATCGACACGAAGTTCCGGCTCGGTGCCGAGGCGGGCATCGTCCACGCCGATCCGGGACAACTCGAGCAGGTCGTCGTCAACCTCGCCGTCAACGCACGCGACGCGATGCCTGACGGCGGCGCCCTGACAATCGCGACCAGCGCATTGACGGTGCAGGCGCCCGAGCCACGGTGGCCCGGTCTCGCGGCGGGCATGTACGCAACGCTGTTCGTGAGCGACACCGGCACCGGGATCGACGACGCCGTACGCATGCACGTCTTCGACCCTTTCTTCACGACCAAGGATCCGGCGAAGGGAACGGGCCTCGGTCTCGCGACGGTGTACGGCATCGTGAAGCAGAGCGGCGGCTCCATCTTCGTCGAGAGCACAAAGGGTGTCGGGAGCCTGTTCGCCGTGTTTCTGCCGCGGATGGTCGAGCGCGCGGACACGCCGCCGCACGGCCACGTTCCGATTCCACTCGGCGCCGGAGCGGCGCCGCGCGTGACTGAACGCGGCGTCCTCGTGCTGCTCGTCGAGGATGACGACGCTGTACGTGCGGCGACGAGACGGGTTCTCGAGCTCGCGGGCTTTGCGGTGCTCGAGGCGGGCAACGGTCTCGAGGCGCTCGAGAAGATCGACAGCGCCAAGGTGCCGATCGATCTCGTGCTCGCGGATGTCGCGATGCCGGGGATGAACGGCCACGAGCTCGCGCGGACGCTGCACGAGCGCGGCGATGGCATGCCGGTGATTCTCGCTTCCGGCTACGCGGACCCGGACATCGGCGACGGCGTGGCCACCCGTGGGCGTGTGCTGCAGAAACCGCTTGATGCGGCGACGCTCACCGCGGCGCTGGAGGAGGCGCTTCGAGCGCGGTAGCGATATCCGGGACAGGAAGCGCTGTGTAATCCGCGTACCGCCCGCTAGACTTCAGTCACGCGGGACGCGCAACACCAGCCCGCGTCGCGAGAATCACAGGCGCTCCTGGCGACGCCCCAGCGCCGGGTTCAAATGTCCGTAGACCGCAGCACACCCTCCGAAGAGCGTAGCGATGACAGCCGCTCGCAGTACCTTGCGACCCTCTTCGAGCGCGCCCGATCGAGCGGCACGGTTGGGAGCCAGCAGATCCGCGACGCCGTCAGCTTGTACGTCAAGGAGTTGTGCAGGTCCGGGATGCAGTCTCCCGAAGTGCTGTTCGCCGTTAGGCAGACGTTGAGCACGCAGATCCTCGTCTCCGGCACGGACCGCGAGCGGGACTCGACGATCGTCCGCTCCTTCGTGGACGAATGTACGCGGGCCTTCTACCGCATTGCCTGACGCTGAGCGGTCCCGTGTATTTGTACGTTAAGAGACATTAATGATTGCATTTTTTGTCTTTTAGCGTACATTAGTACCGGAGCGGAAAACCCACCAGACCGCTCGTTCAACGTATGTCGGCGCTACTGGCGACGCCCGAACGGGGAGTCGACATGTGGGAGCGTCGAATCGCCGAAGACGAGAATCCGGTTCTCAGCTCGACCCAACTCGCGCGTGTCTTCGATCGGGTGACCGAGGGCAGGGCGTCGAGTGCGCGGTTGCACGCGGCAATCGGTGAGTACGTCGGCTTCCTTCGCGACGCCGGATTGCCCCCTGAAAAAGTCGTGATCGCGGTCAAGCGCTCGCTCGGTTTCGACGAGCTGGGGTATCGCTTGCCAAACCCCGTTCAGGCGCCCGTCATCACTCGCGCGATCACGGAGTGCATCCGTCGATATTACGGACCGGTTCCGCCTCACTAGCCGACGGCGTGGCTGAGTCCGGCTGCTCGACCGTCTCGGCCGGCAGCGTACGTGCCTCGCCGTTGCGGAGCACCCAGAACCACTCGTCGCAGCGGGGCCTGCCTAACGCAGCGAGGGCTTCGCGCAGCGAGTCGACAGGCTCGCGATCTGCGTCGTCACCCTGACGGAAGGTGCCGAAGTGGATCGCCATCGCAGTCCGTGCGCCGAGAAAGCGGGCGGCGCGCACGGCGTCGCCGGCCGACATGTGGCGCGCCGCGAGAGGCCTGCGTGGGCGCTGCGGCGCGATCGGGAGCAGCGCGAAGCGGATGCGCGGGAAGCGCTCGTGGATCATCGCCAGGAAGCGGCCATATCCCGTGTCGCCCGCGAAATAGAGCGCGCCCTCGGGCGTGTCGATCACGAAGCCAACCCAGAGCGTTCGATCGCGGTCGTCAATGCCGCGTGCCGACCAGTGACGCGCCGGGACCGCGGTCAGGCGCACGTCAGGCGCGAGTGCCGCGCTCTGCCACCAGTCGAGGTTCTCGCCGCCGGCGACGCCACGCACGGCCAGGTATTCGGCGTTGCCAAGTCCCGTCAGGATCCGCGGATGAAAGCGCTGCGCGAGGCGGCGCAGCGTCGGCACATCCATGTGGTCGTAATGGTCGTGGCTGATCAGCACGACGTCGATCGGCGGCAGGTCCTCGAAGCGGATCCCCGGCGGACGATGCCGCCTGACCCCGATCCCATGAAACGGTCCGATGCGCTTGGACCACACGGGATCGGTGAGGATGTTCAGGCTGTCGGTCTGAATGAGCACTGTCGCGTGGTTGACGAACGTGACGCGCACCTCGCCGAACCCGACGCGCCCCGGCGGCGTGTCGGTCGCGAGCTCTTCCCAGCGCGGCCACGGGCCGTGCTCGTGGAACGGGTTCACGCGGCGGAATGCGTCGCCCGCCGCGCCAATCGACGTCGGCTCGTAGTTGTGGAAGTGGACGCCGTCGAAGTGGTCGGATCGCGGTCCGAGGTAGATCGGCGTCAGCACCGCGCAGCCGGTGGCGAATGCCAGCACGACGAGAGCGATCAAGCGCGGCGCACCTCGTGCGCGACCATCCCGAGTGGTCAGTCCTGCGCGCGGCATACCTAACGCCAGAAGGCGATCACCCACGGAGCCGGGGGCGTCTTCGGAGCCTCGTCGCCGAAGCGTGGCGTTTGGGCGACCGTTAGGACGTTGCGCCCGCGCGGCAGCCCCTCGGCCGGGATGTAGGCGATGATTCCCTTGACCCCCGACTCCGGCTGCTGATAGAAGTTGAAGTCGATGCTGTCGAGCCGTGTCCCGTTGAGCGTCACGTTGTGGATCGCCGTCAGGCAGCGGAGCACGGGGATCGCCAGGCTGTCTGGCACCGGCGGCTCGGCGCCGATCTGCAGGCCGCGCTTCTGCAGCACCTTCGTGCCGGGACAGACTCGCGGAATCGCGTCGTTGTCCCAGCGTGGCACATAGGGGATGAACAGCCTGACGTAGGGATCGCGAATGATGTCTGACTGAATGGACGGCGTTCGGGGAACGACGACGTCCTTCGGGCGCTGGCTCTCGTAAAAGTTCGGGGTCACCCCGTGCTGCTGCGAGTATCCGTAGAAGTCGGAGCCGTTGAGCGACAACCGGTCGCTCCGCGACAGCCGTTCCGCGCTCGCGGCGACGAGGATGGCGATCAGAGCGACGTAGACGATCGCCATCATCTTCTTCCGGCCGACGTTCGTCGTCAGCGTGAAGAGGATCGGGCCCGTGACGCCAAGGATTCCCGCCAAGTACGTGATCGTCGTCAGGCGCCTGACGACGCGCTGCGCCCGCCCGCCAGGGGCGAGCCGCGCGCCGTACCGCTTGTCGACGAACGCCGTCCCCGCCGCGACGAGAACGAAGATTGCAGCGAACACAGAGAAGACATTTGAGACGCCGCGAGTCCGCCCCGTCATCCGTAGCCCGCCGTACGCGATGACGAGAAAGACTCCGCTCAGCACGACGCTGAACGCGAACATGATGACGATGAGACAGGCGACCGAGAAGATGACGCTGCAGAAATTGTCCGTCTTCGAGATCACGGTCGGCAGTGAGACGAGTCGCTCCCGATGGACCTGCGTCGTGATCGGGCCCGCGCCGGTCTCGTTCCATTTCACGCCGCCCGGATAGACCGAGTGGAGTCCGACCAGTCCGACCCAGTAGGCGCGCGACACCAGATGGAGCACGAACGCCACCATCAGTGCGTAGACGATCGCTTTCGCATAGAGTTGGACAAAGAACAGCAGCCGGTACGCGCCGGCCGTCGCGTGCGGCTCGAGGTGGTCGAAGAAGGAGTTGAGGACATCGGGCAGCTGGAAGAGCGCGAACAGCACCAGTCCAGACAGGAGCAGCTCGAGTTCCCACGTTGGACTGCTCTCATTCAGCGCTGGGTTGGGAACCACAGCGCCTTCGATCGGCGTTTCTACGGGCGTGGGTCGGAAAATCGGCATTTTTTTCCGGCGGGATGGCGCTGTTCCCGACGACGGGGACGCCCTCGGCGCACGAAAGTGCATCGCACCACCCACGCTGGTAAGGGCGAGTCGTGGCAAACGGACCCGACAGGCACGGAGCCTGCCACTGCATGACAGCTTGCATGCCCTCGCCTGATCCAGAGTGCTATGCATCACAAAGACAGAGGAGGTATCAAATGCAGTATCGGTTATCGAAAACCGTCGCGATCGGAGTCGCGGCAGTACTGTCGTTGGGCTTCGCCGGTTCGGCAGCGGCTCAAGTCACCAGCGACACGGTGACGCGCTCGAAGACGACGGTCACCTCATCGCGCCGGATCTCCGTCCGCAAGGACGGCACGACGTCGACTGAGCAAGCGGGCACGTTGGTCCCGAACGCGGATTCGCTCCGCGCCGATTCTATCGCCAACGCCGAGCGCATGCGGCAGGACTCGATCGCCAACGCCGAGCGCATCCGGCAGGACTCGATCGCCAACGCCGAGCGCATCCGGCAGGACTCGATCGCCACCGCTGAGCGGTTGCGGCAAGAGGAGCTCGCCCGGATCGAACGCGCTCGCCAGGACTCGATCGCAGCCGCTGAGGCTGCGCGCCTTCGCCAGCTCGCGAAAGGCAATGTCTACTTCCGGCTCGGCGCCGGCGTTAGCTTGCCACAGGCTGATTTCGCCGACGATTTCAAGAATGGCTTCAACGTCACGGGTTCGGCCGGATGGCACAAGTGGAACTCGCCGCTCGGTCTACGTCTTGATGTCGGGTACGACCGCTTCAGTCTGAAGGGCGCCTCGGAGAATGCGAGCATCTTGTCTGGGGTCGGTGACGTCACGTTGAAGATTCCGCAGGTGTTGGCGGTGTCGCCGTACCTCGTCGCCGGTGGTGGCATCTATCGTCTCTCGAGTTCTGGTGCCGGCAGCACCTCGAACACGAAGGGCGGCTGGAATGCCGGCGGTGGTCTCACGTTCGGCGTCGGGATGGCGAAGCTGTTCATCGAAGGGCGCTACACCAATGTCTCGACTGAGGGCGTAGCGACGAAGTTCATCCCGGTAATTCTCGGTATCTCGTTCTAGATCTAGATGAAGATTGGGTTGCACAAAGTAGCGTTGACGCTGTTCGCGCTCGTCGGAATTCCGGCGAGCGCGGACGCGCAGCGTTATGCCGTGCGCGGCCCACTCGAGGCTTCGGTGGACACGGTGTCGTGGTCGCCGGAGCCTGCCCCCGATACGCTCCCCAGCTACAGGGCGCGCACCGATAGCCTGATGTCGGTACGCACCCGCCGCGCGGCCATCAAGGCCCGTGGGCTGCGCATCGTCGTCTCCATCGCCGCCCGCCAACTGTGGGTGATCGATGGTCGCGACACGCTCTACAAGGCATCTGTAGCGGTCGGGATGGGCCGGAAGCTCGAGTACCGCGGCCGCCGCTGGACCTTCGCGACTCCAACCGGAGTGCGCACCGTCCTTGCCAAGAAGCAGGAGCCCCTCTGGAGCCCACCTGACTGGCACTATGCCGAGGTCGCGCGCGAGTACGGGCTGCGGCTGGTGAACATGCCGGCCAACAAGCCACTCAAGCTCGCCGACGGCCGGAAGCTCGTCGTCCGCGACAGCCTCGTCGGCATCATGCTCCCCGACGGCTTCGCCCCGTTGCCCGCCGACGAGCACATCGTCTTCGACTCGACGCTCTACGTGCCGCCGTTAGGCACGAAGAACCGCTTCGTCGATGGTGAGCTGGGGCGGTACATGCTCGACATGGGGAACGGCTACCGCCTCCATGGCACGCCGCGCGAGCAGACGATCGGCAGTGCGGTGACGCACGGCTGCGTCAGGCTGCGCGACGAGGACGTGCAGTGGCTGTACGACTTCGTGCCGGTGGGGACGAAGGTATTCATTTACTGAAGACTACCGTCTAGGTGGCAGCAGCGTGTAGTCGGGGAAGTTGCCGTACAGCCGCTCCCCCGGCGCACCTTCCGTCACCGCCTGGACGAGCAGCTTCCCGCCGACGAAGGCGCCCCGCCACGACTGGCCGATACCGCCGAATACCTCCTCACGGTCGCCGCGCGAGCGCACGGTGTTGACGCCGATCTTGAAGCTGCGGATCTCCGGGGCCAGCTCACGCGCGAGGTTTGAATCGTCCGTGCCGATGCTCCCGACGAGCGAACCATTCGATACGTTCATCTCGGCGACGAGCTCCTGGACGCTGTCGACGAGGGTGATCGTGTCGACGGGGCCGAACGGCTCGCGGTGGTAGAGGGCGCCGTTGCGCGGAGCGTCGAGCAGCGCCGCGGGCGCCATGTACGCGCTCGTATCCTGCCCGTCGATGAACCGGGTCTTGTCGAGCGGCGCGTCGTACAGCGGAACCGCGCCGGCGACCACCGCGTCGTCGATCTCGCCACGCAGACCCTTTACCTGGTCGCGATTGATCAGTGGCCCGAAATCGAGCGTCGGCAGCGGATCTCCCTCCTTCTCCACTGCGACGGGGTTGCCGACGCTGACCTTCTTCGCGACATCGAGGTACGTCTCGAGGAAGCGCGGAAACAACTTTCGCTCGACGACGAAGCGCGCGTAAGCGGTGCATCGCTGCTTTCCGTAGTCGTAGCCTTTGCGCAGCTGCGTCGCGAGGGCGGGCCAGTCGGAGTAGTTCCAGATGCCGTAGGCGTTGACGCCCTCCATCTCGAGGATGTGCCGCTTCTGTCCATCGTAGAGCGACGCGGCGACCGCGCGTCCGCTCGACCGACCGCCGACGAAGGCAAGACAGCCGACGTCGTCGCCGCGAACGAGCGCCGGACCCAGCTCTCCCCCGCCGCCGCTGAGCAGAGTTACCGGCAGGCCAGCGCGAATCGCGAGCGCGAAGCCGACCGTTAGGGAGAAGAGACCGCCGTCCGTCGGCGTCTTGGCGATCACCGCGTTACCGGCGAGGGCCTGGACGAGCACCGAGTGCATGAGCACCGAGTACGGGTAGTTCCACGACGCGATGTTGGAGACGACGCCGAGTGGTCGCCGCCCCTCGACCATCGACTCGATCTCGTCGATGTACCACGCCACGCCGTCGACGCAGCGATCGACGTCGGTCTCCGCCTGCTTGAGTGGCTTGCCGATCTCCCAGATCAGCAGCCGGGCAATCAGATCGCGGTGCGCTCGCAGCGCGTCGAGGCTCTCCGACACGCGGCGCTTCCGCTCATCGAGATCGACGCGCGCCCACACGGTCGCCTGCGCGGCGCTCACCTTCACCGCGGCATGGGCTTCATCGAGCTGCAGCATGGGCAGGGCGCCGATCACTCGCCCATCGATTGGGGAGATTGTGTCACGCGGCCGGCCGGGGCTCTTCCACTCGCCGCCGATCAGATTGAGCGGCCGTCCATCGGCGCCGAACGCCTCGGGGGCCACGCCTCGTGCTTGCGCGAGCAGGTTGTCCCAATTCGCGCCCGTTGCGATCTGTCTCATGTGCGAACGATAGCCCGCCCGGGCTGCTCCGTCATCCTCCACCCCAGAAGTGCCCTGGCCGCCCTCTCGGCAGTCCTTCAAGGCGACACCACCATTCTATGGAGCGGACATGCGAACAGAATTCGCCATCCTTACCCTCGCCCTCGGGCTGCTGATTCCGGCCGGCGAGACATTCGCCCAGCGCCCACAGACTCGCGAGGGTTTCAACATCGGCGTCGGCTTCGGCGGCGGCAGCGCCGGCATCGACTGCCGGGGATGCCGGCCGAGCCGGCAGAGCGGCACAGTGTTCTACCTGAACGTCGGCAGCACGATCAACCGGCGCCTGACGTTAGGCGGTGAGCTGAACGCATTCGCGCGCAACAGCCAGAACGAGGACGACAGGATCGGGTCGCTGATGGCGGTTGCCCACTTCTATCCGGCGCCGGCGATCGGGTTCTTCCTCATCGGCGGTGGGGGCATGACGAGCATGAGCCTCGACAATCGGGTCGACCTCGTCAAAGTCACGTCGACCGGGCTCGGAGCCGAGATCGGCGCCGGATACGACGTCCGGCTCGGGCGCAACTTCTCGCTGACGCCGTACGCTGCGTTCGTGCAGGGCTTCACCGGGATAGCGAAGTTGAACGGCGTCTCGAACTATGAGAAGGTCACGCCGAACTACGTCCAGTTCGGCCTCGGCTTCACCTGGCATTAGCGACGGGCCTAACGCTGCTTCTGCCGCGTCATCGAGAACCGCCCGCCGCCGTCCGATACACGTGTCAACCTATAGCTCCAGGTCCCTGCGACCGAGTCTTCCACAGCCCGCCCGCGCAGCTCCAGCGTCATGCCTGTTACGGTCGACGTGAGCACGATCTGCACAGAGTCCTGTCCGATCCAGCCCGCGACGGCCGTTGGCGTCTCGCCCCGCGCGCGCGGCTCGATCCCGAACGGTGTGAAATCCACGTCGTACGTTCCGTAATCGGTCGGCGTGTCGATCCCGGAATCCGACCCGTCCAGCCACCTGTTGGCGAGAAACGCGATCTGGCCTCGCGTTTCCCGGGCCCCGTCGTCGCCGCGCGACGCAAGGTTTGCCTCACCTTCGAAACGCACATCCCATACGCCAACCAGCCGTTGCGCGCGCGTGGTCGCGGCGCGCTCAGCGAGCGCGGCATGATCGCCGCAGCCGACGGTGACGGCTGCCGCCAGGACGATTGGAACCCAGCGCAGGAAGCCCGTCATGGGTCAGCCCGCCCGTGATGAGACTTGCATCTGTCCGGCCGAGGCCTTTCCGGTCACCGAACGCGCCACGTTGGCGCTCTCCTCCTCGGCGAGCTCGTCGAAGCTCACAAGATCGCTCAGCCGTGCCGCCTTGCCGAGCATATACGGCACCGCGGTGACAACGACGTTGGGCTTGAACAGAAAGGCCGTGCGGATGAAGAGCGCGGTCTTGTTGTGCAGCAGGTGCTCCCACCAGCGGTGCGGCACGATCTCCGGCACCACGACCGTAACCAGATCGGCTTCACCACGCTCGGTGATTCCGCTAACGTACTCGACGAGCGGTCGCAGCACTGAGCGATACGGCGACGGGATGACCGTCAGGTCGACGCCGATGTCCCATTCGCTCCACTGTGCGCGGAGACGCTCCGTGGCAGCGGCGTCCACCTCGACGTACACGGCCCGCACGTCCGACGAGATCGTCGTCGCATAGACGAGCGCTCCGGCCGTCGGCTTGGTGATGCCGTTCGCCGGAACGACGACAGCGTGGTGGAAGAACATCAGCGGAGCGTGCCCCTTGAACTCGATCTCCTTGCCGAAGCGCTCGTAGTGCTGGTGGATCTTGCGCAGCAGCAGGATGATCAGTGGAATGATGAGCACGACGACCCACGCCCCGGTGCTGAACTTCGTGACGACCTGCACGATCGAGACGATCGCCGTCGCGAGCGCGCCGAGCCCGTTCAGCGCCGCCTTCCAGCGCCAGCCTTCGTTCTTGAGGCGCACCCAGTGCACCACCATTCCCGCCTGCGACAGGGTGAAACAGACGAAGACGCCGATCGCGTAGAGCGGAATGAGCGCGCTCGTATCGCCGCGAAAGAGCCAGACGAGCACCATGGCGACGAGCGCGAGGACGACAATGCCGTTCGAGAATGCCAGGCGGTCTCCGCGCGCGGCGAATTGGCGCGGCATGTATGCGTCGCGCGCGAGGATGCTCGACAGCCTTGGGAAATCGGCGAACGCCGTGTTGGCGGCGAGCACGAGAATCGCGAACGTCGCGTACTGAAGCGCGTAGTAGAGCGGTCCGCCACCGAGGATGTGGCGGCCGAGCTGTGAGAGCACGGTCTCGCCAGTCGTCGGCAGCACGTGGTAATGCTTGGCCAGATAGCTGGTGCCGAGAAAGAACACGGCGAGTATCGTCGCCATCCAGCCTAACGTCGTCGCGGCGTTCTTCGCGCTGGGGGTCTTGAAGGCTCCGACGCCGTTCGAGATCGCTTCCGTGCCGGTCATCGCCACGCAGCCTTCGGCGAACGCGCGGAGGATGAGAAAGGTGAATGCGAAGCCGACCGGAAAGCCGATCGTCCGGTGTGCGATCGACGTCGGGTCGACGCGCACCGGTGCGGTGGGTGCGACCTCGTGTCCCGTCATACCGCGATAGACGCCGGTGCCGATGAGCACGAGCATCAGCACGATGAAGACGTATGTCGGCACGCTGAACGCGATCCCCGACTCGCGCACGCCGCGCAGGTTGACGAGCATGAGCAGGAAGATCGCCCCGAGGCAAAGCGCAACGGTATGAGTGGCGAGCCCATGATACGCCGACGTGATGGCCGCGATGCCGCTCGAGATCGACACCGCGACGGTCAGGATGTAGTCCGTCAGCAGCGCCGAGGCGGCGACGAGTCCCGGCATCGTGCCCAGATTGTCCTTCGCGACGGTGTACGAGCCGCCACCGCCGGGGTACGCGAAGATCGTCTGGCGATAGGAGAGCGCCACGAGCACCAGCAGCCCGACGATCACCGCCGAGATCGGAACGACGTAGCTCAGGGCGACGGTGCCCAGCACCGCCAGCACGAGCAGCGTCTGCTCGGTGGCGTAAGCGACCGAGGAGATCGCATCGGATGACAGAACGGCAAGCGCCGTCTTCTTGTTCAGTCGCTCGTGGTCGAGACGGTCGGATGGCAACGGCCGGCCGAAGAGGAGGCGCTTGAGCTTGGTCGCGGCTGTGGGCATGACGATACCTACGCCGTCGGCCATATGCCCGGCGTGAGGACGCGCGCGCTCGACGTAAAGATTTCATGAAGATTTCGCCGTCGCGCTTCGCTGTGCGCGCGGGACGCAGCTACTGCCCCGCTACACCTTCGACGTCGATCGCCGGTACACGCAGCGTGAAGACGCTGCCGCCTCCGGCTCGTGGCTCGTAACGGAGCGAGCCGCCCTGCGCGTCGGCTACCGCGCGCGCGATGGACAGTCCCAGTCCCGCGCCACCTACATCGGGTGCCCTGTCCGGCGGCCGGTAGAACGGCTCGAAGATGCGATCGCGTTCCGCTTCCGGAACGCCGGCGCCTCGGTCGGCGATGGAAAACTCCAGCCATTTGCCGTCGCGCGCTGCCGTCAGATCGATCGGCTGTTCTGTCGGCGCATACTTCAACGCGTTCTCGACAAGGTTCACGACCGCGCGCAGTGTCTCGGCGAAATCGAATCGACCGAAAAGCAGCGGGTCGGTGGCATCGAGCGAAACGCGGATCTCACGGCCGTTCGTCGTGCCGGACACGCGTCGGAGCACCGCCCCGACAAGATCCTCTGCTTCGTTAGGCTCGAGGGTAAGCGACGGCGCGCCGCTGCCCAGGCGGGACAGATCTAGCAAGTCGGTGACGAAGGCGCCCAGGCGGTCCGCTTCCTCCTCGATCGCGAGCGCGCGCTCGTCTCCGGCCACGGCGAGGTCGTGGGCCATCGCCTTGATCGTCGTCAACGGCGTACGCAGATCGTGCGAGACGGAGGCGAGCATCGTGTCCTTGAGCCGCGCTGCCTCGCGCAGCGCGTCGGCGTGTTCGGCCCGCGCGACGAGGCGCACGCGCTCCGCGCCGAGTGATGCGTAGTAGGCGAGCGCGCCCAGGAACCGGCGCTGTTCCGGCCGTAGCGACAGGCCGCCCGCGCGCGTCGCCGTGAGGACACCAACCCCACGCCCACGAACGCTGAGCGGCAGCATGACGTCGGTCACGTCCGGCGGAAGACTATCCGGAAGCACATCACCGGAAGAATTCGCCGGTAGATCGTCCACTATTCCCGCCGAACGTATCGCGATGGGCCTGCCGGTTCTGAACACGCGCCACAGAATCTCGTCGACTCCGCTGCGCGCGCGCTCGCCTCCACGCTCGGGCACGCGCCGCGCGAGACGCAGTGTCTTCTGCTCCTCGTCGTAGAGGTAGACCGCGCACGCGTCGAGACCGAGCGCCGTCCGAATGACCTCCGCGACGGCGCCTAACGCCTCCTCGGCACGGCCCGCATTCAACGTCTCGGCACCGAGCGTGGAGAGCCGGTCCATTTCATCGGCGCGCTGGTGCGCTGACGTCGTTTCGCGCCGCGCCCGCTCGAACAACTGCGCCGCGACGATGCTCGTGACAAGAAAGGCCCCGAGCACAACCCAGTCGAGGGGCTTCGTGACGGCAAGCGTTCCGTACGGCGGCAGGAAGAACGCGTCGAAGCAGAGAAAGGCGAGTGTGGCGAGCGTGAGCCCGAGCAGACGTCCGCGCTGGGCGCTTCCCCCCTGCACAACAAGGAGATAGGCGAGCGCGACATGCGCCTCGTTCAGGCTGTCGCGGAAAGGCAGCATCGCCGCCGTCACGATGGCGAGTAGCGCGAGCCAGAGAGTCCAGCCTAACGCGCTGCCCGCTCTGGGGCGCAACCGGTCGGAAAGGACGCTCATGTGCCGGGCTCGAATCGG
>Ga0307312_10000566_pt1 | contig 17567 bp, 14 predicted proteins | sample ER_DNA_202_FD_194489 | JGI IMG/M metagenome (GOLD analysis project Ga0307312, IMG submission 194489) | Bulk soil microbial communities from the East River watershed near Crested Butte, Colorado, United States - ER_DNA_202 | ecosystem: Environmental > Terrestrial > Soil > Floodplain | place... | reverse complement strand
CTTCGACCGTGGTTGGTTCAAGCTCGGCCGTCACCATGCGCGTTGGCACGGTGGCGTTGTAAATCTCGACGATGGTCGGCAGATCAGCCTCAACAGCATCACGGATGATCATTCGTAGGAGGTAATGGTTTTGAACCGCGGTGAAGTTAGACAGCGCAGCCCGTATTCGACGTTCACGGCTTGCGTTTCTTCTTGATCGGGCTTCGCGTTGCAGCGGGTGAACTCGTCGGTGCAAGCGTCGAATTAGGCGGTGTCGTCGCTACTGGGCTGGGAACGGGGAACGCAAATTTTGGCGATAGTGAAGCAGAAACTGTCGCCGATAGACTTGATGAAGGAGACGCTGTTGCACTCGGCGACGCCAGGGGACTCGATACCGGACTGGGAGTAGGCGAAGGCGGGATGATATTCTCCCAGCGATGCAGCGGTACGCTTGCTCCACCGATTTCTTTGACGAGCGTTTCGCAGCGCGCCTGAAGCTTTTCCAAGTCCGGAGGACCAAACGGCTTGTCAGCGGTATCAGGAAAGATCAGATAAGTTACCTTGAGATCGCTTACCGGCCGATTGTACGGCGTCGAAAGCGTGTTGATCTCTTTTGCAATACGCAGCGATGCCTCTCCGACTTTGTCATTAGGCCCAACATCACCAACGAGGGCCGGGTAAATCGAGTTTCCGAAAATGACGAGCGCGTAGTCCCCAAGTTTAACCGAATCGCTGCCATGCGTAAATGCACCTGGTACCACGATAAAGGGGTCGGTTGCGCCGATCAGGAAGCTATACTTTTTTAACGTGCCGACTTCCGCACGCAACTGAGCGATCATGTTGCGCAGATCACGTTTGCGGGCGGGAGTCGTAGTCGAAAGCGCAAACTCAGCTTCCGCGTGCTTCAATCCGTCTTCTGTAGCCGCGAGATATGGATTAGGCGCCGATGCCTTCTTTGGCCAGCGATAACTTGTCGACGGCTTGAAATTTGCCGGTGTGCCAGTGCCAATGGGCGTCCGATCCGCGTCAGAGCCGTCAGCGTCCACATCCATATCCGCCTGGAGCAGGAGGGTTTTTCGGTGCGTCTGGGGATGCTGAAGCTGCAAGACGGTTTGGCAATCGAAAAAGTTATGCCGCGAAAGAAGAACATCGAGGCGACCGAGGTTTTCGCGTAGCATTCTGACTTTCGTATCGTACAGCTGGGTGTAGAGTGGTGAAACCGGATCGGGTGGCAGCATCGTCGACAATCCGGGCAAAAGCGCTGGTAATTGCGGAGTGACCCCCGCCAGCTCTTCAATGGTCTTGTTTGGCGAAGGCACCCGTGCCTGCAATTTAAGGTCGAGCACATAGCTGTCTGCCTGGCCCCGCTCGGTAGTTGCATCGGCGCCAGGTATCGTCTCGACTGATGAATGGAGTGTGATGCCATTGAACAATTTCGCGGTGTCCAGTTTTCCAGTGATGAGGGGCGCCCGCGTCGGGGTGGGAGTGGGTGTGGTAACGGCCTCCAACGGGGCAACGTGCTGCAGGCGTTCGAGTGAGATCCAGCGATAAACAATCGCAGCGAAGAGCGCGCCGAAAATCACCAGCACCAGCCGCCGCCACGTCCGCAGACGAATTCTTCCCACGCGATTACTTTTTTACCCAGGCGACAATAGCCGCTATGAGCCCGATCACACTTAGGATCGACATCATCCCTGCAGGCATGACTCCTCCGGTTCGTATGAATTTGGGGACAAACTGCGCGGCGAGTAAAAGCGAGATAATGAACGCGGTTGCTAACCCGATTGCGCGATGTTCGGGAAGCAGGAATGCGGCAACCAGTAGTAGTACCCCAGTGATTGACCCGGCGATGATCGACGCCACGCTGCCTGCCCTGACGTAACCGACAATGCCGCCGGCGATCGTCAGAACGCCGAAAGCAATAAAATAAATTTTCGCTGCTTCCATTTAACTACGGCTGGCGCATTGGTAAGCTAACAGCTCTGCGCTGTCCAGTGGTCGTTGTAACCGGCTACAGCGGGCGTCAGCTTGCGTCATTGTAGAATTCGATCTGCCGCCCCCCGAGACGACGTATCACACCCCAGCCGTGACTTTTTGCAAACTCTCTAACATCCGCCTCCGACATTTCTCGAAGAATTCGCAACTCCGCAGGCTGTGTCACCAGGTACTCCGGCTTGATCGACAGCACCTTTGCCATCTTCGCGGCGAGAGCTGGCAGGTGCTCGTGCATGGCGATGACTTTCTAACGACTCGCCGCGGGGCCTGTGGTTGTGAGAGTTTTCTTCGCAGGCAGGCGTGGTGGTCGTTTCGGTTTTCGATTTAGAACCTGTCCCAGCGCGCGATGCGCCTTGCGACTCGGCGAAGGACCGCGCGCGCTCGGTTTTTCCATATCGGAAGAGAAATTGAACCATGGGATCGGAAATTGCGAGCAGGCTTTCTTGCACAACTGGCGCGGTCACTCTGATCGGCTAAGTTTTACAAATGGTTTCGGAAACGATCGAGTTACGCGGGCATATTATTGATTCCCTCATTTTGCCGAAGGTTCTGGATCAAATTCTGACCCATGGCGCGAATTTCAAGATCGCCGAGATCAAGATTGGGGAACGACGCGCGGACCAGAGCTTTGCGCGGATTGAAGTGTCCGCCGAAACAAGCGAAGCGCTAGACGAATTGATGCTGCGCCTTCGCCAGCACGGCGCCGAAGTGATCGAGCGCGCAAATGTGCAACTCGCCAGTGCGCCTGCAGACGGAGTTTTTCCCAGCGATTTCTACGTGACGACCAATCAGCAGACGTTTGTTCGGTTCGGCGGCAAGGAAATCGAGGTGCGCCCCGCAATGCTCAACAGTGCGATTGCGCTTGATCGAAAAAAAGAATCCGCCCGGGCGGTCAAGTTTTTCGACGTTACCAAGGGAGACGAAATTGTGGTCGGTCATCAAGGGATCCGCGTCGTGCCGGTGCAGCGTTCAACCACCCGCACTGATATCTTTCAATTCATTAATACGATTGTTGACGCCGACGAACCAAAATCGGCCATCATTCGCGAACTCGGTGAGGAATTGCGGCGCGCACACACAGCGAAGGGTAAAATCGCGATTGTCGCCGGCCCTGCAATTGTACGAACTGGCGCAGATCACCATTTAGTGCGCCTCATTGAAGGAGATTATGTCAATCGCCTTTTCGCCGGAAATTCATTTGCGGCGTATGATGTGGAACGCGCTCTGTTTGGAACCTCGTTGGGAATGAATCCCGACCTTGCCTTTGCGCGAGGTGGACATGAGAACCATCTGCGTGCCATCAATACGATTCGCGAGGCCGGTGGGATTTCCGCCGCCGTGCGGCAAAAACTCCTCACTCGCGGCGTCATGCATGCCTGTGTCCGCCACGACGTTGATATTGTACTCACTGGCGCAATTCGCGACGAGGGACCGATTCCTGGGGTAACCACCGATGTAATTGAAGCTCAAAAGGTCATGCGCCAAAAGCTCGCCGATGTAACTCATGTGATGCTGTTGGCAACAGTCCAGCATTCGCTTGCCGTGGCGAGCATGCTCGCGCCCACGGTAAAAACAGTATGCGTCGATATCGATCCAACTGCCGTTGAGAGAGCGGTCGAACATCAGCCTCTGCAAGCGATCGGCCTGGTCACGGACGTGGAACCGTTTCTGCAAGAGTTGGCCGATTATCTTACTGAGTCCCGCATTCGCGAGTAGATTGCCAGTCCTATGCGCGAGCTGCTTCTCTGTCCGCCCGATTACTACGGCATCGAGTACGAGATCAATCCCTGGATGAACCGCGCACACGGCGCCGAGGCAGGTTTGGTCCAAGAGCAGTGGAAACAATTGCATGCGCGACTCTCGAATCTCGATTGCGAGGTTCATTTGATTCCACCTCAGCCCGGACTTCCCGATATGGTTTTCACAGCGAACGCCGGGTTGACGGTTGGCCGCAAATTTATTCCCAGTAATTTTCGGCATAAGGAGCGTGCGGGCGAACAGCCGTTCTTCGCGAAATGGATGGAACAACGCGGTTATGAAGTGAGTTGGTTGCCGGAAAATCTCTATTTCGAGGGTGAAGGCGACGCGCTTTTTGGCGGTGATGCACTATTTTGCGGTTACAAATTCCGGTCCGACATTCAGTCTCATCGCGCCCTGGCGGACATCCTTGGCTGTCTCGTAATCTCAGTGGAATTGGTCGATCCGCGCTTTTATCATCTCGACACCTGCTTTTGCCCGCTGCCGGATGGTGGAGCGTTTTGGTTTCCGTCCGCGTTCGATGAATACGGCCAACGCGCAATTCGCGAACACGTCACTGGTTTGATCGACGTTTCGCCGGAGGAAGCAACGCACTTTTCTTGCAACGCGGTCGTCATCGAGCGGGATATTGTTCTACCCGAAGGCGCTCCGCGGCTCGTCGCGGCGCTTCAAGATCGCGGCTATCGCTGCCACGAATTGCCGATGAGCGAATTCATCAAGGCCGGCGGGGCCTGCAAATGCCTCACCATGTTTATGCCGCAAAGAGAAAAGTGTTAGGCTTAAAGCCTAATTATCTAAGACTTTTCTCGCTTCGCTCGCAGCGCGCTCTCGATCTTGCCAAGCGGTAAGCAATTCATCACATCCGTTTTGGTCAGCCAGCCTTTGCGGGCGATCCCGATTCCAAACCACAAATCCTGCAATCGCTCTGTGCGATGCGCGTCCGGGTTAATCACACATTTAACACTCTTTTGTTTCGCCAATGGCCACCATCTCCAGTCGAGATCGAGGCGTTTCGGCGCAGCGTTGAGCTCGATCCATGTCCCGGTGCGCGCTGCTGCATCGAGGATTTTCGGGATATCAATTTGATACGGATCTCGTTTCAGGAGCAATCGGCCAGTTGGATGCGCCAGCATCGTAACAAACGGATTCTCCATGGCCCGGATCACGCGCCCGGTCATGTCCGCTTCACTTAAATTGAAAACGGAATGAACAGATGCCACCACATAATCGAGCTCTGACAAAATTTCGTTTGGAAAATCAAGCGAACCATCGCGCAGAATGTCGCATTCCACACCCGCAAAGAGGCGAAAGCCGCGCAACTGCTTATTCAGCGTCCGAATGCTGGCGATTTGGAAGCGCAGCTTCGCTTCGTCGATTCCATGTGCCTGAGTCGAGCTGCGGCTATGGTCGGCGATTCCGAGGTACTCAAGTCCCAGTTCTTGTGCGGCGTTCGCCATCTCTTCGATGGAGTTGTGCCCGTCGCTCGCAGTGGTGTGACAATGAAATGCGCCGCGCAGGTTTTCCTTTTCAATGAGTTTTGGCAACGCATGGTTCTCGGCGGCTTCGAATTCACCCCAATTCTCCCGTAACTCCGGCGGAATGAAATCGAGATCGACTGCGCGATAAACACCTGCTTCATCGTGCACTTGTGGGATTTTCTTTAACGGCCTTTTCTTTTTTGCTTTCGGATCGACCGGAAGCGGAGCGAACCGATACTCGTTAAGCGTCCAGCCACGCTGAAGCGCGCGGCTGCGTAATTCGATGTTGTGTTCCTTGTTTCCGGTGAAGTAAGCCAGCGCGAAAGGGTATTCTATCGTGCTGACCACTCGCAGATCGCACTGCACGCCCGATCGCAGTCGCACGCTCGATTTGGTGGGCCCTTGAGCAATAATCGATTCCACCAGTGGATGGGAAACGAAAAAATTTGTGATGCTCTCTGGTTTCTTTGTCGCCACCAAAAGATCCAAATCGTGTACGATTTCCTTTCGCCGCCGGTAGCTTCCAGCCAGATCGACCTGCAAAGCGTCGCTGTGCGCCGCAAGATCAGACCGTAATGTTTCCGCTTCCGCGGCGACCTGTCCAAATTGGAATGAACCGGCGTGCGCCGCGCGTTTCGCAATGATATCACAAAGCTTTTGCTGGGTTGTTTCGCCAAAACCAGGCAGTTCGGCGACACGCCCGGTTTCGCAGGCCTTTCGCAGCTGCTCGATGGAACTGATCTGAAGTTTGTCGTGAAGAGCCTTGATCTTCTTGGCGCCAAGCCCGGGCAGTGAGAACAATTCTAAAATTCCGGACGGGAATTCTGTGGTCAATTCCTCCAGATATTTCAGCGAACCATTCGCCGCGAGTTCCTTGATCTTAAGAGCAATGCTCTTCCCGATTCCTGGAATTTTCGACAGCGCTTCTTCATCCTGAAAATTCGTGACATTCCCCCCAAAGGTTTCGATCGCACGCGCGGCATTGGTGTAAGCCCGGATTTTGAAAGGGTTTTCGTTCTTCAATTCGAGCAGCGTCGCGATTTGCTCCAGCACGCCGGCGATTTGCTCTTTAGTCATTAACAAAACCGTTAACCCAGATTGCCGCGTCGTCGATAGTCAACCGGTGCACGCGCTCCAAGATGGCACGGCAAGAGCGGCACGTGCGCCCGCTAAAAGATAAAGACGCTTAAACCAAGCGGCACCGGTCTCAGGGCGCGACCAAGCTCCAGCCGGCTGGAAGAGTTGGGCCATACGCGCCACCAACGTAAATGTTGTTGTTCAGATACCAGATTGCTGTTTGTCGCGTGCCGGCATTGTAAAGCACATAGTCCGGATTGCCGCCGCCGTTAAAGTCTCCTGTCGCCACCAACGCCCAGCCATTGGGAACTCTCGGCCCATAAGCGCTCCCAATGAACGTTGGCCCAGACAAATACCAAATCGCCGTCTGCCCGGTGGCGGAATTAAATAGGGCATAATCTGGATGTCCGTCGCGATTAAAATCCGCGTTGCCTGTCAAATTCCAACCAGGGGGAAGACTTGGGCCGTACGCGCCGTTAATGAAAACGTTGTTGTTTAAATACCAGATGGCTGTTTGGCGGGTATTCGCATTGTAAAGCACATAGTCCGGATTGCCGCCGCCGTTAAAGTCTCCTGTCCCTACCAACGCCCAGCCACTGGGAACGCTCGGCCCATAAGCGCTCCCGATGAGTGTTGGTCCAGACAAATACCAAATCGCCGTCTGACGCGTGTTGGAGGCGAAGAGCGCATAATCTGAATGGCTGTCGCGATTGAAATCAGCGAGTCCCCTTAGTGCCCAACCAGCCACAAGAGTCGGACCGTAGGCGCCGCCGATATAAAAATTGTTGTTTAAATACCAGATGGCTGTTTGGCGCGTGCTGGCGTTACGGAGCACATAGTCCAGGTGGCCGTCATTGTTGAAATCACTTACCGTTGCTCTGGCAGCACCTCCACCTTGTGGCCCGTTCACTAAATCGTAACCGACAACATCAAGATTGATACCTTCCGGCGACGTCGCTGCGATGTCGGAATATTGCCCCGCGCAAACGAATGCGTTCTGGACGTATGGATGCGCCTGTGGGCAGGCCGTGCTCAGCCAATCACCGAAATCGCGGTCCGGATTCTGATTGAAATTGACGATATTCGTGGCCCCGCCATTGATCGAGAAATAACGGGTACCGCTGGAGGTAATATTTCTGACGCCAGGCGACGACCAACTGAACAAGTCCTGCGGATGAACATCGTTCCCATTACGGCCAAGGTGGGACCCAAGACCAATGACCTCGTCCACTTCGTGCTCCGTTGAGCGCTGGGCATCCAGATTGCCGGGGGTGGGAGGTCGGGTGAACCGATAAGGCGCCGAGGAATTTAGGGTAACAATTCCATCGTATGGTCCGCCTTGGCCGATGGTGCCGTTGGGGAGCATCGCCGGTGGCGTGTCCAATCCAACTGCACGTCCGCCCGCACTTCGTGATTTGATGTTTGGCGATAACGCTGTTACTGGGAGACTTGCGTTTGCGACGCTATCGTTGCTGGTTCTGGCATCCGCTGTCAACGCGTCGATGTAAATGCTCCAGGGAACCTGGTAAATAACAAAGGTACTTTGGGCGGCAGCGCCGGCCGGCAGAGGGGTACCGTCTGGACCAGTGGTCGAATAGCGGAAACGGATCTGGATTGTGATCGGATCGCTAAAAAGCGATTCGTGAAACGAGATGGCCCGGTTAATCATTGCTTCGATGGCTGCCGCGTTTGGATTGCCGGTAATGGAGCTGTCAAACGTCGGGTTAATGATCAGCCCGGTAGTAGGCTCCGTCGTAATTCTCATTACTGCGGAGTAGCTGGCGGGATGAGTAGCACCGTAAGCGCGCACCCGGTAGTAGTAAGTCGTTCCCCGGTTCAACCCGGCCACAACTCGAGCGGTCACGTTGCCTACGTCCAGGTCGTGGTAACCATCCACGTAACTGCTGAACGAGTCGCTCGTGGAAACATCCAACATGTAACCGAGCGCACCGTTCACACTAGGCCAGCTTGCCATAAAGGTGCTGCGCGTCGGTGCCGGTATTTCAATTTCACCTTGTGCAGGCATTTCGGTGGCGCTTGGAAAACCTGGGGCTGTTTGGAGCTCAATAGCCGTTTGGTGCGTCGCAACGCCTGCCTCGAACGCAGGCGATGCGCCGGAAAAATGGTTTTGTCCCGGCAAGTTTGTGTTGGACGCGCCGAGTGCCAACACAACGCCACCAGCAAGAATAATCGCACCCCTTACGGAAAAACCCATATGCAGCATTGTGTCACTATGAAAGGCGCGAGTTTAGTGGACAATTCTTACCGCACAAGCCGAAAAATTGTGTCGCCGCAGGCTTTCGGAATCTGGCTGTGCGTGCGCGTTCAGATTCGTCACATTTGCCCTCGCCGCTGGTAAAATTCGTAGCGCTCGATAATTGAGTCGACGTACTTCCGCGTTCCGGGAAAGTCGATGTTCTGTAGGAACTGCTTTACCGGGATGTCAGTGGTGCTTCCGCCGCTCCACCGTTCCGCACGACTGGCGCCCGCGTTGTATTCGGCCAGCGCAAAAGGCGTGGGATCTGACTGCGCTGCCCAGCGTTCAAAGGCGCGATGCAAATACCATGTGCCAGCCTCCAGATTGGTTTTCGGGTCAAAAAGTTGGTTCACTTGGAAAGTGGTAATCTTGCTTTCGCGTGCCCATTCGCTGGCCGCTTTTTCGCTCACTTGCATGAGTCCCCGTTCTCCGTGGGTTCCATGTTTTCTGGGGTCGAAGCGGCTCTCACGCCAAACGACCGCTTTCACAAGCATCGGGTCGAGATGATGTTCGGCTGCGACAGCGCGAATCAAGCGATCGTACTGATGAAACCGCGCCGGGCTCATCCATTCGTAAAACGTGTAAACCGGATCGCCTGATCGCACGGCGAGATAAGCGAAACCTGCGGCCAGCGCCAGCATTACGCAGAGGAGCAGTTTGAATAGGAATCGTATCACTTCTGCATCAAATCTCGTGCTCCTGCTCTCCCGAGCAATTAAATTAACGCCGTCTCCATGACGAAACCCAGTTACGTTCGAGTCATCATTGATCGGGCAATTCACCGCGAGCTCGACTATGCCGTGCCAGAAGGCTTGATGAACCGAGTCGGAGTCGGCTCCCGCGTGCGCGTGCCGTTTCGAGAGAAATCCGCTCTTGCGACGGTGGTCGCTGTCACAGAACAGAGCGAAGCGAAAGGCATTCGGCTGATCGAAGCGGTCGTGGGCGAAGCGCCGATCCTGAGCGAACAATTGCTCGAGCTAGGCAGATGGATCAGCGCCTATTATTGCTGCCCGATCGAAACAGTGATGCGCAGCTTGTTGCCCCAAGTCATCCGGCGCGCGGAAGTCGGATGGAAAAAGCAATTGTTCGTCCAACCCGAGCGCGAGATCGACAATGAAGAACTTGAGAAGTTGCGAAAACGCGCCCCCCGCCAGGCAGAACTTCTGGAGGCGATCCTGCGGTTGGAAGCGCCGATCCGCGCGTCGCAACTTCTGCGGGAAACTTCTCTCGATAATCAGACGCTTCGCGCGCTGGTGAAACGCGGTCTGGTGAAGTTGCGCGAAGAAGCAGTCGTGAGGGATCCACATGGTGACGAACAATTCATCGCGACGTCGAACCTGATTCTCAACCAGGAACAAGCGCATGCGCTTAAGGAAATCATACAAGCGCTCGATTCACCGGAAAAGTCGGGCCCGATCTTGCTCCACGGCGTGACCGGTTCCGGTAAGACCGAAATTTATCTGCAGGCAATTCGCACTACACTTAACCGCGGGCACACCGCGATTGTTCTCGTTCCCGAAATTTCTCTGACGCCGCAAACTGTTGAGCGTTTCAAAAGCCGGTTTGCCGATGTGCAGGACGCGGTTGCGGTGCTGCACAGCCATTTATCTGAGGGCGAACGTCATGATGAGTGGCACAAAATTCATTCTGGCCGCGCGCGCATCGTAATCGGCGCACGCAGCGCGATCTTCGCGCCGTTGAAAAACCTGGGACTCATTGTCGTCGATGAAGAACACGAGACGACATATAAACAGGAAGAAGCTCCGCGTTACCACGCGCGCGATCTGGCGATCGTGCGCGCTAAGATCGAGAAATGCGTGGCGGTGTTGGGAAGCGCCACGCCATCACTCGAGAGTTATCACAACGCTGCAATTGGAAAATACCGACTGATTACACTGACTCAGCGGATAGACGAAAAGCAGATGCCACTGATGCGGATTGTCGATCTTCGCCAGGAGCGGCGAAAAGGAAAGTCAGCGGCGATTTTGTCAGAAAAGCTGTCGCAAGCCATTGCCGATCGTTTGGAAAAACGTGAGCAGACCATTCTGTTCCTGAACCGGCGCGGTTTTTCTACTTCGCTCCTGTGCAGCGATTGTGGCGAAGCGCGCAATTGTCCCAATTGCAGCGTCGCACTCACCTTTCATCGGCATCCCGCGGTCGCGGGACGGTTGGCCTGCCATTTGTGTGGGCACACCGCCGCAGTCCCAAAGAAATGTCCGGCCTGCGGACAAGATGCCCTGATTTACGCGGGCTTTGGCACAGAGAAGGTCGAATCAACCGTGTCGCAAATTTTTCCCAAAGCTGTCGTGCGCCGCATGGATGCAGACTCGATGACGCGCAAGGAAGCGTATCGCGAAACTCTGAGAAATTTCCGCACCGGCAAGATCGACATCCTGGTCGGTACACAAATGATCGCGAAAGGACTTCATTTTCCAAATGTGACGCTGGTCGGAATCATCAATGCGGATCTCGCGCTGCATCTGCCCGATTTTCGCGCCGGCGAACGCACGTTTCAGCTTCTCACACAGGTAGCTGGACGCGCGGGGCGCGGAGAAACATCGGGTGAAGTCTTTGTGCAAACCTATACGCCGTTTAGTCCCTCAATTCAGTTTGCGCGCCACCACGATTTCGCCGGTTATTTCCAACAGGAACTCGAATTTCGCGAACGCTGCGATTTCCCGCCATTCAAACACGCAATTCTGATCACCGTCCGTTCGGCACACGAAGGTCGCGCGAAACTCTCAGCCGAAATTTTGAAACGCCGTCTAAAAGAAGCGCTGCCGCAGGAATTCATTTTGGGTGACGCAACCCCCGCGCCGCTCGAAAAATTACAAGGTCAATTCCGCTTCCACATCCTGGTCCGTGGCGAAGCCATCATGCGTCTGAGCCGGCTCGTGCGCGAAACCGTCGACAAATTGCCCTTCCCCGAAGACGTCACAGTCACCGTCGACGTCGACCCTTATCAGTTGCTGTAATCTGGCGAACGACACCTTTTCTTGCGGCGTGGGAACATTCTGATCGCGGCGCCCAGGGCTGCAATATCGATCATTTTTTCTCGCAACTTTCGAAGTCCGCGGCGGAATCGAACGCTGGCGTTCTGGGTGAGGAATATCTCTCATCGAATTTCTCTATCGTCGACGTCGGCGGCAGGGCTCTTTATTTGCGTCATCCCGATTCCCGCTAAGAATTCGATTGTTACTCAAACAATCGCTGAACACCCGACCGGCAGAGTGGGAATTCCGCTCGGGCTCCGGTGAATGTCATCGAGACGCATTTGAGGCAAGCCGTTCGCCAAGTTCCACGAGCGCCCATTTGGCGAAACCTTGCGCAAAGAGTTTCGGATTGGCGGAATGCAATTTGAAACCCGGGATCAGGCACCGGTGCGCGCGGTTCGTCTTACCCAGCATTCGACGTTTGCGACGACGACGCGCAATCTCAGCAAAACGGCGGTTATAGGTTCGCATAAAACGAAAAATCGGGCCGATCCCCGCACCTGAAAACGGCGGAACCAGCAGAGCGTTCTCTCCATACCTGAATATTCGGGATACTACGCCCAGATAGTAAAGGCAAAGATCGAAGATTAGGGCAGTGCTCATCAGGTCAAATTCGCCCATGTATTCGTACTTGTCCTTGTAAACTGCCTCGAACCAGCAACGATGACATAGTGCGAAATCTCGATTGTGGCGCTCTACTAACGCATTCATCGCTTCGCCTCTCCGCTGCGCACCGATCAGTGCGGCCGCACGCGACGTCGTGAACGAGATCCAATCCATACCTGGGCTGTAAAATGGATCCATGAACGCCGCCGCATCCCCAACTAGAACAAAGCCGTCACCGGCAAATGTGGTGCTGTAATAGGCGAGATTTTTCCGCCAGTGGACATCTTCCTCGTTAAATTGCGCATCAACCAGAATCTCACGCGCGACCGGATGCTTCATCAGGAAGGCTTTGAGCCGTTCGCCAAGTTTTCCGCCATCCTGGGGCCAATCGACGAGTCTTTGATCAAAGACCACCCCGACGCTCACGTCACCGCCTTTAAGAGGAATCCACCAGCTCCACCAGCCGTCGCCGATCACATGGTTGGTGGCGGTGTTACGCGTCGCGTAAACGGCGCGCGACCATGAGGGATATTTCTCGGCTAACTCGCGGCTGTCCCAGTCCTTGACGCCTTTCCATCTCGACCACGCCGCCGCGGTCGGATGTTCCGTGTTGGATTTCCACCAACCTTCTTTTCGAGCGATGATTGCAGCCACGCCCGATGCGTCAGCAATCCAGCGCGAACGAACCGTCCTGGTGCCTTCGCCATTACGAAATGTGACCGTTTGTTCCTTTCCAGGCTGCAGTTGTACATCAATTATTGTTGCAGGACGCAGAATCTCAGCGCCAGCAACACCGGCGCGGCGCAGCACCTCTTCATCAAACGCGGCACGATCCAATTGATACGACGGCACACGCACCTGATAAAGCGGCCCGAGCTCGCTTGCTTCGGCGAGCGTTTTTACTTCGCCGTTTGTAAACCAAAACCGCAATCCTTGCTTCGCGAGATGCGATTCATTGAGATATTGCGTCAATCCCAGCACTCGGCCCATGAAATAGGCACTGACCTCGACAGTTGCTTCGCCGACGCGCCGCGAAAGTTTTGTCGATTTTTCCAGGATCAAAATGCGAATTCCCGGATTTTGCCGCAGCAACAAGATCGCGGTTGCGCCTCCGGAAAGCGCGCCTCCCATGATTACGACGTCGTAAAAGTCCATATCATCGGATTGAGGCGGATTCATATGGGCTTCCATTTTACGAACAGATAGTTTTCTTGGCCCGGCCTTATTACGTCAAGTGTGCAATTGATTATCAGTCGAGTTGCTAGTCTATGAGACGCCATGTTCACCTTGTCCGATTTAGCCTCATTCGCTAACGTCAAGCCCGCATAGCTCCGTCTAATGAACAACACGCATCTTGCGATCCAATTTTTTATTCAGCTTGCTGTCATTCTTTTATTCTGCCGGTTGGTAGGAGCGATTGCTTTGCGGCTCGGCCAGCCGCAAGTCGTAGCGGAAATGGTCGCCGGCGTGCTTCTCGGACCATCGCTTTTCGGTTTGCTCTGGCCAGAGGCGCAGCATTGGCTTTTTCCGTGGGACCCCGCTCAGAAAATGCGGGACACCCAGAGTTATTTGTTTCCAGCATCGCAACTAGGTCTCGCGCTTTACATGTTTGTGGTTGGAATGGAATTCCGCGTCGACATCGTGCGCCGCAGATTGAGAAGCTCAATCGCCGTGTCGGTGGCGGGAATGCTGACCCCTTTCGTCTTGGGTGCCGCGCTGGCTTGGATTCTATTTGATCACACGACGCTCTTTCCAAGAATGACTTCGCGCCCGGAGGCGATGCTCTTTCTTGGTGCGTCGATGTGTATCACCGCTTTTCCCATGCTCGCACGGATCATTCACTTCAAAAAACTTACCGGCACAACCATGGGAACTGTGGCGTTGGGCGCCGGGGCAATCGACGATGCAACAGCATGGTGCCTGCTCGCAGTGGTGCTCGCGAGCTTTGAGAAAAATTGGGGCCACGCTGTGGTGAACATCGCCGGCGGCGTCGCCTACGTGACTTTAACGCTCCTAGTCGTGCGCCCGTTGCTGCTTCGTGCCAAAGGTTGGTTAGCGAAAAACGGAACACTCACCGAAGCCGGATTAGTCGTCGGACTCGCGCTCATGGCCCTGGGTGCGTGGTTCACCGACCTCATCGGTTTGCACGCAGTATTCGGTGCGTTCGTCATGGGCGCCGCGATGCCGCGCGGGGTCGTCGTGCGCGACCTTGTTGGCCGAATTCAGCCGCTCACGGTCGCGCTGCTGCTCCCGCTCTTTTTCACCTACTCGGGCTTGAATACAAAGATCGGTCTGCTCAACACGAGTTTCCTTTGGGCTATGTGCGGCGCGGTGTTGATCGCAGCTGTTCTGGGCAAAGGCGTTGCGTGCTGGCTAGCGGCACGGGCCACTGGCATTCCGAATCACGAAGCGCTCGGCATCGGCACACTAATGAATGCACGTGGATTGATGGAACTGATCGTGATAAACATCGGGCTCCAGCGCGGAATCATATCAGAGGGACTTTTCGCCACGCTCGTGATCATGGCAGTGCTCACGACGCTAATGGCCTCGCCGCTCTTCGAACGCCTCGTGGGAAGCGGGACGCATCAACCCATTCCCGAACCCGAGGCTGAAGAAGCAACCGAACCTAAGTTCGGTCCGTTAACGTGACTGACGTCCAAGTGCACGAGAAGAAATTTTAAGATAAACGTCTTACGACCTGGAGATACAAGCTCATTCGCAAGAGCGCGACTGATAGCAGTGTTGCTATCGTTGGCCTACGGGAGGCGCCAAAGGTCGAACCTCATTCGCAACGGGATCTTCGGAGCGCGTTTGGATCGGGTAACCAGCATCTCGGTCGCGTCGGAAAACAGGGGGCGTTATGTTGAGCCGTTTCTGGATCGCTATCATGGCGAAGAACAGCTGGTTCAGAAAGCGGGTCCACAAGCCAGCATTCCACCTACCCGCAAGCATCGTGACGACTGACCGAAAGATGAGCTTCGGAGGCTCTGGACTGAAAAAGACATCGCGAAACTGTGGTGTGTAGAATCCCACCACAAACCGGCGAAACGTCTCGAACCTTTTTCGCTGACGACGAGAGAACGCCGCGAAGCTGGAGGCTGAAAAGTCATTTCTCGCCAACGCCCGATGGAGCTCGGCAGCGGCTTCTATTCCAGATTCCATAGCAATTGAGACTCCGGTCGAGAATACCGGATCGAGAAACGATCCTGCGTCTCCGGCCAGGATCCAGCGATTGCCAGCATATGCCGAAGCGCTGTACGAGAAATCCTTCTCAACGCGTACTGGCCACTCGCGCCGGGCATTGCGCATTAACTCATCGACAATCGGCGTATCGGAGATCGTGCGATTGAGTGTCTCCTCAGATGAACTGCCGTTCGCCAATCTGCGGTAAAGGGCCTTTGGCAGAACGACACCGACGCTCGTTAACTCTTTTGAAATCGGAATAAGCCAAAACCAGCCGGCGTCGTTGCGCGCGATAAGTCGAATATCATCGGGTCGCGGCCCTTCCAGTCGGGGCACGTTCGTGTAGTGGGAGTATATTGCTATGTTGGCGAGCCGGGGCTCCTCGGTGCGCAGATTGAATTTTCGAGCGAGCAACCCTCCGCGGCCTGTGGCATCGACTAGAGCCCGCACACGCACACGTCCGGTCGCGGTCTCGCCGCGTGACGCGACGTCGAGGATTGCCGCATCAGATGTAAACTCGCATGTAGTCACGTTGCATGCTTGTCGAACGTCAACGCCCACTTCACGAGCCCGATCCAGCAGAATGCGATCAAATTCCTGGCGACATACCTGATACGTTTGCGGCCTCGCGACCTTCCAAGCGTTTGCGAAGTCAACGTATCGTCCGCTCTGACCATCATGCGTGTAAAGACGCGCACCCCATTTCTTCGGAAAACATGCCGCCTCGATCTGCCTGGTCACGCCCAAAGCTGCGAACGCGTCGTTGGCAGTCGATAGCAACGATTCACCTATATGGAATCGCGGGAAGGTCTCGCGCTCAAAGAGGACGACAGAATCACCATGTTCCGCCAGCGAGATAGCCGACGACGAACCAGCAGGACCGCCCCCAGCCACAGCAAAATCAAAGTCATACCGGGAGTTGGCTGTTGTCATCAGATCACTAAAGTATCATTTCGAGGAACGTGGAAGAAGACAATTTCTTTAGTCTCTTGTGAGCGAAAAAATGTCTAAGCAGACGACACTCACGTTGGAAGTTACCCGCGACTTAATTATGGAGCCGGCAGTCGGATTCGAACCGACGACCTGCTGATTACAAATCAGCTGCTCTACCAGCTGAGCTATGCCGGCGCTGCCCCCATACGAAAGCCGTTTTTAGCGAGTTGATCAAGAGTTCGTCATGAACCATTTCGCGCACCGCGCTGCAAAAGCGATCAAAATTTCACGGAATTTTTCTACGGCACGAGAAATGGTTTAGGACTCCCCGGGGGGTGGGGGTCGTCTCCTTCAACCGGTCAAACGTCCAAACTGGTAACGGTCCTCGGAAATTTTTCGGCAAAAGGCGACCTTTGCCGCACGCGGCGATTACGTCTAACGAGAAAGAGATAAGCCACGGCAGGGTGTCGTGGCAAACAGACTGAACTTATTCCGTGATGGGGCCGTTGGCTTCATCGACTGGTTAGATGGCATGGCTACCTTTTCGGCTCATACCGCATCGCCACCGCCCCCGAGCCGAACTCCAGCCGGCTCACGAGCTTTAAGTCGACACGTTTCGACAGCCCAGCGAACAACGTCGGCCCATGGCCCGCTAGCCTGGGCTGCACCACGAACTCGTACTCATCGATCAATCCCAGCTCCGCCAACGCCAGCGGCAACTTCACGCCTCCCACCAACAGTCCTTTACCCGACTCCTGCTTGAGCTGCTGAACGGCCTTCCCCAGATCCCCGCGCACGAGCTCCGCGTTCCAATCGACCCGGTCCAAGGTGCTCGACACGACGTACTTCTTTGCCGCGTCGATCTTCCGGGCGAAGGGTTCCATCCAATCAGGCCTCGCTCCCGCCGGCGCCGGCCGCCGCCACGCTGCCTCCATCATCTCGTAGGTCACCCGGCCAAACACGAGGACATCGGCCCGGTCGAGGTTCTCGACCGCGTGACGATGCAAGTCTTCGTCCGCGAGCATTGCACGATGATCGCAGCACCCGTCCAATGTGACGTTGATGTAATACCGAAGGGGTCGCATTACGTAGGAGTACCGATAGCCATAGGGCAGGCTAACGAGAAAGAGATAAGCCACGGCTGGGTGTCGTGGCAAGGTTGCTCGCGTTCACTCTATATCAGAGGCCGTTGGCTTCATCGATTGGTTAGACGTATGGGGGTTCACAAAGAGAGCCCCCGGGGGGCCGGGGTCGTCTCCTTCAACACGGTCAAACGTCCAAAGTGGTAACGGTCCTCGGAAATTT
>Ga0307312_10000565_pt1 | contig 17571 bp, 17 predicted proteins | sample ER_DNA_202_FD_194489 | JGI IMG/M metagenome (GOLD analysis project Ga0307312, IMG submission 194489) | Bulk soil microbial communities from the East River watershed near Crested Butte, Colorado, United States - ER_DNA_202 | ecosystem: Environmental > Terrestrial > Soil > Floodplain | place... | reverse complement strand
TGCAATCTCGACAAGGTGGGGAGGGGTGAACAGTGCCTCGAGGCCGAGCTGGTTGCGTCCGAAGACCGCCACCCAGAAAGACGTGTCAACGATCCAGGCAGCCCCGAAGACAAGTGAGGCTGCCAGCGTCCCCACGTAACCGTCAGGGAGGGCGCGGTTCCACGGCCGGCCGCGGCCCAGCCCTCTGGCGAAGGCGAAAAACAGGAATCCGGTCAGCACGAACCACGAGGCGCTCACTGCGATCAAGCCTGTTGAGGCTGCGTTTGGCGTCCCTTCCGGCCTTATTACGTATGCCCAGGCGGTCACGTATGCAGAGAGCAGGAACCATGTAGCGAGCAGAACGACTATTGCGTCGAACACGCGGGGGTCGTCAAGCAGGCTGCGAACTACCTTCACGCTTTCACGGCTTGATCGCGGCCAACGATACCCCCGCGCCCCGCAATACGGCTGGCGAGATTGAGACGTAATTCGAAACCCCGGTGAGACTGGCTTCGAGACGAATCCTGCGGATCATCCGGCTCGTTGCCGGCCGCTCGTGTTTCAGGAGGAAACAGGATGATCCTGCTCAAGAAGCTTGCATTAGTGGTTTCAATCGTCTTCTGCGGTTCGCTGGTGCTGGCCGCGGCGGCATTCGCAGCAGTGGGTGGCGGAGGGGATGGTCTCGGTCCTGGCTCCTACACGTTCACAAACAAGGACGCCAGCGCCTACTTCGGAACGTTGAAGGGTGGCCCTCCAGGCCAGGGTTTCATGGTCAGCGTCGACCAGGGCTTGAACTCATTCCGACCCAAGGACCCCAAAGGACCTCGGATTGTCATGAACAGCACCATAGTCAGCCTCATTCTCTTCGACGACGTGGGCAACAGCACCTACGGCTGCTTCATCATCAACCCGGCAGACTTCACTACGAGCAAGGACCTGCAGACCGCCAGGGTGCACACGACCTTGACCACCGCCGAGGTGTGCCCCGGATTCGGAGCCCCGGTCAGCGGTACCGACAGCGCCGGCAAGTTTGCTTTCGGCGGGGGCGGCACCGGTCTCCCGTTGCCGATCAGTCTTGACGTGACGTGGACCGGCCTTGGCGTGACGAGCACAGGATCCGATCGCAACACGTTCCAATGCCTCGACTACAGCACGCAATTCAGCACCAACTACAACTCCTCGAACGCCAACGCGGCGGGGACTATGTCCGCGATAGCCGGCTCTTTCGACACGCAGTCGGCCGTCGTCAGCTCGTCTGCTGGGCACGCAACGGTCAAGGGAGCGATTCAACCAGCCTGCTTCCCCCAATAGATCAGATGGACCGGCGCGGCAGTGGGCCTCGCCGGTCCAATTCACCTGGCGGCAACCGCCGCCCGGTCTAGGAGCCTGTCGACGCTCGCGCTGCCGCGCGCGGGTTCGGTAGCGGCGTCAGCGTTCGCTCCACCTGCTCCCGCAGGTGCTCGAAGTTGGGCGGCAGCGAGATGCGCTCACCAAGGTGCTCGAGGGGTTCGTCGGTGGCGAAGCCTGGCCCCAGGGTGGCGATCTCGAACAGCACGCCGCTTGGCTCGCGGAAGTAGATCGACCTGAAGTAGTACCTGTCGATGATGGGCGTCGGCCGCGCGCCGGCGGCCGCCACCTTCTCACGCCACGCAGCGTGGTCCTCGATCGTCGACGACCATGCGACGTGGTGAACGGTGCCAGCCCCGCTCACCCCGCGGGTCTCCGGAGCTGTGTCATAGATGTAGAAGGAACCGCGCTTTTCGCCACGCGACTGATAGCGGTCCGGACCTGAGGCTTCGAAACCCAGAACATCTTCGAGCAGGTTGCGGCTGTTGTCGGGGATCCGTGTGTAGGCGCGAACTCCGGCGAAACCCTGCAGAGCGAGCTCGGACGGGATGGCGGGGTGCTCGGCGACCAGTGGCGCGTCGGAAGGGTCATCGATCATGAGCTCCAGGCCAAGACCCTCGGGGTCCGCGAAAAGAAGCCGGGTCCCGGACCGCTGAGCCTCGACTCCCGCGCTGGCAAGCCTCCGCTGCCAGAAGTCCAGCGCCTCCGCAGAACCCACTCGGAAGGTGATCCTGTGGATCATGCCGGCGCCGGCCCGGCCGCGCGCCACGCCTGGGTACTCGAAGAAGGTCATGTCAGCGCCGGCGCTGGCGTTCTCGTCAGCGTAGAACAGGTGATAGACGGTCGGGTCGTCCTGGTTGACCGTCTTCTTGACCAGCCGGAGTCCCATCACGCCGGCGTAGAAAGCAACGTTGCCTAGGGCGTCGGCAGTAATTGAAGAGATGTGGTGGATACCGTCGAGCTTTTTCATTTCACCAGTCGAAACAAGGTTGGTAGGAACGTAATTCCCGTGAGCCTACGTCAGCTTCGCTTGATGACGATCACAGAGATCTCGTCGGCGGCACCGTCGATGCGATCGGCTGAGTTCTTGAGGTGGCGATATATCTCCCTCGACTTGAGGATCTCGCTCATCTCCGCCTTGCTGTCGAACAGCTGTCCGACCGCGTGGTGATACAGGCTGTCAATGCGGTTCTCCGATCGCTTGGCCCTGACTGCGTGATCGGCGGCCACCCCAGGATGATCCAGCAGCTCTCCGACTGCCGCGGCAATATGGCGAGCCCCTTCGCTCAGGACCTTGGCCATCTCGTTCAGGCCGGCCGGGGGGCCGATCCTGTACATGGCCAGCTCGACGGCTGTTTCGTTGGCAGCGTCGAGGATGTCGTCGATCGCTCTGGACAGCGCGAAGAGATCCTCGCGGTCGAAAGGCGTTGCGTAGGTATGCAGCAGCTCATCGATCAACACGCGTCTCGCCGCGTCACCTTCTCGCTCGATCTCTTTCAGCTGGTCGACGAGGTCGGTATTGCCGCTCGGCTCGCGGCCAAACTTCTCAAGGACCTGCAGCGCCCTGACTGTCAGGTCGGCCTGCTGGCTGAGCAGTGCGATGAAGCGACGATCGTTCGACCTGGTCAACGCCTTGAAAGTCCGGCCGAAGCTCATGGCGCCAGCCCCACCACCCTCACCGCGAGGTGCAGCGCAGCCGCAAACGCCAGAGCCAGCGGCAAAGTCAGCAGCCAGCTGCCGAGCATCTCCCTGACGATTCCCCAGCGAACCGATGAAGCGCGCAGCGCGGCGCCGACGCCCACCAGCCCTCCGTCAATCGTCTGAGTCATGCTCACGGGCGCGCCGGCGATGGCCAGCGCCGCGACCACGGTTCCGGAGGCCAGCTGCTGTGAAAGCGCCTGCATGGGACGCACTTTGAGGACGCCGAGTCCGACGCGACCAGCGACCCGTGATCCTCCGATGAGTGCGCCGACGAAAAAGAAACCGAATGCGCCAATGATAGGCGCCGCTCCAGAAAAGGCCACAGGTTGGCCGTGGTTTGGAAACGACATGCCGACGGCGATCAGGCCGACCGTCTTCTCCATGTCGTTGGCACCGTATGCGAATGCCTGGATGGCCGCGGTCAGGAACTGGAACCTCGCCAGGCCGAGCAGCTCTGCATGCGGCCGGTTGCCCATGAAACGCCGGATGGTCCGATACAAGGTCAGCGCCAGCAAGCCTCCACCGAGGACCGAGATCGGCATCCCGAGCAGGACGCGTGCGACTCCTGTCCAGTGGATGACGCTCTGCCCGCCGCCCACCAGCACCCAGCCCAGCATCGCGCCGACCAGCGCGAGGGTCATGCTCGTCGGGATTCCGAACAGGAGGGATGTCAGGACCACACACAGCGGAGACAGAGTGATGAGGACGTAGCTGAGCTCGCCTTGAGCCCGCAGGTCGATCACGTTCGTGCCGACGGTTTGTGCGACGGCGGTGCCAATGGCAAGAGGCCCGGCGAGGCTGACCAGCAAGAGAAACGCTGCGACGCGCGGGGTGATGACGCGGCCCGACGTGAACGAGGCCATCAGGTTCCCGCCGTCGTTGAAGCCTGAGACGAGTCCAAACATCGAAGCGGCGACCAGCGGCGCGATCGCCTCCAGATTCAAGCTCCGAAGTCTAATCGACGGGGCCGCGGCGCTTCGCGCGCGGACCCCGCCCGGGCCAACCCTGCCTCGCACGTTCAATATGTTCCGATGCCGCGAAGATTGGCGATCCTGTTCCTGGCGATCATCGTTGTGATTGGGGCGTTGGGTGCCTGGAACTATTTCCGGCCGATTCCGGCTGTGGCGGCCACCACCTCCCTTCACACACAGGACACGGTGCCCGGCGCGGTGCCGGCGATTCGGTGGCCGAGCACCGGCGCGGCCGCGATGGGCGCCTCCGGCCTGGGCCTCATCGCAAGCTCCGGGAACGAGAAGCCGGTGGCCGCCGCAAGCGTGACCAAGGTGATGACCGCGCTTGTGATCCTCGGGGACAAGCCGTTGCAGCCGGACCAGAAAGGGCCGTCAATCACGATCACCGACGCCGACGTGCAGTCGTACCAGGCCGCCCTCGCCAACAAGGAATCGGTGGTCGAGGTGCGTGCTGGCGAGGTGCTGACCGAGTTCGAGCTGCTCGAGGGCCTCCTCATACCGTCGGCAAACAACTTCGCGGAACTGCTTGCTCGTTGGGACGCCGGCTCAGTCGACTCCTTTGTCGCGTCGATGAACAAGAAGGCCGGCGAACTTGATCTCACGCAAACGACCTTCGCCGACGCAAGCGGAGCGTCACCTGCAACGGTCAGCACGCCAAGCGACCTCATGACGCTGGGCATGGAGGCGATGAAGCTTGAAGTCTTCGCCCAGATCGTGGCGATGCCTCAGGCAGACCTCCCTGTCGCGGGAACCGTTTACAACGTCGATGCTGTGCTCGGCCAGAGCGGGATCGTTGGCATCAAGACTGGATCCGGCCTGGCCGAGGGCGCCAATTTCCTGTTCGCCGCCACGTCTCAGGTGGATGGTCACCCTGTGATGCTGTACGGATGCGTGATGAGTCAACCCACTCTCGCTCGAGCGTTCGCGGCGGCCAAGGTCCTTCTTGCATCGATGCAAGCCAGCCTCCATGTCCGCAGGGTGATTGCGAGGAACCAGGCTGTCGCGAGCTATGTCACGCCTTGGGGCGGCCAGGCCGACCTGCTCTCGACGGTTGACGTTGACCTCGTCGAGTGGCCGGGCATGATCCTGCGCCAGCGCCTCGATTCACGCCCCCTGGTAATTGACAAGCCCATTGATTCCGGCACTCCCGAGGGCAGCGAGCACGTTGTCCTGGGCGACTACTCTTTCGACGTGCCGCTCGTTACCGGCAGCGCCCTTTTCCCGCCGGGCAGGCTCTGGAGGCTGACCCGGATCAATTTCCTATGATCGCTCAGTCCGACTTTGCGCTGGAGGAGAGATGGCAATGGCGAAGGTGAAAGGGTCGGGTACAAAGCAATCGCCGTGGGTGTTGACAACGCCAAGCGGATCCTCCGAATACCAGATGTACAAGGACGAGGCGCTCAGTCCACCGGCCCTGGTTTGCACTGTCGGAAAGACTGAGCTCCGGTACGACCTCCGCTGCTTGAACGACCTGCACGAGACGCTCAAGAAGCACGGCGATTGGATGCTGCTCGGGAGCGCCGACGAGCAGAAGCCGGCGGTCGAGGGCACAGTTGAAGCGTGGGGCCGCTCACCGAAGAACCCGATCGGTGGTTGGTACGGGCTGAAGAAAGGCCTCCGCGGTAGGTTCGGGATGTACGTTCCGCCGCTGATGGAGGCCCTGGGACTGGCTGAGGTCGAGCACAATCCCAAGAACAACCGCATGCGCGCACTCTAGAAATAGTGGCGTTCATATCTCGTGGATTCAAGGGCAAGCGGCGCGATGTGGCGAGCAGCTCGCGGGTGCCGCCTGGCCAGCATGTCGTGAACGACTTCCCAGTGCTGTCTGCAGGCCCGACTCCGAGAGTGCCGCTGTCGGAGTGGACTTTCTCGATCGTTGGCGAGTTGGATGAGCCCAAGGTTTGGACCTGGGACGAATTCCAAAAATTGCCATCCGAAACCGTAACGGTCGACATCCACTGCGTGACCAAGTGGTCGAAGCTGGACACCTCGTGGACGGGGGTGTCCGTCGAGACCATCCTCGAGCAGGTCGAGACGGCCGCCGACTTTGCGGTGGCGTACAGCGACGGCGGCTACACCACAAACCTTCCCATCGACGACCTGAGGGGCCATCAGGCGTGGATCGCCTTCGAATACGACGGCCAGCCGCTCGATCCTGAGCACGGAGGGCCGGCCAGGCTTCTCGTCCCACACCTTTATTTATGGAAGAGCGCCAAATGGGTGCGCGGCATCTCTCTACAGAACGAGGACGAGCCGGGTTTCTGGGAGTCGAACGGCTACCACCTACGTGGTGACCCATGGCGCGAGCAGCGGTACTGGGGCGACTGACCTGGCAGCTCGGCGAGGTGGCCGAGGTGATCCAGGAGACGCCCCGCGTTTCCAGCCTTGTGCTGGCGGTTCCTGACTGGCCGGGCCACCTCGCCGGCCAGCACGTTGACGTCAGGCTGACGGCGGAGGACGGCTACCAGGCCCAGCGAAGCTACTCGATCGCCTCGGCGCCAGAAGACCCTCGCGTGATCCTCACAGTCGAGCGGCTGGAGGATGGCGAGGTCTCACCCTATCTCGTCGGTGAGGTCAGAGCCGGCGACAAGGTCGAGCTCCGCGGGCCGATCGGCGGGTATTTCGTCTGGAGAGCCGGCGAAGAGCGATCGCTTCTCCTGGTGGCGGGCGGCTCTGGAGTAGTGCCTCTGATGGCGATGGTCCGACACCACGCGGCTGCCGGAGCCACGGCGCCGGTCCGCCTTTTGTACTCATCGCGCTCGATCGATGACGTGATCTACAGAGACGAGTTGGCCACCTTGTCGGAAGGGGATAGCCGGTTGAAGGTTTCGCATACTCTCACGCGTTCTCAGCCATCTGGCTGGGATGGCTACTCGCGAAGGATCGATGGCGAGATGGTGGCTGAGGTGGCCTGGCCGAAGAAGGACTCGCCTGCAGTGTTCGTTTGCGGGCCAACGGCTTTTGTCGAGACAGCCTCCGGATTGCTGGTCGAGTCGGGCTATGACGCCGCCTGGATCAGGACGGAGCGGTTTGGAGCCACAGGAGGTTGACGATGCGCCAATCGGATTTGAAGGTCGACGGCAACGCGATAGCCGGCCTGCTCCGGGAGATCTTCACGATGGAGATGACGAACGCGGAGAGCACATGCGCGGGTTGCGGCAGTGTGCACGCGGTCGGGCGAGTCGATGTGTACTTGAATGCTCCGGGTGCCGTGGTTCGGTGCCCGGCATGCGAGGGGGTTCTGATGCGCATCGTCCAGGGCAGGGGTCGATACTGGATCGACCTGACAGGCACCCGCTGCCTGGAATTCAAGTAGGTCAGGGAGCATTCAACGGGGCCCATCCTTAACGCCGCTTGCACGCAGGGGTTTTGGCCGGGACTAAGGCGAAGGCGAGCGACCCTTTACCGACCCTGGCTCGTTGTCCTACCTGATAGGGAGCTCTAGAAGCGTTCTTGGAGCCATGCGCGGGTCCAACGCGATCGCCTCTTCAGGTCCCGTAACCAAGGTCGGTAAGCCTGTTCTGAAAGGGGGGAGGCCACCGTGCTTGTGCGCTCGCCGGCGACGAGATCGGGAAAGCTGTCCCTGCGCCAGGGAGATTGGCAGGATGCCCTTGTGTTCCTGGGCCTGCTTCTTCCTGCCACCTTCGTGCCCCTGGCGGCTGCAGGTGGGGGTGGCCTGCTGGTGGTGCCCTACCAGCATTTCTACATCGTGTCGGCAGTATCGATACTGGCCGCCCTCATCGCGGTCGCGCTGGCCCTTGCGACTGTCCAGATCGGTCTCTACCGGGTCCTGTTCCTCTGCCTCGGGTTCACTTCGTTGTGCGCGATCTTCGCCGTGCACGGCCTGACGACCCCGGGAATCCTGGTCCCAAATCTCTTCAAGGAGTACTCAGGCAGCGCGGTCGCCACCTCCGCATACCTGAGCCTCGCTATCCCAGGGCTCTTCTTCGCAGTGAGCTACATGCCGGGACTGTCACGCCTTGAAAGGCGGCTTCCTTTCTGGCCGGCGGGCTGGCTCGTGCTCTTCGTAGTCATCGGCCTCGTGACGTACGCAGGGATCGCGATCTACCGCACGTGGCTCATCGCCGAGCTGCCACTCTCCGAGCCTCCATTCAGCACCGCCCTCGCCATCCTGAGCATCGGGCTCTTCTTCATTGCCGCGGTGCGCCAGGCACGCATTTACCGGCGGGCTCGCCTTGCCAGCCAGGCATTCCTGCTCGCGGCATTCGTGCTGCTTGCGGATGCCGCCGCCGCGATGGTGCTGTTCCCGGTCTGGACAATCGGGTGGTGGTACTACCACCTGCTCATGCTGGCGGCTGTAGGGCTCGCTCTTTATGCGCTCATGGTCGAACGCTCGCGCGCGCGATCCTTCAGGTCGGTGGTCGAGACCGCTCTCGAGCTCGAGGTCTCGATCGACGTCGAGGAGCTTGACTTTGACGTCATCGCGGCGCTCGTCGCCGCAGTCGAGGTCAAGGACCGCGAGACCCAGGGCCACAATCGTCGCGTCGCCCAGCTATGCGTCCAGATAGGCAGGCAGCTCGGGATGAGCGCCACAGAGCTTCGCGTCCTCGCTCGATCGGGGCTGCTTCACGACGTCGGGAAGCTGGGCATTCCAGATTCGATCCTGGAGAAGGAGGGCCCGCTCGACGAATCGGAGACCGTGGTGATGAAGACTCATCCGGAGATCGGCGTCGCGATCCTGAAGCGCGGAGGTCACTTCAAGCGGGAGCTGCTCGGCGTGCTCTACCACCATGAGCGCATGGATGGGAGCGGGTACCCCCATGGGCTGCAAGCCGACGCCATCCCGATCGAGGCACGCATCGTCGCCGTCGCCGACACATACGACGTGCTCACGACCGACCGGCCATACCGGCAAGCCTGCGGCGGGCGAGAGGCGCGGCGGGTGGTTGAGGAAGAGGCCGGCACCCATCTCGACCCGCAGGTCGTGGTGGCCCTCATGCGGGCGCTTGACAGCCCGGATTCGGGCCGAAGACACGGGCCTGCCCTAAAGCTCGCCGGCAGGTCCGGCGAGCAGCCGGACCGTTATCCTCCCCCGTCCTCTGGGGTCCCTGCGCCTCAGCGCGGGCGGGGAATCGCGCGTTAGCGTGGCCGGGTGGGGGCGTCCGAGAGTCTAGGCCCTGTCACGATTAGGACGTGAAGTTCGGCATCGCCATCTTTCCTACCGACTACGCCATCTCCATGACGGAGCTGGCGCCGGCGGTCGAGCAGCTTGGATTCGAATCGCTCTGGGTCGCCGAGCACTCGCACATCCCAGCGAGCCGGCTTTCAGCGTGGCCCGGCGGGGCGGAGCTGCCCAAGCATTACTGGCATTCGCTGGACCCGTTCGTTGCGTTGACCGCTGCCGCGCTCGCGTCGAAGACACTGATGGTCGCCACAGGGATCTGTCTTGTCATTCAACGCGATCCGATCCACACCGCAAAGGAGGTCGCAAGTGTCGACCACCTCTCCAACGGCAGATTCCTTTTCGGTGTCGGGGCCGGCTGGAATCGCGAGGAGATGGCCGACCATGGGACCGACTTCGAAACCAGGTTCAAGCTGATGCGCGAACGCGTCGAGGCGATGAAGGCGATCTGGACTCAGGACGAGGCGGAGTACCACGGTGAGCTGGTGGATTTCGGCCCCATGTGGTGCTGGCCCAAACCGGTCCAGAAGCCGCATCCGCCGGTCCTTCTTGGCGGCAGCGGCCCCGGCGTCCTGAAGCGAGTCGTCGGTTACGCCGATGGCTGGATGCCGAACCGTGGCAATGACCTCGTCCGCATTCCGGAGCTTCAGGAGCTGGCGCGAGCAGCTGGCCGTGGGCCTATACCAGTGACCACCTACCCGAAAGCGGAGGCGGCCGCGATCGACGAGGCCGCGAAGGCCGGCGTCGAGCGGTGCATCTGGTACGTGCCGCCTGACGGCCGCGATCAGGCGCTGGCGCGTCTCGAGGTGCTCGCCAAGCTCGTCAAACCTTATTTGGGCTGATCAGCCCTCGATCAACGCTCGAAAGCGCGGTGCATCGCGCAATGAGTCGAGGTCGGGATCGGCGGCGGCAGTCGCCTTCAGGTCGGGCCGCATAGGCAGGGCTTCCTCCAGCAAAGAGAGCGCCTCGTCGAGGCGGTCCTCGGCGACGCGCATTCCGACCAGGTTGTAGAGCACTCCTCCAAGGATGTGGCCCGGTGCCTCGGCGTGCCGCATCTCTGAGGCAGACTCCTCCAGTAGCTGCTGGCTGCGCGCCTCATCGCCTTCGCGCCGGTAATGGTCTGCAATGTGGTTGCGAGGATGCACGTAGCTGTTGCGAACCATCGCCTCGCCCACAGTCGCAGCCGCATACCAGTCGAAAGGCACATCGCCCATGGTTTCCAACATGGCGATGAGGGAGATGAGCGTTGCATCTGAGTGCGCCGCCGCTTCCGCCAGTGAGACACCGGCGGCGCCCTGCATCTCTCTGTCATTGAGCTCATCGATGCTGCCCGTGGGCGCGTCGACGGGCCGTCCCTCGCTGGCGCCCGCCAGCGCATCCCATAAATGCTCGCGCCATTTCGCGATGTGGAAGAACATCATCGCCGCGGACCAGCCTTCAGGCGGATCTGGCTTGACCTCAGCCTCTGCGAGGAAAGCCCTCTCGGTCTCCTGCTGTGCTTTCAGCAACGGGAGCACGTCTTTCATGAACGTCCCTCGAGAAGCGCCTTCGGAATCGAAGCCCATGTGCCGCCCTTCCTGCGGTACGCGATGCCTGAAAGCATCTCAAGCACCACACGGTTGGCGAGGAACGCGGTGATCTCGGCGGCGTCGTAAGGAGGTGATACCTCTACAACGTCCATGCCCAACACAGGCAGCTCGATGGCGATCCGCCTCACCGCGTCGAGCAGCTGGCGGGAAGTGAAGCCTCCCGGTTCGGGGGTGCCGGTGCCCGGCGCCATGCCGGGATCGACGACGTCGACGTCGACGGAAACGAAAACCCCTTCGCAATCGTCGACCGCGATGGCGAAAGCTTCTTCGAGGACGCTGTCGAGGCCGCGGCGAACCACCTCGTTCATCTCGAACGAGTGCATCCTCTGCTCGGCCATCCACTGAAGCGTCTCCGGCTCCGGCCAGTAACCGCGAAGACCGATCTGGATGAATCGGTCGCCTCGACATGCTCCCGACTCGATGAGGCGCCGCATCGGAAGGCCGTGGCCGATCAAGCTGCCGAACTGAGTCTCGCCAGTGTCGGCGTGGGCGTCGAAGTGGATCACCGAGACGCGGCCCCATCCCTTGGCGCGCGCGACGCCTGTGACGTCAGGCCAGGTGATGGTGTGGTCTCCTCCGAGGATGACGGGGATGGCGCCCGCCTCCGCAGCGGTGCGCACAGCCGTCTCGAGCGCATCGATCGGCACCCTGGCTTCAACGCCGGGCATCTCGATATCACCGGCGTCGACCACGCGCAGGTCGCGCAGCGGATCCACGCGCAGCGCCAGGTGCGGCCGGGAGGCATCGTGGGGGTTGTAGTCGGTGATGCGTATGACCTTGGGACCGAAGCGCGCACCGGCTCTGTACGAGGCGCCGGCGTCGTAGGGTGCGCCGATGATCACAACGTCGGCACCCGCGAACGTCGATGGCTCGTCGAGGTCGCACCGCTCGACGCCGAGGAACGTTACGTCGGGGCCGTACATGCCGCCGATGCGCGGCGTCAAAGGGCTGACTCGCGAGCCAGCTGGCGGTTGCGCCAGCTGCGAATCACGGCGAAGCTGATCGAGAGCAATGCGCCGGCAAGGAATATGAAAGTGCCGATCACGTTGACCTGGGGCGGCACCCCCAACCGGGTCGCCCCGTAGACCCAGAGAGGAAATGTCTGGGTGGTGCCGGACACGAAGCTGGTGATCACGTAGTCATCAAGGCAGAGCGCAAAGGCGAGCAATGCGGCCGCCAGTACGCCCGGAAAGATGATCGGAAGCGTGACCAGCGTGAACGTCGTCAGTGGCGAGGCGCCGAGGTCTTGCGCGGCTTCTTCGAGCGAGTTATCGAAACCCACCAGTCGCGCTCGCACGGTGATGGCGACGAAGGGGATGGAGAACATGACCTGGGCCAGGACGATGGTGAGAAACCCGAGGGGAACGTTGGCGGCGAGGAAGAGAGTGAGGAGCGCGGCGCCCATCACCACCTCGGACGCTGCGATGTTCATGACCATCACCGCGTCGAGCAGCGTCCTGCCGCGGAAGTGGTATCGATGAGAGGCGAGCGCGATCATCGTGCCCAGGACAGTTGAGATGGCCGCACCGATCGTGGACGACAGGAGGGATGTGTATACGGCGTTGGTCAAAGCGGTGACGCCGAACGGGTCGGCGAACCATTTGAGCGTGAAGCCGGACCACACGATGTTCAACCTGCCGTGAGTGTCGTTGAACCCGTAAATGGTCATCACGGCGATCGGAGCGAAAAGCCACAGCAGAACCAGGTGCGTGTAGGCGGGCAATAGCAGTCGTTCCAGCCGGTGCCACCAACTTGCACTGGTCCGCGCTCGTGGCCTCGCCACCCCACCTTTGGCGGCCGCTCGCAACGCAGTGTCGTTCACCGTCAGTCGCCCATGATCTGTTCAGTGCCGAAGATGCGCTGGTAAAGGAGGAGCGTCGCCAGCAGGCCTAGCATGAAAACGAATGCGAGGGCAGCGGCCTGCGGATAGTTGAGGCTGACAATGAACTGCCGCTCGATCACCCGTCCGACCATCGTCGTGCCGACACCCCCGAGCAGGTCCTGGTTGACGTAATCGGCTACCGCCGGAATGCCGGTCAGAAGCACCCCTGCAAACACGCCTGGGAGAGAGAGCGGGACGATCACCCGCCGGAGCACCTCGAAGCGATTGGCGAACAGGTCCTGGGCTGCTTCGACCAGGCCGCGGTCGATCTTCTCCAACGACGCGTAAACAGGAAGCAGCATGAATGGAAAGAAGGTGTAAGCAAGTCCTCCGGTCACTGCGACCGGCGTGGCCAGGACGCGAAAGTCGAGAGGTAGAAGGTGGGCCGACTTGAGAGGGCCGAACAAAGGACCTTCGTCGGCAAGCAGTGTTCCCCACGACAGAGTGCGGATGACGAACGACACGAAGAATGGAAGCAGGATGGCCAGCAGGTAAGAGGACTTACGCGGGCCGGCGTGGAATGCGATCCAGTAGGCGGCCGGATACGCGACAACGAGTGCGACGATGGTCGCCGCGCCGCCGTACTCGATGGCGTGCAGGTACTGCTCTGAGTAGACGCTGATCCCACGGGAGTAGTTACCGAAGTTCCAGGTGAATGCGAACCCGTTGAAGAAATCGCCAGACTGCAGCGACATGATGCCGAGGGTGAGGATCGGCAGCAGGAAGAAGAGAAACATCCAGCCGCCTCCCGGCAGGATCAGCAGGTAAGGCGCCAGCGCTCTTCCCCACCGGGAGCTGAGCGCCGGCCGCCTGGCAGCGACTTGAGCCCCCACCCGTAGGGCTACGCGATCAGGCCGAGATGACTGCGTTGAAGGTGTCGTTCCACTGCGTGGTCTCGCTGGGAGTCAGTACGCGGTAGTAGGAGGTTTTGGCGAGCACGTCGGCGGACGGGAAGATGAGCGGGCTCTCGGCGGCTTCCTGAAGCGCCGCTTTGTCATCCGGGTTGGTCGCCGCGGCTGCATCCGCCTCGATTGCCTGCTTTGCGCTGGGCACCGGCGTGATGTATTCGATGTACTCAGCCAGCGTGGCAGCCACCTTGGGTTGGTACACCCAGTCCATGTAGGTGATGGCGTCAAACGGGTGAGCGGCGCCCACCGGAATTGCCATGTTGTCGGTCCAGATCACGCCTCCCTCTTGCGGGATGACGAACTTGAGGTCCTGGTTGCCTGCCGACAGGTTGGCCTGAAAGATGTCGCCGGACCAAGCCATGCTGATCCACGTGTCGCCCTTGCTCAGGGCGTCGATGTAGCTCTGGTCGTAGTACTTACGAATTACGCCCGAGTCCTTCTGCTCCTTGAGCTTGTTGGCGGCTTTCTGCCAGTCCGCCGGGGTCGAGCTCTCCACCTTGATTCCCAGCCCGAGCAGGGCCATCGTTCCGGTGTCCTGGTTCTCGCTGAACATTCCGACCTTGCCCTTGAACTTGGGGTCGAACAGGTCGTTGAAGCTCGTGATCTCCCGCCCCGTGAGCTTGGGGTTGTAGCCGATGCCGGTGAAACCAGACTGCCAGGGGATGGTGAACTTGTTGCCGGGGTCGAAAGCGCGAGCCTGGACGCGTGGCGCCGCATTCGCCGCAAAGTTGGGAAGCTTCGTCGGGTCGAGCTCGGTGAACCACTTCTTTTCCATGTAGTGCGTCAGGAAGATGCCGTTGGTCACGACGATGATGTCGAAGCCGATCGGTGTGCCCTGCTGGAGCAGCGGCGCTTCCTTGGCGAAGAAGCTGTCGTTGTCCTGGATCGGCTCGCTGTAGGTGACCTTGATCCCCGTCTCTTTGGTGAACTGCTCCAGCGAGGGGTACGTGGTGGGCTTGCCTTTTTCCTCGACAATATCGATGTAGAGCGGCCAGTTCGCGAAGTCGAGGGTGCCCGTCTTAGTCGCTTTGTCCCACACCCAGTTCGTGTGCGCGGCGGGCTGGTTGCCGCTCCCGATACCGCATGCGGCCAGAGCGGCGGCCAGGCTGGCGTAGCCGGCCCCCTGGAGGGCGGTCCGCCGGGAGATGCGTTTCTGTGTCAATCCGCGCAAGAACGACGGGTCCATGTAGAACGGAAGCTCTTTCTCGGTGCTCATTCCTCTCCTCTAACTTGAACTTGCTGTTCCGCTGCCGGCAAGTCCAGCGGGATCACGAAAGTGTGTTCCGGAGCCCAAGCCAGGTGAACGGCCTCGCCTGGGCGGGCGACCGCGCCTCCGCTCGCGTTGCGGTCGAATGCCGACATCTCCCGGCCCTCCTGCGTCTGGAAGAAGTACTGAAAGCTGACCCCCGCAAAGACCGCGCTCCGTAGGGTACCCGCAATCACGTTCTGGGTGGGGGTGGGCACCACCCCTGCCGGGAGGACGTGGATCTTCTCCGGCCGCACGCCGACCCGCACGCGCTCACCGTCCAGAAGCTGTGGATCGTAGGGAATCTGGATCCGGGCTCCGCTGTCCAGCTCGACGAGTCCCAGATCGTCCTGGCTGCCGCGGTAGACGCCGTCAAGAAGGTTCGAGGCTCCGAGAAACTCCGCCACGAACTCGGTCGCGGGCCGCTCGTACACGTCTTCCGGCGGGCCCAGCTGCTCGATCCTGCCCTTGTTCATCACCGCGATCCTGTCGGAGATCGTCATCGCCTCCTCCTGGTCGTGGGTGACGAACACGAATGTGATCCCGACTTCCCTCTGGATGCGCTTCAGCTCCAGCTGCATCTGCTTGCGCAGCTTGAGGTCGAGGGCCCCCAGAGGCTCGTCAAGGAGCAAGACCTGGGGCCGGTTGACGAGAGCGCGAGCCAGGGCGACGCGCTGCTGCTGGCCGCCTGAAAGCTGCGCCCGCCGCCGCTTCCCGTAGCCGGCCAGGCTCACAAGCTCGAGCGCTTCATTCACGCGCCGCTCAACTTCCTTGGGGGCAACTCTTTGCCTGCGGAGGCCGAAGGCGACGTTGTCGAAGACGTTCAGGTGCGGGAACAGCCCATAGGACTGAAAGACCGTGTTCACGTTTCTGCGGTAAGCGGGGAGGTCGGTGACGTCCTGCCCATCGAGCATGACCATTCCCTCAGTCGGCGCCTCGAAGCCGCCGATCATGCGAAGGGTTGTGGTCTTGCCGCAGCCCGACGGCCCCAGCATGCTGAAGAACTCACCGCGGCGGATCTCCAGGTTGAGCTTGTCGACGGCGACCACGGATCCGAAGCGCTTCACCACCTGGTCGAGCACCACCACGGAATCGCTATCAGCGGGGTGGCGTTCTGGGTGCATCCGATCGCCCGCGTGCGCGATTGCCTCCTCTTCCGCGGCGCTGCGCTTCATCTGGCGAATTCTGCCTGTTCGCGGACTCGCTGCGAAGGTTGGAACACAGTCGGGGCCTAGCCTGTGTTCTGAAGGCCGGCCGCGACCCCGTTCACAGTCAGCAGGAACAACCTCTCGGCCACCGCTCGCTCGCGCGCGCCGGGACCCTTGGCCCTCAGAGCGCGGAGCGCTCGCAGCTGAAGGTGGGACAGCGCATCGACGTAGGGATTGCGCAGCTCGATCGCCCACGACAGCACCCGCCGGTCCTGCAGGAGACGCTTGTGTCCTGTCACTGCCAGCACCCGATCTTTTGTCAGGTCATATTCGTGCAGCAGCAGCCCAGCAAGCGCGCGATCGTGTCCGAGGTTCAGGTAGCGGATGGCGATTCTTCTGTCAGTCTTGGCCAGGCTCATCTCTGCGTTGTCCAGCATCACGTTGAAGAGAGGCCATGAGGCATAAGCCCGCTGCAGGTCCTCAAGGCGGGCCGCTGCCAGGCCGCTCCCCAAGCCGTACCAGCCCGGCAGGTTGAGTCGCATCTGCGACCAGGCGAACACCCATGGGATGGCGCGAAGGTCGTCAAGGCTGTGACCACCTCCGCGGCGCGCCGGCCGTGAGGCGATGCGCATCCGGCTCAGCTCCTCGATCGGGCTGATCTTGGCGAACCATTCCTCAAAACCGTCGGCCCCGACAAGCTCCTGGTAAGCAGCGCGCGCTGCAACATCGACCTGGCCGGCGAGCTTGCGGAAACGTTCCGCGGGCGGCTTCGATCGGGTCGCACCTCTCGGCGCTGAGGCCTCCAGCACCGCAGACGCCACCTGCTCCAGGTGGCGCCTTGCGATTGCCCGGTTGCCGTAGCGCGCAAAGATCACCTCGCCCTGCTCGGTGACTTTGAAGTGGCCGCCGACCGAGCCGGGGGCTTGCGCTCGCACCGCGCGGTTCGCCGGACCGCCACCTCGTCCAAGGGCGCCGCCGCGTCCGTGAAAAAGAGTGAGGCTGAGGCCACGCTTCGCTGCCCACGCAGTCAGCTCGGCCTGTGCGTCGTGGAGCGCGAGCGTGGCCGAAAGCGGACCAACCTCTTTGGTCGAGTCCGAATAGCCGAGCATGACCTCCATTCGCCTGTCGCCCTCAGCCAGCCGGCGGCGCACTGGCTTGAGCTTGATCAGCGCCTCCATCACCGCGACCGAGCGGCGCAGGTCGGCGACGGTTTCGAAAAGGGGGATCACCTCGAGGGTTGGAGCGACTCCTCCCGTCGCATGATCGGCAAGGTCGTACACCGCCGTGATGTCCTCGACGTCGCGGGTGAAGCTCACGATGTAGCGCCGGCAGGCGTCGCTGCCGAACCGAGCCTGCACCGAGGCGATAGCGCCAAGCGTATCCAGTACCTCTTGCGTCTCGGGCGACCGGCGCCCTCCAGCTCGCACTTCCGCCAGCGCCCGCAAGTGGACGAGGCTGTGCTGCCGTACCTCGAGCTCAGCCAGGTGAAAGCCGAACGTTTCCGCCTGCCAGATGACGTGCTGCAGCTCCCCGTACGCCAGCCGCTCCGCGCCCGCGGCAGCAAGCGACAGCTGCGCAATTCGCAAGTCATCGAGCAGCTCGGCTGCCGAGCGGTACGCTTGCTTTGCATCACCCAAACGGGTGATGCGAATGCGGT
>Ga0307312_10000564_pt1 | contig 17593 bp, 19 predicted proteins | sample ER_DNA_202_FD_194489 | JGI IMG/M metagenome (GOLD analysis project Ga0307312, IMG submission 194489) | Bulk soil microbial communities from the East River watershed near Crested Butte, Colorado, United States - ER_DNA_202 | ecosystem: Environmental > Terrestrial > Soil > Floodplain | place... | reverse complement strand
CGGCGCCGCACTTGCCCGCGAGCTGGTCCATCGCCAACCGCTGGACGCGCGGACGGACGCTCAGGATCAGGTCGTTGCCGGTGATCGTGACGCCCTTCAGCTTGTTGAGGGTCTTGTTGAAGATCGTGCTCAGATTCGCGTTCGAGGACGTCAGATAGGCGTTCTCGGACTGCTCGAGGCCCGCCCGCGAGCGAACCTGCGTCGAATAACCGACGAGGTGGGCGAAGAGGCCGTTGGTGGGGTAGCGGCGGAAGTAGAGCGTCTGCCCACCCACCTTGCGGCGGACGTTCGTGGCCAAAATGGTCCCGTCTGCGGCGCGGATCAACCCGCGCTTGATCCTGAACTGGGCGACACGCTGGATCGCGTTGTCCTGCTTCTCCGCCAGGCTCGCCGACGCCCAGGTCTGCCAGTACGTGGTCGCGACGATGAGCGCCGACAGCAGGATCAGCGACGCGACGGCGAGCTTTGTGATCTGCCTGTTCACGTCTTCGGCGCGTTGGCGCGGTTGGAGATCAGGAGCAAACCTGCTAAGAGGACGAAGTTTGAGACGACGCTGGAGCCGCCGTAGCTGACGAACGGAAGCGTGATTCCGGTCAGCGGGATCAGACGGAGGATGCCGCCGACGATGATGAACGTCTGCAGCGCGAAACCGAAGGTGAGGCCGGCGGCTGCGAGCTTCGAGAAGCCGTCATCTGCGAGGAGGGCGATCCGCATTCCGCGCGCGGCAAAGAGCATGAAGAGCAGCAGCAGCGCCGCGATCCCGATCAGGCCGAGCTCCTGCGCCAGCGCGGAGTAGATGAAGTCGGTGTTCAGGTAGGGGATCAGCTCCTTGCCCTCGGCCGTCTTGAACGTCCCCTTGCCGAGGCCGGTGCCACCGAAGCTGCCGTTGGCAACCGAGTAGAGCGACTTGACGAGCTGGTAACTGCCACAGTCCTGGCGCAGCGCCAGCTTGCCGTCGAGCGCGCAGTAGACCTTGTGGTCGGTCCACGGGTGCAGCCAGATCGTCACGCGCTCGTGTACGTGCGAGACCTGCGTGTAGACGAACGCCGAGCCGGCGAGGAAGAGCACCAGGCCGATCCCCGTGTACAGGATTCGCCCGGTGGCGACGTAGAGCATCGCCAGGAAGATCCCGAAGTACAGGAGCGCCGAGCCGAGATCGTTCGTCTCGACGAGTACGAGCATCGCCCCGCCCCAGATCACGAGCAGCGGCCCGAAGTCCTTCAGTCGGCCTTGCGCCAGCACTTCGCGCTTCTCCCGCAGGTAGGCGGCGAGAAAGACGATCAGGCAGAGCTTGGCCAGCTCGCCGGGCTGAAACTGGAGCGAGCCGACGTGGATCCACAGGCGGGCGCCGTTGACGGTCGTGCCGATGCCCGGAAGCGCCGGTAAGAAGAGGAGTCCGATCGCGGTCAGCCCGAAGAGGTACTTGTAGCCCTCCAGCCGCCGGTAGTCGCGCCGCAGACCCCAGAGAGTCCCGGCGAAGACGCCGACGGCGATGATGATCCAGATGCCCTGGCGGAAGGCGTCGCCCGGGCGGATGCGATAGATCTCGGTCAGGCCGACCGCGGTCAGGAGCGCCGCCATCGGCAACAGATATGGATCGGCGTACGGCACCGCGTACCGGGCGACGATGTGCGCGACTAAGTACAGGGCGAAGAAGAAAGCCGCATAGGAGAGTGACGCGGCCGAAACGACCGACTGGCGGGCGATGTAGACGCTCGCGAAGCCGAGAGCGGTCAAGGCGCCGACGACGGTCAGATTGAGCAGTTCTCGGTTGCGCAGGCTCAACGCTTATCTCCCGTGCAGCGTCCAGAGCACGATCGCCACGACCGCCAGCGCCACGAGGATCAGCAGCAGTGCCGGCACGACCCGAGAGCGGGTGCGCCCCTTCGGCTTCTTCACGGCCTCTGCGAACTTCTCGGCGTCCTGCGGCGCGACGACCATCGTGTCGACTGCCGGGACCCGGTCGAGCTCGTCGAGCGTGTCCTCGTCGTCCACGTGGCCGTCTCCGCCCAGCGCGGGGTACTGCGCCGTCTCTTCGAGCGGCTCCCCGGCTGTGTCGCCGATCTCGAAGAAGACGACGGTGATGTTGTCCTCGCCGCCGCCCTTGTTCGCCGCTCGGATCAGCGCCTTGGCGGCGGCCTGCAGGTCGTCCCGGTGCTTTTCGACGGTGCGAAGGATCACCTCGTCCTCGACCATCGACGTGAGCCCGTCCGAGCAGAGCATGAACAGGTCCCCAGGCTGGGTCTGGATCGAAAAGGTGTCGACGTCCACGTCCGGGTCGGTACCAAGCGCCCGGGTGATCACCGAGCGCTGAGGATGCGTCTCCGCCTCCTCGGGCGAGAGCTTGCCGCTGCGCACGAGCTCGGCGACGAGCGAGTGGTCCTCGGTCAGCTGTTCGAGCTTGCCGTCGCGGATCAGGTACGCGCGAGAGTCACCGACGTGGCCAAAGGCGACCGTGCCGTCCTCGACCAGCGCGACGGTCAACGTCGTTCCCATCCCGGAGGCCGCCGCGTCCTCGCTCGAGCGCTGGTAGACCCGGCGGTTCGCCTCCTGGATCAGCTCTGTCACGTGCCGCTCGCCGCTGCCGACCGCCCCTTCGTCGTCTCGGACGGCGCCGGCGGCGAGGCTGGAGGCGAGCTCCCCGGCCTGCGCGCCGCCCATGCCGTCCGCGATCGCGAACAGGGGCGGCTCGACGACGTAGTCGTCCTCGTTCCGGCGTCGCTTGCGCCCGGGGTCGGTCAAGTGGCCGAGTTGGACAATCGGGCTCACGTCTCGTACCTCAATTCGGTTTCCCCCACCCGGACGACGTCGCCGGGGGTCAGCTTGCGCGCGCGGGTGAGCTTGATCCCGTTCAGGAACGTGCCGTTCGTCGAGCCGATGTCCTCGACCCAGACACCATCCCGGCGCGGCTCGATGCGAGCGTGCTTGGCCGAGGCAAAGTCGTCCCCGTCGAGCTTGAGGTCGTTCTGAGGGCCGCGGCCCACCGTCACCGGTGCCGAATCGAGCGTCCGTTCCTCGCCCACCTCCAGCGTCGGGCTGATGACCACGACGAGCCGTCCGGCTTCGACCAGCCTCCGTTCCTCCGCGAAACCGGCCTGCGACGGCGCGAGGATGAAGCTCTCCTGCGGCAGCCGGAGATCCTTGCTCGCGGTGCGGACGATCCGCCAGATGAACAGGTAGAGCAGCACGATGAACGCGATCTTGAGGACGAGCAGGAGCTCCTCGACCGCAATCGAGGCGATGGTCACGGTCAGCCTCCGGGCTCCCGCCGGAAGACGACGTCGGTCGAGCCGACCGTGATCGTGTCTCCTGGGCGCAGCTTGGCGCGCTTTAGGCGCCTGCCGTTGACCTCGGTCCCGTTGGTCGAGTCGAGGTCGACGACCCAGTGCGCCGCGCCCTCCTGCCGCACCTCGGCGTGCCGGCGTGAGACGTTCGGGTCGGAAACCTGGACGTCAACGTCCTTCGAGCGGCCGATCACGGCCCGGCGCTTGGTGAGCTCGAGTCGGCGGCCCTCCCAGTTCAGGGTCGCGACCTCTCGCTCCAGCCCCAGCTCCTCAGCCGAGACGGCCTCGGTTTCGGCCGGCTTCGGTTTGTAGACCATCGTTGCCCCAGGCGCGACATCGGGCGCCGGGATGTTGTCCGGCGCAACCTGCTGCCCGCCTTGCGCCATCCGCGTGGCGATGCCGAACTCGCCGACATCGAGGTCGTCGTCGGTCTCCATCATCACCTTCGGGGGCGAAAGCATCACGTACTTCTCACGACGCGCGTTCTCGGCGAGGTAATCCTGCAGCTCGCCGATCAGCGACTCTTCGTAGCTCTCGAACTGCTCGCGGTCGGCGGGGGAGAGGTAGACGGTGTACTCGTTGGGGACGTACAGGCGTGAGACGGAGATGACGCGGTGGTCTTCCATCTCCTTCACGAGCTTGCGGGCGAGCTCGACCGGCTGCACGTTCGTGCGGAAGGCCCGTCCGAAGACGCCTTCGAATAGCGACTCGATCTTTGCTTCGATGTTTCTGAGCACGGTCATTGCAGGGGCCTTCTACCCCCGGCCACGAGTCTAACTCTCGGCTTTGACCGCCAGCCCGAGGCAGGTGGCCAGCACAGTGACCACGATTGCCGTGTCTGGCACGGCCGGGTCGGGTAGCAGCATCGCCAGCAAGAGCGCGACGCCGAACGGGGCGATCTGACGCCGGGTGAGCTTGGGCAGCACGGCGGCCGCGACTGCCAGGACGAAGGCCTCGAACACCAGGGTCGGTTGGGCCCAGAGCGCGTGCCAGACCTGTCCGGCGGCCGCGAGCGGGCGTCGCGTCCCCTCGAGCTCGAGTGCCGGCCCGGCCGCGCCGGTGAACGGGAGGGTCGCACCGTGAATGCCTGCTACCAGGCCGGCGAAGAGGACGGCCGTGAAGACCTGGGTGGCACGAGCAAAGGAGCCTCGCACTCGCTGGGCAGCCAGTGGCAGCAGCCCGAGCAGCCCGAACGGCGCCAGCAGCGGGCCGGCGACGAAGAAGAGCCCCGTCCGCGCCCGCGGCCAGGAAAAGGCCAGCCAGGCCAGTGCCAGCGCCGCATAGGCCCAGGCGAGCCCGGCAGAGCTGTTGCCGAGTGGGAGCACCGGCACCGCGAGCGCGAAGGCGAGCCCGGCGCGCTCGCGAAAGAGCGTCAGCGTTGCGGCAATTGCGGCGAGCCCGAGCGGCCAGCCCGAGGGATAGAAGGGCAGAGCCGCCGCGCTGGCGCCTGCGAAGAGCCCGGCCGCGGCGCTAGGCGCGAATCGGCCGGCCGGCGGCAGCGTCAGCTTCGGGAGCGAACTTGACTGCCGTTCACGGCGGTGTCGCGTCGCCCGGAGCGCCTCCGCGAGCTTCGCCGCGGCCGGACGCTTCGCCGGCTCGATCGCCAAAGCCCGGTCGACGAGCGCGATCAGCGGTCGCGGCAGGTCGGGCCGGGCCTTGCCGAGCGAGACCGCTCCGGACTCGATCCTGCGCGCCGTCTCGAGCAGCGAGCCCTGCCAGAACGGATGCCAGCCCGCGAGCGCCTCCCAGAGCAAGACTCCGACCGCCCAGATGTCAGCCGGGGCTCCCGACTCGTCGCCGCGAAGCCGCTCCGGCGGGATGTAGGCGAGCGTTCCAGGCACGTCGCCCGCGGCCGTGAGGGTCTCCTCGCCATCCATTCGCGCCAGCCCGAAGTCGAGCAGGCGGATCGAGATCTCGTCTTCGTCGGCGAGCAGCACATTTGACGGCTTGACGTCTCGGTGGACGATCCCGTGCGCGTGGGCGTGGGCGAGCACCTCGCAGATCTGGGCCGCGGCTTCGAGCGCCGCCGCGTCGTCGACGGCACCTTCGCGGAGTGCCTGCCGGAGGGTCCGGCCGGGTACGTACTCGTAGGCGATGTAGACGTGGCGAGAGTCGCGTGCGAGGGCGTATGCGCGCTGGCAGCCCGGATGGCGGAGGCGGGCCGCGGCAGCCGCTTCGCGCTCGGCCCGTGAAGCCGCTTTTCCCTCGCGAGGGACGATCTTGAGCGCGACCTCGATGCCGGTGGGCTCGTCGCGCGCCAGCCAGACCGAGCCCGACCCGCCACTGCCGAGGGGCTGTAAAGGCCGATACCGGCCGAGGACGAGCTCGTTCGGAGCTACTGCAAGGGCCGGTTCTGACACGTGCGGACGTTCGCCGCGCCCGCCCGAAAGCCTCTCCCAACCGACCCAGCGGTTACAGTGACCCGACTTTTCCCTGCACGGAGCCATGACCGAGCGCGACACCGACATCGAGTTCGACTTTTTCGAGGAGCCGGAGACCCGCGAGGCGGCGCGGCCCGAACGACCTCCTGCACGCGGCGGCCCGCGGCCGCCGATGCGCACGCCGCAGGGCTTCACTCCGCTGCTACGGCTGATCGGCCTGATCGCCTTCGCGATCGTGATCGTCGTCCTGCTCGTCTACGCCGTCCAGGGCTGCCAGTCGTCGAGCAAGCACGCGAAGTACGACAACTACATGAAGAAGGTCTCGCAGGTCGCGGCGAACTCACACTCGATCGGCGTTCGCCTGACGAATCTGCTTTCACAGCCGGGGCTGAAGTCAACCGACGTCCAGCGCCAGCTCGCCGGCCTGGCGCGCGATGAGCAGCAGGACGTCGACGCGGCGCGGGCGATTGATCCACCCGGACGGTTGCGGGAGCAACAGTCGCGCCTGATCGACGCGCTTCAGTACCGCTACAGCGGCATCGTCGGTATCGCCGACTCTCTCAGGCAGGTTCTCAGTCGGAAGAATCTCGCGGCCGCACAGGCGGGAGCCCTGCTGGAAATGCCCGCCCAGCGGCTGATCGCGAGCGACGTCGTCTGGGACGACAGCTTCAAGGATCCCTCCAAGCAGGTGCTGCAGGACGAAGGTGTCGGGGACGTCCGGGTTCCGGACTCGAACTTCGTCCAGAACCCCGATTTCTTCACGCAGAGCGGGCTCGGCGCCGTGATCACCCGCCTACGCGGGGTCAGCGTCTCGCCGACGAGCGGGGGTCTCCACGGAACCAGCATCGTCTCCACGAAAGCACTGCCGCAGGGAACCGAGCTCTCGACGTCGGCCACTTCCCCGCAACCCGTCGTCGCCAGCACGAACCTCAGCTTCGCGGTCACCGTCGAGGATTCGGGCGATTCGGTGGAGCTGAAGATCCCTGTCACGCTGACGATCACCCAGGGATCGTCGCCGGCGGTGGTCAAGCGCCAGGAGATTCCCCTCGTGAGCCCGAAGCAACAGACAACGGTCACGTTCCGCAACATCCAGGTGACGCAGTTCGGCGTCGCGTCGAAGGTGACCGTCAAGGTGACCCCGGTCCCCAACGAGGCGAACGCATCGAACAACACTGCCGAGTACTCGGTGATCTTCTCGTTGTCGCCGCAATAGCTTGAGCACGACAACCACTGCGGCGATCGCAATCGCGGCCGGCGCCGTGGCGGTCATCGCGCTCGCCGCCGCCATTTTTGCGTGGTTGCAGCTGAGGCGGGTTCGCCGCTCTCAACAGGTGATGCTCGGCGGTGGCAAGGATGACCTCGTCGACTTCGCCGTCTCCCTCCAGGGTCGGATCGACGACCTTCACCGCGCCGTCGACGAGATCGCCGCGGGCCTCGCGCGCGTCGATCGCCGTGTGGACGAGTCGCTCTCGAAGACGTCGATCGTGCGTTACGACGCCTACGAGGGCACCGGCGGGCACCAGTCCGCGTCGGTCGCACTGCTCGACGGTGCGCGCAGCGGCATCGTTTTCAGCGCCATCCAGGGCCGCGACTACGCGCGCATCTACATGAAGGAGCTTGAGCACGGTCGAGCTTCGATCGCTCTCTCGCCGGAGGAAGAAGAGGCGGTAGAGCGCGCCATGTCCCGGTAGGACATCTCTCCGCTCCGTTTCGACTCGGGTGTAGACGGACGCCCGGGCAAAGCCCGCACGTCCTCCAGGTCGGCGTCGCGAGCGAGCGCCTTCGGAGAGCTATGTCGCGCTGACCCGCTGCTACCTTTTTGCTGTCTTGCAGCAGGTATTGGTGCTGAACGCGAGCTACGAGCCGCTGAATGTGACGACGGTCAGGCGGGCGCACGTGCTCGTGTTCAAAGGCAAGGCGGAGGTGATCGAGGAGCTCGACAAGGCGCTGAGCTCGGCGACGACGACCTTCCCGTGGCCGCACGTGATCAGGCTCGTCCAGTACGTCCGCGTCCCCCGGACCGTGCAACGGAAGATCTCCCGCCGCGCGCTCTTCGCGCGCGACGATTGGCGCTGCGTCTACTGCGGCACGAGTGGCGGCCGGCTGACGCTCGACCATGTCGTCCCCAAGAGCCGCGGAGGCGAGTCCGTGTGGGAGAACGTCGTCACCTCGTGCGCACCCTGCAATCTGCGCAAGGGGAACCGCCTGCCGCACGAGGTCTCGATGGAGCTGCACCGCAAGCCGCGGCCGCCCGCGCCCGTGCTTTTCATCCGCCTGGCCGCGCCGAAGATCCCTGACGGTTGGCAGCCCTACCTGACCGGCCTTTCGGGCTCCGCTTCGGCCACGGCCTGACGCTTCCTCTCCTGGGCGAGGGCTTTTTCTCGAGCCTGCGGCGTACTACGGTTGCCTAAAGACCAACCGAGGAGGAATGATGACTGGCAGGTTGTTTGCTTCAGTCACGGCGGGCGTGGTGTTGCTGCTGGCGCTGCTCGGCGCGTACTCCGCCGTACGTCCCGACAAGGCCCGTGGTGGACCTTCGCCGACCCAGGCGATCACGGTCACGGGTACCGGTCTCGTGACGACGACCCCGGACCGGGCGGATTTCTCGTTCGGCGTCCAGACTCAGCGCGCCAGCGCCGACGCTGCCACCGCTGCGACTGCCGCCCGAATGCAGCGGGTGATCAACTCGCTTCGCGCGTCGGGGATTGCGAGCCGTGACATCCAGACCCAGCAGGTCTCGATTTCCCCGCGATACGACAACACGGGGATCGTCGGGTACTCGGCGTCGAACGTCGTCAGCGCCAAGATCCGGGACATCGACACAGCCGGGGCGGTGATCGATGCGGCGACCGGTGCCGGCGCCACGAGCGTCTACGGGCCCGCGTTCTTCCGGTCCGACCAACAAACCCTGGTTCGGACCGCCTTGCGTGCCGCGGTCGCAGATGCGCGCGCGAAGGCTCAGGCAATTGCCGCCGGCTCGGGTGCGACCGTCGGACGTGTGCTGTCGGTGGTCGAGCAAGGGGCGATTCCGCCTGCAGGCGGGGGGACGACCGGCACCACCACCACCGGATCCACCGGCGTCGCGAGCTTGCCGCCGACCCCGGTGAATCCGGGTGAGCAGTCGATCCAGGACACGATCACGGCGACGTTCGCAGCGTCCTAGCAGGCTCAGGTCTCCCCGCGTTGAGCGGGGAGACCTCGACCCGACCATTCGCTCCAGGAACCGGGGTAGAGCTTCACGTCCTTTCCTACGAGCGCCAACCGGTGGACGAGCACGCAGGCGGTGACCCCCGAGCCGCAGTAGGCGACCAGTTCGCCGCCGGGTAGCGCAGGCACGGGCTGGTTCCAGGGTGCGCTCAACGCGCCGGGAATGTGGCCCGCCACCGGGTCGATCGGCTCGAGGTCGCCGCGATAGCGCTCGGGTGTCCGCGCATCGAGCAGGACGAGCTCGTCCAGTCGCTGCTGCAGCTCCGCGGCGTCGATCGTGTCGCCCGACCGCTCGCGTGGGGTGAGCTTTCGAGGCTCGACCTCCTCCTCGCCGCTTCGGAGCGGGCCGAGCCAACCGGCGAGCTCGATCACGGCGCAGTCGTCATGCCCGAAGTGGTGGAGCAGCCACCAGAGCCGCTCCGCGCCGCCGAGTGAGCCGTACGCGACCACAAAGACACCGTCGCCGATTCCGGCTCGACAGGCTGCCTCGATGAATTGCTCGGCGCTTGGCAGCGGGTGCCTCCCGCCCGCGCCTGGTGGCGAAGAGAGGTCGGTCTCGACGTCGAGGAACGACGCCCCCGGAATGTGGCTTTCGAGGTAGAGCTCGCGCCCGCGGCCCGGGTTGCCGAGCTCCCAGCGGCAATCGACGAACTGGTAGCGCAAACCCTCTATGCCGCCGGCTTCACCGCCGCCAGCCTGAGGCCGAGCGGCCGCTTGCAGCGGTCGCAGTAGCTCTCCGAGATCCCTTTCGCCTCGGAATGCTCACGCAGGATCGGCTTCGCGCATTCGCATTTCGGGTCGTTCATGCTGCCTCCTCGGCTGGTTGGGTGATCGGCAACGACTCTGCGGCCGTCGCCGGACGGTGAACGTGCGGCACGCCAAGGTGCCCGTGTGATTCCGTGCCGTAGCCGCCGGGCACCGGGATGTAGAACTCGGGATAACCCCACATGCCGTGCTCGGACACGTCCAGGCCGGCGGTCTCGACGTGCTCCTCGACGCGAATGCCCCAGAGGCGCTTCAGCGTCCAGAGGCATGAGAACGAGGCGCTGAAGGTAAAACAGCCGACAGCAACAAGGCCCAAGGCCTGGATGCCGAGCTGGTGGAAGGAGCCGGTGTAGACCAGCCCGCCTGAGCCGGTTGCCAGGTTCGACGCGAGTGCCGGCACAGCGAAGATGCCCGTGGCGAGGGTGCCCCAGACGCCGGCGAGGCCGTGAACTGCGACGGCGCCGATTGGATCGTCGATGCCGATGCGCTCGACCAGCGGCACCGCGACGACGGCGATTACCGCTGCGAAAAAGCCGATCACGATCGCGGCCCAGGGAGCGACGAAGCCGGAGGCCGCCGTGATCGCAACGAGCGCGGCGATGACGCCGTTCAGCATCATCGAGACGTCTGGCTTCTTCAGCACCAGCCAGGCGGTTGCGATCCCTCCGAGCGCGCCTGCCGCGGCTGCCACGTTCGTTGTCAGCGCGACGTAGCCGAAGTAGCCGATCTTGTCGCCGGTGACCACGGCCAGCGTCGACCCGGGATTGAAGCCGAACCAGCCGAACCAGAGGATCAGTGTCCCTAGAACGGCGTAAGGCATGTTGTGACCCGGGATCGGGTTGGCGCGGCCGTCGTGCCCGAACTTGCCGATTCGCGGCCCGAGCAGGATCGCGCCGGCGAGCGCTGCCAGCGCGCCCTGGTAATGGACGACGGTCGAGCCGGCGAAGTCCTGCATCCCGAGCCCGAAGAGCCAGCCGCTCGAGTGCCAGATCCAGTGGGAGGTGACGCTGTAGATCAGCGTGAACGCAACGCCGAAGACGAAGTACACCCAGAGCTTCGCGCGCTCGGCCATCGCCCCCCAGACGATCGCGAGCGACACGCCGGCGAAGACGACCTCGAACAGATAGGCACTCGCGCCGGGGATCGTCGAGAAGAAGGAGTACGGGGCCTGGCCGACCGCGAGCAACGAGTCGACCGACGGAGCGAAGCCGTGCATCCCGATCGCACCGTTGCCGTCACCGAAGGCGATCCCGAAGCCGACTGCCCAGTAGACGAGCGAGCAGATCCCGAAGATGAGGACGTTCTTGCCGGCGATGTGGGCGGCGTTCTTCATCCTCGTCAACCCGGCCTCGAGAAACGCGAAGCCCGCCTGCATGAACATGACGAGCACGGCTGCGACGACGACCCAGAGCGTGTTCGCGGCGATCAGCAGGTTCGTGTTGCTCATCTGGTCTCGACCCCCTGGAGCGGTTGCCCGGTTAGGTTGTGGATGACGTTCTCGACCGGCGTCGTCCAGACGAGCCCGTCACCGGACTCGTTGCCGGAGCGCGCCGAGTCCGCGATCGCCTCCGCGACGGCGACCGCGATCGAGTCCTCGACGACGAAGGTCAAGAGCGCCTTGGGCAGGAAGCGCGACTCGAAGACGCGTCCGCGGTACTCGTGCGTGACGCCGCGCTGGCGGCCGTGGCCGATCGCCTCGACGACCGTCACGCCGACGTGTCCTGTCTCCTCCTCAACGGCGTCGATCACGGTCTCGACGCGCTCGCGGATCACCACCGCCTCGACCTTCGTCACCGGCTTCTCCTTTCCAGCAGCACTACATCTCGCCAGAGACCGTCCAGCTGTCCAATGCGCTCTCGCACCCCGACCTCACGGAAGCCGTGTCGAATCAGCAGTGCCAGGCTCGCCTTGTTCTCGGGGAAGACGCCGGTCTCGAGCGTCCAGATCCCGCCGGCCTCTGCGCTTTCGATCTCCCGCTCGAGCAGGGCGGTCCCGACGCCGCTGCCGCGGGCGGACTCGCCGACGTAGGCGCTGACCTCGGCGACGCCCCGGTAGCAGCTGCGGTTCGACGCAGGTACGAGCGCGATCCACCCGACGGTCTCTCCGTTGGCGTCCGCGACGAACCGATGCTCGGCGAGATGCGCTGCGTCCCATTCACGCCACGAAGGCACGTCCGTCTCGAAGGTCGCGTTCCCAGTCGCTATCCCCTCGGCGTAAATCCGAGCGACGTCCGGCCACTGATCTGGCCGGAGGTCACGAATATCGACTCCCGTCGCTAGCAACTAACCGTCATGCGTTCGGCTACGCCGCGAACGCGTCCTCGATCAGCGCCTGTGCGGTGGTCGAATCGATCGTCTGCAGGATCCGGCCCGTGACGCGGTAGGGATCGGCCATTGAGTTCGGCCGGCGATCCTCCAGATAGCCACGGTGGCCGCTCTCGACGAAGCTGTGCGGGATGCGGACCGACGCGCCGCGATCGGCGACGCCATGCGTGAACTCATCAATCGCCGCCGTCTCATGCAGGCCGGTCAGGCGCAATTCGTTGTCGGGGCCGTAGCAGGCGATGTGCTCGGCGCGCGCCTCTGAGAATGCCCTCATCAGGGCTGTGAAGTACTCCTCGCCGCCGACCTCGCGCATGTGCTTCGTCGAGAAGTTCGTATGCAGCCCCGAGCCGTTCCAGTCGACGTCGCGGCCGAGTGGCTTCGGATGGAAATTGACATCCACGCCGTACCGCTCGCAGAGACGGAGCATCAGGTAGCGCGCGATCCAGAGGTCGTCAGCCGCGCGCTTGGCGCCCTTGCCGAAGATCTGGAACTCCCACTGTCCCTTCGCGACTTCGGCGTTGACACCCTCGATCGCGATGCCGGCCGCGATGCAGAGGTCGATGTGCGCGTCGACGATGTCCCGTGCGACGTCGCCGACGTTCTTGTAACCGACGCCGGTGTAGTACTCGCCCTGCGGCGCGGGAAAGCCCTCTTTCGGGAACCCGAGCGGCGCACCGCCCTGGTAGAGGAAGTACTCCTGCTCGAAGCCGAACCAGGCGTCGGGGTCGTCTGCGATCGCGGCGCGACTGTTCGAGGGGTGCGGCGTTCCGTCGGGCAGCAGCACCTCGCACATGACGAGGCGTGCGTGGTTGCGCGCAGGATCGGGGAAGAGCGCGACCGGCTTGAGGAAGCAGTCCGAGCTCGAGCCGTCCGCCTGCTGGGTCGAGCTGCCGTCGAAGTTCCACGGCGGCAGCTCGTCGAGGGTCGGCTCTGCCGCGAAGTCGACGATCTTCGTCTTGCTGCGCAGGTTCGGAACAGGCTCGTAACCGTCGAGCCAGATGTACTCGAGCTTGAACTTCATCCTGATTCCTCCTCCGTTTCGGACCAACAAAAAAAGGCCCAGGACTCCACGAGTCCTGAGGCCTCATTGCCTCGGAGGGCGCCTTCGGCGGCGTCCACCTTCGCGGAACTTAGCGCAACCGGCGGACGGCGTCTAGCAGGGCCGCAACTTTGCGCAGAGTCGATCGATCCGAACGGCGAAGTTGATGTTCTCTCCGCCGCCCGAGACGAGCACCCCGACTACGTGGCCTTCCTTGTCCACCGCCGGGCCGCCGGAGTTCCCAGGGTTCGCGGCTGCGTCGGTCTGGACGAGTTTCGGCGTGACTCGGCTGACGACACCGGTCGTCACGGTCCCTGAGAGGCCGAAAGGGCTGCCGATCAGGAGGAGTTGGTCGCCGACGCTGGGAGCGCCGCTTCTCGGGTCCTGCCAGAGCGGGGTCGCTCCCTCAGGGTGCGCACTCATACGGATGACCGCGAGATCATTGACCGGGTCCTCCGCGCTGATGTCGCCCTGCCAGGAGTGGCCCGAACGGGTCAGCGAGACGCCGGTGCTCGCATCTTTGACGACGTGGTCGGCCGTGACCACGTACACGCCGTCGGCGTCCTGCCAGCCAACGAAGCCCGTCCCAAGTCCCGCATCGGTCTCCACCGTGAAGACGCTCCTCAACACTCGCTTCGCGAGGGGTGCGACCCCAACATCGCGGCGCTTGAGCGTTCGCTCCGCCGTGCCCACGCGTGACGAGAGGGCGGAATCGTGCAGTTCCAACACGCGCAAGCGATCATTCACTGTCGCCATCTCGGCCTGCCGTGCCGATCGCTCGTCGCTCAGCGAATGCGTGACGCGCACCAGCGCGAAGGCAAGGCCTCCGACCAGGAGCATCCCCGCCACGGCTGCCGCCGTCAGCGTGCCGGACAGGCGCGGCCGGCGGCGCTCTTCCCAGGTTTCATCGAAAGTCATGGCGGCTTCGAGAGATGTCGGTGCGAGCGACTCCCACCGGCTCCCCCGGCCGGGGGACTTGTGCCCTCGCGGGGGCGTCGGCTAAGGTGAACGCCATGCTGCGAGCCGGCTGACACTGCTTCTTGCGCGCGCCACCGCGGTCGGTGGTGCGCTGTCTTCGTGTCCCGCCGAACCGTAGGAGAGCAACGTGACCGCCGTAGAAGTCGAAAACCTGCGCAAGGAATTCCTCCGCCGCGACGCCGAGCGCTCGGGCCTGCGCCGCCGGCGACGACGTGTGCCTGCGCTCGAAGACGTGACTTTCTCGATGGAGCGCGGCGAATGTGTCGCGATCCTTGGCCAGAACGGCTCCGGCAAGTCGACGCTCGTCCGGCTGCTCTCGACGCTGCTCTTGCACGATGGCGGGCGCGCGAGCGTCTTCGGTTACGACGTCTTCCGCGAGCCCCGTGCCGTGCAGCGGCTCGTCAACCGCGTCTCGGTCGAGGCCTCGTTCTTCAAGAAGATGTCCTCGACCGAGAACCTCAGCTACGCCGCGCGGTTCTACGGGATGTCCGCCAGTGAGACGCGCGAACGCATTCCCGAGATCCTGAGACGGGTCGGCTTCCCCGAGAAGCGCCGCCACGAATCGATGGAGCATCTCTCGCGCGGGATGCAACAGAAGGTCTCGCTCGCGCGGGCGCTCCTGACCTCGCCGGTGCTGCTGCTCCTCGACGAGCCGACGACCGGTCTCGATCCGCGCTCGAAGCTCGAGGTGCAGGAGTTCATACGCGAGGTCTGGACGGCGCACGACGCAACGATTCTGCTCTGCACGCACGACCTCGCCGAGGCCGAGGCGCTGGCCGACCGCGTCGGGATTCTCGACCGCGGCCGACTGCTCTGCCTCGAGCCGGCAAACAACCTCAAGGAGCGCTACCGGGCCGAGACGTTGGAGGAGGCGTTCTTCGCTGCCACCGGCCGTGAGTTCGAGCACGAAAACGACGACTCGGAGAGAGGTGTATTCGCATGAGAGGTGCCGCTGCAACCCTCCGGCACGAACTGATCGGCCTCTCGGGCGTGCTCGAGCGGAACGCCAACCTCGTCAAACGCTATGCGTGGTGGGAACTGGCGTTCTTCGTCTGGTCGCTGGCGAACACGCTCACCATCGTCTTCATCGCCAAGGGCATCGATGCGGCGGGTGGCAAGATCGACGTCGACCGCGCGACGACGACGCTGCTGATCGGCGCCGTCATCTGGTCTTACCTCGGCGTCCTGTTCGAGATCCTGACGGAGACCGTGGCCTGGGAGCGCTGGGAAGGGACGATCGAGTACACGTTCATGGCGCCGCTCGCGCGCCCGGTCCACCTGATCGGGATGGGCATTTTTGCGGTCGTCTACGGCGTCATCCGCACCGCGGTCCTGTTCGCCGTGATCGCGAGCTTCTTCTCGCTCAGCCTCGGCGGCGCGAACTTCGCGGCGGCGCTGGTCGTGCTCGCAGTTGCGTCGGTCTCCTTCATCGGGATCGGGATGATGACGGCCGTCCTGCCGCTGATCTCACCCGAGAAGGGCATGCAGATGGGGTTCATCGCGCAGGGGATTTTGCTCGTGATCTCGGGCGTCTACTACCCGGTCTCCGTGCTGCCGCAATGGATGCAGTGGCTGTCGACGATCTCGCCCGCGACCTACGCCCTCCGCGGAATCCGGCATGCGATCCTCGACGGCGCCGGGATCAACGCCCTTTGGGGGGACATCTGGCCGCTGATCGTGATCGGGATCGTGGCGATTCCGGCCGGGCTCGTGATCTTCGGGCTCGGTGAGCGGCACGCCAAGCGGCATGGAAAGCTGAAGCGCTCGGGCTAGCCGTGTAGACTCCTCGCGGTCTGAAGGCGACGCAGCCTCAGGCGCCGCGGGCGCCTGGGGCTTTCGTGTTTTTCAAGGAGGTTTTGATGGCGCAGGTCGAGAGTAGGGCCCGGGCGACAAGCGATCCGGAGGCGAGAAAAGAGGCGCTGAAGCGGCTCCAGGACGAGAACGTCGACTTTCTGTTGCTCTGGTTCACGGACATCGAAGGTCACCTGAAGAGCTTTGCCGTGACACCGAGCGAGGTGGAGGCCGCGCTCGACGATGGGATGGGATTCGACGGCTCGTCGATCACGGGCTTCAACGCGATCGAGGAGTCAGACATGGTCGCGATCCCGGATCCGAACACGTTCCAGCTGATGCCGGCCCGCGAGGGCGAGATGAAGATGGCGCGGATGATCTGCGACATCGTCACCCCCGATGGGAAGCCCTACGAGGGCGATCCCCGCTACGTGCTGCGGCGAGCGCTAGAGCGAATGACGTCGATGGGCTTCGACACCTTCAACGTCGGGCCCGAGCTCGAGTACTTCCTGTTCGAGGACGACAAGGGCACCGAGACGCTCGACGAGGGCGGCTACTTCGCGATGACGACGTTGGACGCTGCATCGGGCTTGCGCCAGGAGACGGTCCATGCGCTCGAGGGGATGGGGATCCCGATCGAATACGTCCACCACGAGGTCGGCCCGTCACAACATGAGATCGACATGCGCTTCGCGCCGGCCCTGGAGATGGCCGACCATACGGTCACCTACCGGCTGATCGTCAAGGAGATCGCGAAGAAGGCCGGCTATCACGCGACCTTCATGCCGAAGCCGATCTTCGGTGAGAACGGGTCGGGCATGCATACGCACCAGTCACTCTTCACCGACGGTCGTAATGCGTTCTTCGACGGCGAGGACAAGTGGCACCTCTCCGCCGCGGGCAAGGCGTTCATCGCCGGCCAGCTGCGGCACGCTCGCGAGATTGCTGCCGTCTTCGCCCAGTGGGTGAACTCCTACAAGCGGCTCGTGCCCGGCTACGAGGCGCCGGTCTACGTCGCCTGGTCGCAGCGCAACCGCTCGGCCCTGATCCGAATCCCGCTCTACAAGCCGGGCTCGGAACAGGCGACGCGGGCCGAGATCCGCTGTCCGGACCCGGCCTGTAACCCCTATCTGACCTTCGCCACACTGTTGCACGCGGGGCTGGAAGGGATCGAGCAGGGCTACGAGCTGCCCGACCCGATGGAAACGAACCTCTACCACCTCACGCCTGAGCAGCGGCGCGAGCGGGGGATCGTCTCATTGCCGGAGACCCTCGGCGAGGCGATCGACGCACTTGCGGAGTCCGAGCTGGCCCGAAAGGCCCTCGGCCCGCATATCTTCGACCGCTACGTCGAGCTGAAGCGTAAGGAATGGGACGACTACAGGGTGCAGCTGACGAGCTGGGAGCTCGATCGGTACCTCGCGGTCCTCTAGCCAGGGGCGCCAAAAAAAGAGAAGATTGCTTCCGCTTCGCCGGTGCGGCTGGCGAAGCCAACTGACGGCCGACCGCGAGGTGCTGGTAACGCACCTCGTGGTCGTTTCGGGTTTAGATCAAAACCGCCGCCGCTCGCGTCCGTTGGAACGGATGCGGCCCAGTGCGGGGGTGCGGACCGGTTAGAGGAAGCTTTTCAGCGCTTCGCGCGGCACGCGGAGGCCGATGACGCCGGTTGTGTCGTCGACCTCTTCGATCGCCTCGGCCGGAACGACCCGGCGCCGGCGCGCAAAGAACCCCGAGCGCACGGCCAGTGCATCGGGAACGTCAGGCGCAGTGCCGTACATCGGGCACTCGACTCGGCCGACGGGGCGACCCTCACGGTCGGCTACG
>Ga0307312_10000563_pt1 | contig 17601 bp, 17 predicted proteins | sample ER_DNA_202_FD_194489 | JGI IMG/M metagenome (GOLD analysis project Ga0307312, IMG submission 194489) | Bulk soil microbial communities from the East River watershed near Crested Butte, Colorado, United States - ER_DNA_202 | ecosystem: Environmental > Terrestrial > Soil > Floodplain | place... | reverse complement strand
GGACCGTACCGGCACCCATTTTCTCAACTTCCCCCCGAACGGTTCGCTCGTGCCTCGGTGCTTCGGCAGAGAGAGCGAGACCAAGACCGGCGAGAAGCGCTACCAGACCCACGGCCCGGGGAGGGACAGCCGAACACATGACAAGCTCCTTGTGTTGAGGGTATCCGTTGCGACAGATATTGTCCCACAAAGAATCAGGGGTACGGCCGAATGCCGGCCCTGACCTCGTTCAAGAGCGTGTCCAGGGTTCTGAGCTGCTGCGGCTTCAAGCCTGCCATGGCGGCTTCGGTGGATTCGCCGGCCGGCCCATCGAGGCGCGCCAGTAGCGCCAGGCCCGCCGCGGTGATCTCGACCAGAACGACCCGACGATCGTCGCTGTCCCGCTCCCGCCGGGCCAGCCCCTGCTTGATCAGACGATCTACCAACCGGGTGACGTCGGGATCCCGGGTGACCATCCGATCCGCGATCTCGCTGATTCTGGCGGCCTTGGGACGTGCGCCCCGCAGGATCCGAAGGATGTTGTACTGGCTCGGCGAGATCCCTTCCGCGCGCTTCAGATACTGCGTCCAGCTCTCCTCGACCACCCGAGTGGTGAGCATCAGGTTGAGGACCAGCTGCTCCTGAAGCGAGCGAAAGGGCTTGGTCTGGCGAATCTCACGGTCGATGGTCTGGGCCATGGCCGCCATATTATCTGTGCCAACGACTATTGTCTAAGAGGGACTTTATCTAGGCTACGGCCCGTACGGCTTCAAACGCCCGCCGGATAGCGGCCAGGTGGTGATAACTATGCCGGACGGCGTGATCCTCCAGCATGAACTGGCAGGTAAGCGGGGCATCGGAGTTGAGGGATACCGGAGCCGCGCGATCGAGCTCCTCATCGCTGAGAGCCCGGATTGCAGCCGCGGCGGCCGTGCTGTTGCGCCGGAGCAGATTCAATGCCGCCTCCGTCGTGACGGCATCATACTCCTGGGCGTGCTCGGCATTCATCTCGTGGACCACATCCCACGTTACGCCCACCACCGGCTTTCCTGCCCCAAGCAACTGGGCCAACTGGATCTCCAGCGGGTACATGGTGGCGACGTGATGCACCACGACGCCGACCTTGCGCCCATCCTTGGGAATCCGGGTGTGCCACTCCGCGTCGGTGAGGGTGCTCGCGAAGGCAGCGAGGGCACGGGCCCCCTGTTCGAGACGGGCGGCAAGGGCTTCGGAACGACGGCTCATTATTCACCTCCGGCAGATGGCTGGCGACTCAATTGCGCGAGCATCATTGTGCCAGGAGGGACTGTTTCCGCCAATGACTGATCGTCCCGACTTCCTGCTCGGGCGTGCAAATGCTCCGCCGTGGTTTCCCCTCTCAGAACGTCAGCCGCACACCCTTCCCCGTGGCCTCACCGCCACCCTCGCCCGGCTTGCCCGCGGTATCAAACTGATCGTACTTGATCTTCGAGGTGAACGACTTGCCGTCCGCGGAAACCGTGATCCGTTCCACAAACACGCCGCGGCCCGCCGGACCCCAGCCGCCGCCCTTGACGATCTCATCGAACGCCGCAGGAGCCTTGGTCACATAGAACTCGTACTTGGCCTCGAACTCCCGGGTCCCGACCTTCCGCCAAATCCCGTATGCCGGCGGCACCGGTGGCGACGCGTCGTAGTTCGATGACTCGGTCATCGTGCCGCCCAGGTTGAACACGTACATGAACTCCAGGTCTTTGATCGGGGCGAACGCGCCGCTGCTGAACTGGAGCTTCGCCCGCCACTCGCCGCCCAGATCTTGCGCGACCGCGTCGCTCGCGGTCAGGCCAACCACGCCCAGGAGGAGAATCGGGACCAGCAACACTCGTGAGATGGTGCGCATCAGATCGTCTCCCCGGTGGAATGCGAATCGTAGCGTCCTCGGACGAGGCGTTCGCGACTACTTTAGCGTCAGAATCCACTGGACGAGGGCGCGCAGGTCGGGGTCCGGTACCTGCGGGTTGGGAGTCATCGGAGTCTGGCCCCAGACTCCGGCTCCGCCCTTCTTCACTTTCTCGACCAGCGCAGCCTCGACATCCTTCCCCCGGTACCTGGCGGCGACGTCATTGAAGGATGGGCCGATCACCTTGTGGTCGACCGCGTGACACGCAGTGCAGCCGTACTTGGCCGGCATCTGGTCCGGCGATACCGCCGCCTCGGCTGGGGGCGCGGCGGGAGCGGCAGCCGCCGGTGCCGCGGCCGCGGGCGGCGTGGGAGCAGCGTTGCCGCCGGGTAACCAGGAGGTGGTCGGAACGACGGGTGGAACCGCCTGGGCCTTGATGTAGCCCACCAGCGTCCACACGCCGTCGGTGCCGATTACGCCGCCGTACGCCGGCATTCCCTTTGGTCGCCCGTAGTAAATGGAGGTGAATATGTCCTCGTCTGTTCCGCCGTAACGCCAGCGGCCATCGACCAGGCTGGGGCCCACCCAGCCGATGGCACCGCCGCCGTGACAGCCGTCGCAGTTCATCGAGCCGAACAGGGTGGCACCGGCATTGGGGTCGAGCTTGGCCGGACGCGGAGCACTGAGTGCATTGGCGGCCGGGTAGACGCCGCCGGCGGGGATGCGGTCCTCGGCCTTGACCTCGGGTCCGGTGGCTTGGCCCTTGGTCCCTCCCCCTGCTTTGCAGCCAGCCCCGGCAACTATGGTGGCCGTGACAAGCGCGATGACGTGTCTGCTGGTTGGCATGGTTGTCATCCTCTCGGTCAGAGCCCGAAGATCCAGACGATGCCGCCCTGGCTGGTGTGCCGCCCGATGTCCTTGTAGGGATCGGACGGCGGGCGGACGTCCGCGGGATCGTCGGAGCGGACGTCGCCCGCGAGCAGGAACCAGTCGCCACCGATGCCGGCATAGACCGCTACGTACTGCTTGCCGTCAGGGCCGCGGTAGGTGATCGGATTGCCCACGACACCGGAGCCCACCTTGAACTTGGAGAGCAGCTTGCCGGTCTTCGCGTCCACCGCCTTGAACCAACCGTCCAGCGTGCCGTAGAAGGCGACGTCACCGGCGGTGACCAGCGCCCCGCTCCAGTTGGGGAAGTGCTCCTTGTCCTCCCAGACCTTCTTGCCCGTCGTCGCGTCCCAGGCCATGAACGCGCCGAGGTGGCCGCCGGGGCCCGCGTAGTAGGGCGTGCCCGCGCCGATGAAGGGCACGCCGCGGAAGTGCTGCACCGGGACCGCCGCATAGTCCATGCACATGTTGTTGGTCGAGGTGTAGAACCACCCCGTCCGGGGCGAGTACGCGGGGGGCGACGCCGGGCTCACCCCGCCCTCGAGGCTGGGGCACACGCCCTTCACGTTGCCCTTGGAGGCGCCGGTCTGCTTGGTGGAATCCAGCACCGGCTTGCCGGTCTTGAGATCGATGCTCTTGGCCCAGGTCACCTGCACGTAGGGCGGGGCGGCGAGCACCTCCCCGGTGGCGCGGTCGAGCGTGTACTGGAACCCGTTCTTGTTGAAGGTGACCAGCGCCTTCCGCGTCTGGCCGCCGATCTTGAGGTCGACCAGGACCATGCTGGAGACCGCGTCGTAGTCCCAGTTGTCGTGCGGCGTGAACTGGTAGGCCCACGCGAGCGAGCCGTCGCCGGGATGCCGCGCGAGGACGCTCGCGGTCCACTTGTTATCGCCCACCCGCTGTTCGGCGTTATAGGGGGAGGGGTTCCCCACGCCATAGTACACCAGGTCCAGCGCCGGGTCGTAGGACATCCACCCCCACACCGGGGCGCCGCCGATCTTGTAGGCGGTATCCGGCCAGGTCGACTTCCCCAGGTCGGTGCCCTTGTCGTAGAACGGCTTGAAGGTGCCGGGCTTGATGAGCATGTCGGCGTCGGGACCGATGTTGCGGCCGGTCCAGACGATCTTTCCAGTCTTGAGATCGAGCCCCTTCACAAAGCCATAGATGCCGAACTCGCCGCCAGAGGCGCCGACGATGACCCGATCCTTGACCACGAAGGGGGCCATCGGCGTGGTCTCACCCTCGTTGACGTCGGCGATCTGGGTCTTCCACAGCTCCTTGCCGGACTCCGCGTCGATCGCGACCGTGTGCCCGTCGAGCAGGTTGTAGATGATCTTGCCGTCGGCGTAGAACGCACCGCGGTTGATCACATCGCAACAGGCTACTCCGATCGCATTTGGGTTCACGTCCGGGCGGTACTTCCACTTGAGCGGGTAGCCCTCCTGGGTGAGGTCGAACGCATAGAGCACGTTGGGCCACGGGGTGACCACGTACATCGTGTTCTTGACCACCAGCGGCTGCCCCTGGTGACCCGCTAGGACCCCGGTGGAGAAGGTCCAAACCGGGCGCAGGCGCGTCGCGTTTGCCGCCGTGATCTCGGCGAGCTTGCTGAACCGGGTCGAGGAATAGTCCTTGGCGGGTATCGGCCACTCGCCGTCGGTCCCGCCCTGCGCGGAGGCCGGGCCAGCGAGCAGGGCCGAGAGACACCCCAGCCTGCCAAGTGGGATGAGAACACGACGCAAGTCAGCTGTAGAAGAGGTGGGCATGCGGCCTCCTTCGGGCCGGGCGGTCTGGCGTGAGACATCGAGTAGGCAGGTGCGCGGAGTTGCCCCGTGGGAGACTAGGGACGTCAGCGCTGTTCGTCTTGTACTTTCGTGCTTTAGCGCTGGCCGAAGCCCTGCATTTACTTATTGCACCCCCAAACCATTCGTCGATCCGCTGTACCAGAACCGTGATTCCATAACGGCATCATCATTGCCCTCGACCTCCAGCTATGCCCCAGCGACGCGACTCTGACCCCCAGAGGGCGGTCCTCGCCCTGACCGAGTTGCAGAATGCGACCGGCGCGGCGATTCCGGTCGCGTCCAAGCGTTCCGTCCCCGTCGGCACCGTCGCGTTCGTCACCGCGCTCTACGCCGTGCTCTACCTGGTGTGGGAGCAGAGCCACTGGGGCAGCCCGACGACGCGCGCCCTCATCGGCAACCTGGCGTTCATGCCGCTCAACCTGGGCGTGATGACGCTGTTCGCCCTCGCCTCGAGGCAAGAGATCCTGGATCCGGCCGTGCGCCGCGCCCTCAGCCTGCTCGCGCTCGGCGGGGCGATGGTGTTTACCGGCAACGCGATCTCGGCGGGCTATGTCATGACGCTGCACGACAGCCCGCCGGTCTCCTGGGCCGACCCGTTCTACCTGTCCGACTCGCTGCTCACCCTCACCGCCCTCCTCTCGTTCCCACTGGCGCGCCGCACCCGGATGGAGCGGCGGAAGTTCCTGCTCGACGCAGCGATGGTGCTGGTCGGCGGCGCTGTCGCGATCTGGTACTTCTCGGTCCGCCCGACAGCCGCTTCGCAGCAGAGCAGCCTCGTCGTCACACTGCTCGCGTTCGCCTATCCGCTGGCGAGCATGCTGGTACTGCTCGGCGTCACCACGGTGCTGCTCCGCCGGCCAATCGATGGCAATCGGTGGGCGTTCGGCCTGATGGTGACCGGTGTGTCGGTGGGCGTGGTCGCCGACCTCACCTTCAACCTGGTGCAGCTCGAGGTGGGCAGCCGAAGCGCGAGCTGGGCCGACGCCGTCTTCCTGGTCTGCTACGTGATGTTGATCGGCAGCGGCGAGCTCTACTGGCGCCGGCCGGTCGCTCGGCGGGAGGCCTCCGCGGTGCCCTTCACCCGGTTCAAGGCGATCAGTCCGCTGCCCTACCTCGCGGTTGGCACGACGTATGTCCTGCTCCTCGTCGTCGCGCTCCGCCCGTGGAGCGATCCGATCAGCGGGCTGGCCGTTGGGGCCCTGCTGGTGACCGGCCTGGTGGTGCTGCGCCAGCTCCTCACCGTGCGGGAGAATGTACGGCTCCTCGCCGAGCACGCCGCGCGCCAGAATGAGGCCCGTTTCCGCTCCCTGGTCCAGCACTCGTCCGACGTCATCGTTGTCACCCGGGCCGACGGCACAGTCCGGTTCGTGAGCCCCTCGGCCACGCGAGTGTTCGGCTACGATCCGGCGGCGATGCTGCGCAAGACCGTCCTCGAGCTGCTCCACCCCGATGACCGCGAGCGGGCGGCCACGTTCTTCCGGCACGCTGCGCAGGCGCCGGGTGTCTCCGGCCCCGTCGAGTGGCGCTTCCGCCAGGCGGACGGGTCCTGGCTACACGCCGAGATCCTCGCGACCAACCTGCTGAACGACACGACCGTGAAGGGGGTCGTGCTCAACACCCGCGACGTGAGTGAACGGCGGCGGCTGGAGGAACAGTTGACCCACCAAGCATTCCACGATCCGCTCACCGGCCTCGCCAACCGGGCGCTCTTCCGCGACCGGGTGAGCCACGCGCTGGCGCTGGCGCAGCGGCGCGGGAGTCCGGTGACGGTCCTCTTCCTCGACCTCGACGACTTCAAGACGGTGAACGACAGCCTGGGTCATGCCGAGGGCGACCGGTTGCTCATGGCCGCAGCCGAGCGGTTCCTGGCCTGCGCCCGGAGCGCCGACACGGTGGCGCGGCTGGGCGGCGACGAGTTTGCGATCCTGATCGAAGGGGCTGACGGGCGGGAAGGGCTTTCCGACCGCCTGGCCGCCGCGATGTCCCACCCATTCTCGCTCAGCGGCAACCAGGTCCGGGTCACGGCGAGCATCGGCGTGGCCTCCGCCTCCGCCGATGACAGGGCGGATGACCTGCTGCGGAACGCGGACATGGCGATGTACGCCGCCAAGCGGCGCGGCAAGGGCCGCGCGGAGACGTACGAATCGCGGATGTACGCCGACATCCGCGAGCGGCTCGATCTCGAGGCCGCGCTTCGCACCGCGATCGAGGGGCACGAGCTGACGCTGTTCTACCAGCCGATCGTCAACCTGAAGAGCGGCGGCATCCACGGCGTGGAGGCGCTGCTCCGGTGGGAGCACCCACAGTTCGGCCGGCTCCTGCCGCAGCACTTCATCCCGCTCGCCGAGGAGACCGGCCTCATCGTTCAGCTGGGAGCGTGGGTGCTGGGTGAGGCGTGCCGGCAGCTCCAGGTCTGGCGGGCGGCACACCCGCAGCTCTCGCTCGCCGTCTCGGTCAACATCTCGGGCCGGCAGCTCCAGGGGGCGGGGCTGGCGGATGCACTCCGCCAGACGCTCACCTCGTCCGGCGTCGAGGCGTCGTCGGTAGTGCTCGAGATCACCGAAAGCGTGCTGATGCAGCAGACCGACGCGGTGCTCGAGCGGCTGCAGCAGCTCAAGGGGTTAGGCGTGAGGCTCGCCATCGACGACTTCGGAACCGGCTACTCGTCGCTGAGCTACCTTCAGCGCTTCCCGATCGACATCCTCAAGATCGCGAAGCCGTTCGTGGAGGAAGTCGGCCAGGGCGCTGACCGCTCGGCGCTGGCGCGCGCCATTATCGGGCTCGGCGACACCCTCAAGCTCCAGACCATCGCCGAAGGAATCGAGCGGGCAGAGCAGCGTGCGGCGCTGATCGAGCTCGGCTGCACGCTGGGACAGGGGCACCACTTCTGGCCGGCGCTCTCGGCGGCCGCGATCGACGAGCTGCTCTCGGCCGACCGGTTTCCGCGACTACGGCTGGTCGAGGGGAGCGCGTAACGGCGCCTACCGCACCACCAGCTCTCGCGTCCAGAGAGCATTCTCTCGAATCTCGGCAACCAGGCGGTACCTTCCCCGCTCCGGCGTGAACTCGAAGTCGTAGGTCTCGCCCACCGCAATCGGCTGGGCTGAGGGACTCCGAATGGCCTGGTGGGGAGGAAGGTCGGCGCCGTCCTTGGCCAGCCTCCGCCAGTTCACCAGCGACGTGTCGCGCCGGATGGCAAAGCGAATCAGCCCCGCGGGGCCGATGTTGACGAACCGGAGGCGGTGGGCGACTCCGGCGGCGAGCACCAAGGGGCCCGGCAGTGAATCACCATTGACCAGCAGATGGGGCAGCGTTGGCGCGCGGATCTCCCCGTCCCTGCCAGTGATGAACAGGTGATCCCGCCGGTTGTCGAAGCGCTGGCCCGGCTCCAACACCACTATGGCGCCGTAGATCCCGGACGTGAGCTGCTCGATGTCGTTCAGGTGGGTGTGATAGATGAAAGTTCCCGCGCGCGGCAGGGTGAGACGAGCGGTGAACGAGTCGCCCGGCATGATCGACGGAGCCAGGTGCTCGCCGGCGCCGCTCCATCCGGTCACTCCGTCGGAGTAGCTCTCGAGCTCGATGCCGTGCCAGTGAATCGCGGTCGGCTCCGTCATCCGGTTCACCACCACCACATCGGTCGGCTGACCGCGGGTGAGCATCAGGGCGGAGCCGGGAATCTCGACCGAGTCCGCCGCCGGTGGCCGGGCACCGCGTTGCAGCACCGCGCCCAGCGCCCGTGGGGCTCGACCTCGCTGTATCCCTTCCTGCACGAAGAGGTGTAGCCGCCGCGCCTTCCCTCGCGGGGGTTCGCGGTTGCCCGGCCGGGGACGAACGGCAATGCCCATTATCAACCCCGCCATATGGGCTCCGGGATCGTGCGCCATCCGGTCGTAGCTACCCCGTGGCGGTGGGTTGAGCCGAGTGCTCGGCACCACATGGAAGCCGGTATGGCAGTGGAAGAGCCAGTTGCCCGGACGCTCGGGCACCCAGGTCATCGCCATCGTGGTCACCGGCCGCATGAGCTCGGTCACGACCTGCCGGCTGTCAGCCGGGGCGTAGAGCGTGTCGGCGAAACCGTCGCCCCGCGCGTTTACCCGGTAGTAGAAACCGTGGAGGTGCATGGGATGATTGCGCCGGCTGGCATTGAGCACTCGCCAGCGCAGGGTGTCGCCGACTGCCGCCTCGAGCCGTTCGGTGTAGGGCCAGGAGCGGCCGTTGATGGCCAGCGCGTTGCGATAGGTGACCGAGTCGAGCCGCGTTCCCCAGATGTTCATCACCAGCACCCGATCGGGCGGCGACCCGCCGGGCGGGTCGACGATGAGGGCACCGGAAACCTGCTCCCGCTCGGCCTGACCCTCCTGGCCTTTGGCGCCGAGCGAGGCCCAATAGAGGTAGCTGCCGGGTGCGCCGACGGGGAACATTACCGAGCGCACCTCGCCGGGCGGTATGATCAGGCTATCGTGAGCTACGGCGGGACGAGTAGTGAGACCGTAGACTCGAAGGGTTGAATCGGCCAGTGCATTCCGGATGGTGGCCGAGACTGTCGTGCCGGCCGGCACCCGGATCAGAGGGCTGGGAACCTGGGGTGATTTTCCCTCTTCGCTGAAGGCTGCTACCTCGATCGAGGGACCGGTGTCGGCCTGGGGGCGCCATGCCGCCATGGCGACGACGAGGTGGATCTGGAGCGTGTCATGGGAGAGGCGGCCGGCGGGGGTACGATTGTCGTTGGGAAGAACCGGGGGCAAATCGGTCTTGGCCGCGCCTCCGCTGAGAAGCGTCAGGAGTGCGACGCAGCCGGTCGATCGCCTCATCTAGGAGCCTTCGGGGAAGACGCAAGAATGTGTGGCTCGCCAGGGAGAAACGCCAGACTCAGGGCGTGCTCTTCGCTTGGCTCAGAATGACAGCGCGGCGAGACTCCCGCCACGCACCCGGCGCGAGCCTGGTGGCCTTCTTGAACGCTCGGCTAAAGGCGGCCTCGGAGTCATACCCCACCTCTCCAGCAATCGCGGCGATCTTGGTGCCACTCTGGGCCAGGAGGTTGGCCGCGACCTGCATCCGCCATTGAGCCAGGTACTGCATTGGCGGTTGACCGACGAGCTCCGCGAAGCGCTTGGCCAGGCTGGAGCGTGACGAGGCCGCCTCTCGAGCCAGCTCGTCCAGAGTCCAGGGATGACAGGGCCGGGCATGCACCAGCGCCAACACTCGGCCGACCACTTCATCACGCAGCCCGGCAAGCCAGCCGGTCTGTCCCTCGGGCAACTCCTCGAGATAACGGCGCAGCAGCTCGATGAACATCAGCTCCGCCAACCGGGTGAGGACGCCGTCGGCGCCAGGCCGGCCGAGCTGGGACTCTTCGGTCAGCTGGCGGGTGAAGTTGCCAAGCCAACTGTTCGCCAGGCCACGCATGTGCATCCGGCGCGGGAGCGACGCAAGCAAGGGGTTGAACGGCCGGCGGTCGCAGCCGAGGAACCCACAGAGGGCCGAGGTCGCCCGTGGTCCTGGTTCGCCGAGGACAACGGTGTGGGGATAGCGGGCAGGGGCAGTGCTGTTCACGTCCGGACCGACCCGAACAGCTCGTCCGCTCGACATCACGTGAGCGTCGCCGTGGGGAAAGACGATCACGTCGCCCGAGACGAGCTCGACCGGCTCCTCGCCGACCAGGCCCCCGTAACAGCGGCCTTCGGTCAGGATGTGGTACGAGATCAAGTGCTCTGCAGCAGGCATGATCCGGGGCGAGAGCTCCTTGGCGGCTACAGTCTCGACGCGCCAAGGCTCCGCCGCCTCGACCCGGAAAAAGAAAGCACCATCGAGGCGGACGACGCGGAGCAGGTCTGAAAGAGGGTCTATCCCCGGGTCCATACCCGGGAAATACTAGCGCAGACCTCCGGGTTGCGGGAGACGCGAAGTCATTCGCGGCTCGTAGTGCCCGTCAGAAACGCGACGCCGTCAGTTTGACGTCGGCCGCCGACCAGGCCTTGGAGAACCGACGGTCCACTGCCGCCGCTTCGGCGGATTTCCCTTGTGCCCTCAGTGCGGCGGCGAGACCGAACAGCGACCACCCGTTCTCTGGAAACCGCTTCAGGTCTTCACGATAGATGGCTTCCGCTTCGGCGCTCTGACCGGCCTTCAACAGCGCTGCGCCGAGTGATTCACGGATCGGGTAATACCACTTGGGTGGCTCGAAATAGAGACCGGCATCCTCGATTTTGAGCGCTTTGCGGAAGTGGGCGATCCCCTCATCGAACTCGCCCCTCCGCGTGGCGATCTCCCCCATGAGGGCGTGAACAGCGATGGAGACCGGCGTCTTCCCAGGCGCGTCGGCTGGGGTGGCGGCATCGACTGCCTTCACCGTGTCGAGCGCCGTTCGCGCCTCGGCCAGCTGTCCCTTCGCGGCATAGGCGACTCCCCGCGCGTAGTACGCCATGGCGAGCGGCATGCGGATGTCAGAGGGTGGGAGCGGCTCTGCCAGCACGTCGTCCCAACGCCCAAACGTCGTGAGTGTGAGCGCATAGTATGGAACCATTTCCTGCAGCATTGGAACCTGCCGCGCCACGTCCAAGTTCACCTTTGACTTCAAGGTTCGGGCAGCCTCGATGGCCTGTGCGCTCCGCCCAGCCATGGTCGAGGCAAATGCGAGGAAGTGGATGTTGTGCGGATAGTAGGCGAGCGAGTACACGGACACCGGCTTCTGACCCTCGATGAACGTCTCGTCGGTGTGGATCGCGTGCACGTTGCTCGCGGCGGCGTCATTGTACCTGCCGAGGCGAATGTAAATGTGCGCCGGCATATGCACGATGTGGCCCACCCCCGGCATCAAACGGGCAAGACGCTCTGCACAGGGGACCGCGAGCTGGGGATTCACCGCCTCTACTGCATGGATATAGTAGTGACATGCTCCGGGATGCTCTGGATTGCGCGCTATTACCCGCTCCAGTTGCCGCACGATCTCCTCGGTGCCGGGATATGGTTTTCCCTGCGGCGTCCAGTAATTCCAGGGTCGAAGATCCATCAGTGACTCAGCATAAAGTGCTGCGGCGTCGAGATCGTTTGGATAACTACGGGCGACATCTGCCATACCGCGGGCGTACGCGGAGTCGAGATTGGCGCGATTGACGGGCGGCACGGGTGCGTACCGGGCGGCCACTGCGCCGATGTATGCCTGCTTCCAAGGGCTTGCGTTGAGGCTCAGGGACCGGGCCTTCTGCGCTGCTTCGTACGCCTTCACCCCGCTTGCAGAATCCATCCCCGCATTCACATGCGGCCCGTAGGCGTACGCGATTCCCCACCAGCACATCGCGCACGCCGGGTCCAGCTCGGTCGCGCGGGTGAAGGACCTGATCGCCTCTGCGTGATTGAAGCCGTAGACCAATCGGAGACCTTGGTCGAAGTACTGCTGCGCGAGGGGGACGCGCGTTCCCACTGCTTTGTGGTGACTGCCCAGGTTCGGATACAGGGGCGGAGGGTTCTGCTGGGCCAGAAGGCTTGAAACGACGAGCAGCAGAGCGGGAGCGATGGTCTCGGATGACATGCAAACTCCCCGTCAATGGGTTCGAAGGCGCCTCGTGGCGCCTGAGCCCAATTGTGCCAAGGCGTCCCTATTTCCCCAATGATTGATCGTCTCGACTTCCTGCTCGGGCGTCCGGCGGGCGGTAAAGCCTGCTCAGGGCAGGCTCTACCGCCGCTTTATCTACCGCCCTACCGTCCTACCGGCCCGCGGAGGCCTTCGCCTTGGCCGTGCTCGGCTTGCTGGTGCGCGGGAGCGGCTGGAGCAGGCTCACGCGATTGCCCTCCGGGTCGGTGAAGGACACGTACTGCCCCACGCCCGGGATCTCCATGGGCTCGCCCAGCACTTTACCCCCGGCGGAGACGACCTTCTCCGACGCTCGCTTGACGTTCTCTACCGCGATCACGACCGAGGGGTACTGCATCGGCCAGCCAGGCTTCTTCTCATAGAACCCGCCGTTGATCGCGCCGGGCTTGGTCGGTCCGGCCTCGTTGGTCTCGGTGGTGGTGACGACGACGTAGTTGGCCATGTCCGCGCCCAACTCCTCGGTCTTCCAGCCGAAGGCCGCCTGATAGAACTTGGCCATCCGCTGGCGATTCTCGTACGGCATCTCGAAGTGCACGACGCTGTCCATCGGTCCATCCTCCACGTTCGATTTTATCGCGGGCTACCGGCCGCCACTCTGGGCGACACCGGCTCGTACCATCCCTGGGAAAATACCGCACCGCTGCTACGATCACTACTCGACTCTTGCATCATCGATGTGCATCTTCCCTGGGTAGCTCCCCAGTTCTCGCAGGGTCGCCTTAACTGATGCGCGGTCCGTCAGCAGCGCATCGTCTCCCTAGAGCAAGCATGTCGAACGACGACGTATACGCCTCTGGGTTACTGAATCGGGCTCTGGACCCGATCACCCAGCCGCCCGAGATCCAAGCCTTCCTGCGCGCCGAGCTCGATCTCCTGCACCACCTTCTAAAGGAAGGGATGCGGGTCCTCGATCTGGGCTGCGGCACCGGACGGCATCTGGTCCTGGCCCGGGACCGGCTCCGGCTCGGCGTTGGCGTGGACTACGAGCGTAGCTACATCGCCGAGGCAGCGGGTCGAGCCGGCGTTGGCCACCTGCACTTCATCGTCGGAGACGCAACCGCTATTCCCATCGTGACTGGGTTCGACTTCGCGATGTGCCTCACGAATACATGGGGGACCATGGCCGAGAAGGCCGGCGTCCTGAGAGAGATGCGGCGATTGGCTCCCCAGCCTCACACGCGGCTCCTGTCGGTCTTTTCAGAGGACTCGGTGGCGTCTCGGAAAGAATGGTATCGTCGGTTGGGACATGCGGTGGTGGAGGAGACCCCCGAGTATCTCCTCACCGACGGCGGCCTTCGGTCCGAGCACTTCTCGGACGCGCGTCTTCGGAGTCTCATCGGCGATTGTAGCATTCGTCCGATAGCCGACATTGCCCGTGCCGTCACTTTCTGATGCAGAATGAGCGTTAGTCCCAGCTTTCGAAGCTTTGTCCTGGAGCAGCTCGGGCGAGTTACGCCGGGGATTCGAGCGCGCGGTATGTTCGGTGGCGTCGGGATCTACGCGGCCGAGCTGTTCTTTGCCCTGCTGGATGACGACACGTTGTACTTCAAGGTGGATGACGTTACCCGTCCACAGTTCGAGAGCCGGGGCATGACGCCGTTCCGCCCATATGGAGAAGAGGGAGAGGTCATGGGGTACTATGAGGTGCCCGCAGACGTGCTGGAGGATCCGGAGGCGCTAGGTGCGTGGGTCGAGGCAGCCCTCGCGGCGGCGCGACAGGCCAAAAAGCGCCGCAGGGACTAGTACACGTTGAAAGGCCGGCTGAATAGAAACGGCTCCGGTCCTTGGGGGCCCACCTCGGGAAGCTCATCGGACAGGGCTCTGAATTGATAGGTGCCCACCTCGCTCAAGGCCAAGTGGAAGGTTGCGACACCGTTCTCCGTATCGGCAAACCGGTCACCTCGCAGCACTTTATTGCGGACCCCGTACTCACCGTTGTTCTGCCTCTTGAATAGGCCGAGATAAATCTCGATTCCGGACAGGGGCACTACGTTGCCTGCCGCGTCCACCATGGCCACCTGTATAGTCTGCGCTTTGTTTACCCGCACCCCATCCGGCTGCACCACAAAGACAAAATGGTCAACGTCTCCCCTGGAGAGCGCCGTCGCCTCAAAGACGACCGGACTGCCGGTGAGCGATTCTGCTCGCGCCTCTACCGTGTTCAACCCTGGTGAACCGAGAGTCCAGCGACCTACCCTGGCGATGCCATCTGGCCCGGTGACCTGGGATGGTTCGAGAAGAGTTCCGCCACCACCAGTCACAACGAAGGTGACCTCATACCCGCCAATCGGTTGCCCCAGGCTGTCGACCACACGGACTGCGGGACTGATCGGCACATCCTCCCCGGTGACGGCGGCCTGGGAGCCTCCTTCGACCGGTGCTATCCGACCAGGACTGGAAGCACTGGGCGGGCTGGGATTGGCACCGGGGCCGCCCGTGCCATCGTCGGGTAGGGTCAGTTCGCTGCCCCCGCAGCCGAGGGCGGCGACAGTAGCAATGGCAATGAGCCGGCGACGAACGAATAACAATGAACCCATATCTCGAACGACCTCATACCCTTATGGACCAGGCCAACGAAGACGGGGATGACCAGCAGACAGTTTGAGGAAACCGGAGCGGCGCCGCTGTGATTCCGAGCACTCCTGGCAGTATCCTTGACCCATGAACTTCGCCGAAGTGGCCGCCCAACTCGCCGAGATCGGGCGCGACTGTTACGCCCGCGGCTGGGCGCTGGGCACCAGCGGTAACTTCAGCGCAGTGGTGAATCGCGATCCCTTGCGTCTGGCTATCACAACCAGCGGAGTCAACAAGGGCACTCTCTCGGCCGGCGAGGTCGTCGAGATCGACCAGCACGGCAGGGTCGTGGCGGGATCGGGCCGGCCCTCTGCCGAGGCGAGTCTCCACCTCGCGATCGCCCGGGGGCGGGGAGCCGGCGCGGTGTTGCATACCCATTCGATTTGGAGCACAATTCTTTCGGATGCCGCCACAGAGGACGGCCTGGCCCTTGAAGGGTACGAAATGCTGAAGGGTCTGGACGGCGTGGGCACCCACGAGCACCGCGAATGGCTGCCCATGCTGGACAACACCCAGGATTGGGCCGCCGCGGTGCCGCAGGTCGAGGCGATTCTGACCGAACACCCACAGGCGCACGGGTTTCTGATCCGCCGGCATGGGCTCTACACCTGGGGACGAGACCTCGCCGAGGCGAGGCGCCACGTGGAGATTCTGGAGTTTCTGTTCGAAGTGATGGGGCGAAAGCGAGGCTGACATGGCAACCATAAGAATCCCCGACGAGAACCGCACCCTGACCGATCAGGACGAGGTGACGGGCTACCTGGCGACTCTGGGCATCGAGTACGAACGCTGGCCGGGCGTGGAGCGGGTGCCGCAGCAGGCGGCGGCGGAAGAAGTGCTCGCGGCCTACGCGCCCGAGATCGAGCAGCTCAAGGCACGGGGCGGCTACGTCACGGCCGATGTGATTGACGTGACGGCCCAGACGCCCAACCTCGAGGCCATGCTGGACAAGTTCCGGACCGAACACTGGCACGACGAGGACGAGGTGCGTTTCATCGTTCGCGGGCGGGGCCTGTTTCACGTGCACCCCAAGGAAGGCGGCCCAGTCTTCGCGATCGAGGTAGAAGCGGGTGACCTGATCCGGGTGCCGCGCGGTACGTGGCACTGGTTCGATCTGTGCGGCGATCGGGACATCCGGGCCATCCGGCTCTTCCAGGACAAATCGGGTTGGACGCCCCATTACACGGAGAGCGGTGCCGACCGGGGTTACCAGCCGCTCTGCATGGGTCCCGCATACTTTCCGCACCGGACCGCGTCGCGCTGAAGGGCGTCGCCGCCGTCCTCCTGGACATCGAGGGCACGACGACGCCCATCGCATTCGTCCACCAAACGCTGTTCGGTTATGCGCGCGCCCGGGTGCGTGGATTTCTCGAGCGGCACTGGAATGATCCCGAGGTCCGAGCCGACGTCGCGCGACTCGAGGCCGAGCCCGCGGCCGACCCTGCCGCCGTCGCTGCCCACGCGTACTGGTTGATGGATCAGGACAAGAAGTCGACCGGACTCAAGTCCCTGCAAGGCAAGATCTGGGAGGAAGGGTACCGAACGGGCGAGCTCAGGGGCGAGGTGTATCCCGACGTTCCCCCTGCCCTGGAACGTTGGCGCCGTCAGAGGATCGACATCGCCATCTTTTCCTCGGGCAGTGTCCAGGCCCAACGATCCTTATTCGCGAGCACGGCCGCCGGCGATCTGACGCGCTTCATCCGCGCCTACTTCGACACGACGACCGGACCGAAGACCGCGCCGGACAGCTACACGCGCATCGCGGCGGCCCTCGAACGATCCCCCTCCGAAGTGCTCTTTCTCTCCGACGTGGGCGCGGAGCTCGATGCGGCGCGAACGGCAGGCATGCGAACGGCGTTGTGCGTGCGGGCGCCGGGACCGGCACCGTCGACCGGCGCGCACCCGGTCGTTCATGCTCTCGATCAGCTCGGATAAGGTGTGCCACGACGGCGAGCCTCGGATGCGCCCTCATTTATGTAGCTGCCGAGGGGATTCCAGGCCGCCTTGTGGAAGGCCCCTTGGCGGAGTTTGCCGCCGACATCCTTCGCCGACTCTCAGCGCGATTTGACTGCGCTGGTACCCGCCCACATACTCACGAACACCGCAAGATGTGATTGCCGCGTCTAACCGCCTGCTGCGTACTTGGCTCCCCGGAGGCTCTTTGAGTCGTTCTCGACGGCGCACCACCAACCTGCCGACGGCTGGCCTCGGCGGACTCGTAGCCATGGCCTTAGTCCTGGGGTCAGGCTGTGCTCGTGCCCCCGAAGCGGAGAACGGGGTGGCCTCGAGGCGGATAGTCGCTGCCTGCACTGGGCGCGACCCCCTGGGTCTCCCGCAAGTGAACCCCAAGGCACTCGAAGCCCATCTCCGTTTTCTGGCGGACGATTCACTTCAGGGTCGAGGCACGGGCACCAGGGGTTACGACATCGCAGCCCGCTACGTCGCCGACTGTTACTCCGACCTCGGCTTAAGGCCCGCGGGGACCCAGGGGTACATGCAGCCCGTGCCGCTTCGCAGCGGCCGACCGGTCCAAGGAAGTACACTGGTATTCCTGGGCCCTGCCAGGGCGCGCGAGCTCATTGTCGGACGTGACTATATGCCACTCCCCGACATGTTGCGCCAGAAGATGGAGGTTACCGGGCCGGTTCTCTTTGCGGGCTTCGGCGCCACCTCCCCCGAGCTGGCGTACGACGATTATCGGGGCGTTGATGCTCGAGGCAAGATCGTTGTTCTGCTTTTTGGGGGGCCGGCTTCCCTCCCGGCGACAGAGCGGGCGCACTTCTCATCCCTTCGTACCAAGTACGAAAACGCCGTGCGCCATGGCGCCGTAGGCGTTCTGATCGTCTGGACGCGGGCCCAGGGAGCACCCTGGGAGGCGATAG
>Ga0307312_10000561_pt1 | contig 17636 bp, 22 predicted proteins | sample ER_DNA_202_FD_194489 | JGI IMG/M metagenome (GOLD analysis project Ga0307312, IMG submission 194489) | Bulk soil microbial communities from the East River watershed near Crested Butte, Colorado, United States - ER_DNA_202 | ecosystem: Environmental > Terrestrial > Soil > Floodplain | place... | reverse complement strand
GATGATGTGCGGCACCGTTCCGAATTCAGCCATGCGCGTCGCCATCGTGCGCCGCAGATCGTGGATCACCCAGGGCTCCAGCTTGTGACCCGTCGCATTGATGCGCTGATCGAGTGCATTCTTGGCCTGACTCCAGCCTCTGAAAGGCCGGTCCTGTCGGCGCCCAAAGACGAAGTCATTCCGGCGCGGCCGGTTCTTGATAAGAATTGCCACCGCGGGGACGAGCGGAACGACGTGTTCGCGGTTGTTCTTGGTCCTCGGCGGCGGCAACACGATCCGGTCATCGAAGACTTCGTCCCAGCGCACCGCACCGATTTCGTCTGCGCGTTGTCCGGTTGCCATCAGCAGACGACGATCGTGCCAAAGTCATCAGACCCGCACGCGCGCAGTATCGCTTTCAGTTCGTCATCGGACAGCACGCGCGAGCGCGACTTCTCCAGCTGGCGATTGGTGCCGATGACCGGATTGCTGTCGAGCAACCCTTCACGCATCGTCCAACTAAAGAACGCTGACAGTGCAGCGCGAGCGCGATTGGCGGATACCGCGCCGCGGGTGTTGGCAATATCGGATATGCGAGCAGCGACCGTGCGCCGATCGATCTTTGCAAGCGGCAGGCCAAGCAGCGGCTTACAGTTCTTGAGCAGATGTCTTTCGCATTCGATATAGGAACGCGGCCGCAGGTGGCCGCGTTGGCGACCGAGATATGCCGGCAAGATGGCGCCCATCGTCTCGGCCCGCACGCACACGGCCCTCGAACTTCTCGCCGGCAGGGTCGCGACCCAGGCGGACCGCGGCGTGCAGTTCGCCAGCCGACTCGCGTGCACGCACTGGTGTTAGCGCCGCCAACGAGCCGAGCGTGATGCGCCGATGCTGATCGCCGATCTTGAATTGATAGACCCAGGTGCGGGTCCCGCCTGCACGAATGCGCAGGCCAAAGCCGGGCAGCTCATCATCGAAGAAGATTGCCTCCGACTTGCCGTTGGGAAGAGCGAGAGCGGAGACGGTTTTTTGCGTCAGCTTCATGGGCGGGAGAAGACTATGGGAAGACCCGTACGCCTCAGGTCCCCGCAGGACCCTACTCTAGGCTGATGATGTAGGCAAAATATCAAGACATTATCCCACACCTTCCCACACCTACCCCTCTCCTCCGTTGTCACAGATTCAGTCGCAGACGCTGACGCCGATCCCGACGCCGGCAATCGCTTAGCGTCTTCGCATGCCCGCCGGCAGCATCGCTGCCATGGTGGCAGCGCCGGCAGCGGCGCAAATCGCAGCAATGATCAGGCCGGCTCTGTAGCCGAACGCAAAAGACGCGACACCAGCCGAAAGCGCGACGCCGGCGAGCTGCGCGACTCGGCTCACGGCGTTGTTGATGCCCGAAGCCAGGCCTTCATCGGCATTCGTCACGCTCGACATCACCGACGCTGTAAGCGGGGCCACTACCAGCGCAAATGAGATGCCCAGCAACATCATCGGCGCAAGCACGCCCAAGACCAGAGACGCATCCTTGCCCAATGCCAACAGCAGTAGCGCTATGCTCGCACCGAGGGGCCCGGCAATGAGCAAGCTCCGGGCGCCAACCTTGTCGGCCAGCGCGCCGAATGGCTGCGACAAGAGGCCGACGCCGAGCGTGAATGGAAGAAATGCAAGCCCGGCGCCTGTCGGTGACAGCCCGCGCCGATCGACAAGATCGAAGGACATCAGAAAGAACATGATCGAAAGGCCGATGTAGATCAACAGCGTCGCAATGTTCAGGCCGACAAAAGGACGATTGCCGATCAGCCGCGGCGGCGTCATCGGCGATGGGCTGACGCTTTCCCAAAAAACGTAGGCAACAAGTGCAGCGCCGCCGACAGCGATGCCGAGCGCGATCATCCCGCTACTTGCGCCCGCCTTGTCCGGACCGATCTGACTGAGCGCCGAGGCCGAAACACCAAGGGCGACGGCGAGAATGGTCGCGCCCACAATATCGAAACGGCGTGTCGCATGTTGGTCAGGCGGCGCGTACACGATCAGCAAAGCGACGGCGATTGCCGCGAGCGGCGGATTGATCGCGAACACCCACTGCCAGCCGTAGTTCTCGGTCAGCCAACCACCGAGAATCGGACCGCCGGCCGTGGTCAGCGAGGAAGCGGCCGCCCACACGCCAATCGCACGGCTGCGCTCTTCCTTGGGATAGGTCGCGCCAATCAATGCCAGGCTCGCCGGCGTCAGAATGGCAGCGGAGATGCCCTGCGCCACGCGGCACGCAATAAGCCAGCCGATCGATGGCGCCACTACGCAGGCCACGGACGACAATCCGAAGCCGACGCAACCGAGGGCCAGCATGCGCGCCTTGCCGTAGTGGTCGGCGAGCGCGCCGCCGATCAACGTCAACGCAGCCAGCGCCAGCACGTAGCCGTTGAGCACCCATTGCACAGAGGCGAGATCGGCGTCGAAAAAAGCGCGCAGCTTGGGCAGCGCCACGGTGAGGGCCGAACCGTCGATGAAGGCCATCGAGGACGCGAGCACACAGGCGGCGAGCACCATGCGACGACGATGTGGGGCTATTTCTCGTCCGAGCGCACGTGGGCAGGGTTCGGCGTCAATGATGCCGCGGTCGCAGGGTTCGACGAATGGCTGCGCCATGCCCGCATCATGGATTGCCGCGCCAAGCCGGGCAATGATGTGCGTCGCCGCCACGCCTCAGTTGAACTTGTAGGCTAGGCCGAAATTCACGATATGCGTTTGCAGCCTGACGTCAAAGTTATCGATGACCGGACCCGTCCGGGCGATCGTCATCGGTGTCGAACCGAAATCGGCGTAGCGATATTCGGCGCGCGCCAGCCAGGGACCCCACAGCATTGTTTCAAGACCGCCGCCAATCGTCCAGCCCGACCTTTGTCGTCGAGACTGAAACAAGGGCCGGCGCAAGACCGTTCAAAGTACAACTGAAGCTGGCGCATGTCGTGTTTACTTCATAGTGCTGCCACGCAACGCCGCTTGTTATATACGCCATGGTTGCCGGCGACAGCAGCAGGCCGATGCGTCCGCGCAAGCTCGCATCCCATGTCGTCTTCAGCGAAACCGAGTCACTTGGAGCGAAAGATTGGAAAAACGGCGTGAAAAACCCTGATTGCGTCGTCGACTGGTTTACAATACCCACATCACCCTCTATGCCGGCGACCCAGCGCGGCATGAATTGCCAATTGAAACCGAGATAGGGATTTCCCCGGGAGGCCGTGCCATCGAAAGATCGGCTGAGGGCGGCACCAGTCAGATCAAATGGCGTGGAGAATATTGCTGATGTCGTTGTCGTTTCGCTTTGCGAAACGCGCGCACCGAGTCCCAGGCCGGCATAGAGCCCACTCCATGACGCGGCCGACGTCGCATCGTACGCAAAAGCGGCGGCCTGATCGCTGACGACCGGATCGCCAAATTTGTAGGCGAGGCCGAAGGTCGCGGTGTGGGTGCGCAGTCTGACTTCGACATTGTCGACCGACGCGAAAGCCGGGACGTTACTTCCGTTCCCGAGCGCGCCACCGTGAATGACGAAGTTCCGAAGTCGGCATAGTGATATTCGGCACGCGCCAGCCATTTGCCCCACAGCACGGTCTCGAGGCCGCCACCAACCATCCAGCCTGCCTTAGTGGGGGAGTCCGAAACGGCCTTTGGCGTCAAAGTGACCAAGCCGTTGCAGACACAGGTCGACGTCGCATCATAGTGCTGCCACGCGACACCTGCGGTCGCGTAAGCCAGGGTTGACGGCGTCAGCAGAAAACCCAGTCGGTCACGGAGACTGGTGTCCCATGTGGCCCTCACGGCGAAAGTGTTGCTCCCGCCGGGGTCGGTCTCGGCCAGAACAAAAGGAACCGGAAATGCGCCTCGCGTGGTCGTCTGCCTTGCGAGGCCAACATCACCTTCAATACCGACGACCCAGCGCGGCGCAAATTGCCAGTTGAACCCGGCATAGGGCGTCGCACGGAAACCGGTGCCGTCAAAAGCTTGACCGGTCGCGAGCTGGCTCAGGTCGAAGGGGCGAGCGGCGGTCCCGTCAGTTCTGAGGTTAGCGTTGCATCGGTGCGCGTCGCACGAAAGCCAAGACCGAAACCGAGGTAAAACCCGGACCAAGACGACGCCGCGATCGGAGATGCATTCGCAAACGCTGCATTGCTCTTGCGTTCGGCCGTCTGCGCCGCGCTCGCAACAGTGAGTGCCGCAACAGCGGCGGTTGCCAGCCAAATGGTCCGCATCGAGCTGCCCCTTGCCGTCGTCGCAATCAAAAACAGGCGGCGTCCCGCACCGCCTGCGCGACCAATGATTTCAAATTAGTGGTTTCGGACGATTACGCTTGGACTAGAACGACAAAGACTTTGTTTAAAACGACAATACTCAGGATTTTGCGTTCAATTATGCATTTCGTGGGCGAGCTGTTGCTAATCGGCGACGGTACGCGCGCGGATGAACTTCACGATGACGAACGAATTCGTAGCACCGCTATCCACCGAATGGATGATGACTCATTCAGTGGCCTCTCTGCACGCGATCGGACAGTGCCTCTCACGTCCTCATCGCCGGCAATCCACGAATCTGCTGCATCAATCCCAACCGGAAAGTTTTGCGTCTTGCATCTCGCGCAATAGTAGACCGTGTCCGGTAGCGTCGCGTTATCCAAGCGCACCCCCCTTCAATGGGAACGGAAGCGAGCGAAATCTGTTCGATGTGCCGATGATCGGTGCCGCAGCAGCCGCCGAGCACAGCGAAGTGTCCGAATTGCCGGCACAGGTCGCGATAACGCCGGCCGAGATCGGCGGGATCACCAATGTCGAGATCGGCCGCGGCATCGAGCTCCGCATGGCTGCGCGTCGAAGCGTTCGCCCGCAGTCCGCGCAGACGCGTAACCCACGGCTCGCCTCTGCGCAATGCGTCGGCGAAATGCGTAGGATGCGCGCAATTGAGCATGTAGTAGGCCGGCGCGTTGTTGGTTTCGCGATCGGTCTGCTCGATCGCGTCGCGGATCGTCTGCCCGCTCGGCAACTTGCCGTCGGTTTCGACCGTGAATGAAATCACCGAGGGCATGCCGGCCGCGCGGCATGCCCGCGCAACACCGATGCCTTCTTCGGCGTAATTGATCGTGAATGCGCTGATCAGGTCCGCCTCGGTGTCGCGAAATATGCCGACCTGCCAGCCGTGGTAGTCCTCGGCTTCGGCAATGCTCATTGCATTGTCGATTTTGTAGCCGTCGCCGCGCGGTCCGATATTGGCCGAGATCACGATCGGCGTTTGTGCACTCTCATGCTCGTCGCGCAGATCCGCCATTAGCGACACGGCGGCGCAGTTCGCCTCGGTGAGTTGCGCGCGCGAATAGCCGAGCTTCGCGCCCCAATCCGGGCTCGCCCGCCACGTCGCGCCTTCGAGCACGAATCCGATGTGGTTGCGTTTTGCGATCGCGATGTAGCGTTCGTAGTACTCGCGAATGGCTTTAGTGCCGCTCGCGCTCTTCAACAGGTCGAGGCTCGCGAAATACGGGAGCTCGATGCCGTTGTGAAAAATAAATGTGGTCTCAAGGCCGCCGTCGGTGAGAAACGGACGGCCAGACAATTGCGGAAGCCGACGGCGATATTTCGACATATGCATCCCTTCGCTGGTGTTTCGCCAGACACCTACCGCGCGCGCGACGTCTCGGTAAGCAAACTCGCGGTCAAGCGCGCGCACTATTTTTTGCGTGCTTTTTTAGCGGGATAGCAAAGGGGCGCGGCGTTTCGGCGCGGCCGCGGGGGCACGAACTGCACCCATGGTACAGTGCACCATGCTCGAGAATACCTCCCGCAAGACCGGCGACACCCGCGAGCGACTGCTCGAGCTTGCGGAGAGCGCGGTGCTTGCGAAAGGGTTTGCCGCCACCTCGATTGAAGAGCTGATCGCGGCGGCCGGCATTTCTAAGAGCGGCTTTTTCTATCACTTCAAGGACAAGGGCGAGCTGGCCAAGGGTTTGCTGCTGCGTTATCTCCAGCAAGACCACGAGCTGCTCGACAGCATTTTCCGGCGCGGAGACGATCTCAACGAAGATCCGCTGCACGGTTTTCTGGTCGGGCTCAAGCTCTTCGCCGAGATGTTGGCCGATCTGCCGCAGGCGCATCCAGGCTGCCTAGCCGCGTCGTTTGCCTACCAGGATCAGCTGTTCAACGACGAGCTTCGCAAGCTCAACGCCGACGGTATGCTGGCCTGGCGCACGCGTTTCCGCGAACGGCTGCACCTCATCGCCGAGCGCTATCCGCCGCGGCAGGAGGTCGATTTCGATGCGCTAGCCGACACCGCCTACACGCTGGTCGAAGGCGGCCTGATCCTCGGCCGCGTGCTGCAGGACACTACAATTCTGCCGCGGCAGGTTCTGCTGTTCCGCGATTTGGTGCGCATGATCTTCATGCCGGCGCAAGGCAGCTAGTCCAGGGCGCGCATTGACACCCCTGCCCGCGCGCATACATTAAATGTTGTTCCGAGGGGTGCCCCGCGCGGGCTGAGAAAAACCCTTTGAACCTGATCCGGGTCATGCCGGCGAAGGGACTGGACATATGACGAATTCCATCTTTCTTGCGCGATTGATCGGGCCGGTGATGGCCCTCGTGGGCGTGAGCCTGCTCGCCAACGAGGCCGGGTTCCGCAAGATGGCGCAGGAATTTGTCGTCAGTTCGGCTCTGATCTTTTTCTCCGGCATGATCCTGATGCCGGCCGGGCTTGCGGTCGTGCTCAACCACAATGTGTGGGTTGCGGACTGGCGGGTGATCATCACCCTGCTCGGCTGGATCGCCGTCATCAGCGGCGCCGTGCGCATCTTTGCGCCGGATCGCGCCACAAAAATCGGAAAGAAGTTTCTCAATCGCAAGAATTTCATGATGGCTGCCGCCGGGTTCTGGCTCGTCGTCGGCCTCGCGCTCTGCTACTTCGGTTTTGGCTCGGGAGTCATCGCATGAACAAACCGGTCACCGGCGCCGATCTCGTCACCCCGAAAGTCACGACGGGCCCTCTCCCCGCCTCGCGCAAGGTCTACTCGCGACCCGAGGCCGCGCCCGACCTGCGCGTGCCGCTGCGCGAGATCGCGCTCGATGCGTCGTCAGGCGAGCCGCCTTTGCCGGTCTACGACACCACCGGCCCCTACACCGATCCCGATGTGACCACCGATGTGGAAAGAGGCCTGTCGCGCACGCGCATCGAATGGGTGAAAGAACGCGGCGGCGTGCAGCAATATGAGGGCCGGCCGATCAAACTGGTCGACAACGGCAATGTCACCGGCAAGCATCTTGCACGCAATTTCCCGAACACGCCGAAGCCGTGGCGCGCGGTTTTTTCCTCTCCGTCATTCCGGGGCGCGAGCGGAGCGAGCGAACCCCGAATCCAGAACGAAGCGCCGAGTGTGCATCTGGATTCCGGGTCCGGCGCTGCGCGCCGTCCCGGAATGACAGGCTGTCAACACCCTCTCACTCAGCTCGAATGGGCGCGCGCCGGCATTATCACCAAGGAAATGATCTACGTCGCCGAGCGCGAGAACCTCGGCCGCAAGACGCAGCTCGAGCGCGCGGAAGCCACGCTTGCCGACGGCGAAAGCTTCGGCGCATCGGTGCCCGCCTTCATCACGCCGGAATTCGTGCGCAGCGAAATCGCGCGCGGCCGCGCCATCATTCCGTCGAACATCAACCACGCCGAGCTCGAGCCGATGATCATCGGCCGCAACTTCCTGGTGAAGATCAACGCCAATATCGGCAACTCCGCCGTCACCTCGTCGGTCGAGGAAGAAGTCGAGAAGATGGTGTGGGCGATCCGCTGGGGCGCCGACACCGTCATGGACCTCTCCACGGGGCGCAACATCCACAACACGCGCGAATGGATCCTGCGCAATTCGCCGGTGCCGATCGGCACCGTGCCGATCTATCAGGCGCTGGAGAAGGTGGACGGCGATCCCGTCAAACTCGACTGGGACGTCTACAAGGACACGCTGATCGAGCAGTGCGAGCAAGGCGTCGACTATTTCACCATCCACGCCGGCGTGCGGCTGGCTTATGTGCCGCTCACGGCCGACCGTGTCACCGGCATTGTCTCGCGCGGCGGCTCGATCATGGCGAAGTGGTGCCTGTCGCGGCACAAGGAGAGCTTCCTCTACGAACGCTTCGACGAGATCTGCGACATCATGCGCAAATACGATGTGTCGTTCTCGCTCGGCGACGGTCTGCGCCCCGGCTCGATCGCCGACGCGAACGACCGCGCGCAATTCGCCGAGCTGGAGACGCTGGGCGAGCTCACGCAGATCGCCTGGAAGAAAGGCTGTCAGGTGATGATTGAAGGCCCCGGCCACGTGCCGATGCACAAGATCAAGATCAACATGGACAAGCAGCTGAAAGAGTGCGGCGAGGCGCCGTTCTACACGCTCGGCCCGCTCACCACAGACATCGCGCCCGGCTACGACCACATCACTTCCGGCATCGGTGCCGCCATGATCGGCTGGTTCGGCTGCGCCATGCTCTGCTACGTGACGCCGAAGGAGCATCTCGGCCTGCCCGACCGCGACGACGTGAAGGAAGGCGTGATCAGCTACAAGATCGCGGCGCACGCGGCGGACCTGGCCAAGGGCCACCCGGCGGCTCAGCTGCGCGACCACGCGCTGTCACGCGCGCGCTTCGACTTCCGCTGGCAGGACCAGTTCAATCTCGGGCTCGATCCCGACACCGCGCGCGAATACCACGACGAGACGCTGCCAAAGGAAGCGCACAAGGTGGCGCATTTCTGCTCCATGTGCGGCCCGAAGTTCTGCTCGATGAAGATTACGCAAGATGTGCGGGATTACGCCGCCACGTTGAACGACAAAGAACAGGGCTTGTCCACCGAAGCCGTGGCGAAGGTGGGAATGGCGCAGATGTCGGAAAAATTCCGGCAGATGGGCGAGCAGGTCTATGTCGATGCGGAAAAGGTGAAGGAGAGCAACAAGGCGTTGTGACCGGGAGAAAACCATGAGCAACGGCAGTTCTCTTTCGCTTACCGAACTCGAACAGCGGATCGCCATTGCGCGCGACAATATCCGGCAGTTGATCGAGCAGGCGGCGGCCTCCTCCGGCGCGGAGGATGAAGAGCGCAACGCCGACCGCCTCGCCCAGCAGAATGAAGAGCTGCAACGGCTGACCAAGCTGCGCGACGAGCTGCTGGAGAAGAGGAAGAAGTAGGCAGTGTCGGAGATATTTCCGGCAGATGCGCAGTGATACGTACGTCGATTGGGCGACCACTATTAGCGCAAACTGGGGCGGCTCATCAGTTCTTGACGCGCTGCTAAAAAAACTTCTTGTCATCCCCTACCAGCAAATCGCGGATGTTGTTGGGCACGGGGAAACCATAACCTCGTCCGGGCTCGAGCCACAGATGCGACGCATGCGCGCGCCGCAAAAAGGCCACGAACACGGGCGCCAAAGGGCCTCCCGCCATAGCCTTTCCGCGGATTGCGATCCGGCCGCCCCGTTCCTATCTGTCGGCGAACTGTGCCGGCGCGGCCATCCGCTCGGCCGTAAAGCCGCCGGTAGTGCGAACCGACTATGTGGGCTGCTTTCGTCCGGCAATTCGCCGCCTATGCCATCACCCGCCGCGGCAAGAACTGTTCGCGCTGATCGGCGTGCTTGCTTTGTGCTTCGGCGCTGCGCTGCTGATCGACATGCAGTTCTATGTGTCGGCAAGCTTTGTCACGCTGCTCGCGGCTTTTTCTGCCGTGGCCTATGTCGTCCAGCATGTGAAGATAAAGCGCGCCGAACACCAACGCCTGCTGCGCAAGGCGGAAATCGCGCGCCAGCGCGCCATCGTCGCGCAGGCCCGGCTCGAGCGGATCGACACGGCGAAGTCCGCGCTGCGCGGCGCGGTTACCGGCGCAGGGCGTCTCGTTGCGGACAATGTCAATGCAGTCGCCAACGAGGCTTTGCGGATATCGACGGAAACCACCGATGCTTTCGAACGCGCGACCCAGAGGACCGCCGACGCGGTCGAAGCCCTCGCGCGCACCTGTCTGGTCCACGCCGTGCGGGGCTGGCGCTTACTGAAGGCGATGCCAAGGAACGGCTACTAAGCGAACTTTTGGCCGCTGCAGAAATTCGTGCTGCCGGTAATTATTGTCGTTCGCAGCGGCCTATGATGCCAGCCGCCCCTAGGGCATGCTTTACAACCTGCGGGGTCGGAGCTTTCGGCATGGCAGCATCGAATTCCGAACAACAATCCATACGCCTTCGGCTTGTCGATGAGCACGTGGCGCTCGAAAACCGGCACGACCTCGACGGCATCATGACGACTTTCGGAGCCGCGGCGCGTTACGACGACGAACCGTGGGACGCCCACTATATCGGTCGCGACGGAGTGCGCGCGTTTTATTCAGATCTTTTGCACGCCATGCCGGACTTGCGGATCGACGTGCAGCGGCGCCATGCCAGCGAAACAACGGTCATTCTCGAAGTCATCATCAGCGGGCACCACCTCGGTTCCTGGCGCGGCCTGCCACCCACCGGCCGTCTTATTCAATTTCCACTCTGTGGGATCTACACGTTCGACGAAGAAAACAGGCTGGCGGGTGAGAAGATCTACTACGACCGCGCCACCGTGCTCCGCCAGCTCGGCGTCTTCCATGAGCCGGACCGTTTTTGGGGTCGCGTCAATGCCATGGTGATGCATCCCGTCTCGATGGCGCGAGTCCTGGGACGAATGATCTGGCGGAGCCAGTTGGGCGGCTCTTTGTAGCTGTTCGGCCAAATCCGCGCCGTGTAACAATTGGCACACAGCGTTCGGCATAATTCAGATACCCACCAGCCCTTCTGCGATTGCGGTTGATCAGCCGCCACCGGGGCCACTAGGCGCCAGTCAAAGATGAGGGAGACTCCAATGGGAGTTGGTGGAATTGGCGGCAGAGCGGATGCCAATGGATCTGGCTCCAGTGCTGACACAGTAACGCAGCCCAACAAGCCGAAACCGGAGCCCAAGCCGACACAATCTGGCCAGGCCGGCCCAGCCAAGACGGGCAGCACAACACCAGCTAACCAAGCGACGCCGGCCGGCGACCGCGCCAACCAAGACCAGCGCTGGAATCGCCGCGGATAAGGCGGCACCCTGTCTCCGGCGGAGCTCGACGCAGCTTCACTTGCGGCTGGAGCACGCAAGGGCTGGATCGACGCTGCACTGCAGGTGCCTGCCTGCAACCAAGTCGACATTAAACCGCTGATCCCGGTGCTCAATGAGATAGCTCGCGGTGCCGCAGACTCAGATAAAGCCGCGATTAAAGGCGCCGTCCGTAAGGCGGGGGACCAAAGCCCCGACGACTCGTATCTTGCGGGTATTCACGATCCTCGCGCCGTAACCCGGACAGGTGATTGCGTCGCCGGACTTTTTAAGAGGCAAGAGCCAGGCGAGGCCCGTGTCCGTAAAGAGATCAACAATGACCAGCAGTGCTTGCTCTCGGCGCGGCCTTAGCAATGACAGGCGGACTCAAACAAGCGCCCAACGATCTAGCTGAGCTCGGCGCTGCCATAAAAGCCCAAGGCGACCGATCCAAGCCCGAAGATATAGCGCGCGGTGTTGTCCTTGCCGATAAGGCGCGCGATATAGTCATTCATGCTGCGGAATGGGCGTTGATGGGACCGGGCCCTACCAGTGAACGCCCTTCACGAAGTGAAAGATTGCACCGGCTCGCTCAGCTCGTGAGCAGACTCATTAACGACGCAGCTCCCGACGAAAAGCTCGATAGAAATCTGCTCGCTACCATAGTGATTGTATGTGCAAAGGGAAATGGGCGACATCTACGTAGAAAGATTGCAAGGTATTCTGGAAGGCATAATAAAGCCGTCAAACGAGGAAATAGACAAATGGCCCGCGCTAGTCGATGAATGGTTTGCGCCAGTAATACAATGGATCCACGAGACGATAAAAAGGGAGGAAGAGGAAGAGGAAAAGAATCGTATCACTGTCATACACGCGGCTAAGCCAATCGAGTCTCCCTGGATTCCGTGGGCTCAATTCGAGCCGAAGAAAGCAAAGCCTCCCGAGCCGAAGAAAGAAAAACCTGCGAACTCCGGTCCCCCAGATATTTGATTTCGAGATGAATTTGGCGGAGGCCATATATAAAAAAACCCGAAGATGAAGCCGCAAAAGAACTTCTAGGGCATGAAGTTTGAGCGATACTTCGGTACGCAGGCGGGACAAGCCCGGCCATGACGCGATAGTCTCGCCCTCATGACAGAACCGGGAGGCGATGATGGACAAACATGTCGTGACGGCCACACTGTTAGGCTTAGCAATGGCCATGTCGCCGATGGCCGCCGCGACAAGCGCCGAGCTGAAGGTGCTCGCTGGCGGCTCGATGACCGCAAGCCTGAAAGAGCTTGGCCCCAAGTTCGAGGCCGCCACCGGCCACAAGCTCGACATGACCTTCGCGGCGACACCCGAACTCATCAAGATGTCGACATCGGCGCCGTTTGATCTCGGCGTGGTGCCCGTCGACGTGATGAAAAACGACGACGCGCGGGCGAAGTTCGCGGGCACGCCAGCCAATATCGCGCGTGTCGGTTACGGCGTCGCGGTGAAGGCGGGCGCACCGAAACCCGACGTGGGCACGCCCGAGGCGCTGAAGGCAGCGCTGCTCAAGGCGCAATCGATTGCCGTGTTCCCGACGAGCGCGGCCGGCGCCTTCGTGCAGAAGACGTTCGAGCGGCTAGGCATCGCGGAGCAAATCAAGGACAGGCTGAAAGTGCAGGCCGGGCCCGGCGCGATCCCGCAGGCGGTCGCCAAAGGCGAGGCCGAGCTCGGCGTGTTTCTCACCAATGTGCTGCTCGCGCCAGGCGTCGAACTGGCCGGCCCCTTCCCCGGCGACCTGCAGCAGGATCTCGTGTTTGTCGGCGCCGTCAGCGCCGACAGCAAAAATGCGGATGCCGCCAAGGCATTCCTCGACTATCTCAAGACGCCGGATGCCGTCAGCGTGTTCAAGGCCAAAGGCGTGACGCCGGGATAAGCCGAGCGACGTTCCATGCCCCAGCCTCGCGGACGCCTCGCCGTCGCTGCCCTGCTCTCCTTCAATGGCGGCTTCGTCGACACCGTGGGCTTTCTCGGCCTGAGCGGCCTCTTCGTTGCTCATGTCACCGGCAATTTCGTCACGCTCGGCGCCGCGCTGGTGCTTGGCAGCCACGGTATTCTCAACAAGATCCTGGCGCTGCCTGAATTCATCGCCGTGATTGCGCTGGCACGGCTTGTAGGCGGCGCGGCGCGCAAACGCGGCTGGCCCGCGCTGCGCATTATGCTCACGGCCGAGGTCCTCCTGCTCGCGGCGTTCTTCGCGCTCGCGGTGGCGTTCGGCCCGTTCGAGGACGCCGACAGGCCGCTGGCGCTGCTCACCGGCTTTGCCGGCATTGTCGCGATGGCTCTACAGAACGCCCTGCAGCGCGTGCATCTCGCGAGCCTGCCGCCGACCACGCTGATGACGGGCTCGACCACACAGGCCACGATTGACGCAGTCGATCTGCTCGCCGGCACCGCGGCCGGCGACGCCGCAGCAGTGCGCACGCGATTGTCGCGCGTCGCGATGAGCGTGTTGCTATTCGCGGCAGGCTGCGCCGCGGGCGCGCTGCTTTACTGGCTCGTGGGCTTCTGGTGTCTCACCGTGCCCGTCGTCATCGGCGCGGTGGCCGCCGTTATGCGCCTCGATGAGACAGCGGCCGGCTGACCTCACGGCACCGAGGCAAATCGCTCACGTGCCCTTGCTTTCGCCTTCTCGGCTTCCACCGCGCGATCGCGCACTGGCGCGTTCGTATGCAGCGAAGCAAGGAGAGTCCGCGCCACTTGCGAAACCTCCATCACGGCGCGTTCAAACGCCGCGGCGTTGGCCTGCGACGGTTTGTTGAAGCCGGACAGCTTGCGCACGAACTGAAGCGCAGAGGCGTGGATTTCATCCTCGGTCGCCGGCGGCTCGAAATTGAAAAGTGTTTTGATGTTGCGGCACATCGGGATCACTCCTTTTGTCGGAAAATGTAACAAGCGCAGGCCCGCGCCGCCACCAGGTCATTTCTGCAGCGGGCGTCAGCAATTCTTGCAAATCTTCGGAACCGGCCCGAGATCGTCGACCGCCCGGCGTGTGCTATCTTCTTCCTTGCGCACGGCGGGTGGCAACGTGCTTTGCGTCGGCTGACGGTGACCGACCGGCGCCTGTGGAACCGCTGTGCCGGTCATCGGGGCAGGCGCCGATGGCGGCGTCTGACCAAGTAGACCCTTGCTCTGGTCCTGCGCCAAAGCAGGAAGGCTTGAGAGAAAAAGCGGGATTGCGACCGTCAGCGCGCGCATGGGGACCTGACCTTTCGCGAACCGATGTGCCCCGGTAACCGGAAACGATGCTCCCGGTTCCTTTACCGGGCGGTCCGCCATAATATTCTTCCGCGCCGGCGTTCGGCGGTATTTCGCGCTTAGAGAGGCATGGTGCCACACCGGCGGATCGCCGAACCAAGCCCGGCCATCACAAGATCGGGAAAATCATGACAAAAAGAGTTGCAGTGATCGGCGCCGGCACCATCGGCGCAAGCTGGTCGGCGTGCTTTCTCGCGCGCGGCTTCGACGTTGCCGCCTACGACCCCTCGCCCAATGGCGAAGCCTTCGCGCGCCGCTTCATCGACACCGCTTGGCCTACGCTGGAAAAGCTCGGCACGGTGCAGCCCGGCGCCGACCACAAACGTTTTTCGTTTTTCAAGGATCCCGCGGTGGCGGTCAAAGGCGCTGACTTCGTGCAGGAAAGCGGGCCGGAGCGCGAGGATCTCAAGATCGAAGTGTTCGCGACGCTTGACGCGGCGCTGCCGGCGGAAACGGTGATCGCAACGAGCTCTTCGGGACTGCTCATCAGCCGCGTGAGCGCAAAGTGCGAGCGCCCAGAGCGCTGCGTGATCGGCCATCCGTTCAATCCGCCGCATCTCATTCCGCTGGTGGAAGTTGTCGGCGGCGCGAAGACTTCACCGGAGGCCATCACCAATGCGATGGATTTCTACCGGGAGGCCGGCAAACACCCGATCCACATTAAGAAAGAAGTGAAGGGCCACGTCGCCAATCGCCTGCAGGTGGCGCTGTGGCGCGAGGCCGTGCATCTCGTCGCCGAGGGTATTGTTTCCGTTGCCGACGCCGACGCGGCGATCGCCTACGGCCCCGGCCTGCGCTGGGCGCTGATGGGACCGCACTTGACCTTTCATCTCGCCGGCGGCGAAGGCGGCATGAAGCATTTCATGGATCACCTCGGCGGCCCGATTCAGGGCTGGATGGACGATCTCGGCCAGACACGACTCACGCCGCCGGTGCAGAAGGCGATCATCGACGGCGTCGCCGAGGAAGCGGGAAGCCGCACCATCGCGGAGCTGCAGCGCTGGCGCGACCGCAAGCTGATCGACATTCTGAAGGTGAGCGGAGAGCCCTGAGGACGCGCCGGGCGCGAGCTTAAAATCCCACAGAAATTACCGGTCGTCACCGACCAGCAGGTCCCGAATATTGTTTGGGACGGGAAATCCGTAGCCGCGGCCTTTCGCAAGCCACTCGAGTTGTCCCGGCCTATGCCGCCCGCTCGTATTGACCTCGGCTCCAATCATCTGCAGGGCATGGAAAAGAGCTTGTACGGAATCGGTGCCGCCTGCGTGTCGCTCCACCTTTCCTTCGGGCCAGTCGATTTCATAACGGCAAATCCAGTCAACGCGCGCTGGCTCAGGCGCGTGGATGTCGATCGCCACCTCACGGTCTTTTCCGCCTTCCGATGTTTTGAGCGAACGTCGCGCAATGATCATGGCGATTGTCTTGCAGCTTTTCCGCTTATTCCCGCGCAAGCGGGAATCCAGAGCTGGGTCCCCGCTTTCGCGGGGACGAGCGGTCGAAGGAGAGTCGCTTTTCCTCCAAATGAGCATGTTGCAATAATCATTGCGAATGCCTTCAAAAGGCAAAGGACTAGGAGCGGGTTCTCAGACACCCGAAGCGCGCTTGCGCAACTCTACATTTGCTATGCTGTAACGATTAATAATCCAAACGGAGGACAGCGCATGCCCGGGCTTCTGGAGAACCAAATCGCCGTCGTCACCGGTGCTGGCTCCGGCATCGGCCGCGGCATCGCGCTCGGTTATGCGCGCGAAGGCGCGCAGGTGGTGGTGCTGGACATCAACGGCGAAACGGCGGCGAAAACCGCCGCCGATATTCGCGCGAACGGCGGCAAGGCGCAGCACTTCACGCTCGACGTCACCGATCGGGCGGCCTGCCGCGCGACAGCCGCAAAGGTCGCCGGTGAGGTCGGCCCGGTTTCGATCCTGGTCAACAATGCCGGCATCAATCGCCGCAACGCTTTCACCGCCGATGCGGACGCCGTCGTCAAGGACTGGCAGGACATCATGGCGATCAACCTCAACGGCGTGTTCAATGTAACGCATGCGTTTCTTGACGCGCTGCGCGCAACTAAGGGGCGGATCGTCAACATCGCCTCGATCCAGTCGTTCATGCATGTGCGCACGCCGAACTCGCCCGCCTACACGTCGGCGAAGCATGGTGTGCTCGGATTTACCCGCGCGCTCGCTGCCGAGCTTGGTAAGCACGGCGTGCGCGTCAACGCCATCGGGCCGGGCCTGATCGAAACGCCGCTGAACGCACAGGTGCGCGCCAACAATCCGGAGCTGGTGAAAATCTTTCTCGACCACACGCCACTCGGACGCGCCGGCAAGCCGGAAGATATCGCGGGCCCTGCGATCTTCCTCGCCTCCGACCTGTCGGCCTATGTCACAGGCGCGATTGTAATGGCGGACGGAGGCTATCGGACGATCTGATCGACGAACCGAATGCCGGTGAGCGCCTATTCGATGCGGCACGCGTTATAGAATTTCACGACCACGCCATGACTCTTGTGAGTCAACGTGATGAATGTCTTCAGCGCGTAGAATTCGTAGTCCTTGTTCTTGTAGCTTTGCGCTTCCGGAGCATCGGGATCGGCGACGAGCGTCTGCGGCGGGTCGTCGCCGATCTGCAGGATGATCGGCTCGCTCTTGCTCCACACGTCGAGGCCGCCGGAATTGTCGACGAGCGCCGTCACGCTGAACGCGCTGCCTCTGCATGTATATTTGTAGGTCTTCGTTTCGGCCGCATAAGCGGCACTCGCCAACATCGCCATCGATATTGCGACAGCGCGGCGCATCGCCCGCCTGGCTACTTGCCCGCCGCCTTGCGCAACGCGGCATTCATGCGGTCCTGCCAACCGGGACCTTCTTCCTGAAAAAAGTCGAGCACGTCCTGGTCGACGCGCAGCGTCACCGTGTGCTTCACGTGCGGCAATGACGGTGCCTTTGCCGGCAGCTCTGCCGGCTTGGTGGTCGCCGCCTTGAATGCCTTCTCGGCTTCGGCGCGGGAATCGGATGTGGGGCGTCGGGCCATGGTTTCCAGTCTTTAGTGTTATCGCCCGTACCTCGCAACGCCCGTCTCGATCACCAGTTCCGGAATGCTTAAGGCGCCCGCGAAAGCCGGCATGCAATTAATCATAACTGGGAGCCGGCCCCTTCAGCTCGGGCCAAGAAGCTCCATGCTCTTATGAAAGAAATAAATACCGAGGGCGAGGCCGCCAACGCTGCACCAGCCGGACACAGTTCTGCCCGCCCGGTACG
>Ga0307312_10000560_pt1 | contig 17644 bp, 16 predicted proteins | sample ER_DNA_202_FD_194489 | JGI IMG/M metagenome (GOLD analysis project Ga0307312, IMG submission 194489) | Bulk soil microbial communities from the East River watershed near Crested Butte, Colorado, United States - ER_DNA_202 | ecosystem: Environmental > Terrestrial > Soil > Floodplain | place... | reverse complement strand
AGAACCAGTAGCCGGGGTGGATTGCCTCCGCCCCCGCCTCGTTCGCCGTCTCCAGCAGCTTGCCGATGTTCAGGTAGCTCTCGGCCGGCACCGGCGGCCCCAGCAGGTGGGCCTCATCCGCCTCGTCCACGTGGGGCGCGTCCCGGTCGGCCTCCGAGTAGACGCCAACCGAGACAATCCCCATTTCCCTCAGAGTCCGCATGACGCGGATCGCGATCTCGCCCCGGTTGGCGACCAGGACCTTCTCGAACATGGCGGGGGAGTCTATTTACGCCGCTCGGAGGGTCGCGCGGGCATCCTCGCTGGTCCAGATCACCTGCTCGCGACCGGGGCCGACGCCCACCAGCCGGATCGGGACGCCGGCGTGCTCGGAGACGAAGTCGAGGTAGTCGCGGGCCTCGCGCGGCAGGTCGGCGAGGCGGCGGCAGTCGCCGATCTCGGCCTCGAAGCCGGGCAGCTCCTCGTACTGGGCCTCGGCCGCGTGCAGGACCGACTGGTGGTAGGGCAACTCGTCGAGCAGAGCTCCCTCGCTGGAGCGGTAACGCACCGCGACGTTGAGCGGATCGATCCCGGCGAGCACGTCGAGCTTGGTGAGCGCCAGCGCCGAGAGGCGGTTGAGGCGCACCGCGTAGCGCAGCGCGACCAGGTCCAGCCAGCCGCAGCGGCGCTCGCGCCCGGTGGTGGTGCCGCGCTCGCCGCCTCGCTCCCGGATGTAGGCGCCGAGTTCATCGTCCAGCTCGGTGGGGAACGGCCCGGCACCGACCCGGGTGGTGTAGGCCTTCACGACGCCCCAGACCTCGTCGATGTCGGCCGGCCCGACGCCGGCACCGACGCAGGCGGCGCCCGCCACCGGGTTGGACGAGGTGACGAAGGGGTAGGTGCCGTGATCGAGATCGAGCAGGGTCCCCTGAGCGCCCTCGAAGATCACCGTCCGGCCGGCGTCCAGCGCCTCCCAGAGGATGTGGGCGGTGTCGGCGATGAACGGCTCGAGCCGGTGCCCGTATCGGAGATACTCCTCGGTCATCGCGTGAAGGTCGAGGCGCGGGTGCTTGGCGAACGGCCGCAGCATCAACTGCTTCGGCTCCAGCGCAGCCATGATCTTCTTGCGCAGGATCTTCGCGTCCAGCAGGTCCTGGACCCGGATCCCCAGGCGCGCCGCCTTGTCCGCGTAGCAGGGGCCGATGCCGCGCTTCGTGGTCCCGATCTCGAGCTTGCCCAGCCTCGCCTCGCCGGCTGTGTCGAGCATCACGTGGTAGGGCATGATCAGGTGCGCGTTGGCGGAGATCCTCAGGCCGCCGGAGTCGATGCCGCGGCGGCGCAGGCCTTCCAGCTCCTCGATCAGCACGGCGGGGTCGATCACCACCCCATTACCGATCACGCACGTCCTGCCGGGATAGAGGATCCCGGATGGGATCAGGTGGAACTTGAACTCGTCGCCGTCGCGAACGATCGTGTGGCCGGCGTTGTTGCCGCCCTGGAAGCGCGCCACGACGTCGGCACGCTCAGCGAGCAAATCGGTGAGCTTTCCCTTGCCCTCGTCGCCCCACTGGGCGCCCACGATCACGATTCCAGGCATGACCGCAGGATTATGAGGTACGGGCCTCCCGGCTCAGCTGGCCGCGCCGTGCGGCGGCTCAGCCGCCGCACGGGCTCAGGCGCGCGTGGGCTCGAGCATCTCGGCGATCGCGCGGCTCACGCCGACCTCGCCGATCGTCGCCTCGACCCGCTCGATCTCGATTCCCTCGAGCTCCTTGGCGACGAAATCGGCGGCCAGCTCGACTGAGCGTTCCGCAGCCTCACGGTCGCGGCAGGTGGTGATCGAGAGCAGGATGCCGTTGCCGCAGTCGAGCAGCGCGTAGGCGACGAAGCCCGGCATCGCCTCGACGCGGGGAGCGAATGTCTCGTCGACTCGGCGGATCAACTCGTCCATCTGCTCCGGGTCGACCGTGTACTTGCGCACGCTGGTGTGCATAGGCCTTCCAATCCTCTGGGCCACTACCAGCCGGCCACCCTACGCTCTTGCGGGCTCCCGTGCGATCCGGCGACTAATACGCCGGAGCCCGGGGATATCGCAGATCCTCCCCATCGATGGTCAGCGGTGGCCCACAGATCTCAATCAGGCGAGAGACGGTGCGCTCTCCGATCTGCTCCTCGAGCGCTGGCTGTTCGAGGTTCGTGGTCACCACCATCGAGCGCTCCATTTCGTATCGCTCGTTGACCACGGAGTAGAGCTGCTCCAGCACCCAATCGGAGCGCTTCTCCACTCCGAGGTCGTCGACATGGAGGAGGTCGACGGAAATCAGGCGATCGAAGAACTGCGTGTAGGAGTCGCCACCCAGATCCTTCTCATAGGTTGCACGAACACGCGCCAGGAGCTTGGGCAGTGAGTAGATCGCAACCGTACGCCCCGCCTCCAGGGCGGTCTTCGAGACCAGCATCGCCAGGGCGGTCTTGCCCGCGCCCACTTTGCCGGCGAGCCAGAGGCCTTGCCCCTTGTCGAGGCGAGGCCCCATCTCTGCAAGGAAGTCGCCCACGACCTTGAGCACAACCGGATTCACGCCGTCATTCCGCGCAATCTCGAGACTCACGTCGCGATATCTCCGTGGGATGACCGACCGGACGCCTCGCGCCCGTCGGCGCGCCATGCGGCGATCGCGGCACTCGCAGGGGCGGGCCACGTCCTCGGGACCGAGGATCCAGCCCGAGCCGTCGCAGACCGCGAGCGGGCAGGCCGGCTGCGCGGCGTCCTCCGCGCCCGCCAGCCGGACGGGTCTGGGTGCCGAGCTCACGCCTCCTCGGCCAGGTCGATCAGCGGCGGCCCCTCACCCGCCCTCTGCTCCACCGGACGTTCGGCGCCGCCGGCCCGGTCCACGAAGCGCGGGTACTGCTCGAGGAAGACGACCGGCACGTCGCCGGTGGGCCCGTTGCGGTGCTTCGAAACGATCAGGTCGGCCTCGCTGGGATCGGCGTCCTCGTCGTACTTCGAGGCCCGGTAGATGAAGGCGACGACGTCCGCGTCTTGCTCGATGCTGCCCGACTCACGAAGGTCCGAGAGGATCGGCCGCTTGTCCGGCCGCAGCTCCGGCGCGCGGGAGAGCTGCGAGACGCCGATCACCGGCAGGTTCAGCTCGCGGGCGAGGATCTTCAACCCACGGCTGATCTGGCCGACCTGCTCGACCCGGTTCGTTCGGGGGTCCTCGGGCCGCATCAGCTGCATGTAGTCGACGATCACGAGCCCCAGACCTCTCTGATTGGCGGCCAGGCGGCGCGCCTTGGCGCGCAGCTCGAGCAGGCTGAGGTCGGAGGAGTCGTCGAGCCATAGCGGCGCCTTCTCCAGCTCGTTGCAGGCACGCACGACTCGCGGCCAGTCGTGTGCCGCCACTTTGCCCTTGCGCAGGCGGTCGCTCGGGATCCGAGACCGGCAGCCGATGAACCGGTGTGCGAGCTCGGCCTCCGACATCTCGAGCGAGAAGAAGGCGACCGGCAATTCCGCCTTGGTGGCGACGTTCTCGGCGATGTTGCAGACCAGCGCCGACTTTCCGAGCGACGGCCGGGCCGCGAGCACGATCAGGTTCCCCGGCTGGAATCCGCCCAGCAGGTTGTCGAGGTCGCGGAAGCCGGACGGCGTCCCGGTGACCTCGCGGTCGCCCTTGGCCAGAGCCTCCAAGCGGTCGATCTCCTCCGCCAGCACCTCGGCGACGAGCCGAAAGTCGCTCGCGCGCTCCTCGTGGGCAACCTTGAACAGGATGCTCTCGGCCCGCTCAACGAGCTCGGCAGGCCCCCCCTCGCGCTCGTGAACCGACTTCTGGATCCGCTGTGAGGCCTCGAGCAGGCGGCGTAGCAGCGAGTTCTGCTTCACGATTTGCGCGTAGTGGCGGGCGTTGCCCGGGGCCGGCACCGTGGAGGCGAACTCGGAGACCGCGTCCTTCCCCCCGGCTTCGGCGAGCTCCCCCTGCTGGGTCAGGTGCTCGGTGACGGTCAGCGCGTCGACCGGCTCGCTGCGCTCATAGAGAGCCTTGACCGCCCGAAAGACGATCCGGTGACGCTCGCGGTAGAAGTCCTCGTCGCGGAGCCGGATGTCGAGGATCACGGGGGCGATCGCGCCCTCGGAGACCATCATCGCCCCCAGCACTGAGGCCTCGGCCTCGAGGTTCTGGGGCGGGACGTGTGTCTGTGTCTGGGCCATCTGCTCGCCGTCGACGCCGCCGGGACGCCCCGGCGCGCCGTTCGCCTTCCCCGTTCGGGAGAACCCCATGGGCCGAGGATGCGCCCCGCCCCGGACGGGACGCGAGCAAATCACAGGCGCCGGCCCTCCGCCGGTCGCCTTCCCGCGATTTACGGAAGGAGATTCGTCTTACTTCTCTTCGGCGACAATCGTCTTGATGCGCGCCGTGGCTCCGCCGCCGAGCTCGATTTCGACCATGTAGGTGCCCAGCTCGCGGATCGGGTCGTCGAGCCGGATCCTCTTGCGATCCACCCTCAGCCCGCGCGCCTCCGCGATTGCCTCGGCGATCTCCTTGGTGGTCACGGACCCGTAGAGCTTTCCGTCTTCGCCAGCGCGGTGCTGGATCGTGAGCACGGTCTTGGCCAGCAGCGCCGCGCTCTCCTCGGCGCGCTCCGAGGCCTCACGGGCGGCACGCTCGGCCGCCTCCTGGCGGCGGCGAGCCTCCTCGAGCCCGCCCGCGGTCGCCGGTTGAGCCAGCTTGCGTGGCAGCAGGTAGTTTCGAAGGTAGCCCGGGGAAACGTCGATCGCCTCGCCGGCCTTTCCGAGGCTCTCGACGTCCTTGAGGAGGATCGCTTGCGCCACCGTCGTCCCGAGGCGGCTAGCGCTCGCCCACGTAGGGGAGCAGGGCGATCTCGCGCGCCCGCTTCACCGCCAGCGCGAGCTGCTTCTGATGGCGGCGCGAGAGGCCGGTGACGCGACGCGAGCGGACCTTGCCGCGATCGGAGATGAAGCGCCTCAGGGTGCCCAGGTCCTTGTAGTCGATCCGCTCGACGTTGATCCGGGTGTACTTGCGAGGCCGGAAGCGGTCCGCGCCGCGCGGCCGCCTTCGCCCTCCGCTGGGTGCGCCGGGCCCTCCCATCGTCGGGCGCTGGCGGCGGGCCATCAGGCTCGCGCTCGCTTGGGGCTGGCTGCTCTCATCTCCTTCGCAGGCGCGCCGCCTCAGAGCAGGGCGGCGCGAGGGAGCGGATCATAGCCGGGCCGTGGGCTCGCCCACGGCCCGGGAGCTTGGGTCGGACTCTGCCGCTCTAGAAGGGGATGTCGTCTTCTTTGGCGCCGACGCTTGCCGTCTCTTCCTCGAAGTCCGAGGTGTCGGCGGGGACATCGGACTGCGGCGCGTTCCCGTTGCCGGCTCCCTGGTCGTCGCGGGAGCCGAGGAACTGGACCGAATCGGCGATTATCTCCACCGCTTGGCGCTTTCCGGTCCCATCCTGCGCCTCCCATTCGCGCCACTCGAGGCGGCCGTCGACGGCCACCGGGCGACCCTTGGAGAGGTAGGTAGCGCAGTTCTCACCCTGGGCACCCCAGACGGTGACGTCGAAGTAGTTGGGCTTGTCCACCCACTCCCCGCTGGCTGCGTCCTTGCGGCGACTGTTCACGGCCACGCGGAGCTTGCAGACGGAGGTGCCGCTCGGCAGGCTGCGCAGCTCGGGGTCGCGGGTCAGGTTCCCCGTGATCACGACCCTATTCAGGTTGGTGCTTGCCACTTTTCGTCGCACCCCTTCCTCAATCGTTGATGGTTCCCCAGTCTAAGGACGGGACCGGCGCCTTCTCGCCCCCCGACGGCGAGGAAGGACGCAACGAGCGGCTTTACGCGGAGGCTTCGGGCTCCGAGTCCTGCTCGGCAGCCTGCGGGGGCTCCTCCCCCGCGGTGTCCTCGGCGGCGGACTCGGCTTCTTCCGGGGGCGAGGCGGCCGGCTCTTCCTCTGCCGTGGGCTCGGGTACGTCAGTCGCCCCGTCGCCCTGAGCCGATTCCGCGGCCTCGGCGGCGGCCGGCTCGCGCCCGCGGCGTCCGCCCCGAGCCGGGGTCGCGGCTCCAGTAGCCACGGGCGCCGGCGGGACGATCGCCGGCGAGCGCGGGTCGACCTTGAAGACGCGGAAGCGCAGCACGCCGTCGGCGATCCGCAGGTTGTGGTTGAGGTCGTCGAGCAGCCCTCCCTCCGTCTCGAACCGGAAGAAGCGATAGTCGGCCTCGGTCCGCTGCTCGATCTCGTAGGCCAGCTTGCGCATACCCCAGGTCGTGTCGTGCTTGAGTGAGCCGCCGGACTCGATTCGCGTCCGCGCCTCCGAGGCGATCTGCTCCCGGCGTTCTTCCGGGAGCTCGGGATCGAGCATCAAGATGAGCTCGTATTCGCGTGAGGGACTCAAGCGGCGGACGACTATAGCGGCCATGGTCGTCCAGGCTAGGGACGAAGTCCCGGGTCCGACGGCTGAACCTGCCGCCCCCCCGGCGCCCTAACCCGCCGCATCCGGCTCCGCCGGATGATCGGTCGCCTTCGGCTCCCTGGTAGCCGAAGGCGAGGCTTCCGGCGGAGTCATTTGTTCAAGGGGCACCGCGGGGCTCACCGGGGTTGTAGAGGGCGATGGGCAGCCGATCGCGCATTCGCTGGCGCAAGGTCTTCAAGCTCGGCGTGGGCGTCTTCGGCTCCCTGGCTATGTTCTTGGGCCTGCCGAGCCTGATCCGGCGCCCCGAGCCGCCGCCGCTGGAGCCGGACATTGGGCTGGTGCACGTGACGGCGTCCCGGGAGCCCGCGCCCTCCGCCCAGCGACCTGGGCCCACGCCCGAGCGGCGCGCCGCGAAGGGCCGCGACCGAGGCCCGCAGCGAGCTGGGGACCGACGCCGCCGAGGATCGGGTGGGACACGATCCGAAGGCCAGCGGCGCCGCGTCGCCGCCCGCCGTCCGACCAGTCGCGAAGTGGCCCCGCCTTCGACCGGGTCGCCCGTGACCGGCGCCCCGACTCCGGACCCTGCCCCGGTCCCCGTCCCGGCCGCTGACACGGCTCAGCCCCCCGCGCCGCCCGCCCCACCGCCAACCGCCCCGCCAACCGCCCGAGCGGCGGCGCCACAGCCGGCCGCCCAGACGGAATTCGGGTTTGAGCGCTGACCGGCCAGCCCGAGAGGAGCCAGTGGCGATCCAGAACACGATCTCGACCGGGCTCCGCGCCGTCGGTGCGCTGAGCGTGGCCAGCTGCCTGGTGCTCGGCACCGCGGCGCCCGCGAGCGCCGGGAGCTACCGCGCCGCTGTCTGCCACGCCGGGTTCGGCGCCGGGCGCGCGGACGCGGCCTTCGAGCGGAGCTCCCGCCACTATCTCGACGCCGCCTCCTGCGATGCCGGCGGCCGGGGCCTCACGGTGAGTCACGAGCGCGGACGCACACCGAACGGTAGATGGGGAGCGTGGTTGGTCAGGGCTCCCAGTGGCACGTCGATCTCGCGGCTGAGCGTCTATGCGGCCGGCCGGTCCGGTGGAGGAAACGTCCCGGAGCTCGGGGTCGGCGCCCCGGCCGGGCCGCTGGCACCGCTCGCTACACCCCGGAAGGAGCTGCGGCGCATCACCTGGTCGGGCTCTGGAGCCCGGATCGTCGCGGCGCGCCTTCGCTGTCGCCGGGCATCCGGCTGCGAGGCGGGCAAAGATGCCCGGGTTCGCATCAAGCGCCTCGTCGCGAGGCTCAACGATCGCCTCGCCCCGACGCTGCGGCTGGCCGGCTCGCTGTTCGCCCCCGGAAGCAGGCGCGGCCCACAGACGATCGAACCGCTCAGCGCCGACGTCGGCGGCGGCGTTCGGCGCCTGCTCGTGCAGGTGAACGGCGGGCCGGTCACGGCACGAACGGTGTCCTGCCGGCTCGCCGATCAGATCGCGGTTCGGCTTCGCCCCTGCCCGGAGCGGGCGCGCGCCAGCTTCCGCGCCGCCACCGCCTCGGCGCCGTTCCGCCAGGGGCCGAACCTGGTGCGCGTCTGCGCCGCCGACTACGCGCCGAGCACCGCCGCCAACCGGACCTGTGCGGAGCGCCGGGTCAGGATCGACAACCTCTGCCCGATCTCCGAGGCCTCGGGCGGCGCCACGCTCCGCGCCCGCCTGCGCCGGGACGGGTCGAAGGCCGTCGTGGCCGGTCGCCTTCTCGACGGTGGTGGACGCGGCGTCGCCGACGCCCGCGTCTGCGTCGCCACCCGCGTCCGCATGAAGGGAACCGCCGAGCGCGTCGTGTTCACCCCCCTCACCGGCGCCGAGGGGCGCTTCCGGGTCAGACTCCCCACCGGCCCCAGCCGCGAGGTCCGGGTCGCCTATTGGCCGGACGCGCGCGCAGCGCTCGAGCGCCATCTCGACCTCCCCGTCCGCGCCCGCCCGCACCTCTCGCTGCGGCCGCGGCGCCTGGTGCACAACGGCGACCGGGTCCGCTTCGAGGCGCGGCTGCCGGGCCCAGCGTCGGCGGGGCGCCGGGTACGGATCCAGGTGCACGCAGGCCGGCGCTGGCTCGACCTCCGCCAGGGCCACACCGGAAGGCGGGGCACCTATTGCGCCCGCTACCGCTTCCACGCCACCACCGGGCGCCGGACATATGCGTTTCGCGCCGCGGTGCCGAGGCAGAGCGGCTACCCCTACGAGGCCGGCAGGTCCAGGGTCAAGCGCGTGACTGTGGTCGGAAATTAGGGCGATCTCCGGCCCTTGGCGCCTTTGTATCCCTGTGCGGTGCAAAAGGCGCCAACTCCGGCGCTGGGCGCTCTAGCGGCGGGGGACTACGCCGCCGCGTGCGTCTGGATCTTCGCCCGGAGGTCGGTGAGCTGCTCCTCGATCCAGACGCCCGGGTCGCGCTCGCGGACGATCTCGCGCAGGCGCTCAGCCCGCAGGGCGCGCTCCTCCGGGTCCATGATCAGTGCGCGATGGATCTGGTCGGCCTGCTCCTGGATGTCGAACGGGTTGACGGACAGCGTGCACTCCCCGAGCTCCTCGTGAGCCCCGGTGTTCTCCGACAGCAACACCACCCCGTCCCGGGTATTCACGGCCGGCGCCTCCTTGGCGACCAGGTTCATGCCGTCGAACAGCGAGTTCACCACCAGCAGGTCGAAATGCTTGTAGCGGGCGACGGCCTCCGGGAAGTTCTCATAGATCCGCAGGTCGATCGGCATCCAGTCGGTGGTCCCGTGGCGATGGTTGACCACCGCGACCAGGGCCTCGATTCGATCGAGGTACTCGGCGTACTCGGGCACGTCGGTCCGCGATGGCTGAAGGTGGGCGATGAAGGTCACCCGTTCGCGGAACTCGGGATGCTGCTGCAGGAAGGTGTCGAAGGCAGTGAAGCCGCGCAGCACGTTCTTCGACAGGTCGGCCCGGTCTACCCGAAGGATCAGGTGATCGCGGCGGCGGCGCAGGAGCTCCTGCTCGTACTCCGCCACCTCCTGGGAGGCGGCCGCGCGCTCCAGCCGCCCGGCGTCGATCCCGAGCGGGTAGGCACGCACCCAGGTCTCGCGCCCGGAGTGGAGGATCGCGCCGCGCTCATAGTCGACCTCCAGCTCCAACAGCTCCCTGCAGCAGTGGAGGAAGTTGCGGCAGTAGGCGGTGGTGTGGAAGCCGATGATGTCGTTGGCGAGCAGGCCTCGGTAGACCTCCTCGCGCATCTGGCCGGGGAGAATCCGCCAGCTGTCGGGCTGCGACCACGGGATGTGAACGAAGTGGTGCAGCAGCACGTCCGGCCGCGCCTCCCGGATCAGCGCCGGGCAGGTGTAGAGGTGGTAGTCGTGGAGCATCACCAGGGGCTCGGTGTCGCCCTCGACCGCCTCCACAACGGCCCTGGCGATGTCGGCGTTGACGACCTTGTAGCCGTGCTCCCATGCATCGGCCTCCTCCCGGCGCATGTCCGGGGCGTTGGACAGGTCCCAGAGGTAGTGCTGGATGAACCACAGGATCGGGTTGGCGATCACGTTGTAGAAACGGTCGTACGCCAACGAGTCGCTCTCGACCAACACCACGTCGTAGTCGACGCCTTCCAGCTCGACCGCGACCGGGCTCCCGCCCGCCTCGCGGCTCACGGCGAGATCCTCATCAGTCATCGCAGAGGCGATCCACAGGGCTCCCCGATGGGCGACCAGCCCGCTCAGGGCCGTGACCAGGCCCCCGCCGCCGCGCCGCAGCGTGCGTTCCCCGCCCTGATCGCGATCGAACTCCGCGGGACCGCGGTTCGAGACGATCACCAGCCGCCGTTCAGGCATGGGACGGCGACCAAGTCGGTTGACTCAAAGCTCGAGCTCCCCGAAGAGCCGAAGCCAGTCGCGCAGCAACCGCGGGGTCAGGAAGAGCTCGCGCGCACGCTCCTTGCCGGCGCGGCCCAGGCGCTTGGCGAGCGCCGGATCGCGGAGTATGCGGAGGGATCGCTCGGCCGCCTCGTCGGCGGAGGAGATCAGGAAGCCGGTCTCACCGTCGACGATCTGGAGCGGGATCCCGCCAACCTTGCCGGCCACCGTTGCCCGTCCCTTCCAGAGCGCCTCGGTGACTGTGAGCCCGAACCCCTCGCGCAGCGACTTCTGCATCACGACGTCGGCCTGCGATTGGAAGGCGTTGACCTCGATTGCCCCGACGTTGTTGAGGTTGTTGAGGATCTTGATGTCGGGGTCGCCGTCCGCATAGCCGAACGTTTCGTGGAAGAACTCCCAGCCCTCGGGATCGTCGGTGGCCATCGAGCCGACCAGTGCCAGCTGCACCTCCGGCAGCTTCTCGCGCACCAGGCGGAACGCGTCGATCACCCCGATCGGGTCCTTCCAGGGATCGAAGCGCGATACCTGGCAGATCAGCGGGCGCTCGACGTCGATTCCGAATTGCTTGCAGACGAAGGACGCGTCCTCGGGGGAGAGCGCCATGTTCTTCGGCGACAGCGGGTCGATCGCGGGTGGGATGATCCTCGCGCTGCCGTCCATGCCCGCGGGGACGTACTGCTGGAGATGCCAGACCGTCATGTCGTACTCGCGCAGCAGCGGCAACAAGCGCGCCAGCGTCTCCTGGTTCGGCGTCGAGAAGTCGATGTGGCAACGCCAGATCCAGGTCCGGGCCCGGTCGGGGGCGTTTGCCCGCATTGCCGCCGGCTGGGGATCGTGGACGATGATCACATCCCAGTCGTCGTCGAGGCTCTGCGCGTTCATCGCGTTGTACGCCTGGAACACCTCCCAGTGTTGGTCGGAGATCGTCTGCGGATCGCCCTGGAGCGAGTTGTGCATCAGCTTGGTGACGTTGAAGAATTCCTCTCGCCCGAGAATCACCCGCCAGTGCACGTCAAGACCCACGTCGCGCATCAACGGGACCATCGCGTAGAGGATCTCCGAGACGCCACCCCCGAATGCGGTCGCGCTGACATGGAGCACCCTCTTGCCGGCCAGCGGCTCCGCGAGCTCGCGGATCTCCTCGATCAGGCCCCGCCCGACGAGATGGGTGTAGTCGGCCAGCGAGCGCTCACCAAGAGCAACGTCCTGAAGCATGCGAACCGCAACATACCGGCGGCTTCGGCTAGGCGGCCATAGCGCGCGCGAGCCGCTCGATGCCGAGGTCAAGCTCGCGCACGACCGTTTGGTGCAGCTCCGGGTTCGCCGCAGCCACACACGAGATCTGAAACTCGGCGCCTGAGCCGAGCAGAGCCCGCTCGGTGAGCGGCTCGCCGTAGGCGTCGGTGACGACTGCCCCAGCCTCCTCGAGGATCAGCGCCGCCGCCGCGAGGTCGTAAGGGGAGTTGTTGAGCACCACGCCGTCCCCCACCCGCTCGAACTCCTCCCGCATTCCGGGGACGTCCGCCACGATCCTCGGGCCCGGCTCGATGTATGCGTCGAGCTGGCCGGTGACGATCCGGGTCATGTCGTAGGTCGCCGAGCCGAGGTCGAAGGTCCCCCCACCAACCGAGGACGCGTCGATCAGCTCCCCGAGCACCTCGGCGATCGCCCGCACCGGCCGCCCCCGGAGGCCGTAGGCCCAGAACATCCGCGAGAGGTCCCGATTCGCCGACAGCGACGGCGCCGGGTCCAGTCCGCCGCCGCGCTCCGCCACGAACACGCGGCCCGACTTGATCTCGAGCACGCAGCCGGTCACCACGTCGCCCATCCGCGCCTCGCGATCCGAGTCCAAGGGCGCCGCGGCCACCGAGACACAGGCAGACTCGAGCCCCGCCATCGCCGGGCGCGTGCCGTCGATCGGGTCAACGACCAAGACCCAGCTCGCACGCTCCTGCGGCTCCACCAGTCCCCGGTCCTCCGAGTAGAAGGCGACCTCGGGCGCCCGCTCGGCAAGGAACGTCTCCATGAACGCCTCCGCTCGCTCGTCGATCGCGAACGTGATGTCGCCCCCCTTTCCGGCCCCGCTGTGAGCGCGGCCGGCGTGACCGCCCAGCTCGGGGACGATCTCCTCGCGCAGGGCAGCCGCCAGCCCCAGCACCAGCTCGCGCGGCGATCCCGAGGCCGTCATCCGACGCGAGGGGGCACTACCTAACGCTCGCTGGCCGCTCGCCCAGCGTCACGTCCACGCTCTGGGTCTCCCCGTCGCGGATGATTTCGAGCGTGACCGTATCGCCGGGATCGTGCTGCGCGATGAGCTTCGGAAGGTCGGTCTCGCCGACGATCTCGTCGCCGTCGACGGCGACGATTACGTCGCCTCCGGCGGTGGCTCTCAGACCCTGGAACTCGATCTCCTGTTTCCCGGCCTCGATGCCCGCGTCGGCGGCGGGGCTCCCATCGACAACCTTGGTCACCAGGGCGCCGGTGTCGCTCTCCAGTCGGAGCCGATCGGCGAGCTGCGGATAGAGCGACTGGGTGGTGACGCCGATGTAGGCGTACTTGACGCTTCCGTTCTCGCGGAGCTGGTCGATGGAGCGCGCGACGAGGGCGACCGGGACGGCGAAGCCAACGCCCTCGTTGCCGCCCGAGGTCGTGTTGATTTGCTGGTCGATCCCGACCACGTGGCCCTCGGCATCGAGCAACGGACCCCCCGAATTGCCGGGGTTGATCGAGGCGTCGGTCTGGATCGCCCCGTCGATCTGGAAGTCGGTCAGCGACTGGATCGAGCGATTCGTGGCCGAGACGACCCCGACCGAGAGCGATCGATCCTCGCCGAACGGGCTCCCGATCGCTGCCACCGGTTGTCCGACCTTGACGTCCTCGTGGGTCGCCAGCTGGAGAGGGCGCAGGTCGAGGCCGTCGGGATCGACCCTGAGCAGCGCGACGTCGGAATGCGGGTCGAAGCCGACGATGTCAGCCGCCACCTGGTTGCGGTCGGCGAACTGGACGTAGACCTCCTTCGCCTCGTGGATCGGGCCGCCCCCGGCCGATCCGTCGGTGACGACGTGGGCGTTGGTCGCGATCTCGCCACCGTCGGAGATCACGAAGCCCGATCCCTGCGCCGCCGATCCCCCGCCTCCCCCGAGCAGGCTGGTGCCACCTCCGGAGAAGATGGAGCGGATCGTGACCACGCCCGGAGCGGCCTGCTGGTAGACGGCCTCCGGATCGAAGGCGCCGCTGCGGGACTGGACGACAACGGTCTTCTGGGGGTTGTCCGACGAGGCGACGGTGGTCTGGGAACCGGCTGAGCCGGAATCGTCACCGCCGCACGCACCGAGCGCCAGCGCCGCGGCCGCCAGCAGCGCGCCGAGCGCCGCTGGCGTCCGGCTCACGTCGTGGTCCCCTCGACCACACCAACCGGCAAGCGGAGGGTGAACTCGGTGCGCCCCCGGTCAGATGCAAGCCCCAACTCGCCGTCCATCAACAGGGCCAGCTCGCGAGCGATCGCCAGCCCGAGCCCGGAGCCGCTCACACGGTCGCCCGTGTAGAAGCGGTCGAAGACTCGTGCGCTGGCATGCGGGTCGATACCTGGGCCGTCGTCCCTGACGACGAGGTTCGCGGCCCCGTCCCGGCGCTGAGCCGCGATCGCGATCGAGGTTCCCTGCGGCGTGTGCGTGAGCGCATTGTCGACCAGGATACGCATGATCTGCGCCACCCGATCGGGATCGGCCAGGGCCACGGCAGCACGGTCGCCGTTGACCTCGATCGGGGATCCGTGGCGCTCGGCTGCCGGCCCGAACTCCTCCGCGATCCTTCCCGCGAGCTCACCCAGGTCGACCCGCTCGGCGTTGACCTGAAGTACGTCGGCGTCGAGCTTCGAGAGGTCCAGGAGGTCGGCGGTAAGCCTCGTCAGTCGCTCCACCTGCTCGCGCATCGTTCGCACGAACTCCTCCCGCGCCGCCGGGTCCGGCTCCTCCTCGTCGAGCAGCTCGACGAAGCCTCCCAGCGAGAAGATCGGGGTGCGCAGCTCGTGAGAAGCGTTGGCGATGAACTCCTTGCGTGCCTGGTCGAGTCGGGCGAGCCGCTGCCGCATCTCGTTGAGGGTGCTGGCGAGCTGGCCGACCTCGTCGGCCCCCTGGTCCGGAATCGGGGTCGCAAAGTCCCCCTCGGCGACCTTCTCCGCGGCCGCCTCCAGCCGGCGGAGCCGCTTTGCGTGTGCTCGTGCGGCCATCCAGCCCACCGCCAGCGCTGCTGCCAGGGCGATCATCCCGGCGATCAGGATCTGGCGCCTGACCCATGCGACGCTGTCGTCCACCTCGGCGAGCGGCGTCGACAAAACGGCGACCCAGCGCGGCCTTCCGCGCACGAACAGCGGCACCGCGCTCTCACCGGTGCGCTTCCCGGCGACCTGCTCGACGGCGGAGCCCACCCCGCCGCTGTCCAACGCCTCCGTGGCGGCTGGGTAGTCGCGCAGGATCGCGGTGTGCCCGAGCGCCGAGTCGCCGATCACGAACTTCGGCTGTGGTCCGGTCGGCCCCGAGCGCACGCCCAGCAAGGTCACGCGCGCGTCGGTCCGCCGGGCAACACCGCGGACCAAACGGCGGAGCTCGATCTCGGACGGTCCGCGCCGCAATCCATCGGCGAGCCGACCCCTCTCATCGGTACCCATCTGCTCCAGCCGATCGAGCTTCTCGGCGGTCAGGCTCGAGCGAAGCTGCGGCACCACGTACAGGTAGACGAACCCGATCGCCGCCGCGGTGATCACGAAGAACAGAGCGGCGAGGCGATTGCGGACGCGGTTCATTCGTCCCAGTCGCGGAAGCGATAGCCGACGCCGCGGACCGTGAACAGATACTCGGGGGCGCGCGGGTCACGCTCGAGCTTCTCACGCAGGTGCCGGATGTGGACGTCGATCGTGCGGGGGTCGCGGTAGGCCGAGTCGCCCCAGACCTGCTCCAGCAGCATCTCCCTCGCGTGCACCCGGCCGGGCGAGCGGGCAAGCGCGGCGAGGATCTCGAACTCGACGTAGGTGAGGCGTATCTGCTCGCCGCGCATGCTGACGACCCGCCGTTCGAAATCGATGCGGAGGTCGCCGGCGACGAGCGGCTCGTCGGCGCCGGGCCGGCCGCCCAGCATCTCCGCCCGGCGGAGCGTCGCTCGGACACGGCTGCGGAACTCACGAACCGAGAACGGCTTCGTGATGTAGTCATCGGCGCCCATCTCGAGGCCGAGCACCTTGTCGATCTCGTCGTCCTTGGCGGTCAACATGATGATCGGCACCTGGCTGCGGCTGCGCATGCGCCGGCAGACCTCTATCCCGTCCAATTTCGGCAGCATGATGTCGAGGACGACGAGATCGAACCGCTGCTCGGCGAAACGGTCAAGCGCCTCGCGGCCATCGTGCGCCGCCACGACCTCGAACCCGTCCTTGCGGAGCGGATAGGTGAGCAGGGTCTGTACCGAGTGCTCGTCGTCGACGAGCAGAATGCGAGCCGATCCCTCCGCCATTGTCAAAGGGTAGTTTGCGCCGACCAGTGGTCGTCGCCGGGATCAGCTTCCGCATCTATCGTGCCGCGTTCGCACCCGCGCTGGCGGTGTTCGTCGTGCTGCTGTTCTCGCTCCAGGGGCGGCCCGCGCCGCTGCCGCCCGTGGTCGCCTCCGCGGAGTTCGACCAGGACGCGGCGGCCAAGATCGACCGCCAGATCGTCGACGCCGCGCCCGTCCGCACGCCCGGGAGCGAGGGCGACGAGGCAACCGCCGACCTGGTCGAGAAGCGGTTCGCGAGCGTCAGCGAAGGCCAGGTCGTCGAACAGCGGTTCGACCACAGCTTCGAGGGCGAGGACGTCCAGCTTCGCAACCTGATCCTGACGCTGCCCGGCGAGTCGGCTCGCAGCGTCGTCGTGCTGGCGGCACGGGACTCGGCGAGCGGCCCCGGCGCCGCCTCGAGCGCCGCCGCCACCGCGACGCTGCTCGAGCTTGTCGACAAGCTGCGGACCTCCAGGCACACGAAGACGCTGGTCTTCGTCTCCACCGACGGCGGCAGCGATGGCGCTGCCGGGGCCCGCGTGTTCGCGGAGCGCTTTGCGGAGCGCGACCTGATCGATGGCGCGGTCGTACTGTGGCAGCCCGGCTCGGCGACCCCCCGCGAGCCTTCGTTGCTCGACGCCTCGGCAGGGTCGCAGAGTCCCTCCGCCCAGCTCGTGCGAACCGCCGCGCAGGCGCTCACCGACCAAGCCGGGCACCGGCCCGAGCTCGAGGGCATGTTCGGGGAGCTGGCGCGACTGGCGCTCCCCAGCGGACTTGGGGAGCAGGCCGTGCTGATCGAGGACGACATCGATGCCGTCGGCCTCTCCTCCGCTGGGGAACGGCCGCTGCCCGTCGCCGACGACCAGCCCGATGACCTCTCGGCTGCGACGCTCGGGGACCTGGGGCGGACGGCTCTGCTCCTGGTGGCCACCCTCGATGGCGCAGCCGCGCCGCCCCAGCACGGTCCCACCGCTTACCTGAACCTGGCGGGAAACATGGTCCCGGGCTGGGTGCTCGCGCTGTTGGCGCTGACGCTGCTTCTCCCGGCGGCGCTCGCCTCGCTGGACGCCGTGGGGCAGGCGTTCCGGCACGGGGCGCGAGTGGGCTCGGCGCTCGTCTGGTCCGCGTCCAGGTCGCTGCCTCTGCTGGCCGCCGTGCTCCTCCTCTATCTGCTCGCGGTGACCGGGATCGTCGCCAGACCGGCTTTTCCCTTCGATCCCAACCGCTTCCGGGTCGGAGCCGGGCAGATCGTCGCCATGACCTTCCTCGCGGTCGTGATCCTGGCCGGCTATCACGCGATTCGAGGCTGGCGCGTGCCCGCGGAGTTGCCGCCCGACCTGGTCGCTCCGGCACTCGGCCTGGTCTCGGCGTTCGCCGTCCTGCTCGCCTGGCTCGCGAATCCGTACCTGGCGCTGCTACTCGTCCCGGTGGCGCACGTCTGGCTGCTCGACGCGCGCCGCGCGGGCGCCCTCCCCTGGCCGCTGGCGCTGGGCGCCATCGCCCTCTCGCTGCTGCCCATGGGGGCGGCCGTCCTCCAGGTCACCGGGAGGCTGGACCTGGGGGCCGGCGCGCCTTGGCAGCTCCTCTTGATGGTGGGAGACGGCCAGATCGGCTTCCTGGAAATGCTGGCCCTCTGCCTGCTTGCGGGATCCCTGGTGGGGCTGGTGGCGCTCGCCGTTCGCCCGGCGGGTGGCCGCGTCCGTGATTTGCGGACGCGGCCACAACGACCTGGACGCATCTCCGATCGCGCCGTGTGGCGCGGATGACGATCTAACGGACAGAGCACGAACGGGCGGGCGTCTCTCACCCTCCGACACGAACCCTCCCACGACTCACGAAGACAACAGAGTGGCCCTTCTCAAGCAACAGATTG
>Ga0307312_10000558_pt1 | contig 17652 bp, 18 predicted proteins | sample ER_DNA_202_FD_194489 | JGI IMG/M metagenome (GOLD analysis project Ga0307312, IMG submission 194489) | Bulk soil microbial communities from the East River watershed near Crested Butte, Colorado, United States - ER_DNA_202 | ecosystem: Environmental > Terrestrial > Soil > Floodplain | place... | reverse complement strand
GCAGCTTGATCGTGCAGATGAGGGCTTGTTGCCAGCCGGCATGTCGCCGCGACCTACCTGATTCCCCGGACGGCCCTTTCCGGAGATCGCTCACAGGAGCCCCGCTGGCACGTCTTCGCCCGGAAGGCTGTTCCGATAGCGGACCTTGCAGCTCTGTCGCTGTCGTCCTGCGCCGGCGGTCGGACGGCCGGCGAACATGTCGCGGACATGCAGCTGAAGCTCTTTCATACGCTTCGCGCGGCGGAGGAGGCCGGGCTGTCGCTGCACTGCTCTCCCTTCGTTTAATTGATCGAATCAGCCCCTCGTTACAATTGCCACCGGCGCTTTGCCGTAGGGGGTTTTGCCGATCGGATACTTGCCAATTGGCGCTTTTCCGACTGGCGCTTGTGTGTAAACCGGCTGCGGGCGAGGATAGTCTGCAGCGACAGCGGCGGTCAACATACCGAGCGAAGTGCCGGTCACTACCAGGAACTTCAACATGAGCATTCTCCTATACGAGGGGGCCAAATTTAATCTGGTTAGTAGTCTGATCAACGTAATCTTAACTTCTTTATGTTGGGTCGCGTTAAGATTGTAAATAAATGGTTAACATCAGGATGGCGCGGCGGCCTCGCTCTCGCGGCTCGACCGGCCGTCCCCGGCTTCCATAAATCCTCGGCAGCAAATGCCGGGCGTAGAACTTACTGGAGCTAATAGAACGTTCAATGATGATCCCTGTTGCTTGCCGCGGTTCCGCTTGAATCCGCCGTCCACAATGTGTGCTGCGAGGGTCTTGCGGGAGGCAACGGAACCGGGTCCATGGTTCGCATGGATCTGGACTCATTCGATCCGAATCGGTCGCTGAGAAACTCATAGAGCATTCCGGCGCCTGCTTGCCCACGCTGAACGAGTGTAATGCCGGTCCGTGATCCGACCATGCACGCTTCCTGCTGCCGTTCACAGAAATTCTGGATGTCTGTCACCACGCCCTTCGCCGCCGAAAGAGCTTCGCTCGCACTAACTTGCGACTTCAGCACGGGCTGCGAGCCGCTGTTTGGCAGCAAGACCAGAACGAGGCCAAGCCAGAATGTCGCTCGCAGAAGGAACCGCATAACCCACCTCTGTTTCCCGGCTGCTTCACCTGCTGGCTTACAAAACCTCAGTCGAATTGCGCCGGCCGTAAAACTCCTATGTGCTCACGGTGAAGTTGCCGTAGCGGTCGCCGGCGCTGCATCGCCCAGCGAGACCCACACGTTGGGATCGTATTGCGATTGGCGCTTGACAAAACGGTAGCCGGTCTTCGACCAGAGCAGGATATCCCAGCTCATATTGTCAAGGACATAGTCTCCCTTGTCGGTTGTCACCGTCAGCACAGCATGCCCTTCACCATCCGGACCACGCACGAGGGTCAGGAGCAGCGCCTCGCGCGGCCAGCCGGCCTCGATCAGCATGCGGCGCTTGAGCAGTGCGTAGTCCTCGCAGTCACCATAGCCGTCATCTGGATATGACCAGCGCTCGACCACGCCCCAGTGTTCAAGATCGGTCAGGGGTTTGATCGTCTCGTTGACCCAGTTGTTGACTCGAACCAAGTCCCTCCACGTCTTCCGCGAAAGCGCAAGGTTTTGCGGTGCGGTCATTGTGCTGGCGCACTCGCCCGGTTGCCGCGCGCAGAACTCGATCCATCCGGGTGGCGGCTGCGTGAGCTCGGATACCAGAACATGGGCGAGCCGTTCCGGTCCGGCGACTGCCGGGAGCGTGCCAATGGTGCTCGCCGCCAGTGCGACAACAAAAACCATTCTCAAATTCGCGTTCAAAGCTTTGGTGCTCATGGCAGCGACGTTGACTCGAGCGCGACTTGGACCCGGTACGCTGGGCAGTAATGCGACTTCGCTTGGCGGCGACGAAAACGCCCGCGCACTAAGGTGCCGAATTGCGATGGGCCACGCCAGGCCATCGTTAAAAAAGGGTTAACAGTGCCGCCGTCTCGCGGTCATTAACGTTAACGACAGAAGATAGCTGCCCGGGTCCAAGTAACTCTTATCGCCTTCAAAGCTGGCGCGCTGGCCGGCTGAAGCCAATGCATGCACCGCATAAAGCCAGGTTACCCACCCGTCGCGGAGCAGCGACCTTCCCGCTATCTCCGCGCGCGCGGGGCTTATTCCGAGCGCTGCCTATTTCGGGCAGTGGAGACATGGTTTTGCAGGAGATGGTTAAGGACGATTTACCATAATTGTTGGAAGGCATTTCTGATCCGACCGGAAGTGTTACCAAAGCGTAAATGATCGTTCGCGCGCATTTTTGCCTGCTGCAAGCCGCAACAAGGTGCGAGCTGAGCCAACTCGATAACAACGGTTATGGGAAACGCCGATGGGTCATGGTGCAGGGGTTCGGCGCATATACAGGGCACTTTTCGGATCAAGTGCGACGATGAAGACGCTTTACGATTTGCTCGGGGCTCTTCCAGACGATGACACTGAAGGTCTCAGGACCGCATTCCGTCGAGCCGTCAAAGGTGCCCATCCCGACATCAGACCTGGCGATCCTGCTGCGGCGCTGAGATTCAGGCAGATTGTCCGTGCCAACGAAATCCTGACAGATGCCGAGCAGCGCGCGACTTACGACCACCTGCTGGAGCTCGCCCGGCTAGAGCCGGAGTGGGGGTCAGAGAACACCATCGCCGCCAGGATTCACAAGCTTGCCTCCGGCGTGATCGCGATGGCCGGAGGCTCGGTCGTGACGGTCGCGGGATATTTGCTGTTCATGCACATGTCAGCGGTATCGGTTGCTCAGGCGAATAACGTTGACGTCACCCTGCGCCAATCGCCTCAAATCGCTGCCGTCAGCCCAGCAAGGTCGCCGCACACTGCCGAAAAGAGCGCCGTCCGGGCCGCCAGTGTCGGCCCGGCTCCCGACCCTGCCGCGAGCGAGATTAGGTCATCGCGAGCGCCGGGAATTTTGGATTACCGCAAGAGCGACCTGAACGGCGCGATCGCCGACCTGAATAAGGCGGTTCAGTTTGATCCGCGGTCTTTGGCTACTGCCTACATCGACTACCGCACCATTTTCTATCGGCTGCGAAAATTCGAGCGCGCGGTAGCTGGCGTCGCGGGGCCGAAACGGATCGAAAAGGCAAGCCGCACCATGTCTACGCCAACGATGGCAAGAAAGCCGCTTGTCGAGAAGATCATCGCTGTTGAATCAAGCGGCGACCCGAATGCCAAGAATAAGCGCTCCAGCGCGACCGGAGCTGGTCAGTTTCTCGACGAAACATGGCTGGAGATGATCGGAACGTACCGACCCGATCTCGTCCAAGGCCGCAGCGAAAAGGAAATATTAGAACTACGGCGAGATCCAGAACTTGCCCGTGAGATCGTTACGCGATTGGTTGAGAAGAATGCCAGGATGTTGAAGAAGCGAGCCCTTCCGGTAACGCCGGGTACCCTTCACTTGGCGCATTTTGCCGGTCCCGCGGGAGCCGTGGCCGTCCTGTCCGTGTCGGAAAATTCCGACGCGGCCGCACTCATGGCGAGCGCTGACGCGAGCGGCCGGACAACGCGTGAAAAGCTCGTCAATGCCAATCCATTCCTCAAAGAGCTCAAGGTCGGCGATCTGAAAAACTGGGCCAATCGGAAGATGAGCAGTTATTTAAGCGAATAATCAGGCGGATCGTGTTTGGCCAACCACATCGAGACGCTATGCCCCTAAAGGCTGCCGCTTTGGAAGCCGAAATGCTCGCGGGTGCATCACGACCGGTTACGATTGCGTTAACGGAATCCGTTTAAATTTGTGTGGGGCGACGTTCGAAATCCTCTGGCTACGTGAGGCCGGAACTTGATTATTCTTTGCATAGTTGCCGGCCTGCTGGTCGCGCTTGTCGCCGCCAGCTGGTCCTGCGCAAAATCATATTTTGAGATGGGGCGACTCCAAGGCATGGAGGAAGCCACACGCGAGATTGTCAGGGGGCTAAGCTCTCACTACGAGCTTGAGGGTCGGACTATTCCCGAGCGCGTAACAAAAGCAGTCGAAGGAATCAAAGCCGTCTCTCAAAAACGCTGGAAGACGGGCAAGGGAGCGACTGACCCTTATCACGCGCAACTTTGGATATTTGGAAACGCGGTCGGCGAGGCATGTTGTTGAACGGCCAAGCTGCGGGGGTGAGAAGGAAGGCTCCTGCGAACGGAAAGATCCGAATCGATCTATCCCTAAACGAGCTACAGCGGCTGAGCTGGTTGGCCCATCTCGGCTTTCAACGCATGATGCCGAACTATCGTGGCTTCGAAATTCATCGATTCACCGGCGAGCAAGATGCGCTGGAAGGCACATTGGCCATCGCCAAGATCGAGGGCGCTATTCCAGCCCAGGAGCGGGCTTTCGCCGAAGTTCAACTCAAGAGCCGACAGAAGCTAATCCGCGATTGGTGGCGGGCTGTGCCACAGTCCGTTCAGTCGGGGCGGGAACCCCGCGATCCTTACGCAATGAAACTCCCAACCGGGTTGCCATCTTGATCGATTTTGAAGCCGCAACAGCGGTTAGGCTGTGATGTCGTGCTTAGATATCACGGTGACTATCCACCGCTTCGGTGTGCTGAACCTATCTTCCTGAACTGCGCGGACGATCCCGGTGACCGGCACTCCATTCAACATCAATCGCGCCTTTTCGCCCCGGTATAGGGCGTAGCGGCAACGTCGGACCTCAATCGGATTAGTAATTTCGATCGTTAGCATGCATCGGTACCGTCGCGATACGGGAAACATTTCCGTGACGAATCGCAGAATATAGACCAAACGTTAACAATAATCCCCACGCCGTCGGCGGCCAGCGGACATCATCAATCGGTGCCGCGGACGAGACGGACAAGCTCGTTCACGTAACGCGAGGCATCGTTGGCGTCTTTCGTGCGACCGCCATGCCTGAAGTTGCCGTTCCTTTTTCCTTCCGGCGCGCCACCGCCCGCGCCGTGCATCCCGCAGACTTGATAGCCATTTACCGCTGGCGACCGGCAGGGCAGGCCGGTGCGCTTTGATTTGACTTTGCAGCGAGGCGCATCGTGGGCGCTTTGCATGGGGTTGATGCTCATTTCGTTTTTGGTACCTTCCCCCGCCCCACTAGCGGATAAAATCTAACCTTTGAATCCTTTTCGGGTTTCCTTTTGGGGCGAGCGCGTGCGAATCTGAGGCATGCGCAATGGAATCTCAATCACTGTTTCACGGTCCGATCGTCGACGACTTCAGGCCTTGCTTGGGGACCGTAACACTGCACTAACGCCGCCGGGCCACTCGCCCTCGGCAGAGCCAGCATGAGACGGCTGCTCACGGGACTTGGATCGGTGGCACATGCCAGATGCGACTCCGGTTTCGAGGATAACTCGCAACAAAAACTACAAAATTGTTGCGAGTTGAATGGTCCGCTCACAATTGGCGTCTTCGTCACTCGCTTAGCAGCGCACTTTTTTCATCATCCCTCAATTGAAGATCGCCATTCTCAGTACCTATCTTCCGCCGCTCGGAAAATAAATACGTGAACGGAATTGGCACAATTAGCAGCGCATCAAAGTCATCGTTTGATACGGTAACGTTCCACTCCTCTGTGTCTTCATGACTCGTATAAAGCCAGATCTTTTCAACGAGCCTTCGCGCGTGGTCATAAGCATCATTCAAGCTACTGAGCTCTTTTCCACGCTCATCAGATATACGGCTGTCCTTAGATGTTAAGTGAAAATAGAAACGCGGCATCAAGTCCTCCACCAGCTTCAACCAAGCATCAACCCTTCGATACTTGGTAGTCATAGAGTTTAGGTGTTGAGCTTGAGTAGATTTTGGTGGGCATAATTAAAACAAAGACTTTGAAAACACTTCTCAAATGTACAGAAAAATTAGCTAAAATTTTAGTCAATTGCCAGCGAAGCCGCCCGGATCATTCGTACAAAGGCGCGTTTGCATTTCCCTCGGCTGAAGTCGGATGTCCCCGAGCGAAGAAAGCCGCTGATGCGAAATGCAAGCTGGCGGCCATGCTCTCGTTGTTTATCCTCCACACGAACGTTTGGGACATCCCGAAGCGAACGAGCGCATTTGTTGGCCAGCATCTTGGCGGTGTTGGCAGTTCAGATGATTGTGTTGATCACGCTATCCATTGCGGTGGCCAACCATTCTAGTTTCGGGACGGCTTCATCGACAGACGTCAAAGCTAAGGCCCTAAAAAGGTAGGAACTGCTGAAGCAAATGAGCTGGCTGGCTCCGAAATGGAGCGCCACCTATTAGGGGTTACGCTGCAACGAGCCGTTGATCAAGATTTAGCTCGCGCCATAGATCGAGTTGAGAGGCCTCAGGGGCGTACAGAGATATCTATTTTGCGGGCTATTCTTAGGTCATCGAACGTTGGGCGATTCGCGAAGCACGGCACGAGAAAATATTTTTGAAGCAAAAGTGGCTGGCAAGACTCAGGAGTGCGCAATGAAACGCATCTTGCTTCTGACTGTCGCTATTTTGGCTGCGTGTCTTTTTGGTGGTGCAAGCGCCCGCCACCTCGATGGCCGCTATGCGGATTCTAGCCCGACCCGGCTCTCGCCCCCCATGGTCACGCTCCCCAGGTCACATGCCCTCGACATCGCTCCGACGCTTGTTGATCACCTGCTGCAGCACGAGTTCGCCGGTTCTGGCTTGGTCGCGCGCAGAGTCCAGGTTTTCCAATCGGTACTCTGTGATCCGGAAAGCTTCCTCTATTACTCTCACAATATCTTCCTGATGAAGATCACGACCGAGCGAAGCAGCATGGAGATAACCACCGATTAAAGCTTTTGCGGCGAGTGCGAAGTCGTTATCGGTTGCGATGATATCGGCGACCGCGAGCTTTTGACCCAGGAGTTTGATCTCTAAGCGAGTAAGGCGTCTATGTTTGCGCATCGGTAATCACCAGTTTCTCTCACTTGAAGCCTGAAATCCACAATCAAGTTTAGCTTGCGTTAATTGAATCAGCAGACGGTCGCGCCGATTCCACCGAAGTCAATCCACTATGTTCGGTTAGATGCGATTGACACACATCGCGCGCGGGAAAGTGCGATAGGGACGTGGATGAAATGAATCTCCACCCCGTCGATGTTCGTCGTGAATTGCGGCAAGGCGTTCAGCGTCGATTCGACCTTGCGCCAGTCGTAATCTTTCTCCCAATGACGCGCGAGTTCGCGCATCGTCGCGAGCTGCACGCCTTGCGATGCATCTGTCACCGTTTTCTGCTTAGGCCACTTTGTCGCGGCGATCCGCCGGCGGAGGTCCGCCAGCGCTTCGTCGGACGCACGGATATGGAACGGGCGGATCGACGTGTCCGCTGCGGTCGCGGTTGCTGCGGCCGCGCCGGGGCTCGAGGTCACGGGCGCTTGTGCGCAACGGTCTCGACGCCGCTTGCCGCAGAATACGTCGTTTTGGCGGGAGCGGCGGCCGCAGAAAGAAAGATTCCGATCGCTCCGACCAAGGCGGAGATCGCAACGCGATGGCGCCTGCCAATCGGCGAGTAGAGTCTGGACATGATCATTCTCGTAGTCTGTGAAGGGGCGACGGCACCTGTGGCTTCCGAGCCTAGTGGCGTGCGCATCGTGAAATTTCCCGGTTTCGTTGAACTGCCTGGACCGAGCCAAGGCTCGGCTGTCCGGCGCGACTGCGGCAAGTGTTTTGATGAGCTTGATCATTGGATACTTCCCTCTCGATCACCGCAGCGAGCCGAAACCGCTCTCGCCTCAAGAGTTAGATTGCTTCGATGCTGGAGCGAGTACGCGCTGTTCGGCAGACACTCTTTCGCAGTGCGAGCGAATGCAGGATCCAGCTGAAGCGAGAAGCAAGGGCAGCTCATCGGAGAAATCGTGTGGTCATGCGGCCGTCGATCAACTTTTAGCAACGTCGACGACAGCTTGGGCAAAGGCCTGAGGCGCTTCCTGGGGCAGATTGTGCCCGATGCCGCCTTGGATGACCCGGTGCGTGTATTTGCCGGAGAATTTCCTGGCATAGGAACTTGCGTCGGGATGTGGTGCGCCGTTGGCGTCGCCTTCAAGCGTAATGGTGGGCACGGCGACGACCGGGCTTTCGGCAAGCCGCTTATCCAGATCGCCATATTTTGGCTCGCCTTCAGCGAGGCCGAGCCGCCAGCGATAATTATGAACCACGATAGCGACATGATCGGGGTTGTCGAAGGACGCAGCCGAGCGATCGAATGTCGCATCATCAAAATCCCACTTCGGCGAGGCGAGCTGCCAAATGAGTTTTGCAAAGTCATGTCGGTATTTGTCGTAGCCGGCGCGGCCGCGTTCGGTGGCGAAATAAAATTGGTACCACCATTGAAGCTCAGCCGTTGGCGGCAGCGGCATCTTGCCGGATTCCTGGCTACCGATCAGATAACCACTCACGGATACCATCGCCTTGCAGCGCTCCGGCCATAGCGCTGCGATTATGTTGGCGGTCCGGGCGCCCCAATCAAACCCGGCCAGGGTCGCCTTCTCCATACCGAGAGCGTCCATCAAGGCGATGATATCGACAGCGACGACCGACGGCTGGCCGTTGCGGACCGTTTCACCTGAAAGAAAGCGCGTCGTGCCATAGCCACGCAGGTACGGGACAATCACCCGGTAGCCCGCGGATGCCAGCAAGGGCGCGACATCGACGTAGCTGTAAATGTCGTAGGGCCAGCCGTGCAGCAGAATCACTGCGGGGCCATCGGCAGGACCGGCTTCAGCGTATCCGATATTGAGGAGGCCGGCATCTATCTGTTTCAGCGGGCCGAACGACGTGTTCGTCCGCGCGTTGATATTGGGTAGCTCCGCTGGTTTTCCCTTGCTCGGTTGGGCGTGCGCAGAATCGCTCAGGATGAGCTGGGCGGCGGCAATGCTCATCGCCGCAGTCCCAAAAAAGCGACGACGGTGAAGATCGATATCTTCGAACATTTTGATCGCTTCCATTGGAAAATCTCCTTCGTGCGATGGTTGGCTATGGAGTGTCCCCTGATGTTGCCGCGTGCTGTGGGAGATGGGAGTGAATCCCGTGAGCCTCAGACATCGCACCTGAAGAATTCGCCAAGATGCAGAAGGCTGTCTTCTCGCTTCGCTACAACTCATCAAGGCCGCGAAGGCGAGCGAAAATGACCGGGCTATTTTGCCCGCATAGCGGCGTATAGGGCACGTTGCCCTTACGAATATTGCATCACCCCGTCATCCACCTTGCCGAAGCGCAGCGTGACGATGTCGAGTGCGTAATTCTGATAGAGCCGCCATGGCCGTTTCGAGCCCTGCTTCGGCATCTTCGCGATCGAACGTTGCACGTACCCGGACGAGAAATCTATCCACGGCACTTCAGTGATCGAGGGATCGACGTTGCGCGGCATGCATCGCTTGTAGCCGAGCCGATCCATGTAATTGATCAGGCGGCAGACATATCCGCAAGTGAGGTCGCATTTCAGCGTCCACGACGCGTTGGTGTAGCCGAACGAGGACGCCAGATTAGGCACATCCGAATACATCATGCCCTTGTAGTTCAGTGTCCTGGCGAAATCGATGGCGCGGCCGTCGACACTCACTTCCATGCCGCCAACCACCTGCAGATTAAGACCGGTAGCAGTGACGATGATGTCGGCTTCGAGCTCGCTGCCGTCCTTCAGCCTGATGCCGTTCTTCGTGAAGCTGTCGATCTCCCTGGTCACGACGGAGGCGCGGTTTTCCTTGATAGCGTTGAACAGATCGCCGTCAGGCACCAGGCACAGCCGCTGATCCCAGGGATTATAGCGTGGCGTGAAATGAGTGGCGACGTCGTAGTCGGGACCGAGCGCCATTTTGACTCCGCCGAGGATCAATTGCTTGACCCGGGCCGGCTTGCGCCGACTGAGCTGGAAGAAATACATGCCCCACATCACGTTGCGCCAGCGGATTAAATGGTAAGCGAGCTTGATCGGCAGATTGCGCCGCAATTTGTTGGCGACGGGGTCCTGCGCCGGCCGCGACACCACATAGGTCGGCGAACGCTGCAGCATCGTAACGTGCGCTGCGGTCTTGGCCATCGCCGGCACGAGCGTCACCGCGGTCGCGCCCGAGCCGATCACCACTACGCGCTTGCCGGCATAGTCGAGGTCTTCAGGCCATTTCTGCGGATGCACGATGAGGCCGCCGAAATCTCCTCTGCCGGAGAACTCCGGCGTATAGCCTTCCTCATATTTGTAATAGCCAGAGCACATGAACAGGAAATTGCAGGTGAAGCGCACGATCTCGGCAGCCCCCTCGCCTCCGCCCGAGCGTTCTGCCTCCACAGTCCAGCGCGCATCCGGCGTCGACCACGACGCCCGCTTGACGCTATGATTGAAACGGATTTTCTTGTCGATACCGTTCTCAGCGGCGGTTTCGCGGACGTAGTTCAGAATTCGCGGCCCGTCGGCGATCGCCTTCGGCTCGATCCATGGCTTGAACGAATAGCCCATCGTGAACATGTCGCTGTCGGAGCGGATGCCCGGATAACGGAACAGGTCCCAGGTGCCGCCGATGCAGTCGCGGCCCTCGAGAATAACAAAACTCTTGGCCGGGCAATTGTGCTGCAGGTGATAGCCCGCACCGACCCCGGAAAGTCCGGCGCCGACGATCAGCACATCGACATGTTCGTTTGGTATGGCCGTTTCCATCGTCCACTCAAATTTGCCGCCGTCATGGCCAGGTTTCGTCCCGGCCATCCCCGTCTTAGCTCACATCGACTCTAAATCCGTGGACGCCCGGCACAAGGCCGGGCATCGCGAAAAATCATATTTTCACTCGGCGTCATTCCCGGGCGCGTGCAAAGCGAGCGAGCCCGAAATTTCGAGATTCCGGGTCCTTCGGACCATCCCGGAATGACGGCGTCAAACATCAATACCGATAATGGTCCGGCTTGAACGGGCCTTCCGGCTTGACGCCGATATATTCGGCCTGATCCGGCCGCAGCTTTGTCAGCTGGACGCCGATCTTGGCAAGATGCAGCCGTGCCACCTTTTCATCCAGCGACTTCGGCAGCACATAGACCTTCTTTTGGTATTTGGCGTCTTTGTTGTTGGCGAACAGCTCGATCTGCGCCAGCGTCTGGTTGGTGAAGGACGCCGACATCACGAACGAGGGATGCCCCATCGCATTGCCGAGGTTCACCAGCCGCCCTTCCGACAGCAGGATCATGCGCTTGCCGTCCGGGAAGGTAATCTCGTCGACTTGTGGCTTGATGTTGGTCCATTTCAGATTGCGCAAATGCGCGATCTGGATCTCGTTGTCGAAGTGACCGATGTTGCAGACAATGGCGCGGTCTTTCATCGCGCGCATGTGCTCGATGGTGATGATGTCCTTGTTGCCGGTGGCGGTGACGAAGATGTCGGCGCGCGGCGCGGCGTCTTCCATGGTCGTGACTTCATAGCCTTCCATCGCCGCTTGCAGCGCGCAGATCGGATCGACCTCGGAGACCATGACCCGGCAACCGGCCTGACGCAGCGAAGCTGCCGAACCCTTGCCGACGTCGCCAAAGCCCGCAACCATCGCCACCTTTCCCGACATCATCACGTCGGTGCCGCGGCGGATGCCATCGACCAGCGATTCCCGGCAGCCATAGAGATTGTCGAACTTCGATTTGGTGACGCTGTCATTGACGTTGATCGCCGGGAACAGAAGCGTACCTGCCTTCTCCATGTCGTAGAGCCGGTGCACGCCGGTTGTGGTTTCTTCCGAGACCCCCTTGACGTTCTTGGCGATCTCACTGAACCAGCCCTTCGGCTTTTCCTTCAGCATCCGCGTGATCAGCGCGAAGAAGACTTCTTCCTCTTCGCTGTTGTGCTGATCGAGAAAAATGGTGTCACCGCGCTCGGCGCGCACGCCCTGATGCACGAACATGGTGGCGTCGCCACCGTCATCGAGGATCATGTTGGGCGTACCGCCGCCATGCCAATCGAACAATTTTGCGGTGTAGTCCCAGTATTCCTTAAGGCTCTCGCCCTTCAACGCAAACACGGGAATGCCGGCGGCGGCGATCGCGGCCGCGGCGTGGTCCTGCGTCGAATAGATGTTGCAGGAGACCCAGCGGATGTCGGCGCCAAGCGCCGCCAGCGTCTCGATCAAGACCGCGGTCTGGATCGTCATGTGCAGGGAGCCCGCGATGCGCGCGCCCTTCAGGGGCTGCTTGGGGCCGTATTCCTCGCGCGTTGCCATCAGGCCGGGCATCTCGGTCTCGGCGAGCGAGATTTCCTTGCGGCCGAACTCGGCGAGCGAGATGTCCTTGACGATATAATCGGTGAAGGCGGGCTTCTTGGCGGTGGCGGTCATGTGAAAAGTTCCTGTTCCTGGGCATGTCACCCCGGGGCGCGAGTGAAACTCGCGAACCCGGAATCTAGATGTTCGAGATTCGGGTCAGCGCTTAGCGGCGCATCCCGGAATGACGTCTTGCAATCACACTGCGCGCTTCAGCGTCTCGGCGAGGTCGGTTTTTTCCCACGAGAACCCGCCTTCATTGTCCGGCGTACGGCCGAAATGGCCGTAGGACGAGGTCCGCGCGTAGATCGGCCGGTTGAGATCGAGATGCATGCGGATACCACGCGGCGTCAGATCCATCGCCTCCGCTACCGCCTTCTCAAGTTTGTCCTCTGGCATATTGCCGGTGCCGTGGGTGTTGATATAGATCGAGAGCGGCCGCGCCACGCCGATCGCGTAGGCCAGCTGCAGCGTGCAGCGGTCGGCGAGACCCGCGGCGACGATGTTTTTGGCGAGATAGCGCGCGGCATAGGCTGCGGAGCGGTCAACCTTGGTCGGGTCCTTGCCGGAGAACGCGCCGCCGCCATGCGGGGCGGCGCCGCCATAGGTATCGACGATGATCTTGCGGCCGGTCAGACCGGTATCGCCGTCGGGACCGCCGATGTAGAATTTTCCGGTGGGATTGATGTGCCAGATGGTTTTGCCGTTGATCCAGTCCTTGGGCAGCGCTTCCCGCACATAGGGCTCGACGCGCTCGCGGACCTGGTCCGAGGTCATATCCTCGACCAGATGCTGATGCGAGACCACGATCTCGCGCACGCCGACCGGCTTGCCGTTCTCGTATTGCACAGTGACCTGGCTCTTGGAGTCGGGGCCCAGCACCTTCTCCCTGCCGGAGTGGCGCGCTTCCGAGATCAGCCGCAGGATCTTGTGGGCATAGAAGATCGGCGCCGGCATCAGGTCCGGGGTCTCGTTGCAGGCATAGCCGAACATGATGCCCTGATCGCCGGCGCCCTCTTCCTTGTTGGTGCCCGGCTGCAGTGCATCGACACCCTGCGCGATGTCGGCGGATTGCGGATGCAGGAGAATTTCAATGTTGCAGGTATTCCAGTGGAAACCTTCCTGCTCGTAGCCGATGTCCTTGATCGCCTCGCGCACCACGCCTTCGATCTGCTCATGGGTGACCGATTTGGGTCCGCGGGTTTCGCCTGCGATCACCACCTTGTTGGTGGTCGCAAGCGTCTCGCACGCCGCCCGGATCGCCCACGGATCGATGCCGGCTTTGGGGCCCTCACGGAAAAACAGATCGACGATCTCGTCGGAAATCCGATCGCAGACCTTGTCCGGATGGCCTTCGGAAACTGACTCTGAGGTGAACAGATAAGACGCGCGCATCAACCAACCCCTTTTCCGCCAGATCTCGGCGGCTCTCTTCGTGATGTGTCCTGAAATGTCAGTCGCGACGGCGCGAGATGACGTAGGATTCGTCGTAGAACCAGAGCCCGTTATGCTTGCGCAGAACCTCTCTGGTGGCATCGAGGGTACGACCGCTTTGAGTCATTTCCGCCAACCGGTCGTCTTCGATCTGGGCGACATACACCGCCGCGTTCCATGCTGCAAAGGCCGTTGAGCTTCCGATCGACCCCGTGACCTCATTTGGCAGCGCCTCCATATCATAGCGAAAGATCGAGCGGTTATCGGCGTAGGCATTAAAGTTGAGGTCGCGGCCGGCCGAACCCAGCTCATATTTCACCGCGCGCAATAGCTCATGACGGCTCACCGAGAAAGGATTTTCTCCGGGCCAGACCGCCTGGATGATTTCGAGGCCGGGATCCTGCCCATGGGAGTGAATTCCAATCAAACGGCCGCCGGCGCGCAGCGCCCGCGCCAGGGGCGCAATGATACGTTTGGCGCGGAAATTGACCGAGGATTTGGCCCGGTAGGGCTGCGAGGCGATGATCAGGTCGAAATTGGCCTCGGAGCGGCCCGCGCGCGGGATGATCTGGTCCAGCAAAAACCGGTGGTCTTCCCGGTACAGCACGATGGCGACCGGCCGCTCATAGACCGGCATGCCCGAGCGCGGGCTGACATTGGCACGCCAGTTCTGCTCCAGAAACGGCCCCAGTTCAGCGATTTGGGCCTCGAATTCGCCGGAGGAGGCCCCTCGGAGGGCCACCTCAAGCCAGATCATGCCCGCTGCCGCCGCCGGCGAAGCCGGCGCCAGCCAGGGCGCCTCGGCGTAATACATATTCGTGAGCACAAAAACGGTCGCCGGGTGCTCAAACAGCCGGTCCGGCACTTTTTCCAGCGTCAGCCGCACATCCTCGAGGCTGAGTTCCTTGCCGGCGATATAGAACGGCATATGGGGAAAACGGCCGTGCATCGACCGCATGACCCGCGCCAGCACGGTTCCATCGCCCACGCCGGCGTCGAACAGCCGCAGCGCAGGCGGTCGCGGGTGAATGCTGCCGAGCTCCAGCGCCACCCGCTCCGCCGTCACCCGCTTTTCGCTGCAGGTATGGACGAACAGCAGGTATTTTTGGCGATTTTCGAAAAACCGGAAATTGCCGCGGGGATCGCGCGTCTCGGGCGGGACTTCGAGCCTCCGCGGCGGCAGCACCCCGCCGGGCGTCGAGGCCGCGATATAGGCGTGGATACGGTCGAGGGTGTCGATCGTGATTCGCTTGCCCTCGCGCAGCCGGTGCACCAGCTTGCCATCGTTTACAGCGCGGCGACCGAATGTCGATTCCGCCATGTCGGCCTGGCGACAGAATTCAGAGATCTGGCTCAGGATCTGGTCGTTTTTCATCGGATTAAGGACTTGGGCCGGTTGGTGGGCAGCCGCTAGTGGCGCGAGTGTCCTACCATCATCTGCCCACCTTGGGAATGCGCGGGGCTGATACCCCTCATGGTGAAGAGAGCGCTTGGCGCGCGTCGCCACTGAGGTCACGCAGGGGGATTGAACGACGCCGCTGACGCGGCATTGACGCGTGTTCCGCGACAGGGCGTAGCCGGCCTGCGACGGCAAATTCGATCGGCCGGGCCGATCGTGCCGCTGGTGGCATCCTCGGTCGGCACCGATCAATTACTCGGCGGCCCCGGCTCGCGCCCGGCCGCGGTCGATGCGCTCGCCGCGCGGACGCTGGTCAAGGGCGAGCCGCTCACGCCACCCGCCGGCCGCGGCGATGATTGCGCCTGGCCGCGCCGCGAAGTCGCACGCGAACAGGCCAAGGGCGAGACGCCATCGGCATCCGTGTCGCCGGAGAAAGCGGAAGCCGCACCCAACGCGCCGCCGAAGCCGAAAAAGTCGCTGCATACCAGGCCGCGCCCGCCAATTAATATCGGCGGCGCCGTGTGGGGCCCGGGCTTCTTCCCGCGATAACGATTACAAGCTCGTGCCGTATCGGGTGAGGCGGCGGCGGGTCCTCACGTTCCTCACGCACAGCGTACATAGATCATATTACCGTAGCGGGTAGCAGCATCCGGATTGACGAATCGTGTGACCAGCATGCTGCTAGCGACGGAAACGATCTCTCGGTCTTTCTCGCTTCCCGCAGGTCCCGGCGGGCCGATGTAGTTCTTGCCGCTGGCGCTGCCTTTTAATTGCAGATCCTGGGGCGTCGGATCGTCAGCAAGATGCATAATCACGCCGCCTGCCGCCCCAGCTTTAATCACATAGGGCTGCTTGCACTGAGACCGCGCCGCGACCTCGGTTCGCTTCTGATCCTTTGGATTTTGGTACGATGCGACACCCCAACGGCCGACAATTTGATCGGCTCGGACCGTCGCCGGCAGCGCGGGAGAAAGATCAGCTTCCTGAACGGCGCCAGACTGGACCATTCTCGGCGTTTCGCAGGCGCCCAGAAACACGGTCAGCGTCATGGCGAACCCTAGTTTTGCTTTAGTGCGCGTCCTCATTTGCCTGCCTTCGAATCCACGATTGGCCAAGCGGCTACGGTAGTCCGGCGTAGCGGTGGCGTCGCGACATAAGCAATGACAGCTAGAGCGAGTAGCGCAAGCGCGACCCACAGCGGTGACGTCGATTGATGAATTGATCCCCAATACCATGGGACATCCAAGCGGAATTATGGGCCGAGGGCAATCGCAAACACGCTGCCCATTTGGCAGAAAGTAACAAACGGGCGTTTTGACTCCTCGCGGGGAGCAAGCAGCATTCCGACAGACAACGTGCGCCCATGAGGTGAATTTGCTTAGCGCATTCGCCTTGACACTTGCTATCGCCTTCGTCGCCGCCTTGGCGATGGCGCTTGTCATCATCTGGGTTTGCTCTCAACTTTTGTCGGCTTGGCAAGCGGGTGTATCAGCGCTCATTCCGCGTAGGGGCTGCGCTCCACACGAGCTTCAGATTCGGGTCGGACGCAGTACCAGGGTGACTATCCACCGCCTCGGTGTGCTGAACCTATCTTCCTGAACTGCACGGACCATTCCGGTGACCGGCACCCCATTCAACATCAGTCGCGCCTTTTCGCCCCGGTATAAGGCGTAGCGGCATCGCCTGACCTCTCTTAGATTGGTAACTTCGATCGTTAACATGCATCAGTACCGTCGCGGTACGCCAAACAGATCCGCGACCTCCGCAGGATATAGATGAAACGTTAACAATAATTTTCGAGGGTGTCGGCACTCGGTTCTTGCCCGACGCTAACAGATCTTTAAGACAATTTATACCAGCGCGCCGCGCTTGATGAAGCCATCGCGACAGAGGTGACTCAAATCAAGCTTCAATCCGTCCTGCAGGCAAACCGCTCGCGTGCTCGTCCCATCAGCATGTCCTTTATTTTTCTCAGCCGGCGGTTGATGTCCCATGCCGTGGAGTGGTTACTTAATCGGCAATGTCTCGGCCAGCGCGCGTACCGCGTTTGCGGGCAAATTAAAGCCGGATAATTTCCAGCCGTTCCCCTCGAAGTGCAAACTAATTGCCCCAGATGAGGCGTCGTTTCCTAACGCGATTTCAAATTCGACAATCTTAACCGGCGAGAGTCGCCTAAGAATTCCGAACGTGTTTGAAAAATCCAGTCCCGCTAACGCCGGCATGTGCGCATCTGGCAATTCTTCTGTAACAACTCCGTCGCGAAGGATTTTTGTAATATTTTCTTCGGTCAGGATTTTTCCAACGAGGGCGTCGGCAATTGACGCACCGTATGTATTTGCCAGCACTCGCTCCATTAAACTAAGTGGCCGCTTCGCACCTTGCCGCTCAAGGTAGGCTCTCACAATCTGATCAACCAGCGACCGTTTGAGGCGAGGTAAGTCGGTCCTTGCAATGATTGCCGGTCCGTTGCCGGATTGTGCAGCCTCGACCAAACCTTTCACGGACCAGACGGCTGATCCTACATAAATCACAAACGATACAAGCAGTACGAGAACCGTCCCGACTAACCAACGCATCGCCATATCTCCTGGCGGATCGGGTCCCGCACATAGCTTTCAAAGGA
>Ga0307312_10000557_pt1 | contig 17668 bp, 19 predicted proteins | sample ER_DNA_202_FD_194489 | JGI IMG/M metagenome (GOLD analysis project Ga0307312, IMG submission 194489) | Bulk soil microbial communities from the East River watershed near Crested Butte, Colorado, United States - ER_DNA_202 | ecosystem: Environmental > Terrestrial > Soil > Floodplain | place... | reverse complement strand
GGCGTCGTCGATCTCGGCGAAGAGGTTCGGCGATCCGGCCGGCGGCAGCGTCGCACCGTCGAGGTCACCCGGGAGCTGGCCGACGTACTGGCCGCCCGGCGGGTTGTTCGCTGCCTCGTCGAAGTACACGACCCGGGCGGGCTGGCCCGCGAGCATCTTGGCCCGCTCGAAGGCGAAGGCGCCGGCGCCGCTCGAGGTGGCGGTCCCGTCCGGGAACTCGTTCGTCGACATGTAGTACGCGTCCGGCCACACGCCGAGCTTCTCGTAGTCGTGGAAGGTGCGGCCGAAGTGGAACTCGTAGAGGTAGTACGAGCCCGTCGCGTCGCCTGTCGTCGAGACGGCGATGCACTGCCCGTACTCCTCGTTGTCGGCGGGCGTGGCGATGAACTCCGTCAGCAACCATCGGCCGGCGAGCTGGTCGTAGAGCGCCACCGGATCGCCGTCGTTGTGCGTCGCGCACTCGCCGCCGACGCTCGCCCAGAGCTGGTTGATCGGCGTCGCGCCGCGCAGCACCTGGCCGGTCTTCGAGAAGACCACGAAGTCGGTGTTCACCATCTGCACGTACTGGGTCGCGCCGACCTCGCCGTTCGTGTCGGGCGGCAGGCAGCTGCAGCTGCTCGGCAGGTCGCACGGCTCGCCGAACGGCAGGCAGATGCCGTCGAAGTTCTGGATCGGGGCGGAGATCGGGCCGGAGCCCTTCTTCCCCTGCACGACCGGATCCTTCGCGCCCGGAGCCGACTGCTGCGGCTTGAGCGACTCGATCTCGCGGCTGTGGAGCTGGCCCGGCGTGACGGGCAGCACAGGCAGCGAGGAAACCGCCGGCGACGTGCCCTGGAAGATCCCGTTGCTCACGTGCGGGCCGAACGAGGCGCTCGGCGTGGCGGTCGAGGCCAATGCTGCCCCGGCGGCCGCGCTGCTCGCGCGCGCGATCCCGAACGCGTGTGTGCTGTCCTTCCCGGTTGTCCCCGCGCCGGAGCCTCCGGCGACGGCGAAGACGACGCCGGCGATCACGACCGGAAGCGACGCCACGACGATCGTCCTGCGTCGCCGCCGCGCTGCGGGCGGAAAGAGCTTCCGCGGCATTCCTTCACCCCCCATGGGTCTGTTCCTTGTGCGATGACGGCGACAGGCTCACCCGGCGCCGCTCAAGGGAATAGCTTTCCGCAAATTGACCGGTCAAAACCTCTGCGGGAATTACCTCACGCATTCGGTCTTCGATTGACGAATCAATCAGTGCGCTAGGCAATCGTCTCTTTCCGGGTTACCCTCTGGCAGCCCTGAATGCCGTCGCCGCGTACCTCCGAGGGCTGAGACCGCAGCTCCCCCGCCCCGTCTGGCTGCTCGAGGCCGGCGGTGTCGCCAACTCGCTCGGAAACGGGATCGTGATCCCGTTCCTGATCATCTACCTGCACGACGTGCGCCACATAGGCCTCGGAACGTCGGGCTTCGTGGTCGCCGAGCTGCTCGGAATCGGGCTCGTCGGGAGCCCGCTCGCAGGTCGCCTGGTCGACCGCATCGGCGCGCGCACGACACTGATGGCCTCGCTCGCGCTCCTGGCGGCCGGCTACGGCGGCTTCCCGTTCGTGCGGCATCCATGGCAGGCGTTCGGCCTGGCCGCCATCGCCGGTGCCGGAAATGCCGGCTTCGCGCCAAGCCACTCGAGCTTGCTCGCGGCGCTCACGTCCGGCGAACAGCGCACTGCCGCCTATGCGCTCACGCGCGTGACCGACAACCTCGGCTTCGGCATCGGCGGCCTGATCGGCGGCCTGATCGCGACGACGCAGGTGCCCGAGAGCTTCGACGTCCTCTTCGCGGTGGACGCCGGCACCTTCGTCGCGTTCATGGGCCTACTGCTCTTCGTTCCGGCGCCGCCGCTCGGGCCGGCGGCCGCGCGGCTGCAGGGCCGCTACGCGGAAGTCCTCCGCGACCGCACCTTCGTCTGGCTGCTGGCGCTGACCGCCCTGCTGGTCGCGGCCGCCTACGCGCAGATCTCAACCACCCTGCCGCCCTACGCGAAGGAGCACGCCTCGGTCAGCGAGGCCGGGATCGGGATCATCTTCTTCGTCAACACGATGGTGCTCGTGATCGCGCAGCTTCCGATTGCGAAGGCTCTCCGCGGCCGGCGGCGGATGCGCGCCCTCGCAGTGACAGGAGCGATGTTCAGCGGCACCTGTCTCGCCGTGCTGTTCGCCGGCACCTGGTTCGACGGCACGACCGCGGTGGCACTGCTGTGTGGAGCCATCGTCGTCTTCAGCATCGGCGAGTGCCTGCACGGCGCGGTGAACAATCCCCTGATCGCCGACCTCGCGCCCGATCACCTGATGGGCCGCTACATGGCGCTGCGCACCTCCTCGTGGCAACTCGGCTTCCTCGCGGGGCCCGCGATTGGCGCTCTCCTGCTCGCCCGCTCGCCTACCGGCCTTTGGGCCGGTTGCGCCGTGGCCTGTGCCGTGGCTGCCGCCGGGTTCCTCCTGCTGGAGCGCCGAATGCCCTCCGAGGCCGCCAGAACGCCCGGCTCGGAAAGGGTAGGAACCAAGGCTTTCCGGGTACTATGGCGAACCCCAAACATGACCCTCGACGACCCCCTCAGTCCCGGTGCCAAGCCTTCCCCGCATCAAGCGCCCGAGACCTCGCACGCAGGCGAGGGACGCCACCGCACGCCCTGAGCCGCGCGTTGCAGAGCTCCGCGCGCACGGCCTGACCTGGGTTCATCTAGACAATCCCGGCCACGAGGAAGCGACCGCCCTCGCCGAGCGCTTCGGCTGGCACCCGCTCGACCTCGAGGACGTTCTCTCGAAGCGCCAGCGGCCGAAGGTCGACGAATACCCCGAGTACCTCTTCGGCGTCCTGCACTTCCCGGTCTACGACAAGGCCGTCCAGCGCCTGAACGCCGCCGAGCTCGACGTCTTCGTCGGCCACGACTACCTCGTCACGCTGCCCAACGTGGAGCTGCTGCCGGTGACACGGCTCTTCCGGCGCTGCGAGGAGGACGAGGAGCTTCGCGAGCAGCTTTTCACGAAGGGGTCGGGCTACCTGCTCTACCACATCCTCGACGACCTCTTCGACTACTGCTTCCCGATCCTCGACAAGATCGGGCACAAGCTCGACTCGGTCGAGGACGACCTGTTCGAGAAGCGGGCCGAGGAGGTCGTCCGCGACCTCTCGAACGTGAAGCAGGAAATCATTTCCTACCGGAAGATCATCAAGCCGGAGCGCTCGACCCTGCGTCTGCTCGAGCGCCACGTCGAGCGATTCCTGCCCCAGCAGCTCGAGCTCTACTTCGACGACATCGTGGACGCGAGCGAGCGGATCTGGGACCTGCTCGACAACTACAAGGAGGTCGTCGAGGCGCTCGAGGACACGAACGAGTCGGTCATCTCGCATCGCCAGAACGACGTCCTGCGCTTCCTCACGGTCGTGACCGTGATCCTGCTCCCGCTCACGCTGATCACGGGGATCTTCGGGATGAACGTCCACTTCCCCGGCTTCGGCACCGCTGCCGCGTTCTGGGCGATCATCGGCGGGATGGTCGGTCTTGCGATCGGGCTGACCGCGTTCTTCCGCCTCAAGCGCTGGCTCTGAACACCTGGCGGCGCAGGGCAGGGAGCCCGAGCAATGGCCCGGACTCCCTGCGGCACGTCTACGGCATTGCCGGCGGGCGCCTCTGCGTACGCAGCGCGAACCCAACGGCGGTGAGCGCGAGGATCGCCCCGGCCGCGAGTGCGGCCGCTTCGGGACCCGGCGCCCAGGTCGAGGATCCGCCGGGGCTGGCGGAAACAGGCGTTGCCGTTGGCTGCTGCACAACGCCGGTCGTGATCTCGGCCGGCATTGCGGCCGGCTCTTGCACGATTCCGGTCGAGATCTCGGAAGACGCGGCCGGCGCTTCGCCGGTGATGCCCGCGCTGATCTCGGACGGATTCGCCGAGCGTCCGACCTGAGCGGCGGCAGGCGGTGCCTGCGCGTCGCCGAGGCCCGTGCTCACCTCGGACGCCGCCACGCGGTCGACCGAAGCGCCGGTCAGCCCGGTGCTGACCTCGGATGCGGTCGCATGGGTGGCCGCCGCGGCGGGTGCACCCGCTGGTGCGCCTCCTGTCGCCGCGAAGACCGCGCCACTCGCCGACCCGACACTGGCCGCGGCCATGCCGGCGACGACCGTGAGCACGGCGAGCTTTTCTCGCATTCCGTGCGCCTCGACGTCGTCCAGCAACCGCCGGACCTCTTCCTCGTCGAAGGTGAGCGCGATCTGGTCACCACTCGTCGTGCCCAGCAAGCGCTCGAGATCCTGTGGCTCCCAAGCGAGCGCGATCCGCTCAGTCTCGGGTTTGTCGCCCTCGGGGGCGACCCGTTCCACGTCGAACAAGAGGTCGACCGGACCCTCGTCGGCGCGTAGGACTTCCTCCACCTCGTGCCTCGAGACCGTTGCGACGAGGCCGCGCACCTCGGGGTCCGGTCGAGACTCGACGAGGCGGACGGTTCCGCTTCTCTCGTCCATGTTGCCTCCTCCGTGTACCGCGCCGCGAGAGACACGACGCTTACAACGACAAGACGGACAGCCGTGTCTTGATCTTCCCACTCCCGCCCGGGGAAGGCGCTGCGTTGAGAAAAATCAACGCGAACCCCCATCGGGCGTCGGCGAGAATGAGAGCGTTGGCGATCTGCGGCATCTGCGGCGAGGAGTACGACGAGGGGGCATACCAGGTTGTCGTGCCCGCGCTTCGCGCGTCCTTCGACAAGTTCGAATGCGCCGAGCTCGCGCTCAGCAAGGATCTCCGCGGGGCCACCCGCCCCGCCCTGGAGGATGCGCTCATGGCCGAGGTCGAACGGCTGCGCGAGCAGCTGCGCGAGCTCTCGGGTACCGGCCGCGTCTCGCGGCCGGTCAGGCGTTGACGATGAAGACCGGTGTCCCGATGCGGACGTGGTCGAAGAGCCACTCCGCGTCCGGGATCTGCATGCGGATGCAGCCGTGCGAGGCCGAGTAGCCGATCGAGGCCGCGTCGGGCGTGCCGTGCATCCCAACGCCGGGAGCCGAGATCCCCATCCAGCGCGTGCCGAGCGGGTTGCCGGGGCCGGGCGGGATCGGCTTCAGGCCCTTGGCCCAGTCCGAGTCGGGCGGGCGCCACCACGGGTTGCGCTGCTTGTCCACGACGGTGAACGAACCGGTCGGCGTCGGGTAGATCGCCTGGCCGGTCGCGACGCGGATGGTGCGCCAGGGGCGATCGCCCCTGTAGAGGTGGAGCACGTTCGAGCCACGGTGGATCACCACCACCGCGCCGAAGTTCTTCCGCGTCACGGACGGAGCAACCGTCTTCGCCACCGGCCGCAGAAGCGGGCGGTACGCCGCGACGGCTAGCGCGCTCTGGATTCGGCGCTTGGTCTCGAGCAGGTTGAGCTTCAGGCCCGGCTTCCCCGCATGGACGACCGGCCGCAGTCCGGCGAGCGTGGCGGTCGCGTCCTCGGCCTCGACCGAGAGCCGCGTGTCGAGCGCGCGCACGTAGCGGTCGATCTGCTTCTCGTCCACGTCCACGCGCAACGAGAGGTGTTGCCTCGGCTGCGCCTTCAGCGCTTCCTGGACGGCCCAGTCGACATCGGCCTTCGCCCTCAGCGTCTCCGGCTTCATGCTCCAGCGCTTGCTGTAGAAGACGAAACGGAGGCGGCGGTTGTACCACCATGTGATCGCAGAACGGGCCTGTTCCGAGTCGAGCCCGCCCACCTTGACCCCTCCGATCGACACGCCGTCGGCCACGATCGCGGCGCGCTTGGCGCTCGGGGCGGCGGCTCCGGAGGCGATCCCGGCGAGTACCACGAAAAGCAGGAATCGCTTCATGTGCAGGATTTTAGAGTTCCCGCGCACAAAATGTAATCTCGCGCCCATGACGAAACAGCTCTGGGCGCCCTGGCGGCTCGAATACATCGCCCAGGCGGACGAGCAGTCCGGATGTGTCTTCTGCGACGCGGCCGCGGGTGAGGACGAGGAGCGGCTCGTCGTCCACCGCGGCGAGCACGCCTTCGTGCTGCTGAACAAGTTCCCCTACTCGTCGGGCCATCTGATGGTTGCCTCCTACCGGCACGTGGGCGAGTTCGCCGAGCTTACGGACGAGGAGGCCCTCGAGGTCCACCGGCTGGCGCAGCACGGGATCGCGGCACTCGCCCAGACCTACGCGCCGCAGGGCTACAACCTCGGCTGGAACCTCGGCCGGATCGCGGGTGCCGGCATCGTCGACCACGTCCACCTCCACGTTGTCCCCCGCTGGGCAGGCGACACGAACTTCATGCCCGTCCTCGCCGACGTGAAGGTGGTCCCGGAACACCTCGCCGAAACGAGGCGGCGCCTCGAGACGGCTTGGCCGCGCTAGGCCTCAGCCGACCTTGAAGCCGCTCTGCCCCAGCAGCTGTCCGTAACGGGCCTTCGAGCGCGGCCCGAAGCCGGGCCAGACGTACCACTGATACGAGCCCTTCCGGAGCCGGAAACGCCGCCCCTCGTAGCGCCAGCTGCGCGAGAGCTTGAGCCTGGCGGATTTCGGCCACGTGCTAAGGACCTTCCGCCCCCTGTAGTAGAGCTGGACGTTGTAGAAGGTCGCCTTCCTCACTCCGGCCCAAAGGAGGATGGGCGGCGCGTGCACGCGGCGACCGGCGCGTGGCGATCGAAGCAGGATGCTGGGGGGCACGACGGCGGCGGACCCCCGCGAGGCGTTGCCCGTGTGGTCGTAGCTGACCACGGCGTAGCGGTAGTACAAGCCGTTTCTGAAGCGCATGTTCGTGTACCTGCTCGCCTTGCCTTTGTAGACCGGGGTGCGCGGCAGGCTCTTGGCGCTCGTCGAGACGAACACCTCGACGTGGTCGAAGTCCGAATCGGACGGTCGTGACCAAGAGAGCTTCAGGCTGCCGTAGCCAACGGTCCGCTTGAGGCGCTTGACGTTCCCGGGCGGAGTCCTGTCGATCGTGGCCGGGCCGACTCTGGCTATCTGCCACGAGTACACGGCCGGACTCGCGTCGGCATTCCCGGCCGCGTCCACCGCTTCCACTCGGAAGGTATGCGCTCCGTCACCGAGGCCCGCATAGGTCGTCGGCGAGTCGCAGGGCGTGATCCCGCCCGCGTCGAGACTGCAGACGAACGTCGAGCTCTCCTCGCTGCTGGTGAACGCGAAGTTCGCAGAGGCGCTGCTGCTCACGGCGGGAGGCGTCGACGTGATCGTCGTGCCGGGAGCGACTGTGTCGACGGTCCACGTGTAGGTAGTGGGCGGTCCGGTGGTAACTGCGGTGGCTTCGACAGCGAATGTGTGTGCGCCATCGCCCAGACCCGGATAGAGCTTCGGGCTCGTGCACGGGCTAAACTCGGCGTCGTCGTCGAGCTCACACTTGAAAGTGCTGTTCGATTTGTTCGACAAAAAGCTGAAACTCGCGCTGGTCTGATTTGTCAGAGTCGGTGGTTTCTCCGTCAGAGTGACGAGTGGGTTGACCGAGTCCTCGACGTACGTAAAGCCCTGCGAACAGGGTGAGATGTTTGTGAGCGCATCGGTGGCGGTCGCATAGAAGGTGGTCGTGGTGTTGTTTCCTACGGACACCGCGATGTGGAACTCGCCTGAGCCGTCGGCGGTTCCCGTCGCAGTGGCCGACGTGCAGGCTGAATCTGTGTAGACGTCAATGGTGGAGTTGGCTTCAGCGGTCCCGTTCAAGGTAGGACTGTTGTTGTTAGCCGGCGCAGCCGGGGTGCTCGAAACGATCGAGGGTGCAGCAACATCGAGCTCTGCCCCTCCTGCGAGCGGAGCACCGATCATGAAGAGGACGAGCGCGAGAACAACCAGGCCGGAAGCCTTCATCCGCGTGGCAGCGCGAATTCGGTGATTCGTATTCTCTTTCAGTTTTCCGTTCCTCCCCTGGCCCCTGGTGGGGGCTCTCACGACGGTAGCACCGATTCTCGCGATCGCAACTCGACAGGCTGAGGGCCGCTCAGGCCATGAGATGGCCGCTCAGGCCATGAGATCGGCGACCGCCGCGACCGTCTGATCGATCTCGTCATCGCCGTGCGCAAGTGAAAGAAAGAGCGCCTCGAACTGCGAGGGCGCCACGTAGATCCCGCGTTCGAGCAGGCCGCGGAAGAGCTCTCCATAGCGGTCGGCACTACTTGCCCGCGCGTCGTCGAGCTTCCGCACCGGACCGGGGTGCGCGAACAGCGTGGCCATAGCCCCTACGCGCTGGACGCACCAGTCCGGCGCCGCGTCACGAAGGCCCTGCTCGAGCCGTGCGCCTCGTCGCTCCAACTCCTCGTAGACCTCCGGCGTCAGCCGACGCAGCACCGAGAGGCCGGCGGCGGTGGCGAGCGGATTCCCGGAGAGCGTGCCGGCCTGATAGACGTCGCCGACCGGTGCGAGGCGCTCCATCAGCTCGGCCGGCCCGCCGAAGGCCGCGAGCGGCAGCCCGCCACCGACGATCTTGCCGAGCACGGTCAGGTCGGGCAGCACGCCGAAGCGCTCCTGGGCGCCTCCGCGGGCGACGCGGAACCCCGTGATCACCTCGTCGAAGACGAGCAGCGCGCCGCTCTCGTCGCAGAGCCGGCGCAGGCCTTCGAGGAAGCCGTCCGCGGGCGGGACGACGCCCATGTTCCCGGCGACCGGCTCGACGAAGACGCAAGCCGCGCCCTCAACAACAGCCTGCACAGCTCCGAGGTCGTTGTACGGCGCCACGCGGCCCTCGCCCGAGGCCCGGATGCCGAGGGTCGCCACGCCGGAGCCCGCCTCGGAGAGAAACGGGTCGGCGTGACCGTGGTAGCAGCCGGCGAAGCGGATGAACGGCTCCCGGCCGGTCGCCGCACGGGCCAGCCGCAGGGCGCTCATTGCCGCTTCCGTGCCCGAGGAGACGAGCCGCACCTGCTCGACGGACGGCACCGCGTCGACGATCTCGGCTGCGAGCTCGACCTCGCCCTCGGTGGCCGTGCCGAAGGTGGTGCCCTCGCAGGCGGCCGCCACGACGGCCTCGATCGTCTCGGGGTCGGCGTGCCCGAAGATGAGCGGCCCCCAGGAGAGCACCCAGTCGAGGTAGCGCCGGCCCTCGACGTCCTCGAGGTAGGCCCCCTCCCCACGCCGGGCGAAGAGCGGCTCGTCGAGACCGACGGCCTTCATCGCGCGCACCGGCGAGTTGACCCCGCCGGGGATCAGCTCGAGCGCGCGGGCGTAGAGCTCGGCCGCCCGCGTCGTCTGCGTCATTCGTCCTCGCGCAAGGCGAAGAGGTCGCGCAGGGGCTCGGACCCTGCCTCCTTCGCGCGGACGGTCGGCGCGTGCAGAAGCTTGTTCACGATCTGCGAGGTCAGCGTTTCGACGGCTTTGCGCTCGCGCGGCGAGAGCTCGGCCAAGCGCGGTTCGGCCCGCGCGAGCTCCTCCGAGCGGATCGTCTCGGCCCGGTCGCGAAGCGCGCGGATCGCGCCGGCCGCAGCGCGGGAGCGGCGCCACTCGGCAAAGCGGGCCGTCTCCTGGGCCACGATCTCCTCCGCCTCGCGCACGTCCTCTTCGCGTCCGACGAGCCCGTCGCCGAGGTCGTCGATGTCGAAGAGCGTGCAGCCCTCGAGCTCGCCGATCGCCGCATCGAGGTCACGCGGGACGGCAACGTCCACGAGTACGAGCGGCTTCACGCGAGGCTGAACGGCCTCGGCGTGCAAGATCGGGTAGGGGCAGCGCGTCGCGGAGATGACGAGATCGGCGTCGGTCAGCTCGACCGCGACGGCGTCGAAGGCTGCTACGCGGCCGCCGACGCGCTCGGCCAGCTCCTCCGCGCTCTCGAGCGTCCGGCTCGAGACGACCACCTCCGCGCCGCGCGCCCGCAGGTCGCGGGCCGCGAGCTCGCTCATCTTCCCGGCGCCAAAGAGCAGCGCCCGGCGGTTCTCGACGCCGCCGAGCGTCTTGGCCGCGAGCTCGACGGCGGAGGCCACGACAGACTCCGGCAGCTCCGCCAGGCTCGCCTCGGTGCGCACCCGCTTGCCCGCGCGCAGCGCGTCCTCGAAGAGCCGGTTCAGCAGCGGCCCGGTCGAACCGGCGGTCAGCGCCGCCTCGTAGGCCTGGCGCACCTGGCCGAGGATCTGAGCCTCGCCCGGCACGAGCGAGTCGAGCCCGGCCGAGACCCGGAAGAGGTGCTCGACGGCATCCTCGTCCTCCCAACTCGCGAGCACCTCGCCGAGCTCGAGCCCGGAGCGGTGCTCGAGTTCCTCTCGCGCGCGCTTCTCACTTCCACCTGCGAGGTAGATCTCGGTGCGGTTGCACGTCGAGAGCACGACCGCCTCCACCCCCTCGCCTGCCAGTGCCGTCGCGAGCTCGAGCGCGTGACCGTCAGCGAGGAAGAGGCGCTCCCGGACCTCGAGCGGCGCGTGGTGGTGCGACACGCCGACCGCGCGCAGGCCCTCGGATTCATGCGCTGGAAGTCGGGACAAGGCGGGAACCGCCACCGATCCTACCGCCGCCGCCGAGGCGGAGGTTTCCGCAGCGTGCCGCGCCCGTGAGTTGAAAGGCCGGCGCGGATGATTTACTCCGCGCCGGCCCGGTCATTCCGGGCTACCCGATCAGCAACCCGGCAGCTTGAAGCTGGCGATTCGCGTCTGCCAGCCCGCGGCAGAGGATGCCTGTCCGGCAGCCGTGTAGTACTCGTTCACGTACCAGAAGGTGCAATCGTCGACGGAGTCGATGTTCATGGACGTGTAGTCGCCCCAACGTGAGTTGGTGGTCGTCTGCACGCCCGACCCGTTGATGATCACGGCCTCCCCGAGGGTCATGGTCCCTAGCGTGTCGCCGGCGAGACGACCCGTGTAGCGGATTCCCGGGAACACGGTCGTCCCGTTGACGACGCTGTAGCCGAGGGCCATGTCGCCTTTCTTGTCCATCGCGACGCTCCCCATCCAGCGGTGGACGCCGTCGCCTGGGGCGTAGGTGCCCTGCTGATGGATGGTGTACGCGCCCGCGGCGTCCCGCCGGATCTCGTACCAGCGGGCGCCGGCGACACCCGGAGCAGCCTCGACCGACTGGTTGGTGACCAGCGACTCGTAGCCCTTGAAGTTCCGGTAGGCAAGCCGGTGGGTCGGCCGCTGCCGGTACGACAGGATGTCGAGGTACTGCGCCGGATCGGTGATGCCCGGCTGCGGTAGGCAGTCTCGGGACGTCGGCGCACATGGGAAGATCGAGTCGAATGCAGCGGTCGGCAGCTGTGCCTTGAGCGTCAGCGACGCAAGCGGCGTCGAGCGCCACTTCACGCTGAGGTCCCACATGTTCAGCGCGTCGAACGTCCCGCCGTAGCCGCCGCCGTCGTCCTGTGTCCCGACGATCGGGATCACCGCATCGGCCTTGGGCTTTTGCTTTCCGTCGATGTCCGCCGGCAGCAGGCCGTCGCCGACCAGCGGAAGGATCGCCGGGTCGTTGCCGTCAAGGAAGAAGCTGACGGCGCGTGCCGGCTGGCCGTACAGCATCTTGTTCTTCTCGAGCGCGTACACCCCGATGCCGTACTCGACCGTCGGGCCGAACTCCCGCGTCGTGATCACGTAGGAGTCGTTCCAGACGCCGTACTTCGGGTAGTCCGGGAAGTTGAGCCCGGTCGAGAACGCGTAGCGGTAGTACGAGCCGGTCGGATCCCCGGTCGTGGAGACCGCGACGCAGTTGAAGTACTCGGGACCCGCAGTCGTGAACTGCGAGAGGATCCACCGGTCGGCCAGCTGGTCGTACAGTACGACCGGGTCGCCTGACGGATCGGTGCAATCCGGGACGGAAAAGCCGGCCCAGAGAGTCCCCGTGTCGACAGGCCCGAGCAGCTTGACGCCGGTCTTCGAGTAGACCGCGAAGACGAGGTTGATCATCTCCACGTAGTGGTTCGGTCCCACGTCGCCAACCGGATCAGGCGGATTGACCCGGAAGCCGAAGATGTTGAAGTTGTCCTGATTGCTGAGCCCTTCGAAGTTCTGCAGCGGCGCTGCGATCGTCGCCGAGAACGCCGTCGTTTGGAGCGCGCCGTCGGCCGTGTAGCCGCTGATGTCGGAGACCAGCGATCCCGGGTTCTCCGCCCGCGGTTGCACGCTGGGCGCGACTCGTTCGCTGGCGAGATCGCGGAGCGGCCTCGAAACGTCGAATGCTGCAGCGTTGATGACCCTTGGCGTGGTGCTCGCGGGCTGAGAGCCCGACGGAACGACGGCGGCGGAGCCGGTCCCGGCCGCCGCGGCGCACACCACCGCCGCAATCGCTACCAGGAGCCCGAGCAGCCGAGGCTTCGGGGGCCTCCCGCGTGAGATTCCTTCCATTTTCCTGCCCTCCCTCGTAGGCGACCCCGCGGCGACTATACGGCGTGTGCGGCGCGGAAACCACTACCGCAGCGCGGCACCGTTCCAACTAAGGTTCAGGGCTGTGCGCGTGACAGCGGTCATGCTTGCCGCGCTGGTGCTCGTGTCTGTGTTTGCCGGAGCGGCTTCTTCGGGACAGCCTTCCGGACTTCGTGGTGTGGTGATGCGCGGGCCCACGAAACCGGTGTGCCGAATAGGCGAGCCCTGCGAGGAGCCCGCGAAGAGCCTCGTCCTCCAGTTCAGGCGCGACGGGATCTTGCGGGCCAAGGTGACCACAAACAGTTATGGCAAGTACGTCGTGCGGCTCCGGCCGGGCAGGTACGGCGTCACGACGCCCAAGCTCCGGGTTGGCCAGGGGCTGACCCCACGCTTCGTGCGGGTGCCCCGCGGCAAGATCGGCCGTGTCGATTTCCACCTCGACACCGGCATTCAGTAACCCCTGCCTGGTCGCGCAAGTTGTCCCCGCCCCTCGCATCTGTGGGGATGACGAGCCGGGTGGCTCGTTCCTGGCCTTCTCCTTCTGGGGACTAGCAGTACGACGAGGGAAGGAGAATACGACCGCCCGGCTCTCGTCAATTCTGGCGCCGACTGCCAGCGCTCGTTAAGGCGCGATGTCCTCTTGCAAGGCTCCGCTTTCGAGGAGGTATCGAGGGATCTCGAACCCTCGCCGATACAGGGGTAACACGCCGCTCATGAAGCTCTTTCTCGTCCTCGCCGCCGCTGCCGTCGCCCTCTTCGTCGGGACCTCCCACGCCGACCCTCGCGGGTGGATGCCGTGCCACTTGCGGCTCATGCCGGTGCGCTGCTCCCTCTCCGCGGACACATCGAACCCTCCTGCCGTCAAGGACGTGAACAGGGTCATCGCCGCCGCCTACCGCGACCACCTGGATGTCACCCTCGCGCACCTCTACGCGACCGTCAATCGAGCACAGAAGGCACACAAGGGCACCAGAAAATGGGCATTCCTGATCGAGGAGGGCGTGCCCGGCCTGGCACAGAGGGTCGGCGAGCAGGCCGACACCGCGCGCGCCCGCGTGGCGGCGGTCGAGGTCGAGACGCCGGCCGGACGGCGGTTTCGTGCCGTTGCTCTGCGTGGGCTCGGGCTCCAAAGCGTGTTGTTCGGTGCGTTCGCGCACGACCTCGCTGCTAAGGAGCCCACGTTGAAGGCCTTCAACCGTTGGGGCACGAGATTGAACGCGCTGCACCGCTGGTATACGGCGCAGGTTCAGTCCGTCCTCGCCGTTACAGCGTCCAAGGACCGAACGGCCGTCGAGGCTGCACTGCTTCGGTACTAACCGAGGCGAACGTCGGTGGTGGAGCGGGAGCCTCGAAGCTACGGCGCGCGATCTGTCGGCGGCTCGAACTCCTGTAAGTCGGCCTCGGCGACGTCCGCTGCGTCACTTGCCGCCAACCCTCCGGTCAACGGTCCCGCCGCCCAGTGATCGAGCTCCGTCTCCCCCGGATCCTCGCCTCCGAACTCCTCCCGCTCGGCTGCCTCCTCGTCGCGGTTACCGCCGATTCCCTTGATCCAGTCCAAGAGGAACATCGCGCGATTCTAGACCTGTTTAGGCCGGCCGAGCCGGCTTCGCTTGAACAGTGAGAGCGGACGACGGGGATCGAACCCGCGACCCTCAGCTTGGGAAGCTGATGCTCTACCAACTGAGCTACGTCCGCGCTGGTTCGATTCTAGCCTGGTCCTGAAGAGCGACTTTCGCAGGCGCGACGGCGCAGGCACCCTCGAAGCATGCGTCGGCCTGCGGCGGTCCTCGGCCTTTTTCTCGCCTGTTGCGCCGCCGCCTGCAGCCTGCAGCGGCACGTCGCGCCGCCTTCCCCGTACTGCCGTGGGGGCAACCCGCTCGCCGGTGTCTACCACCCGCAACGCCTGAACGTGAAGAGCCGCTGCGCGCTCGCCATCGGCACCGTCGGCAAGGTCAAGTTCGAGGCCTACGACGGTGACCTTCACGTCGATCTACGCCTCGATCCCGGCTACGAGAGGCTCCTCGACGACGGCAACGAGAGGGTCGGCGGCAACCTGATCGTCGAGGTGATCCCGTACGACCGCTCGCGCGTCGCGGTTCCCGCCGAGGGCTCGCGCATCCAGGTCGTCGGCCCCTGGGTCGCCGACACCCAGCACGGCTGGAACGAGATCCATCCTGCCTGGTGGGTCAGCGCGGGGCGGATCCAGCCGGCCTCTCCCACCGAGCTCCGCCGCGCACAGCTCCTGCTGCAGAACGGGGGCTCCGACACCAGGTAAGCCGGAGGGCAACCGCCGCAGCATCGCCCCCCGGCCCGGAGCATGGTACGCCGAACGCCAGTCAGGGAAAAGAGCCCCGAAGGAACAGTTCGCGGGATAATCACGGCAGCAACCGAACGGAGGACGCCGATGGAGAACGAGCTCGAGCAAATCGCACAGGCTCTCGTCGCCGAGGGCAAGGGAATCCTGGCGGCGGACGAGAGCGACGGGACGATCAAGAAGCGTTTCGACTCGATCGACATCGAGTCGACCGAGGACAACCGCCGCGCCTACCGCGAGCTGCTCTTCACGACGCCGGGGGTCGAGGAGTTCATCAGCGGCGTGATCCTCTTCGACGAGACCATCCGCCAGAGTGCCTCCGACGGCACGCCGTTCCCGAAGCTGCTCGAGAGCCTCGGGATCATCCCGGGGATCAAGGTGGACAAGGGCGCGAAGCCGTTGGCGAACGCCGAAGGCGAGACGGTCACCGAGGGGCTCGACGGGCTGCGTGAGCGCCTGAACGAGTACCGCGAGCTCGGCGCGAAGTTCACCAAGTGGCGCGCGACTTACTCGATCGCCGAGGGCATTCCGAGCGAGTACTGCATCTGGGTCAACGCGCACGCGCTCGCTCGCTACGCGGCGCTGAGCCAGGAGGCGGGGCTCGTGCCGATCGTCGAGCCCGAGGTGCTGATGGACGGCGGACACACGATCGAGCAGAGCTTCCACGTCACCTCGCACGTGCAGCATGCGGTCTTTACCGAGCTGCGCGACCAGCGCGTCGCGCCCGAGGGCATGCTGCTGAAGCCGAACATGGTGCTCCCGGGCTACGACTCGGGCAACGAGGCTTTGCCCGACGAGGTCGCCGAGTGGACGTTGAAGTGCTTGCGCCGTCACGTGCCGTCAGCCGTGCCGGGGATCGTCTTCCTCTCGGGCGGCCAGAGCGACGAGGACGCAACCGCGAACCTGAACGCGATGAACGCGCACGGTCCGCACCCGTGGCAGCTCTCGTTCTCGTACGGCCGCGCGCTCCAGGCGCCCGCGCTGAAAGCCTGGCAGGGGCAGGCCGAGAACGTCGAGGCCGCGCAGCAGGCGTTCTACCGGCGGGCCAAGTTCAACGGCGCAGCCCGGTCGGGCAGCTACGGGCCGGAGATGGAGACCGCGGGAGTCGCCTAGCGGAGGTACGCGCCGCTGGGCCTGACGATCAGCCAGCGGCCGACGAACTCGACCACGTCCTGGCAGAGGATCTGCCCGGGCCGCGTGTCGCCGACGTAGAAGTAGAGCGGCTTGCCCGCGTAGGTGACCTGGCGCCTGCCGTTCCTGCGCCTCACGGTGCCGAGCAGCGAGCGCTTCAGACCGGCGCCGACCTTCAGCTCGCCCTTCGGGGCAAAGTACGGCGGCCACGCCTTTGCACAGGCGCCGTAGCAGGCGCTCGCGCGCTTGTCTCGCGTGAAGGCGTGGAGCACGAAGCCCCGCCCGTCGAAGAGCGCCTTGCCGAAGCTCGACGAGCGCGCTGTCAGCGTCGGCTGCTGTCCCGAGGTTGCGGAGGGAACGAACACCGCGGCGGCGACCGCCACCAGCAAGAGGATCGCCTTCATGCCTGCTCTGTCTCGGCAGGTGCCGAGGTGTTACGCGCTATCTGTACTCGCGGCCGCTGAACTTCTCGAGCTTGTCGAAGGCGTGGGTCGCCTCGACCCGCCGCACGGTGCCTGAGCGGGAACGCATCACGATCGAGTCGGTGACCGCGCCGGTCGGCGTGTAGCGGACGCCGGTCAGGAGCGCGCCGCTCGTGACGCCGGTCGCGGCGACGAAGACGTCCTGGCCCGAGACCAGGTCGTCGGTCAGGAGCACGCGGTCAAGGTCGAAGCCGCTGTCGATCAGCTGCTGGCGCTCCTCGTCGTTGCGTGGCCAGAGCTTGCCCTGGACGCCGCCGCCGACGCACTTGAGCGCCGCCGCTGCGATCACGCCTTCCGGAGTACCGCCAATGCCCATCAGCAGGTCGACACCCCTCCCGGGCTGGGCGGCAGCGATCGCGGGCGCGACGTCGCCGTCGGGGATCAGGAGCACTTTCGCCCCCACGTCGCGCAGCTCGTCGATCAGCGCCTCGTGCCGGTCGCGCTCGAGCACGACCACGGAGATCTCGCTCGGCTTGACGCCCTTCACCCGCGCAACGCGCTCGACGTTCTCGCGCGGAGGCGCCTCGATGTCGATCACGTCCAGGGCCTCGGGCCCGCAGGCGATCTTGTCCATGTAGACAGCCGCGCCCGGGAAGAACATCGAGCCCCGCTCCGCGAGCGCGATCACCGCGATCGCGTTCGGCTGGCCCTTGGCGGTTAGACGAGTGCCTTCGAGCGGGTCGACGGCCACGTCCACGGCCGGCCCGTGCCCGTCGCCGACCTCCTCGCCGTTGTAGAGCATCGGCGCCTCGTCCTTCTCGCCCTCGCCGATCACGACGACGCCGGCCATCGCCACGGTGTCGAGCACCGCCCGCATCCCGTCCACCGCCGCCTGGTCGGCTGCCTCCTTGTCTCCGCGGCCGATCCAGCGGCCGGCGCCGAGCGCCGCGGCCTCGGTCACGCGGGCGAGCTCGAGAGCGAGGTTGCGGTCCGGACGATTACCAGTCGGCCGCACCGCGGTCGACAAATCCGGGCGAGTCATGGCCGAATCCTAAACGGGGTCGATCGAAGAGCGGCGACGGCCGGAAAGCCGGCCGCCGCCGCTGAGATAACTAGCGTCGCTCGGCCGGCTCGTTCATGCGGCCGTAGTACGTACCGAGCTCGGAGCGGTAGCTCTCGTCGGTGTACCGCTCGGGGTCGAACTCGGGAGCGTCCTTGATCTCGTCCTTCGTCCTGTTGACGAAGACCGTCTCGGAGTCCGGATCGATGCTGTCGATCGTTCCGGCCGGAAGGAGAACCTTCTTGCCGAAGATCCACACACCGGTGTCGACGACGATGTAGCTGGCGCCGACATCGTTGCTTGCTTCGTCGACCTTGCCGATGCCGCCGTCACGCGCCTCGACCGAGAAGCCGGTCAGGTCGTGGGCAAGCGACGGGTCGCGATGAGTCCACAGATCGGAGCGTGTCTCCATGTGGATAAACCCCCTTCGTTGAGTGTGTTGGCGGTCACTCCTCACTAGA
>Ga0307312_10000556_pt1 | contig 17674 bp, 16 predicted proteins | sample ER_DNA_202_FD_194489 | JGI IMG/M metagenome (GOLD analysis project Ga0307312, IMG submission 194489) | Bulk soil microbial communities from the East River watershed near Crested Butte, Colorado, United States - ER_DNA_202 | ecosystem: Environmental > Terrestrial > Soil > Floodplain | place... | reverse complement strand
CGCCAGCCCGGTCGTATTCCAGGAGGCGGAGCCGGCTGGGCCGAACCCCTGGAGGATGGTCCACGGGCCGCCGGGCGCCTGGACCCAGAACTCGTAGACCGGGTTGGGGCAGCCGCTCGCGCTGGCGCTGAACGTGACCGAGGCGCCCGGTGCCTGCGGCGAGGGAGGGCTTGGCGCATTCCACGTGACCGCGGTGCAGGCGGGGCCGCTCTGGAGCGTGTAAGTCGGGTTGGGCGAGAGGTGAGCCTCCCAGCTCGCGCTGGAGCCCGACTGCTTGACCCAGACGTCCAATGAGTAAATGCCGGCCGACAGCCCTGTTGTGTTCCAGGACACCGAGCTGGCGGTGCTGTACGCCTGGAGGATGGTCCATGCCCCACCGGGCGCTTGCGTCCAGAACTGGTAAACCGGGTTGGGGCAGCCGCTGGCGGTGGCGCTGAAGGTGACAGCCGTGCCGACCTGCTGCGGCGAGTCGGGGCTCGGCGCATTCCAGGCTACCGACGTGCACGGGATCGGCGGCGGAGGTGGCGGAGGAGCCGTGCCGGAGGTCGTCACCGCGTAGTTCTGGGTGGTCCACTGCGGGAAGCCGAAGAACGAGGATCCGTTTACCTGGTTGGTGCCCCAGACGACGCCTGCGTTGAGCGGGTCGGGGCTCGCACCTGAGTAGTCGCCCCATCGACACGGGGGGCCGTATGGAGAGGTGCAGCTGAAGTCCACGTCAGCCTGCACGCTGGTGGCGAGGACGATCTCGCCCCCGCCCGTTGTTCCGAGGGGCGTCGCGGAAAGCCGCGACTGCGCGGCCGCCAGCGGCAACTGCGTTGAGCCTCCTCTGTTGTAGAAGACGGCGGCGTCGTTGCCGGCGATGGAGGGAGAGATTGACCCGTTCCATATGAAGTCGGTGCCGCTCTGCACCTGCCCTTGCTGGCGCACGGCATGCGTGGCGGGCAGGATCTCGTACCAGCGCACGACAGAGCGGCCGCCGGGCCCGTCGATCGTGTGCTGTGACCAAACTGCCTCGGCGCCCCCTGCGTCAGGGTCGGCGTGCGCAACGGCCTGGGTCAAACGCGCGTCAAGGGTCTCGAGGGTCGGACCGCCGGGCTGGGGGGCCGCTTCAGGCACGTCGAAACTGCCGACCGTGAAGTCGCCGTCGGCTACGAGCACAGGCGCGTTTCCCTGCCGGGCCGCGTGCCAGACCATGATCTTGGTCTGCGGGCCGAGCGGATCACCGGTCCTCGGGGGCAGCGGGCTGTGTCCGGCAAGGATGTATCCCGAGCTCGAAGGGTCGGACGTGTTAGCAGGGACTGGTGTGAAGGCGGACGTGCCATCCGTGTTCAGCAGGACATGCTGTGGGTCGGCGAACGACGCCATTCCGGGTGCCGAGCAGGTTGTGTTGCCGGCAGCCGGCTTTGCCACCGCCCAGATATTGGCAGTGCTGAAGATGTAGTTGCCGGTGCTGTCGTCGTACAGGTTGGCTCCGAACAGGACGAAGTTGTCGTCGTGGCCGAGCTTTGGGTAGTCCGCGAGCTGGTTGCCGGTGGCGATTCCGAACCGGCACCATCCTGCTGCAAGGTCGCTGGGATCCGAGGTCTTCGACCACCCGAAGACCAGGTTGTTGTTGTGGGTTGCGAAGGCGACCGCGGCGTAGAACCACCGCCCCGCCCGTGGGTCCCATTGGATTTGCGGATCGCTGACGTTCAGGCCGCCGGCCGCCGCGACAAACGCGGCCATGTCCTGCTGACTGAGCTGGTTCAAGTTCCGGTCATAAACGCGGATCGTTGTGTTGACGAACTCCACATAGTTGTTGGGCCCAACCGCACCGGTGCTGTCCGGAGGGGTGCAGCAGAAGCCCTCATCGAGGACCGAAATACCAGGCTGGTTGATGCCGTTGAACAGCCCGGTCTGCGGACTCGCTGCCGCACCGCTCGCACCCGAAGTTGGTGTGCTGCTGGGCAATTTGGCGCCGGGCTTGCCGGTCGCTGCCTGCCTGGCCTTGGCGAGAGCCGCCGGGTTGCTGCTAAGGAACGGCTTCTGTAGTCGCTTGGCCTTGGATCGACTAATGGGTTTGGAGCTGAACTTGAGCTCAGTGACGGTCGGGTGCCCGACGGGGGAGATGATCGTGCCACGCGATGACGGCCCGGCCGACTGCGCGGTCACGGTCCAGCCGGCCGTAGCGGCCAGCGCCACCACGAACGCCAGCGCGGCGAACCTGGATCGCCGCAACGATCCCCCTAAAGCGGCCATGCCCCTGCCTCCGACGACGGCTACTCCCCACGGCAGCGTGGGATCGGGACCGCCGCGTGTGCACAGTTAACGCCGGTGCGCTCACCTTTGGTTGCTTAATTTCGACCTTTCTTGAAGAGCCATTCCTGTCGTATGACGCTGGCGGCACCCGGGGGGGGTGAGCCCGACTGAGAGCGACGGCCTTAGACTGGCGCTCGTGAATAGCATCGGCGACGCGTTTGGGTACCCATTCCGCGACCCGGCATGGGTCGGCAAGATCGTTGTCCAGGGACTCATCCTCATCATTCCGATCGTTGGCCTGATTGCAACAGCGGGCTGGATGCTCATTACGCTCGACAACATTCGTGCCGGCAGGCAAGAGCTCGCTCCCGCGGGGTTTCATCTGAGCCGGGGCATTGGCCTCTTCGGTGCCTGGCTGATCTATGCGGTTGTTCTGGCTATTCCCGGCGGCGTAATCAGCGGGATCGGCAGCGGGATGAATGCAAACCAGGACTTCTCCGGCACCCCGTTCACCGCGCTTGGCTCGCTGCTGAACTTCGCTGCCCAGCTCTTTCTGTACTTCCTGCTGCCATCGATCATCCTGATGACGTACCAGCGCGGCTTCAGCGGGGGGCTGGACGTTCAGGCGGTGTGGCGGCTGGCGACCAGCAACGTCAACAACAGCGTGATGGCGGGTTTGATGATGTTTGTGGCAGGCATCATCGCCGCACTTGGACTTGTTGCCTGCTGTGTTGGAGTGTTCTTCACCACCGCCTACGCCTCGGCGGTGATGATCGGCGTCACATCATGGTTCGAGCGGGCGCAAACCATGCCCACAGGAGCTGCTCCAGCCGCATAAAGGTGAGGGGCGGGCCCACCTTCGTAGACCCGCCCCTCCAGATTCAGCTCAGTGACCCGGGCAGAGCTTCACCTTCGAGTTGTAGTTGGCGAACATCCCCGCTGGGTTGGGTCGCCAGATCCATGCGTGCAGCGCCCACAAACCAAGGGCGTCGTTGCGAAAAAACGAGTGTCCAAGCAGGCTCGGCGGAACGCTCGAGGTCCACTGGTCCTGCGGAATGATGTACTCGACCGCCACCAGCTGAAGGCGGTCCCCGTCGACCTCGTAGACGAGAGCCTCCGGTTCGGACGCGTTCACCACATTGTCAAGCGGCCCCTTGACATAGTGCTGGCCCATACCGCCAACACCGGGGCTGTCGAAACATGGGAGCAGCCGCGCGTACCCCGCATGTTCCGCCTGGTTGACGTCGTGAAACTTCGCAGTTGCGTTGCGCACGTCGGCGACGCTTGCCTGCCCACCAGAGGCTTGCGCCTCCGGCATCGCCAGGGTTGCCGTCAAAAGCAAAGCCGCCACAAGCGACCTTTTCAACCACCGATGCATCCTGTGTCTCCTTTTCCAATTCATCGAATCAAAAACCGCCGGCTCAGCGGTAGAAGTACGGGTCGAGAACGCGCACGGGCGTGATCTCGTCGGCGGGCAGCTGGTTCAGCTTGGCCGCCTTTCGAATCGCCTCCGGGCTCGGTGCGTCGTAGATGCAGAACGTCTTTTTGTGATCTTCCGTGACGTATGAGTGCACCCAGGTCACGCCCAACTCAGCGTTGGTGCCGACCACCGACATGCAGGCCTGCGCTCCCTGCTCCGTCAACGGGATCTCGAGCCCGTCGGGGAACGAGCGCTCCACCATGAACCTCGCCATCAGAACCTCCCTGCGTTGTGGCGATCCGGGAGGATCGCCTTCCGCGTCAGGCTATGGCGACGCCACGCGCCTGCCATCGGGGAGAAGGCTCAGGCAGTGCTCAGTTCAGATGCTCATTTCGTGTGAGCCACGTCGCCACCTGGACGCGGGAGTCGAACCCGAGCTTGTCAAGGATGTGGTGCACGTGGTTGTCGATGGTGCGCTCTGATAGGTAAAGGCGGCCGGCGATCTCTTTGTTGCTTAGGCCTCTCGCGAGAAGTTGCGCCACCTCGTGTTCGCGGCGGCTGAGCTTGGCCGGGGCCGCGGCATTCACCAGGTCCTCAACACGATCAAGTTGCTCGGGCCCTGCCGCGAACAGGCTCCATGACCCGGGCACGCCGGCAAACTCGCGGCTCCCCCGATCTGCAAACTCCAGGCCCGAACCAACCACCAGGTCCTTGACTGTGCTGGAAACGAGAACCTCGCCGGGCTGGGCAGCGTCCATCACTGTCGAGGCAACGTGGAGGGCCACCCCCCGTGGACGGCCGCCGCGGATCTCGCACTCGCCCGCGTGGAGCCCCGCCCGGATGCGCAGTCCTAGATCGAGCAGCTGATCGCGAACGTCGAGAGCGCAGCGCACAGCGCGGGCGGTGCCGTCGAAAATAGCGGTGATTCCACGCTCGCCGGCCTCGATCTCGCGGCCGGCGTAGTGAGCGAGGGCCTTGCGAACGACTGCATGATGACGGTCGACGAGCTCATTCCAGCGCTTGTCGCCAAGCCAGACAGCGTGAGCGCCGGCCTGCGTTACGTTGGTGCAGAGGACTGTCGCAAGCATCGTCTCCGGGGCAGTCGCGGAGCGGACGCCAGTGAGGATCTCCTGCACCTCGCCAATCACGAGGTCGGCGTCCCCGAAGTAAGGCCAATGGTCAATGGAGTCCAGCTCCAGGAGCTTGGCTCCAGGGATGTGCTCGGCGAGATACCGACCGGCCTCGATGGGTGCGACCCGATCGCCGCGAGCATGGACAATCAGGGTCGGAACTCGGATCGCGGGGAGAATATCGCGGATGTCGATCAGGCAATTCATGCGCAAGAGGTGCTCCGCGTCGCCGGGGCTCGCGCTCATCTGCTTGAACGTGCGCCACCAGTTGGCCACTTCAGGGTTATCGACCTGGCTTGGCGCATAACGCTCCATACCGACGGCCTTATCCCAGAGATCCTTAACCCGCGAGATGCTCAGCTCGAGCTGGTCCTCGGTCATGCCCCATGGATAGCCGGGTCGCCTCAGCGCTGACGGGTAGCTGCCGTCGATGATCAGGCCCGCCGTCCGCTCGGGATAGGTGGCGGCAAAGAGCGCCGACATCACACCGCCCTCGGAGATACCTATGAGCGCAGCCCTCTTCGAGCCGACCGCGTCGAGCACGGCGCGAACGTCATCCATTCGCTGCTCCAGCGTCGGTAGTGGGTGCACGCGGTCCGACATTCCGCAGCCTCGCTTGTCGAACAGGATCAGACGCGAGAACGAGGCAAGGCGATTCAGGAACGTGGCCATGGCCGGCAGCTCCCAGACGTAGGCGAGGTGCGAGACCCAGCCCAGCACAAGCACGAGGTCGATCGGACCGTCGCCCACCACCTGATACGCGATGTTGACGTCGCCGCTCCGAGCGTACTTGGCACCCGTGAACATCTCGATCAGCCAGTCTAGATGTCGCGGTGCGGTCTGAGCGGGAGCGAGCTTGCTTACAGGTGTTGGACCGTTATGGCGGTCGCGCCCAGCTCTAGCGGAGCGCCTGCAACTCCGCGTCGGTGAGCTCGATCTTCAACGCAGCAAGGTTCTCCTTCAGGTGCTGGAGCGACAGCGTGCCTGGGATCGGAAGCATGGCCGCCGAGCGTTTGAGGAGCCACGCGAGCATGATCTGCCGCTTGGATGCCTGGTGCCGGCCGGCGATCTCGGTGAGGGCGGCGCCACCTTCCCCGCGCAGGGGATAGAACGGCACGAAGACGATGCCCTCGCCGGCGCAGTAGTCGACTACATCGTCGTACTTGCGCTCTGAAATGTTGTAGTGGTTCTGGACTGCGGTGATGGGCACCACCCGCCTGGCGCGCTCGATCTCGTCTATCTCGACCTCGGAAATGCCGACGTGGCGGATCTTGCCTTGGTCCCGGTACTCCTTGATGGTGGCGAGACTCTCCTCGATAGGAGTTTCCGGATCGACGCGGTGCAGGTAATAGAGATAGATGCTGTCGGTCTTCAGTCGGCGAAGGCTCTGCTCAAGCTCGGCGCGCAGCACCTCTGGGCGGCCACGCCCAGCGCCACCGAACCCGCCTTTGGTGGCCACGATGCATCCTTCGGGGACCGGCGAGAGAGCCTCGCCGACGGTCTCCTCACTTTGTCCGCCTGTGTAGAGGTGGGCGGTGTCGATCATCTGGACACCGGCGGCGACCGCTGCTCTGATGAACGCGACGTTGTCAGGCGTCTTCGTCAGTCGGTTGGTGCCTAAGCCGATTCGAGCCACATCGATGTCGCCAACCCTCATTGACTCCTCCACATTCAGTCGATGACCGCGGATTCTTTCGCGCGCTTCATCTCCGCGCGGGTGGGAGGCTCTGCCCCCTCGCGGGCGCAAGTCAAGGAGGCCGCGAGGCACGAGAACTCGAGCGCCGATTGCAGCTCGTTGCGCGAGAAGCTGAGTTGTGTCTCCAGACGATCGCGCTCGTAAAGCCAGGCCAGGAACGCGCCGCTGAAGGCATCGCCGGCGCCGATCGTATCGACAACCTCGATACGTGGTGCTTCGACAGCGATTCGAGAGTCAGCGGCGATCGCATAAGCGCCGTCGGGTCCGAGCGTCACGATCACGAGCTGGGCGCCGCGCTTCAAGATCAGGTCCGCTGCAGCCTCATATCCCAAATCGGGGCTGAGCCAGCGCAAGTCGGTTTCACTCAACTTCACTATCGTGCTGAGCGCGATGAGCCGGCCCAGGCGGTCGCGATAATCACCCTCACCGGCCAGCGCAGCCGGCCTGATGTTGGGGTCCAGCATGATCAGACGTTTGCCACTTTCGCGCTCAATAAGCTCTGCCAGCGTTGACGCCATCGGCTCGAGGACCAGGCCAAGCGTGCCCACGTGGATGGCTGTGACTTCAGGCGGAAGCTGGGCGGGGATCATTTCCGGAGTCAGGTTCGGCGCGGAGGTGCCGTCGACGAAGAACTCGTATTCAGCCCGCCCGGCGCCATCGACTGTCGCTGCAGCCCTGGTGGTCGGCTCGGTGCCGAAGCTGGCCAGCGCCAGACTCGCTCCATCCGCAGTCAGCAGCTCGGCTAGGCGGCGGCCCAACGCATCGGTAGAAAGGTGGCCGATAAACGCGGTTGGCACGCCAAGACGCGCAAGGGCTCGAGCTGTGTTGAAAGGACCGCCCCCGGGCATCATTCGCTGTGCACCGTCGGCGTCCTCGATGGCGTCGATCAGTGCTTCGCCGCAGACGGCGATCATTGATAGTGCGGTGGTCAGGTGGGGTGTTTTGAATTGCGGATTCCTTGTAAGAGAGCGAAGCCCCCTTGTGGGTGATCCACCTTCTTACGCTGGCTCAATAAGCCTGCCGTTTTTTGACAAGTCCGGGTCGGTGCATGCAGCAAGGTTGAAACAGCAGGGCCGTCGCTTCCCGCTTTTCATTTTCGAGACACTTACTTCGACCCGTCGTTTGCGCGTATCAGGGTTTTGCGTTGCATTGACCCAGCGAACCCATTCCCAGCGTGCCATTGGCGTAATACCTTTCCATAGGTCTTGGATCTTCTGAGGGGCAGCTGCCAGTGCTGTCTCAAGATCCTGTGGCACGTTCGGCTCCGGCCAGTCTTTGAGTGACTCAATTTCGAGCGTCGCCGTGTCACCCTCGCCCAAAGCAGCGGTTCGTTGGAGCTTTCCATCGATCCTCATCCAGTGGCCCAAATAGCCGTCTGGTTCCAACACCGCCTGGAACCCATGGCCATTGATCGTTCCTCGTACTGCCACCTGCCCGCGCGACGGCAGTTTCCCGCTCGCTTTCTCAGGCAAGCGCAAAATCGTCCGTTTGTCGATCGTGGACAGCGTGGCGTCAAAACGAATTGTTGGCACCCCTAAGCGCTGACTCATGGTAGTCATCTATTTTGCAGTCCTACGACCTACTACAGAATCTGGCGTCCGTCAGCCGGCTTGCGGAGCGAACAGGCACAACAGCTCGTATGCGATGTTCGCGGCGCCGATCGCCGTGACCTCTGCGTGATGGTGGGCCGGATGCCGACTAGCGCTGCCGCCACCGGGTAGGATCGAGGCGTTGGCCGCCAAACGTACCGGGGCACCCCATAGGTCCGGGTCGTGGAACGTTCTGAAGAGCGCTTACCACGCCTTCTCCGGGCTGATGTGGGTAGCGCCGCGCACGCCCTCCCTGCGCCTGGGAATCGTCGCGGTGATTGTGCTCGCGGCGGGCGGTTTCCTTCTGCGGTTCACGAGTGTCGAGATCGCGGTGCTCGTGCTCGTGGGAACGCTCCTGCTGGCGGTCGAGACGCTCAACACCTCGATCGAGATGCTTTGCGACTTCGTGCAACCGCAGCAAGACCCGAAGATCGGAAAGATCAAAGACGTCGCGGCCGGCGCCACGGCGGTCACCGAGATCGGCGGCGGGATTGTGGTGGCCATTCTGCTCTGGCCCCACATCTGGGCGGCGCTACAGCGGTAAGGGTCACCTAGCGACAGATACCGCTACGTCGGCCTGCTGACTGGGTCTCCATTTGACTCAGGGGCGGGCTGGGGACTTGGTCCTCGCAGGTTCCCCTGACGACGGTTAAGCGCCTGACCGCGCCAGGGCCTCCTCCATTTGTGCGCGGAGCATTCCCGCGCCAACCACCATCAGGCCAAGCTCGATCAGCCGGCCCTTCCAACCCTTGCCGTGGCGCGCGACAGTTACATCGACCTGCGTGCCACCCTTCGCGGTTGGGGTGAGCTTGTAATCCCAGCGGCTGCCGGGACCCCACGTGTTGGAGTCGATGGTCTCCACGGCCACGGAACCCGTCGCGGCATTCCAGGTGTACTTCTCGCGTTCCCAGACGCCGCCTGCCACCGAGCTGCCTTCGGTCACCTCAGCCCAGCCGGGGCCCTCGGAGTGCACTTTGAAGTGCTGGTCATCGATGTTCGGCCAGATCTGCGACCGCCGTGGTCCGAAATCGGTCAATGCGCCCATCACGGAGCCAGGCGACAGCTGGGTCTCAAGCCGGAAGTGGACCTGGGCCATCGGTGAGCTAGCTTACCGCCGGTCGTCGAACAAACCGCGGGGAAGCCTTGTGCACCTGGAGGGGCCGCGGGCAGCACGGTCCGATGGCGAGGGATTGGCGTTGACGAGTACACCGATGGCATGGAGCTCAAAGGGGCGCGTCTTCAACACGCGTCACTGGATGAAGAGACCGTCATTTGGCCCAGTCGGGCCGGGACCCGGACCCTAGGGCAGGTGGGCCGATTGGCAGGCGACTGGAACCGCGCCGGGCTGTTGACTTAGGTCAAGAGCCGTCCAATAGCTCAACGAGAGCCTCGAAAGGGGCCACATTCAAAGGAGAAACAGCATGGACAAGTCAATTCGGTGGCGGATCGTCAGTCTTCAGGCGATGTTGGTAATCATTCTGGCTTCGGCCTCGGGCTTCCTTTTCTACGAGGGCAGCTTCGTCACCACGATGGTGCACAACGAGCTTGTCGCTCAGAAGATCTTCTTCCCGGGTACCGACCAGATCAAGGCGGGCGGTGCACTTGACCCTGCCAAGTTCTCGGCTGAAATCCGAAACTACGCAGGCCAGCAGGTCGACAACGGCGACAAGGCCAGGGTCTACGGGAACGACTACATCGGCGTTCACCTGGCAGGCATTGCCGGCGGCATGACCTACTCTGAAGTCAGCAGCGCGGCCAGCAAGGCAAACAAAGACCTCGCTGCGACCCCGACTACTGACCCCAACTACACAACCCTTCAGACAACCGCAGCGACTCTCAGCAGCCAGAAGACTTCCCTCTTCCAGGGTGAGATGCTTCGAGGCACCCTTCTCAACTCGTGGGGTTGGTGGATGGTCGGCAACTACACCATCTACGCCGCACTTGGACTGATGGTCGCGGCGCTGGGCGTGCTCGGCGCGCTCGTCTTCGAACTACAGGTCGCATCGCGCAAGGTCGAGACATTCAAAGCCGTGCAGAAGATCGCTACTGCGTGACAGCTCATCAGGACGGCGACACTCCGGCGGGCTCGGCCCGCCGGAGTTCTTTTTTGTGGGAGGTTCGGGCGATCCACGCGCCGGCCGCCACGATGGGCGCTGCAACACCGCTCAACCGAGTCGTAGTTAGATAAGCACGACGTGGCGCTTTCCAATCCCGTAGCCCGGCCCGCTGCCGCAGATCGTGAGCCCGTCACCAATCCTTACAGCACCCTGCCGAATTGGCTTTACCCGGCCTTCGTGGTCCTCGCGCTCAGCCTGTTCGGTGGCTTTGCAGTCTGGGTCGTTTTCTTCCAGCACGAGGGTTACTATGCCCCGTACCTCAGTCCCTTCTACTCGCCTCTGATCAAGGTTGGGCCGATCCCGCCCGGGGTCTGGGTGGCGTGGGCTCCATTGGTCTTTCGGCTCACCTGCTACTACTACCGCAAGGCGTATTTCCGATCGTTCTTCTGGCACCCGCGGTCATGTGCGGTCTCTGAGCCGAAGCGGCGCTACAGAGGGGAGACGGCGATCCCATGGGTCTTCAACAACTTTCACCGGTTCGCCTTTTACGCGACTGTCGTCCAGGTTGGATTCCTCTGGTTTGATGCGATCCTCGCCTTTGACTTTGGAGGGAGGTTGGGCATCGGACTCGGAAGTGCGCTGATGCTCACCAACGTCATCCTGCTTTCTGGCTACACGTTCGGCTGCCACGCCTTCCGCCACCTCGCCGGCGGAGAGCTTGACTGCTTTTCTTGCTCGCTGGCGGCGCGCGCCCGGCACAAGCTCTGGAAGGGCGTAACGGTTCTCAACATCAAGCACGACCGATGGGCGTGGGCGAGCCTTTTCTCGGTGGCGGCGACCGACATCTACATCCGCCTGCTGCTGGCGGGCGTCCTGCAGGATCCACGGTGGGTGGCTTGAGCGTTCCCGCCTATGAGACAGTCGAGACCGACGTGCTCGTCCTCGGCGCTGGAGGCGCCGGCTTGCGCGGCGCCATCGCCGCAGCTGAAGGCGGCGCTCGGGTCCTGATCGTTTGCAAGTCGCTGTTGGGCAAGGCCCACACCGTGATGGCCGAAGGCGGCGTCGCTGCGGCCATGCACAACGTCGCCTACCAGGACTCCTGGGAGGTGCATTTCGCCGACACGATGAAGGGTGGCAAGCTGATCAACGACTGGCGCATGGCCGAGCTTCACGCCAAAGAATCGCCCGAGCGTGTGCTGGAGCTGGAGCGGTGGGGCGCCGTTTTCGATCGAACCTGGCAGGGCCGGATCCACCAGCGGCCGTTTGGAGCCCACACGTATCCACGCCTCGCCCACATCGGAGACCGCACAGGGCTCGAGCTCATCAGGACTCTCCAGGACCATGCGGTACACACCACCGGTGTGGAAGTACACATGGAAGTGACTGTCTTCAAGCTTGTGAAGTCCGATGAACGTGTCGCCGGGGCGCTCGCTTACCGGCGGGCCGATGGAGCCCTAATCCTGTACCGGTTCGGCGCCCTGATGCTGGCGACCGGCGGAACCGGGAAGATGTACAGGGTCACGTCGAACTCGTGGGAGAGCACCGGAGACGGCACCGCCCTTGCATACGAGGCAGGCGCTGAGCTCCGCGACATGGAGATGGTCCAGTTCCATCCGACAGGCATGGTCTGGCCGGCGGGTGTTCGCGGCATCCTGGTCACCGAGGGTGTTCGCGGCGAGGGTGGCGTCTTGCGGAACAAGGACGGGGAGCGCTTTATGGAGCGCTACGACCACGAGCGGATGGAGCTGTCGTCCAGGGACATCGTCGCTCGCGCGATCAATTCAGAGGTCGGCGCCGGCCGCGGCACACCGCACGGGGGAGCCTACCTCGACATCACCCACCGGAAGCCCGAGTACATCAAGAGCAAGCTCCCGTCGATGTACGAGCAGTTCCTGAAGCTGGCCAAGGTCGACATCACCAAGCAGCCGATGGAGGTGGCGCCAACCATCCACTACGCGATGGGCGGGGTGCGAGTGGTGCCCGAAACGGGGGCGACCACGGTCGCCGGGCTGTATGCGGCAGGGGAGGTCGCGTCAGGACTGCATGGCGCCAACCGCCTCGGAGGCAACTCTTTGAGCGATCTCCTGGTCTTTGGCAAGCGGGCCGGCGATGCGGCAGCAGATGCAGCCCAGAAAAGCCCGAAGGCATCAAGCATGAAGGTCGACCCTGCCGACATCGAGAATGCCGTCACTGCGCTGATGGCTCCCCTCGACCGCCTCGCGGGCGAGAATCCCTATGCGCTCATGGCGGAGATCCAGGACGTGATGTCATTGCACGCGCCGATAGTTAGAGATGGTGCAGGCCTGGCGGCGGGTCTCGAAAAGATCGAGGGACTGCGCGATCGGGCGGAGGTGTGCGGGAGCGGCGGCTCGAAAATCCTCGCCTTCAATCCCGGCTGGCACACCGCGTACGACCTTCGCTCTCTGCTCGTCAATGCCGAGGCCCTGCTGCGCTCCGCAATAGAAAGGAAGGAGAGCCGTGGCGCCCACGCCCGCTCCGACTACCCGAACACCGACGACCAGCTCGCGTCGGTGAACTGTGTCGTTGAGAAGACTTCAGACGGCATGCATGTCAGGGCGGAGCGGCGACCGCGTATGCCCGAGCACCTCGCCGATGCAATCGATCGATCCTACGCTCGCTACACGCCCGAGGCTGTGGAATGAATGGAAGACTCTAGCCTCGACCTGCAGGTGTGGCGCGGCGACGCGAACGGGGGAGGGCTGGTCTCGTATCGCGTGCCGGTAATGGAGGGCATGGTTGTCCTCGATGCGGTGCTGTGGGCGCAAGCGAACAGCGCCCCGGACCTCGCCGTGCGCTGGAACTGCAAAGCTGCCAAGTGCGGCTCCTGCTCTGCCGAGATTCAAGGTTTCCCCCGCCTCATGTGCAAGACGCCGATCGCCGACTACAAGGGTGCGGTCACCGTCAGGCCCATGAGAGCGTTCCCGGTGATCAAGGACCTCGTCACCGACGTGAGCTGGAACTACGAGGTGAACAAGCAGATCCCGCCCTTCACACCATCCGAGAAGGACCTTGCAGCGAGCGAGCCGTGGCGGATGCAGCAGAAGGACGTGGAAAGGGTGATGGAATTTCGAAAATGCATCGAATGCTTCCTGTGCCAGGACGTCTGCCATGTTCTGCGAAACCACGACGCAAAGAGCGCCTTCTACGGACCCCGGTTCATGGTCAGGATCGCCAGCCTCGAGATGCACCCCAAGGACGTGCTCGACAGGCGGCGGCAGTTGAAGGGAGATGCCGGTCTCGGTTACTGCAACGTCACCAAATGCTGCACCGAGGTGTGCCCTGAGCACATCAAGATCACTGACAACGCGATCATCCCGCTCAAAGAGCGCATGGACGACGTTTACTTCGATCCGGTCCGCTCGCTGCTTCGGCGGCTCGCCGGTGGCGGTGGAAAACCGACGGATCGCTGAGGCGGCGGCGCCGCCATTAGACCCTGACGATTGGTGACTATCGGCCCCTGTAGTTTCGTGCGATCGGCTCAATACTCCCGGTGTGTTTGTCCAGCATTCAGTTCATATCGACAGCCCGGTTGAGACTGTCAGCTCCGTGTTCGCAAAGGGACCCCGCAAGTGGTTCCCACTCCTGGCGAGCGCCAGTCGTACCGCGGTCGGCCCGCGAGTCGCCGGAGTCGGAATTCAAAAGAAGGTGGTTGTCGAGGTAGGCGAGCCGTTGACCACGGGCAGCTGGACCGAGGTCCCAATCACCTGGCGGGCGACCTATATCAAGCGGCTGTTTCCGGTCATGACTGGAAAGGTCGAGCTCGCGCCAGTAGATGACCGCGTCACCAGACTGACGGTCTGCGGCATGTACCAACCCCCACTTGGGAGCCTTGGCAAACACCTCGACGATGCGCTGATGCACAGGGTGGCCGAGGCTACTGTCAAAGAGCTTGCCGAGTCGATCGCCAAGCGGCTCCAGGCGGCTCAGGTCGACGAGCTGGCGGCGGCCGACTGACCCGGTCGTTCGGCCCTATCGCTTAAACCCAGTCAGCTATACCGACCCAGGGGTCGTCGTGTGGCGCGCGAGATATGCGGCGGCTTCAGCCCGGCGCGCCACCTCCAGCTTGGAAAGGATCGTTGACACGTAATTCTTGACAGTCTTCTCGGCCAGCTTCAGCTCCTTACCGATCTGGCCGTTGGTCAGGCCTTTTGCGATCAAGCTGAGGATTCGTTCCTCCTGCGCGGAGAGGCGAGCGAGCTTCTCGTCGCGCATGTTCTTGCCCTTGCGCAGCCGCTCGAGGACCGATCTGGTCACCTCCGGGTCGAGGAGGCTCCTGCCGGCCCCGACCTCGCGGATGGCGCGGATCAGCTCACCGCCTCGTATCTGCTTGAGGACGTAGCCGGCGGCGCCGGCCATGATCGAGGCGAAGAGCGCTTCGTCGTCGGCGAAAGAGGTGAGCATCAGGACCTGGGTGTTCTCGAGTCGGGCCCGAATCTCGCGCGTGGCCTCGATTCCACTGCCGTCCGCAAGGCGGACGTCCATCACCACAACGTCGGGCTTGGTCCTGACCGCCTCATCGATCGCCTCGCGCACCGATCCCGCCTCTGCGACGACCATCAGATCGTCATTCGCGTTGATAAGGGATTTCACGCCGTCGCGGACCACCTCGTGGTCGTCGACAAGCAGAATGCGGAGGCGGTCCTTAGACATGCTGTCTATGGTCGCACCGACAGCGTCAGACCGGGAGAGTCAGGCGTAGTCGCGTGCCTCTCCCCGCATTGCTGGTGAGGCGTACTGCGCCCCCCATGGCCGCCGCTCGCTCACGCATGTTGCGCAACCCATTGCCGGCTGAGTCGCCGCGGACGTCGAATCCAATCCCGTCGTCTTCGATGGTGAGGACCGCCTTCGAACCTTGCCGCGCCAGTCGGACCTCAGAGTGCTTGGCCTGCGCGTGCCGGGCGACGTTGGACAGCGCTTCGCGCGTGATCTGGACGATCTCGTGTGATCTCGCTGAAAGGTCGGCTGCCAGGGCTGCGTCCACATTCACCTCGATGAGCACATGGGAGCTGGCCTGCACTTCCTCACCAAGCGCGCTCAATGCCTGGTCGAGCTGCCGGTCGGCGAGGATGCCAGGTCGCAGGCCGAAGATGTAGTTGCGAAGGTCGCGAATGACCCGATCGAGCTCGCCGACAGCCGCCTCAATTCGATTCCCGGTCTCCGGCGAGACCGCCTGCAGCGCGGTGCTCTGAAGGCCCATGCCTACTGCGAACAAGGACTGGATGATGCCGTCGTGAAGCTCCTTGGCGATGCGTTCCCGCTCGTCCATCAGCCCCAGGCGCTGGAGATTCCGCTGCGCCCGTCCGTACTCGATCGCCACTGAGGCCTGGTCCGCGAACGTCTCGACGAGTCGGATCGTTCCCTCATCAAAGAGGCGGCCGCCCTTCAGATTCGCGACCATGAGCGTGCCCGTAGCACGGCCTCGGACCCGAAGCGGTACGAAGATCGCGGGTCCAACATGGCCGAGGCGGATGATGGGTTGGTAAGCGTGGCCGTGGGCAGTGGCATCATCGGTATGGAGCGGCTTCCCAGTCTCGATAACCTCCCCTGAGATCGACTTTGCCGCCGGCACCGACTGACCTTGAACTTGCTGCGCGTAGGCCCCGACCGCAGCCACCACATCCAGCAGCCCGGCACTCGAGGTGGTCGTGAGGATTTGGGCTGCGTCTGCACCCGCCAGCTCCCGCGCGTGCTCTGCGATCGACACCAGCAGAGAGTTGGCGTCTCCTCCTTCGAGGATGCCGAGCGTGACCTCGCGTAACGCCTCGAGCCATCCCTCACGGCGTTTGACCTCCTGGTACAGAGAGGCGTTGGCGATGGCCACACCCGCCTGCGTCGCGAGGACGAGCAGCGAGCGCTCATCTTCGGCGCTGAACTCCCGTGCCCCGCGCTTCTCGGTCAGGTAAATGTTGCCGAAGGTCCTGCCCAGCGCCTGCACTGGCGCGCCGAGGAATGAGCGCATGGGAGGGTGGTTGGGCGGAAATCCGACGGAATCAGGGTGGTCCTTGATGTTCTCGACGCGGATGATGTGCGGCTCCCGGATGAGGAGTCCGAGGAGCCCCAGGCCGCGCGGCAGCGCACCGATGGCCTGGCGCTGCTTTGCGGGGATGCCGGCGGTGATGAAATCAATGAGCTGGCCGCCCTCGCCGATCACCCCAAGCGCCACATACCGGGCATCGGTGACCTCTGCAGCCAGGTCGACGATCCGCTGCAGAACCATTGGCAGCGAGAGCTCGGACGACAGGGCCAGTCCCGCCTCCAGGAGAGCGTCCTTGCGGTCGCGGCCCTCGGTCATCGTTGGCGAATCTACGCCATGACGACCGGCCCTGCAGGGTCGGGTCTTTCGGCCCTATCAGGCCGCCGTGTTCGCTGGCACCCTTTGGCTATGGGCATATCGAACGGGTTTACAAATACAGAGGCACGTCGCGGCGCAGTCACTCACACGGCGCGGCGGGTTGTCCTCGCAATCGGCGGCATGAGCGACGTGGCAGTGGGAGTCCGAGCAGCGTGCGCGGCCGCCGCGGCGACCGGATCGAGAGTAATGGTCGTTCACCTCGCCCAGGCGTTGGTCGGGGCCCCGGGCTTCAGATCCATTGAGTCAGACAGCGAGATCAAGAGGACGATGGTCAAAGCGATCCGGCTCCTTGATGCAGCGGGGATCGAGGCTTTTGGAACAGTCGCGCGAACAGGCCCAGACGCGCGGACCCTCGTCGAAATAGCGACCAGCTGGAATGCTGACGTGATAGTGACCGGCTCTGGCCGGATGCGCGAGGTCAGATCCATCTTGCTCGGCTCCGTCACCCCCGACCTCTTCCGGGTGCCCAGTCGCTCAACCCGTCTGCCGGAGCTGGTGCCAGCATGAAAGTTGCAAGACAGGTTCTTCCCCGGCATCGGACAGTGTCGGACGTGATGACAACTCGGGTCCATGTCACAGGCCCCCTGGCGCCATTCAAGTTCCTGGTCCGCCTGATCGAGGAGAACAGGGTCAGCGCGATTCCGATTGTCGACGAGCAGGGCGTGCCGATCGGCATCGTCTCAGAGTCGGATCTTTTGCTCAAAGAGCGGCGCCGCGAGCTCTCATCGGCCGACTTGCTGCACCATCAAAAGCGTCGTCACGCCAGGGCGAAGGCAGATGGCGCAGTTGCGTGGGAAGTCATGACCGCGCCAGTTGTCACGACCGAGCTCGACACCAGCCTAAGCCAGGCAGCGCGCCTGATGGACGAGCGCGATATTCGACGCCTGGTGGTGGTCGACAACCGCGGCCGGATCGCCGGAATCGTCAGCCGAAGCGACCTACTCAAGGTGTTCCTTCGCACCGACAAGGAGCTGCATGATGAGATCGCGGGCACGTTGATCCCCGCTCTGCTGACGTCCTCGGCCGAAAACGTTGGAGTCGATGTCCGGCTGAACATGGTCACTCTCTCGGGTGCAGTGGACCGCAAAAGCGATGTCGAGATGTTGACCCGCCTGACAAAAGAGCTGGATGGGGTGGTGGGAGTTGTCGACAAGCTGACCTTCAAGTGGGA
>Ga0307312_10000554_pt1 | contig 17699 bp, 12 predicted proteins | sample ER_DNA_202_FD_194489 | JGI IMG/M metagenome (GOLD analysis project Ga0307312, IMG submission 194489) | Bulk soil microbial communities from the East River watershed near Crested Butte, Colorado, United States - ER_DNA_202 | ecosystem: Environmental > Terrestrial > Soil > Floodplain | place... | reverse complement strand
CCGAGCGCGCTCCGACTCATCGAGGCCGAGCTTGGACCCGGCCGCCCGACGCCGGACGCGGTGCTGGCCGACGTGGTGGCCGCGGTCCCGGCCTCGCGGCTCCAGCCCAATTCCCTCATCTCTCTCGATCCCGAGGACCGGGTTCGGCACGCCACCGGCCAGAGCCTGCCCGACTGGATCGCCCTGAGGAGGGGCCGATTGCGGTCCGTCCCGGACGGCGTTGCCCGACCGGCGAAGAACGACGACGTCCGCGCCCTCCTCGCGTGGGCGGCCTCAAGTGGTGCCCAGGTCGTGCCGTACGGCGGCGGGACGAGCGTCGTCGGTGGCATCGGCGGCGCCGGCTGGGGCAACTCGCGCCACCCAACGACGCACCAACCGATCCTCACGATCGCCCTCGAGCGGCTCGCCGGGTTACGGACGCTCAATGAACGAAGCGGGCTCGCCACTTTCGGGGCGGGAACGACCGGACCGGATCTGGAGGAGGCACTTCGCCCACATGGCCTGACGCTCGGCCACTTCCCGCAGTCGTTCGAACGCTCGACGCTCGGCGGCTGGGTCGTCACCAGGTCGGCCGGGCAGCAGTCGCTCGGGTTCGGTCGGATCGAGGCGCTCTTCGCGGGCGGCCGTGTTGAGGCACCCGCCGGCACCTTCGAACTGCCGCCCCACCCCGCGTCGGCTGCCGGACCGGACCTCCGCCAGCTGGTTCTCGGCTCGGAGGGGCGACTCGGCGTCCTGACGGAGGCGACGGTCCGTGTCGTCCCACGTCCGGCGCGCGAGGCGTTTCCAGCCTGGTTCCTCCCCGACTGGTCTCACGCCATTGACGCCGGCCGCGCCATCGGCCGCGCCGGCCTGCCACTGTCGATGATCCGAGTGCTGACGCCGCTCGAAACCGCGACCCTCCTCGCCCTCGCGGGCGAATCCCGGTCCATGGGCCTGCTTCGACGGTACCTCGGGTTCCGCAAGATGGGCCCCGAGACTTCGCTGCTTCTCGTCGGCGCGAGCGGGACGGATCGTCTCGTCGAGGCCGCGGTCCGCGAGGTCGGCCCGCTCGTCAGGCGCGAGGGTGGAGTCGCCGTTGGCGGCTCGATCGGTCGACGCTGGATCGCAAATCGCTTCCGAAGCGCGGACCTGCGCGATGCCCTGTGGGAGGCCGGCTATGCCCTCGACACGCTCGAAACGGCGATCGACTGGAGTCGCCTGCCGGCGCTCGCCGCCGCGGTCGAACGCGCCCTGAGCGCTGGTCTCGAGGACCTCGGCGAGCGCGTGCTTGCCTTCAGCCACCTGTCCCACGTCTACCCGAGCGGATCCAGCCTGTACACAACCTACGCCTTCCGATCGACCGCCGACCCGGACGAGACTCTCGCTCGCTGGCGACGACTCAAGGGCGCCGCGAGTCGCGCGATCGTGGACGCCGGCGGGACGATCACCCACCAGCACGGCGTTGGGCGCGATCATGCCGAGTACCTTGTCGCCGAGAAGGGCGAGCTCGGCATGGCAGTCCTTGCCGATGTCGCCCATCGATTCGACCCCGACGGCATCATGAACCCGGGTGTCCTGTTGAGAGGGGAACCATGACCGGACCGGCGACCGCCGCGGATCACGTCCTCGCCATCGACGTCGGCACGCAGAGCGTCCGGGCACTCGTCTTCGACCCGCGCGGGACGCTGATCGCCGCGTCGCGGATCCCGATCGAGCCGTACGTCTCCCCGCACCCCGGCTGGGCCGAGCAGGACGCGGAGCTCTACTGGCGCTCGATCGGCGAGGCGTGCGCGGGGTTGTGGGCGGGCGGCATGGTCCGTCGCGAGTCGATCGCAGGCATCAGCCTCACGTCCCAGCGTGGAACGGTGGTCGTGACCGACGACGCCGGCGCGCCGCTGCGTCCGGCGATGGTCTGGCTCGACCAGCGTCGGACCGAAGGGCTCAAGCCGATCGGCGGCGCGATGGGACTTGCCTTCCGCGCCCTTGGAGTACGCAACACGGTCGCCGCCTTCCAGGCCGAATGTGAGGCGAACTGGATCAGCGCCAACGAACCGGAGACGTGGCGCGGCATCCGCCACTACCTGCTCCTGTCGGGTTTCCTCGTTCACCGGCTGACCGGACGGTTCGTCGATTCGGTCGCCGGGCAGGTGGGTTATCTCCCGTTCGACTTCAAGCGGTTCGCCTGGGCTCGCTCCGGCGACTGGCGGTGGAAGGCGGCACCGATCGATCCCGCCTGGCTGCCGGAGCTCGTTGCGCCCGGTTCGGCGCTCGGTGGGCTCACGGCGTCGGCCGCCGCCGTCGTCGGTCTGCCCGAGGCGACGCCCGTCATCGCGGCGGCCGGCGACAAGGCCTGCGAGGCGCTGGGATCCGGGGCGCTGGAGCCGCACATCGGCGCGATCTCGTACGGCACGACCGCGACGATCAGCACGACCCAGACCCGCTACGTCGAGGCCGTTCCGCTCGTGCCGCCGTACCCGGCCGCGATTCCACGCGCGTGGAGCCTCGAGGTCCAGGTCTACCGCGGCTACTGGATGGTCGACTGGTTCAAGCGCCAGTTCGGCAGCCGCGAGGTCGCCCAGGCGACCGAGCTCGGGGTCCCTCCCGAGGCGCTCTTCGACGATCTAGTCCGCGACACGCCGCCCGGTTCGATGGGTCTCCTCCTCCAGCCGACCTGGTCACCCGGCATCCGGATCCCGGGTCCGGAAGCGAAGGGCGCGATCATCGGGTTCGGGGATGTCCACACCCGGGCCCATCTCTATCGGGCGATCCTCGAGGGCCTCGCCTATGCCCTGCGGGAGGGCGGCGAGCGAGCCGCCAAGCGGGCAAAGGCGCCACTCCGCGAGCTGCGGGTTTCGGGCGGCGGCGCCCAGTCACCGGCCGCAGTCCAGCTGACCGCCGACATCTTCGGATTGCCGACCGGCCGACCGCACACCCACGAGACATCAGGTCTGGGCGCGGCGATCGACGCGGCCGTCGGCCTCGGGCTCCATCCCTCGTTCAGCAGCGCGGTCGCCGAGATGACGCACGTCGCCGAGACGATCGATCCGGACCGGATCCGCAACGAGCTGTACGACGACCTGTACGAGCGCGTCTATCGGCGGATGTACGCTCGCCTGAAGCCGCTCTACGAGGAGATCCGCGAGATCACCGGCTATCCGCCCCATTGAGGTCGCGGTCGCGGCGACCAACCGTCACGGATCTAGGCGCGAACTTCCTGGCGCATGAACCGGACATAGGCGACCGCGAAGCAGGCGACCGTGATCGCGACGAGCGCTACCACCTGCGGCCAGACGAGGATGAAGCTCTGGTCGAGCGACAGGAGCGACGGGATCCGCTCGGAGGCCTGTTGTGCCGCTCCGACCGTGGCCGGGGTCGACACATCCGTCGTCTGCGGGCTAAGAAGGGCCCGCGATGCCTCCGAGTAGAGGATGTCCGGCCGGATCCGCCTGATCGTCTCCTGCATGGAGTTGTTCGCGAATTGCTGCTCCAGGGAGCCGCTCAGCGGGGCGATGAAACCGCCGACCAGGGTCGTGATCAGCTCGCCGAAGATCGACAGGAGCAGCCACACGCCGAACCCGATCAGGGCCGACGTCGCCGCCCGCCTGACCAGGACCGACAGGAGCATCCCGAACGCCAGCCATAGCGAGACGTAGACGAACGTGACGATCATCCAGAGGACGATCCGGAGCAGCTCGCTCGGCGCAGGCACGATCCCGAGCCGGATGATGCCGAACGCGGCAATGAAGCCGATGACCGCCACGAGGACGATGGCAATCACGGCCAGCCCGGCCGCGAACTTGCCGTTGATCACGTCGTCGCGATGGATCGGCTGGGAGAGGAGCCGCGGCAGCGTTCCCTGGGCGCGCTCGCCGTTGACCGCGTCGAAGGCGAAGGAGAGGCCGAGCAGCGGCGCCACGATCCCGAGGAACCCGGCGACCGACGGCAACTGGACGGTGTCGGTCACGTTCGGGGGGAGCCAGAAGAGGGCGATGAAGACCGCGGTCGCGCCGCTGACGGTCGATGCGGCCGACCGGATCGTGTCGGCGGCGAAGTAGAGCGGGATCGCCGCGGCGAGTCCGAGGACCAGTAGAAGGACGACGAATCGAGCCGACAGGAGGTGATCGGCGAATTCCTTGCGGGCGACCACCATCCAGCCGGCCCTCGGCACGGACCGCTCGCGGCGCCCAACCGGCGGCTCGGCGGCGAACGGTTCGAGCGACTCGTCACCGCCGGGTTCCGAAGAGCTGGAGCCCAGTGGCATCGGCTCGGCGGTCATTGAACGGCTCCGGCATGAGCCGGCAGCGTCCGGGCAACGGCCTTGCGGTAGATCTCCTCGAGGGACGGGACGATCGGCCGCAACGACACGAGATGAAGGCCCTCGGCCGCGGCGAGCGCGAGGATCGCCTGGCGGACCCGCCCTTCGGCCGCCGGCGGACGGACGGCGACGATCCACGGATCGATCCGCCGGGCGCCGGGTCGGACCTCGGTGACGTCCGGGATTGCCCGCAGCAGGTCGGGCGCCCGTTTGGCCATGGCCTCGTCGTCGAACTCGAAACCGATCTCGATGTGGGCGGTCCCGTCGCCGAATCGGTCGGCCAGCTCGGTCATCGAGCCCTGGCCGATCAGCTTGCCGGCGGCGAAGATCCCGATCCGGTCGCAGACCACCTGGACCTGGTTGAGGAGATGGCTCGAGAGCAGGATCGCCATCTGCCGCTGTTTGACGAGGTCGCGAAGCAGATCGAGGATCTCGGTCACGCCGAGCGGGTCGATCGCCGTCGTCGGCTCGTCGAGGATGAGGACGTCGGGATCCTTGACAAGCGCATCGGCGATACCAAGCCGCTGGAGCATGCCGCGAGAGTAGGTTTCGGTCGAGTCGTCGGCGCGGCTCGTGAGGCCGACCTGCTCGAGCACCTCGTCGATCGCCGCCTCCGCGTCGTCGCGCTCGATGCGATTCAGGCGAGCCGTGTAGCGGAGGTTCTCCCGACCCGACAGGTCCGAGTAGAAGCCGACGCTGTCGGGCATGTAACCGACCCGCCGCTTGACCTCGAGTGGACGACGAGCCGGATCGAGCCCCACGACGCGAGCCGTGCCGCCGCTCGGCTCGGTCAACCCGAGGAGCATCAGGATGGTCGTCGTCTTGCCGGCCCCGTTCTGGCCGAGCAGGCCGAAGATCTCGCCGGCCCGGACGTCGAGGTCCAGCGCATCGACGGCGGTGAGTTCGCCGTACCGCTTGGTCAGGCGCCGGGTCGAGATGCGGACGAGCTCGTCGGTATCGTCAGGACTCGAGCCGCGCACGCCCCCAGCGGACGCCGCAGCATCGCCCCGGCGTGGCGCGATCTTTCGCTTGCGGGCCAGACGCGGTCCGGACGTCATCGGCGGCCGTACGTCCGGAAGACATAGAACAGGCCGCCCAGGATCGCCACGATGACCACGATCCCGACGATGGCCCAGATCGGCGACGTCTCGACGGTGAAACGGATCTGGGCGTTGCCGGTCGTCTGGTCGTTGGCGGTGGTCACGGTCACGACATAGTCACCCGCGACCGCATCGCCGGACGGCAGGATCGTCGCCGTGACGGTCGCGGTCCCGGCCGGGTCGATCGAATCGATCGTCGCCTTGTCGAACGTGACCTTCCAGCCTGTCGGTGCTGTGGCGGTTGGCTTGACGTTCGTGAGGGGGGCCGTGCCGTTGTTCGTGACGATGAACTGCTGTTGCGTGCCGGCGCCCGCGGAGCCATGAGCGGAGAGAAGATCGCCCGGCGTGCTCAGGGTCAGCTTGTACGTGCCGGTGATCTCGATCCCGAGCTGGAGAGGGATGCTCTTTGAACCGGCCGTCGCTGTGACGTTGATCGGGTACTGGCCCGCCGGCGCATTCGCCGGGGCGGTGGCGCTGACCGTGATCCCGGTCGAGCTGCCGGCCTTGACGATCGTCGCCGCGGCCTGGGCCGCGCCGGTCAGCGACGTGGTGATGGTCCAGTCCGGAGTCGGCCCGGTCGCAGTCGCCGAGACGGTGACGTCCTGGGCGCTGTCGTTCTGGAGCGTCAACGGGAAGCTGAACGCGGCGTCGGAGGCCCCGGTCAGGGTCGGTGACGCGGTCGTCAGCGTGATGTCGCCACCGGCACCTGCCGCGACCCGAACTGTGATCGCCAGGTTGGCCGTTCCGCCGCCGCCGGACCCGGTGACGAGGAGGTTGTTGGCACCATCGGCGGCGTCGCCCGGCACCGAGACGTCGAGGCGCACGGTCGCTGGCTTGCCGGGTCCCGCCGTGGCTCCGTCGACGACGAAACCGCCGCCGTGCAGCGTCGCGGTCCAGCCAGTCGGCGCGCCCTTGACGGCCAGCGCGATGTCCGCCTGGCGCGACGACGCGACGGTGATGTCGAAGCTGACCTTCGAACCGGGGGCGACGACGACCGCGGGAAAGGGTGTCGTCAGATCGAGCCCGTTCGCGGCGGCCGCCGGTGGGGCCATGGTCCCGACGAGCAGCATCCCGAGGGCAATCGCCGTGGTCGCACGCGAGATCGTCAGGGCCGCGCGTCGCGCGGTCGTGGTCGGTGTCAAGAGAGACCCCTCCTGGTCAGTCCGTGGTCATCAACGGCGCGGAGTGTCCACTGTCGGACGGGTTTTGCGCAACCACGCAGCAATTCTGGCTAGGTTTTGTTTTCTGAACACTGAGCGTGGACGCGGGGCACCCGACCGAAGGGACCACTCGTTGGCGACTCTCGTGGTCATTCATGAGAATCGTCTGAAAGGGCCGGAGCTTGCGAGGCGGCGACGGCCGACCCATGTGACGATCCCGGGTCAGCCGCTCGACGCCGCCTTTTCCTTCTCGTAGACCACGCTGATCTCGACCGGAACTGCGCCGCGCAACCGGCTCGGCACGTCCTGGCCGAGCCAGCGCGAGATCCCGGGCGGCAGGGTCGAGAGGATGACCTCGCCGACATCGCGGCCACGCAGGGCATCGCGCACGGCAGCGACCGGATCGCGGTCGCCCACCTCGCCGGTGGCCTCGACGCCGCGGGCGCGGAGGTCGACGAGGAATACCTCGAGACGATCATTCGCCTCGCGGCGGCTGTCGTTCTCGTCCCAGGTCATGCCATGGCGCGCCGGCGGCGTGGCCGGCACGACGACGTGAAAGGCGGTGACGCCCGACTCGATTCGCGCGGCGATCGCCTCCGCCAGCGCCGCGCTCGGCAGCGTCTGGTTGGCGACGACCATTGTTGTGCTCACCGAACCACCTCCGGCTGTGGGATCCGGCTCGAATCGTACTGCTGGCGTCCACCGATCCAGTGAAACCCGGGCACGGCGCAGCGCGACCTTCAGGCGGGCCTCAGCGTCGCGGAAGGGCCCGACGGAAACAGGAAATTTGACTAATCAACGATTTTGCGTCATTATTCAGGGGTTCCGCAGAGGCGAACCGTCGGTCGAGCCCAATCCGCTCCCGCCATCGCTCCGGACAGGAAACCAGCAATCTCGCTCCGGTTCTCATGATTCGAACCGTTAACGAGCGAACCAGGGTCGCGATGCCGCGTTGAGCGCAACATGCGCCCGCGAGACGCGCGACCAGTAAGGAACAGGACATTGAATCCGCGTACCACGACCATGTCGGTCGCAGGCCGAAGCGTGGCGACCCGCCGTTTGCGGCGCCGCTCGGCATCTGCCGGCCGACCCTATTGCAGCACCAACGGCTGCACCAGCTATCTGACCGTCGATCCAACGAGCGGCGTCGCTCATTGCGACATCTGCGGTTTTACCCGCCACCTCCACTGAAGGGCCGACCCGGTCGCCTGACCGGGCACGTCCCGTCCGAGCTCCTGCGCCGCGGCCATTGCGCCGCGGCCTGAGCACCACCCGCTGATCGGCGTGCGCTCGTCGCGCCCGGCGGGATCGGCCGTCGTCGATTCGACGCCTGGGCGCATCATCGGCCGATGCCGACCAATGCTCCCCAGACCGTCGACCGAGCCCGCCTTACCCGACTGATGGCCGAGGAGTCGGATCGCTTCCGCTCCGCTCACCCGCGCTCCGCCGAGCTGTTCCACCAAGCGAAGCACTCGCTCCTCGACGGCGTCCCGATGAACTGGATGAGCGAGTGGGCGTCGCCGTTTCCACTCTTCGTCGATACCGCCTCGGGTGCGAGCTTCCGCTGCGTGGACGGCCACGACTACGTCGATTTCTGCCTTGGCGACACCGGTGCGATGGCAGGCCACGGGGCCGCGCCGACGATCGCCGCGGTCGAGCGCCAGATGCGCCGCGGCATCACCCACATGCTGCCGACGGAGGACGCGATCGCCGCTGGCGAGGAGCTCCGTCGCCGGTTCGGGCTGCCGCTCTGGCAGTTCACGATGACCGCGACCGATGCGAACCGTTTCTCGGTCCGGCTCGCCCGCCAGATCACCGGTCGATCGAAGATCCTCGTCCACGACGAGTGCTATCACGGCTCGGTCGACGAGACGCTCGCAACACTCGACCCCGATGGGCGGGTGATCGCGAGCGACGGCAACATCGGACCTCCGGTCGATCCCGCCCTGACCAGCCGCGTCGTGCCGTTCAACGACGTCGACGCCCTCGAGCGCGCGCTGGCCGACGAGCACGTGGCCGCGGTCCTCGTCGAACCTGCCCTGACAAACGTCGGGATCGTCCTTCCGGAGCCCGGCTATCACGACGCCCTGCGCGAGATCACCCGTCGCACCGGCACGGTCCTCATCATCGACGAGACCCACACGATCTGCGCCGGGCCGGGCGGTATGACAGGCCGGGACAACCTCCAGCCGGACATGCTCGTTATCGGCAAGACGATCGGTGGCGGCATTCCGGTGGGCACCTACGGCATGTCCGAGGCGATCGCCGCGCGGGTCAAGGCGTCGATGCCCGGCCGGTCGGACGTCGGCGGGGTGGGCGGAACGCTGGCCGGCTACGCCCTGTCCCTTGCCGCGGTCCGGGCCACCCTCGGCGAGGTCCTCAACGAGGAGGCGTTCAGCCGGATGATCCCGCTGGCCGAGCACTGGGAGGCCGGCGTCAACGACGTGATCCGGTCGCGCGGCGTGCCATGGCACGTGACGCGCCTGGGCGCCCGGGCGGAATACCACTTCATGCCGACGCCACCACGCGACGGCGCGGAGCAGATCGCAAACGTCGATCCACTGCTCGACAAGTACCTCCACCTCGCAGTCATGAACCGTGGCGTGCTCATGACGCCGTTCCACAACATGGCATTGATGAGTCCGGCGACGACTGCCGCCGATGTCGATCGACACACGCACGTCTTCGGCGAGGCGGTCGACGCGCTCGTCACCTGACGCGCTCGTCGCCTGAGGTCAGCGATTTTCCTCGGTGTCGTGGGCCCGTGCCAGGGCTTCGAGCTCGGCCTCGACATCGAGGAGGCGACGGTGCTGGCGGTAGGTCGGCGCCTCGTGGTTCAGGCGGGTGATCGCCCGGTTGGCGTCCTCGACGATGCGTCGGAGGTCGTTGCGGTCGCGTGACCGGGCAATGACCGAAGCGCGCCCGGCTCGTTCCAGGATTGCGTCGCGCTCGGCGAGCAGGGCCCGAATCTCCTTGTCCGTCTCGATCCAGGGCGGCGCGAAGTTCGAGCCCTTGAGCATTCGGTAGGCAAGCGCCCAATCGCCGGCCGCAGAGTCGTCGACGAGGGGCAACGGCTCGCCCTGGAACGGCAGGTCGTCGAACGCGCCGGCTTCCTGGGCTTCGCGGATCTGGCGATCGATGAGCTTCTCCCGCGATGGCGGCCGCCACGGGTTCCAGTCGCGTTCCTCTCGCTTCTCACTCATCGTGGGCGAACCATACGCCAGCACGTCGGGTGTGACAGGCAACCTGACGCTCGTCGCGGGTAAGGTTGGACGGTGCAGACGATTGACGGCCGCCCCGTCTACGCGGCCACGGATCTCGTCGCGTATCTCGCCTGCGAGCACCTGACGCAGCTGGAGCGTGCGGCACTGGCCAAGCTGGTCGACCGCCCCATGCGGGACGACCCGGAACTCGACATCATCCGCAAGAGAGGATTCGAGCACGAGCGACGTTTCCTCGCCGACCTCGAGGCGGATGGCCGAACCGCTGTCACCATCGAGCTGGATGGTTCCATCGAGGACCGCGGCGACCAGCTCCGGGCCGCGGCCGCCGAAACCATGACGGCAATCGCCTCCGGCGCGGACGTGATCTACCAGGCGACGTTTTTCGACGGCACGTGGCGTGGCCATGCGGACTTCCTGTTGCGGGTGGACGACACGGCAAAGCCCTCCCGTTTCGGCCCGTATCACTACGAGGTCGCCGACACGAAGCTGGCCCGCCATGTCAAAGCCAGTGCCGTGCTCCAGATCTGCACATACATCGACCTGCTCGAGGCGGTCCAGGGCGTCCGACCCGAGTGGATGCACGTGGCCCTCGGCGGGAGCGCACGTGCCGTCGAGCGCCTCCGGGTCGACGACTACATGGCCTACTACCGATCGGCGCGCGATCGCTTCCTCCGAACGATGACCGACGAGATCGCCGCGGTCTATCCACCGGCCCACACTTACCCGGAGCCGGTCGAGCACTGCGACGTCTGTCGCTGGGCCGCGGAATGCGTCGCCCGCCGACGAGCCGATGATCACCTGAGCCTCGTCGCAGGAATATCGGCCCGCCAGCGCCGGGCCTTGAGCGGCCGAGGCACGACGACGCTGGCCGAGCTCGGGCGCCTTGATCTGCCCATCGATCCGCCACTCGAAGGAACGAGCGCGGGCGCCATCGTGCGCGTCCGCGAACAGGCGCGCATCCAGCTGGAGGGCAGGCTCGAGCACCGCCCCAGGTACGAGCTACTGCTACCTGGGCCTGGCGCCGCCATCGACCGGGAGCGGGGTCTTGCCACGCTTCCGCCGCCCTCGAAGAACGACCTCTTCCTCGACCTCGAGGGAGATCCGTATGCGTTCGACGATGGGCTCGACTACCTGTTCGGCGTCCTCGAGGAGAACGGCACATTTCACGCCTTCTGGTCGCGCGACGAGAACGGGGAATTCACCCTGGCGGCCGAACGTCAGGCCTTCGAACGAGTGATGGACTTCATCGGCGAGCGGCTCGCGGCCGATCCGACCCTCCACGTCTATCACTACGCGCCGTACGAACCGACCGCCCTGAAACGGCTGATGGGTCGCTACGGCACTCGCGAGGACGAGGTCGACGGCCTCCTCCGCGGTGGGGTGCTGGTCGACCTGCTGAGGGCCGTGCGGCAATCGCTGCGCGCATCGGTCGAAAGCTACTCGATCAAGAAGATGGAGCAGTTCTACGGGTTCGTCCGCGAAATCGACCTCCGGGATGCGGGTTCCAGCATCGTTGCCTTCGAACAGTGGCTGGAACTCGGCGAAGGGGAGCGACCGGCCGCCGACCATCTCGACCGGATCGAGGCCTACAACCGCGATGACGTCGTCAGCACTCAGCGTCTCCGCGACTGGCTCGAGAAGCTCCGCGACGAACTGTCGAACCTGACGGGCCAGGCCGTACCACGACCGGTCCCGCGTGTCGACACGATGCCTGCGGAGTTGACCGAGGCCCAGGCCCGTGTTCAAGACCTCGTCGATCGTCTCGCAGGCCCCGACGTCGTCCCCGTCGACCCCGCCGACCGCACCCCGGAACAGCACGGCCGCTGGCTGCTCGGCCAGCTCCTGGGCTGGCACCGGCGAGAGGACAAGTCGATGTGGTGGGACTTCCATCGGTTGATGGAGCTGACGCCGGAGCAGCTCGTGGAGGAAGACGCCGCGATCGGCCTGCTCGAGGCGCTCGGCCCACTCGACGAGCCGAAGAACGGCAAGCAGGCGTGGCGGTACGCGTTCCCGGCGCAGGATTTCGACCTCGGTCGCGGCGACGTCCACGATCCCACCCAGAAGCAGGAGCGGCCGAACGACAGCCCGTTCACGTGGCAAGTCGGCGAAGGAGCCGTCGTCGACGCGGCGGCCGGAACCGTCGACTTTCGGCGGTTCCTGGACAAGCCCCACCCCCGCGCGATCGTGGCACTCGATTGGGTTCGGACCGTCGACCTGCAGACGTCGCTGATCGAGATCGGCGAATGGGTTGCGACCAACGGAATCGACGGGGATGGCCCGTATCGGGCCGCGCGTGAGCTCCTCATCGGCCACCCGCCCCGGGTCGGCCAGACCACGGGCGAGCAACTATGCCGGCCCGGCGAGACAGACCTCGAGGCCGCGCGCCGGCTGGCCCTTGCCCTGGATCGAACAACGCTCCCGATCCAGGGCCCGCCCGGGTCGGGAAAGACTTACAGCGGCGCGCGGATGATTCTGACGCTCCTGAAGGCAGGCAAGCGGGTCGGGATCACGGGGACGAGCCACAAAGTCATCGGCAACCTGCTCAAGGCCGCGCTGAAGGCCGCCGAGGACGAGCCGAACGTCGATGTCAGGCCCGTCCAGCGCGGCGAGAAGGAGCAGGTCGTCGAGGACGAACGGGTTGCGCGCGGCAAGGACACCAGCGATGTTCGCGCCCGGCTCGAGGACGGCCGGGCGAATCTCGCCGCGGGGACACCCTGGCTCTGGGCGTCGTCGAAGATGGTCGGCGCCGTCGATGTCCTCTTTGTGGATGAGGCGGGGCAGATCTCGCTTGCCAACGTCGTGGCGATCTCCCGGGCGACTGACAGTGTCGTGCTCCTCGGCGATCCGCAGCAGCTCGACCAACCGATGCGTGGAACGCATCCACCGGGAGCGGACCAATCGGCGCTGGCTCACGTTCTGGCCGGCCAGGCGACCATGGCGCCAGATCGCGGGCTCTTCCTCGAAACGACGTGGCGGCTGCACCCTGAGCTGTGCCGGTTCACCTCAGAAGTGTTCTACGACGACCGACTGGAGCCGGAGCCGCATCTCGTCGTCCAGCGAGTCAACGCGTCGCGGACGCCAATTGGCGACGGTGTCGGACCGCGCCTCCTCGAGGTCACCACCGCCGGCGCGGACAACGAGTCGCCGGAGGAGGCGGACGAAGTCGCTCGCGTGGCCCGATCGATCGTCGAGGCCGGCGCGAGCTGGGTGAACGAGAAGGGCGAGATGCGGCCGGTGACCTGGAACGAGGTCCTGATCGTGGCCCCCTACAACGCGCAGGTAGGGGCGATCAAGCGACGGCTGCCGCCCGAGGCGCGGGTCGGGACCGTCGACAAGTTCCAGGGCCAGGAGGCGCCGATCAGCATCTACTCGCTCACGACCTCCACCCCCGAGCTGGCCCCGCGCGGGATGGACTTCCTCTATTCGCGCAATCGCCTCAACGTCGCGACTTCCCGCGCCCGCTGCATCGCGATCGTCGCGGCTTCACCGGACCTGCTTCGGGTCCGCGCCAGAACCCCCGCCCAGATGCGGCTGGCCAATGCCCTCTGTCGCTACGTCGAGATGGCAGCGGGACAGTCGCGCAATGGCGGTTTGGCGGAGGAAGCGCCTCCGGGCACCCGCGCGCTCGAGGGGCTCGACTCGGTGGAGGCGCTGACCCTCGGTTTCTGATTCGCACTGGCGCTATCCTCGTGGCGACTGCAACGAGGATCTCGCGCGTGTCCGAAGAGCCGGTCTCGACCCCGCTTCCCCAGCCGGACGATCCCGGCATGGTCGCGTGGCGGACGTTCCTCACCGCCCATGCGAGCGTGATCCGGCAGCTCGAGGCCGAGCTTGAGCAGCGTCAGTCCCTGGCACTCTCGGATTTCGACGTGCTCGTCCAGCTCCATTTCGCCGGCGGCACGCTCAGGATGCGCGATCTCGCGGACAGCGTGCTCCTATCACGGAGCGGGATGACGCGACGGGTTGATCGGCTCGAGGAGGCCGGGTACGTTTCCCGATTCGCCTGCGAGACGGACCGGCGCGGCTCGATGGCCCAGCTCACGGACGCCGGTCGCGAACGGCTCGAGGGCGCACTACCGGTCCATGTCCGCGGGATCGAAACCCACTTCCTCGCGAAGCTCAGCCCGGCCGAGCTCGAGATGGTCCGCTCCACCTTGTCGAAGGTCCTGACCGACCCGCCAGCGGGCTGATGACCGCGCCCTCAGTCGACTGGCGCCGCTGACAGCTCACGGACGACCCACGCGGCGAGCACGCGGGCGCAGTCAGCGACGTCGGCGAGCGAGACGAACTCGTCGGCGCTGTGGGCGATCCGGACGTCGCCCGGCCCGTAGATGACCGTCGGGGTGGCTCCCTCGTTGATGAGCAGGCGCATGTCGGCGCCATACGGCTCACCGAGCAGCGCCGGTCGGCGGCCGAGCGTCGCCTCCGCGGCGTCGGCCAGCGCCACCGGCAACGGGTCATCGGCGGGAATCCGAGCCGACGAGAACTTGCCGCCCGTCAGCTCCACCTCGACCGGATGGTCGCGCAGGAACGGATCGGCGGCGCTGGCGGCCTCGATGCAGGCTCGCAGGTCGGCCTCCGCATCGCGCCAGGTCTGGCCGAGCTTCACGCCATAGCGGCCCTCGACAACGACTCGATCGAGGACCGTCGACGCCCACTCCCCTCCCTCGATCTTGCCGATCATCGTCGCGTACGGCAGCCCGAGGACGGTCATCAGCGGATCCTCCTCGACGGCGTTGCGCGCGGTCTCGTCGGCCTCGAGGGCGCGGATGAGGACGTAGAGATTGTCGAGCGCGGAGACGCCTTCGCGTCGTTTCGAGGCGTGCGCTGCGCGCCCCGGCACGACGAGCCGGAACGTGATCGCGCCGGCGTGGGCGATGACGACGTCGAGCTCCGTCGGCTCGGTGATGATCGCCGCCTCGCCGGTACAGCCGGCCCGGATTGCGGCGAGCATCCCCTGCCCGCCATCCTCCTCCGACGGGACGCTGACGACGAGCAGCTCTCCGTCGAAGGCCTTCGCGGCGCCGCTGGCCACGAGCGCCCGGGCGGCAGCAAGGATCGCAACGACCCCGCCCTTCATGTCGCAGGCGCCGCGGCCGTACATCCGCCCGTCGCGGACCTCAGCGGCCCACGGATCGACCGACCAGGTCGCCGGGTCGCCCGGCGGGACCACATCGACGTGACCAACGAGCAGGATCCGCCGCCCGCCGGCTCGACCGAGCCGCCCGGTGACCACCGGGAGCGACGTCCGCGGCATCTCCGAGCCCGGGAAGTCCGGGTCCTCGGCGAAGGCCACGGGGTCCGTGACGATCCGCTTCGGCTGGAGCCCGATCTCCTCGAACAGCCGCTCCATCTCGTCCTGGATCGCCTCCTCGGAGCCGGTGATGGACGGGATCCGGATCAGCTGGCGGAGATCGGATTCGATCCGGGCGGTGTCGATGGCCGCGATGGCGGCCGCGGCCAGCGGCGTTCTGGAGAGGGCCACGTCAGCCGCGCAGGATCGGCCGGGTCAGGCACGTCGGGCCGCCCGAGCCGTTCTCGCCGATCTCGCCGAGCGGGATCGCGTGGACCTCGCAGCCGGCCGCTTCGAGCCGCCGCCGCGTCATTGGGTTCCCGGCGGCGACGATGACGACGCCGGGTCGGACGGCAAGGACATTGCAGCCGAGAGTCGGGTATTCCTCCTCGGGAACCTCGATGAGCCGGATCCCCAGATCTCCGAGCAGCTCCCACAGGCCGACCGGCAGGAGCGGCAGGAAGACGACCGCGAGGTCGTCGGCGACCGGCGAGATGACGGACAGGAGATGGACGAGCTCGGCTGGACCGCGCCAGTACGGGACGTCGAAGATCCGGACGTCGCCGCCCACGATGGCGGCAAGCTGACGAGCACCCGCGTCGTTCGTGCGGAGCGTCCGGCCGATGCACATGATGTCCGGCCGCAGCCAGAAGGTGTCGCCGCCCTCGAGACTACCCGGCGCCTGGATCCGGCCGGCCGTCGGGATCCCGGCCGCCGTCGTCCATGCCTCGAGGACACGCGGTTCCTGTGCCCGGTTCGGCTTGCCGGGGCGGAGCGGGATGGCACCACGGTCGCTCACAAGGAGCGGGTCGAACGTGTAGACGAGGTCGGGATCGTCCGTCTCCGTGTCCAGGACGTCGACCGCCGCCCCGAGCCGCTCGAGCGTCGCAATGAGCCCGTCGTGCTCCCGGCGCGCTCGCTCGAGATCGACCGGCCGGAGGAAACCGTGGGCCGGATCCTCGTATGCCCGACCGAAGGCTGGCCCGGGTCGGGCGACCAGGACCTCGCGGAGATCGGCCGTCATGCTCTGGGCGCCGAAACGCCGCTCCGTCATGGTCATGACGCGAAGAATACGCGGGCCGGCTGGCCCGACTTCCCCCTGTCGGGCCGCTTAGGCTAAGAGTTGACCTTCTACCTCTTCGACCCGCAGAGCTGACGCTGATCGCCGTTCATCCGCTTCTCCGACCGAACCTCGCCGTTGCCAGCGCGGCGGGGATCCCGGCGCCGTTTCCAAGGATGAGATCAGCGATGAGTTGGGCCGTCGCCGGGCCGGTCGAGATGCCCCACGGCCCATGGCCGGCGGCCACATACGTTCTGTCGAGCCACGGAACGGCGCCAACGAGCGGACGGCCGTCGCGCGAGACCGGCCGGGCACAGGTCCGCACGGAGATGAGCGGAGCGGTCGCGAGTCTGGGAACGTAGCGGGCACCGCGGGCCCGCAGCCGATCGACGAACTCCGCGGCGCGCGGCTCCCCGGCAAGGAATGTCGACCCCAGGCTGGTCGCGCCCGCGGCCGACACCAGGCTGAACTCGATCCCCTCCTCTTCGGCGTCCGACTCGTTCCCGTCGTTCTCGTTCGGTTCGATGTCGATGCCGGCCTCCTCGAGGACGTGGCGCGGAGCCCCGGTCAGATCGACCTGCGCGACGACGCCCCAGATCGGCCGGATGGGCTGCCAGGCGGCCGTGGGATCGACGAGCGCCGGCGTCCACGGTCCGGCCGCGACAACGACGGCGCCCGCAGGTTGGAGGTTGCCGCCGACATCGACGCCGACGGCACGACCGTCGCGGATGACGAGCCGTGCCTCCTGTCCGACGACGATCTTCGCGCCTGCGTGCTCCGCTTCCGCGGCAAAGGCGAGCGTCGCCGCGGCGGGAGCGACCGGGTAGCCAATCCGAAGCCGGCACGCCACGAGGTCGTCGGCAAGCGCCGGCTCGAGCCGGCGTAGCTCGTCGCCGGTCACGACTTCGGGCCGCGTCGCCGGATAAGTTGCGCGCCAGGCGTCGGACATTGCGTCCACCACTCGGAGGTCGCGCCCGACGTGGAGCAATCCGACCGGCTCGGGATCGAGAGCGAGCGCGCCATGGGAGGCGATGTCGAGCTCGCGATAGACCGCAAGCGATGCGAGATAGAGGGACGCGAGAACGGGGTCGTGCGGGTGCTGGATGACCCCCGAGTTGCGGCCGGACGCACCTGCGGCGATCGCACTCCGCTCGTAGAGCGTGACCCGGGCGCCGGCCCGGGCGAGGAATGTCGCACTCGCCGTTCCGACGATGCCGCCCCCGACGATCGCGATGTCGGCGGATCGGCCCGCCGGCTGGCTCATCCGACGGGTGTCGCCTCGGCAACCCGGGCGATCGATTCGACCACGCGGTCGACCTCCTCGACGGTGTTGTAGTGGGTCAGCCCGATCCGCACGACGCCGCCCGACTCGGCGAGGCCGAGTCGCTGGATGAGGCCGGTTGCGTAGAAGTCGCCGTCCCAGGTCGCGATCCCGTCTCGCCCCAGGGCTTCACTGATCGCCCGCGGCGCATGGCCGGCGATGGTCAGGGCGGCGGTAGGGGTTCGGTCCGCAAAACGTCCGCGGTCCGTGATGCCGTACAACCGCAGTCCGTCGATCGCCTCGAGGC
>Ga0307312_10000552_pt1 | contig 17714 bp, 18 predicted proteins | sample ER_DNA_202_FD_194489 | JGI IMG/M metagenome (GOLD analysis project Ga0307312, IMG submission 194489) | Bulk soil microbial communities from the East River watershed near Crested Butte, Colorado, United States - ER_DNA_202 | ecosystem: Environmental > Terrestrial > Soil > Floodplain | place... | reverse complement strand
CGCCCATTCCTTCAAGCGGATCATCGGGGACTTCGCCGTCGACCCGCCAATGATCACGGAGTGGATCTGGTCGGACGCGTTCAATCGCTACGGAATCGGGCCGATCGTGCCGGACCTCTTCGCCGAGGAGCTCGGGCTCCTGGCGGAGGGGCCTCGTTGACAGAGTGGACCCTCGCGAGTTGAGCGCAACGCGTCGGCGGCGCACACTCCAACGATGGTGCGTCGGCGGGATGATGAACGCGGGTTGGTCACCCTGCTGTTCACCGACATCGTCGGATCGAGCGATGTGGCTGTCGAGTCCTGATCCACGACCAGGCCGATCGCGACGCGATCGTCTCGGAGCTGATGCGTTACCGGGACGAGCGAGGCGACGACTGGGCCGACATCATCGACTACCTGACGGTGTACCCGGGGGCACGTTGTACGGTGGTCCGGTCGGTTGACTCGAGGCGATCCCGTTGATCGTTTGCTTGCGCAAGGTGAAGGTCCCACCCGAGGAACGCGCACGATTCCTGGGGTGGATCGAAGAGAACCGGGAGCTGCGTGAATCGCACGGCATCCTCCTGGAACTCGTCCTAGACCGATCCGAACGCCAGAACCCCAAGAAGACGCTCCCACGTCCTGACCCAGAAAGCGCCGAAGACGGCGAGATGACCGTCTTGACCGCTTGGGCCTCGCACGAAGCCTTCGACGCCTGAATCGAGACACCGGATCGTGACCGCCTGACCGACTCCGCCGTGCACGGCTCAGTGCAGTACCGGCCGATCACGCGCCATGACGTCGTGGGTGGTTACCTCAACCTTCGCGGCCTTGATGAGGTCGCCGATGCCCTGAAGGAGGGGACGTTATGAAGTGGGTCACACGGGAGAACGCTGCCGTTGACCGAGTCGCCTGTCCGTGGTTGATCAATCGATTCATCGACCCGGAAGCCGAGTTCATCTACGTCAACAAGGACGAAGTGCTGAAGGTCGCCGAGCGCGAGGGAGCACACTCCTACGACGCGCCCGGGGCCAAGTACACCCACCGAGATGGCAAGTGCTCCTTCGAAGCGCTGGTTGAGGACTTCGACCTGGCCGGAGACGCAGCCTTGGTTCGGCTCGCCGAGATCGTCCATGCGGCGGATGTCTCGGAGGATCTGAACGCTGCCCCAGAGGGGGCGGGACTCTCTGCCATCGCAGGCGGCTTCCGCATCCTGCACGGGACGGAGGATCATCGGAAGATCGAACTCGAGACTCCGATGTATGACGCGCTCTACGCTTGGTGTGAGCAGCAGATTGCGTGATTGAGAACAACCGCCCACCGGCCGGTGAGGACGGCGACCTTCGAGCTACCCTCGCCGCCCTCGACCCCCCTGCCCGCGACAAGCTTCGTCGGGTGCTGATCCACGACCAGGGCGACCGCGACGAGATCGCGATGCAGCTGCTCCGCTACCGGGACTCCGTCGGCGACGGCTGGGCCAACATCGTCGACATGCTGACGATGTATGTGGAGGAGCGGCGGAAGGTTGTGCGGCTACTGGGAGAGATCGGCGCTCAGCAAGGGGCTAAGCCAGCTGCCTCCAGTTCGTCTTCCCCTTGCAGAACCACAGCCGTCCTGACTTGTCGACGAACAGGTCGCCTCATCTCCCCGTGGTCGGGTGTGTGGTGGCTGAGGATGGCAACAAGCGAAGTTGGGCGGGGCCGCCTGTCAGTTCGGCACCTCTCCCGGCGGTAGCCACCGCGGTAACGGCTGCAGCCGTGTTGAGAACGTTGGTGATCTCAGCCTTCTTGCGGGAGCTCCCGAGCCGACCACTTCCGCCCACGCCTGTCCCGACGTCGGAGCACCACCGATGGAGTGTGCGCCCGCACAGAGCTGGGCTCAAATCCAGGGCTCGACCTGCGGTCGGCGACGACCAGGAAACGCCGCGCCGGCACGAACCATCCTGCCCTTAGATTCGGTAGGAAGGGGCTGGGCGGAAAGTGGTACAGGCGGGGCGGGAGGAGGACTGATGCCAGTACCTCGGGCCCCGAGGCGGACTTGAACTTGCGTCCTCGTACTCAAGGGACTACGACTGCGATATGAAGACCTGTTTCACTCGATGCGGGCTCATCATCTCTCCTGTGGTTGGCGAGTTGCGCCATGCCGGATAGCGCCGACCCGCCCGATAACGAGCGCGATGACGACATCTTCGCTGTCCGTGTGACGGCAACGGAGGCGCAAGTGCACGAACTTGTTGGTCGCGGGGTTGACTACGGTGACCGCCCACACTTCGGCGATGTTCATGAAGGCAAAGGCCAACTGGACCTTTTCCTAACTCGCGACCAGATCGAGGGTCTCCGCGGCGAAGGCTATGAGGTGGAGATCGCTTCCAACCAATCAGCCAGGCAGCGCGAACGGTTGGGAGAGGTCGAGCAGGGCGACCGTTACGAAGCTGGCCGGATCCCGCCGAAGGGACTCGGACGAAAGATCGACGGTCGCGGCCAGGCTGGCCAGACGCCGCCCCACTTGCAAGACCGTGATGACGGACCGGAGCCTCGGCCATGACGTTCCTCAACGTCGTCGAGATCGAGTCTGCTCTCGTCGCACTGCGCAACGCCTATCCGTCCCTTACGCAGCTGATCCCTCTGCCGAACGAGACCTACGAACACCGCCAGAGCAACGCTCTGTTGATCCGTGGAAGCCCGTGGTTCGAGTGTCGGCCGGCGGTCGTCTTCGTCAGCGGTGTCCACGCTCGCGAGTGGGGCGGTCCGGACATCCTGGTCAACCTAGCGACCGATCTGCTCGAGGCCTATTCGACGAACGCGGGGCTGGCGTACGGGGGCAAGGTCTTCGCGGCCGACGTGATCAGATCGATCGTCGATCAAACCGACGTCGTCGTGTTTCCGGACGTCAATCCGGACGGGCGGGCGTACAGCATGGCTGCCCCAGCGGACTCGGCTCAGGCGCTGTGGCGGAAGAATCGGAACCCCGCGAGCTCGGGTGGCGTGGCGACGAGGATCGGCGTCGACGTCAACCGCAACTATGACTTCCTGTGGAACTTCCCAGTCACCTTCGCGCCCAACGTCGGACCTGCCTCGACCGACCCTTCTTCCTACACGTTCTCCGGGACAGGCCCGTTCTCGGAGCCCGAGTCGCGGAACGTGCAGTGGCTGGTCGATCGCTTCCCAAGAGCCCGGTACTTCGTCGACGTCCACTCGTACACCGGGCTCGTCCTATATCCGTGGGGTGACGACCAGAATCAGACAACCGATCCCTCGATGTCGTTCAGGAACAGCGCTTGGGACGGGAAACGAGGCATCGCGAACGACGCGTACCGCGACTACGTCCCGGCCTGGAGACTGGCCGAGCTCCAGACCGCCGCGGCAATCATGCGCGACGGGATCCTTGCCGTCCGAGGACAGAGCTATGTAAGCCAACAGGGGTTCGCGCTCTACCCGACCTCGGGCACGAGTGAGGACTGGGCGTTCACCCGCGAGTTCCTAAGCCCGTCCAGAGGCAAGCTGAGCGGCTTCGTGATCGAATTCAACAAGAACATCGACTTCTTTCCGACCTGGGCGGAGATGGTCGATCTGATCGCCGACATCGACGCCGGTTTGATCGCGTTGTGCGCATATGCCAGGCCAGGCCGCTTCGCGGTGATCCTTTGCTGGATCAGGAAGTGGTTCTGGGCGATCTTGCATCGGGTGTTCCCGCCCGAGCTATGGGGTCCGTACGGCCCCTGGGATCGGATGGTGCAGGTCATCCGAGGGATACCGAAGTTCATCGGCAGGGTCATCGGGCGAGAATGAGGTGACTACGCGTGGCGCGAATCACGATGACCTCGTCCATCGTCGCCGTAGCGTTGCGGTGAACCACGGCCTTCGGAAGTGAGGGGCTGGTGCCACTCAAGGTGATGACGTGGAACCTTGAGAACCTCTTCCGGAACGGGACGCGTTCCGACCCAAGACGAAGGCGATGTACAAGGAGAAGCAGCAGGTCGCCACGTTCAAGACGCCGTAGCGCGGGCGACGCTCAGAGAACCGAACGGCGACTTCGAGCATGACGCGCGGCGAGGATGACCGTGTGTCTTTAGCGAGGTAGGGGACCCCGCCAAAACAAGATTCGATTGCCGAAAGGGTCTGCCGGAGGCGGGCAGGTCGGGCCGCCGAACCCAGCCTTAGCGTTCGTACGGTGAGTCGACGAACGCAGCGGGCGGTCGACGCCTCAGCAGGTCACGTGGAGGACGGCGTTCGTGTCCGCACCCGACCTACGGAGTTGCTCGATCGCCTCGACGGTGGGCATCACGATCAGCTCCACCCCTCGGCGCTCGGCCTCGGTGATCACATCGTCGGCGACGGGGAGCGATCCGGAGGCGCCGCTCCCCAGCACGAGACGTCTGCATGGCCACGGGATGTCCTCGGCGGCGGTCAGCGGCGTGTGCCCGTATCTTCCGCGGAGCGCCTTCGAGGGCCCCTTCTTCCGCTTCCGGATCCGCCCACCTTCGATCACGACGTCGTGCTCGTAGGTCACACCGTCGATCTCGATCGACCCGAAGACGTACCGCCTGAACTCCATCGGCCCATCATCGCTCGTGACGGATCTCTCTGCATCCCGCCCCTCCTAGGCTGGTGTCTCGTTCGCCCGGACCTCGGATCAAGACGGCATCCATGCGTGGCCCGAAGAACCTCAGTTTGAGCCTCCCCCCGCACCGGTGTCCGGCGAAGTCGGCCAGAGGCACCGAAGTGTCACTCGCTCGACGAGTTCGAAACGATATCGAGACAGTCGAGTGCGTAGGCGGCCGACTCGTCCGCTGACATCGCATGCCCACTTGCGCGAGCGGACTCGATCTCACTCGGATCCAACTTCGCTTCTAATAACTGCTCGATAGCTGCAGGCGAGGCGGGGTCGTCGACCCCGAAGCCGGTCGATTCGCGCAGGGCCTCGGCGGCCCCCAGCAGCATCGCCGAGCGAGATGGCGAGGCATCAGCGACTAGACCGGCGCTCCCCACGAGTAGGTCCGGGAAGATGGCGACCGAGCGCGACACCATCGCGAGCTCGAACGCCTGACGGAATCGCATGGCTGCGCCAGCTCGGTCGCCGAGCTTGCGGAGGCACTCCCCGAGCATGGCCAGCCCGCTCACATGATTCATCTCGAATCGATCCGGCGGGATCTTCTCGACCACGTCTTCTAGTCGACGCTTGGCGTCTGCGTAGTCTCCCGAGCGCATCGCCAACTCCGCGGCTGAGAGCCTGACACGGATGCCTAAGGGACCCTTCGATCGAGATTCGATCTCAAGGGCTTCGTCCACCATCGCCCGCGCACGGCCGATGTTTCCGAGCAGGGCCACGGACTCGGCCATGTCACAGAGCGTCGACTTCGTCTCCTCGGCCAGCCCCAACGCGCGCATAGATTCCAACGCTTCTTCTTTGATTTCGATCGCGCGTTGATGGTCGCCCCGGAAGCGAGGGAACTCACCAAGTACGCCGAGCGCCTGGGCCCGGAGCGACGCAGGTGCGTCTGTGTCGCTTGCAAGCGCCCGCTCCATCCAACGCTCCCCTTCGTCGAGTTGGCCGCGCGTGAGCCATGACTTCCACATCCGCAACACGAGCTGTAGGGCGCCGGTCTTGTTCGCGATCATCCAATCGAGAGCGGCGCGGAGGTTGTCCTGCTCATCCCCGAAGACCTCGAACGCCCGAGGATCACGTGCTTCACCGAACTCATCGAACAGGTCCTCGGCGATCGCAGCGAACCACACCGCGTGACGACCACGCAGATCTCGCGCCTCACCGTCGGACTCGAGCCGATCCGTCGCGAATCCTCTGATCGTCTCGAGCATCCAGAAACGATCGTTGGTGCGGCGGACGAGGCTCTTCTCGAGCAGGGAACTGAGGATGCCGAGGTTGGCGTCGACCACGGCCTCTGCCGAGTCGAGCGTGCAGCCGCCGGAGAAGACGGCGAGGCGGGCGAACAACCGCCGTTCTTCGTCGTCGAGCAGCTCATAGCTCCAATCGATCGTGGCGCGAAGCGTCTGATGCCGAAGATCGGCGTCACGGCCGCCCTTCAGCAGATCGAGTCGCTGCGCGATTCGCTGAAGGATCTGCGTCGGCGTCAGGACGTTCGTTCGGGCAGCAGCGAGCTCGACCGCGAGCGGCAGGTCGTCGAGTCGGCGACACAGCTCCGCGATCACCTCGTCGGGATCGAGCCCCGCGCGTTGGCAGAACAGGTCAACCGCCTCGGGGTCTGACAGCGGTGGCACGGAGTAGGCGACCTCGCCACGAACACGTAGGAGCTCCCGACTCGTAACGAGCACTACCAGCTGCGGACAGGCCTCGACGAGTGACGCGAGATCTCCCGCCGCGTCGATCACCTGCTCCATGTTGTCGATCAACACCAGCATCTCCCGGTCACCGATGTGATCGGCTAAGCCATCCTTGGCGCCAAGCGCGATCGAGATCGTCTCGTTGACGATCGCGGGATCGCGCAGCGCGGCAAGCCCCACCCAGAACACGCCGTTCTTGAACCACGGGACGAGCTCGGCTGCAGACTCGATTGCGAGCCTGGTCTTGCCTGAGCCGCCGGATCCGGTCAGCGTCACCAATCGCGCGCCCTCGCGCAGCAGGTTCGTCACCGCTGCGAGCTCCTGATCTCGACCGACGAACGAACTCGCCGGCCGCGGGAGGTTGGTGTTCGAGACGGTCTTCAGCGGTGGGAACCGGTCCGTGCCGAGTTGGAAGATCCAGACCGGCTCAGCGAAGTCCTTCAGCCGGTGTTCTCCCAGATCGGTCAGTTCGACGTCGATCAGCGTGCTCGTCTCCTTGGAGAGCAGTACCTGCCCGCCGTGTCCTGCCCCGCCGATCCGCGCCCCCTTGTGAACGTCCTCGCCCACATAGCCTTCCTCCGTCACATACGGCGTACCGGTGTGCACACCGACGCGCACTTCGATCGGTCCCGAGGCGAGGGCTTGCTGGAGATCCCGCGCGGCCGAGGCGGCGCCGTCGGCAGACGGAAAGGCAACGAAGAAAGCGTCACCCTGCGTATCGACCTCAACGCCCCCGTGCTGAGCGAACGCCGCACGAAGGAGGCGTCGGTGCTCGGCGAGTGCCTGCGCGTAGCCTTCGGGACCTAGCTGGTGCAGCAGACGCGTCGACCCTACGATATCCGTGAACAGGAAGGTCACGACCCCCGACGGAAGCCTTTGAGTCACGAGCGGACGATAATGCGGATGCTGTCAGCTGGCGACGCTCAAGCATCCACCCGTCTGCGTAGATCCGGCTCACGACGAGACGCCACTAGCCGACACAGGACGACACTCGAGAAACGGGCACACGTTCCATTGCGAGCCAGCGTGTTCGCACTACCGGTATCCCGAAGCGTAGAGTTTGTCGAACAGCGCATCGACACGCCCCCGAATGGAGGCGCTCGGCCCCCGGATGCGCGGGAGGGGAGGGAACCATGATTCGTCGTTGTGCCCTCATCGGAGTCGCGATCCTCTGCGTCGTCGCGGTCGGTCAACCCGCGTCTGCGTTGACGAAAGTCCGCATCCCGATACCGATCACGAGCGACCCGGTCGAGTTCGACGGCTTCTGCCCGTTCCCTATCGAGTACCAAGACTTGCGAGGAGCCATCTTCCAGGTGCTGACGTTCGATGCCGACGGGGACCTCACGCGGATAGACATCTTCTCGCGCGGGCTGACGTCGGAGGTGAGCGCGAACGGGAAGTCGGTCGTCTTCAACGACGCCGGCCCGATCACGGTGATCCCGCAGGCCGATGGATCCGACCTCGTGATGCTGCGTGGGAACAGCTTCGAGTTCGACCAAGGGGTGCTGTCGGGTCAGCCGATCGCGCAGATCAGCTCCGGCCTGGTTGTCGTCACGTCGATCTTCGACCCGGTGAGCGGTTTCAACCAGTTCACGAGTATCGACGCGGTCGGCCCGACGGCGGACCTGTGCGCGGAGCTCGCCTGATCGGTATCGCCTGGTGATCCGCGCCGGGGGATCCGACCGGCGATGAAGCGTGCGGGGCAGCGCCGTCACCGGCGCGGCCCCGCCCGCTCCCTCATGCCAGCAGGTCGCAGATCTGGGTTGCGTGTCCGCGGTAGTCCACGACGAGCGCGAAACCGCTCGGGTCGAACTCTCCGAACGTGATGTTGCCGGTCACGATGGACCACCCGGTCCCTTCGATCGGGGCGGCCCAGCGGCCGATGCCGATCACGGTGCCGTCCTCGAAGGTGAACGTCGGTCCGGCGATCGCGAACGTCCGGGAGCCCTCGCCGTCGAGCCGCGTCCACGTGACCTTGAGCTGTCCGGCGGAGATCGACATCCCGCTATCGAACTCGATCAGGTGCGTCTTGCCCTGCACCGTCGCCTCGAGCTGGAAATCGCAGATGTCCGGGAATGGGATCACCGCTTCGAACGGCTCTCCACCGGTCTTCGTCGGTTTCCCGGCATTCGCGGGTGCCGCCATCATCGCGACCGCCACGGTGACGAGCGCTGCGCACGCCAGAAGGCGCCTCATGCACATCCTCTCCCTCTCGCCGGCCGAACGGGGGTGACCGGCCGCCTCGACCGTATCGGTACCGGGCAACAACGCGCAAATACGCTGAACTGAGCCGTGACCCAGAACGGGACCCTGACCCCGGCTGAAGTCGCGCGTTCTCGCCGGCACGCAGCCCTCACGACGCGATGTCGCGGCGGCGGAACCGCCACACGGCGAGCGTCAGGAACACCGCCGTGTACGCCGCGCTCACGGTCAGGCCCTCCCGCATCGTCGCGAGGTCGACCGGGAACCGGAACAAGCCCGTGTAACCGAGCCAGCCGTGCGTCGGCAAGAACGGTTGGATCGCGTGGAGGCTCGGGATCTGATCCGCGATCTGGCTCGCGATCGCGACGATCACCGTGGCGACGATCGCGCCGGGGCCGGAGTCCGTGAGCGTCGAGATCCACATGCCGACCGCGACGATGCCCGACGCCGCGAGCAGGATGAAAGCGCCCGAGGCGAGGATCCTCGCGAGACCATCGGCCACCGAGAGAGTCGTGCCCGACAGCGTCGGCATCGGGTGGATCCCGAACACGATCCCTCCGGCGAGCAAGCCCGAGCAGATAACGATCAGCAGCAGCGTCCCGGTGAGCGTCATCGCCGCGGCGTACTTCGACGTGATCAGCCTGGGTCGCCGCACCGGACGAACCAGCAGGTAGCGGAGCGTGCCGGACTGCGCCTCTCCCGCGATCGCATCCCCGGCGAACAGGCCGATCGCGAGCGACATGAAGAACGGCTGGACGAGCGCGAGACCGGTGAGCGGCGTGAACAACCCGTTCCTGACGATCTGCAACAGGAACGGCGGCGCGTCCTGCGAGTTCTGCGGCGGCGGCGGCGAGAGGCGGACCGCGACGACGACGAGGATCGGCACGCCGGCGAGCGCCGCGGCCAAGAGCCATGTCCGCCAGCGACGGACCTGCTTCGAGAGCTCAACGCGGAACATCGATGCCCTCCACGAGATGGAGGAAGACGTCTTCGAGCGTGTCTCGCTGCGGTTCCAGCGCGTGCACCTGTATGCCGCCGCGGACGAGGGCGGCGTTCACGTCGGCCGCCCCGAGACCGTCGGAGAGCCTGACGTTCAGGACTCCTGGTCCGGAGGGCGAGGTTGCCACCGTCATGTCTGGGCCTCCCAGCCGCGCGAGCATGTTCCGGGCCGCCGCGACATCGTCCACCTCGATCCGGATCCGGTCGGTCGTGCCACGGAGCGTCCCCGGCGGGCCCTCGGCGACGAGCGCTCCTCGCGCCATCACGCCGACGCGGTCGCACATCGCCTCGACCTCCGCCAGGAGATGACTGGAGATGAAGATCGTCGTTCCGCCGTCGGCGAGTTGGCGCAGGAGCTCGCGGACCTCCCGCATCCCGGACGGATCGAGCCCGTTCGTCGGCTCGTCGAGCACCAGCAGATCGGGTTCGCCCAGGAGAGCCAGCGCGACGCCGAGTCGCTGGCGCATCCCTTGGCTGTAGTGCTTCACTCGTTTGTCGGCCGCGTCCGCCAAGCCGACGGTGTGCAGCACATCGTCGATCCTGTCGAGGCGAGCGTGGACGTCTGCCCGGTCGTTGCCGGCGCGCACGAACGCCTCCAGGTTGCGCCGCCCCGAGAGGTACGACCAGAACGCCGGCTCCTCCACGAGCGCACCAACCCGCTCGAACGGGCCGTGGCCGGCGGTCACGCTGGACCCGAGAACCTCGATCGTTCCGCCGGTCGGATGGATGAGGCCGAGGGCCATCCGGATCGTCGTGGTCTTTCCTGCACCGTTCGGACCGAGGAAGCCGTACAGCTCGCCGCGCTCGACCGTGAGATCGAGCCCGTCGACGGCGGCTAGCTCCCCGTACCGCTTACTCAGGCCGACAGCCCGGATCGCTGCGGTCACGGAAGGGCGTCGGCGCGGGCCTGCAGCGTCGCGACATCTACAGGGCCCACGAGGAGCCAGGTCTTCCCGCCACGCTCAACCGTGATCGCCGACTCGAGCGGGCCGCTGTAGGGGAGCAGGCTCGCGACCTCGGGCGGGAGCGGATGCCTCAGTGGTACCGCCACCGACGTGTCGAGACACGAACCGGCAGTGACCGGTCGTTGCTCGCCCGACGGGATGTCTTTCCGATGGGCAGCGGAGGCGACGACGGCGGAGACCTCGTCCGTGACGTCACGCACGGTCGCATCAGACGGCGGCGTGAACGCGAACATCGAGGGGTCGATCGCACCGAAGGAGACCGATGTGAAACCGGCCCCGACGGCGGGACCGGCTCCGCCGCGGGGGGTGATCGAGACATCGAGCGGCAGGCGCGTCTGGGCATCGATCGCGATCGTCACGTCTCCAACCAACGTGGTGTGCGACGCGGGAGCGAACCGCACGACATACGCGTCACGTCCAGCGACCACAGCGGGGTCGCTCACGGTGACCTCACCGCAGCTGGATGCCAGGTCGAGCACGTGCTTCGTGAGCACCAGCGGGTCGGCGTTCGCCATCTGCGCGCGGGCATCCGTCGGCGGCGCCGGCACCGCCGCGGTTATCCCGGCTGCGCGGAGCTTCGTGGCCGTCGAGGTCGCCGAGTCCCAGAACCAAGCCGCCGAATGGTTCGCCACCAGATCCTGTTCCTGGAGGTCCATCAGGTGCTGGATCCGGAGGCCGTTTGGGGAGCTCCAGACCCGGAAGCGTTGGTCGCCGAGGACGGAGCCGAGCACGTTCGTCATCCCGACGCCTCCCGCTGCGCCGCTCAACGACGGCGGGATCTCGGGCAGCCCGAGGTCGAGCCGGGTCCGAACGTCGCCGGAGACTGAGTGGGGGGCGGCTAGCGCCGCGATGCTCGAGGCGAGCAGTTGGTCGGCCGTCACGGACGGGAGGCTCGGAGCCGGTTGCGCGCGGACCTTGGAGATCCCGAAGGCCGCGCTCGCGACCACCACGAGCACGACGACGACTGCGACGACCGAACCGGGGAAGCGGCGGACACGCGTCACGCCTTCCGTTCTAACACCACCCGCGACGAGCGCCCACCGAACGGAGCGGAATGGCGCACGTTCATCACAGCGCGCGAGGCGTCCCGCCGGCTCTCCGATGCGCGGTCCAGAAGACCGCGTGTCAAGGCGATACTCGGAGACGCGAACCGCGTGTCGTACGAGCCCTGGGTCAATCTTGCGTTATGGGACTAGCGGTCTGTGATGCGTTCAGAACAGTACTCACAGCCCTCCCCCCTCAGTATCGGTGTCGGTCGTCGACCGCGCTAGCGACGGATGCCGCTCGGTCTGGTGATGAGCTGGTCAGGAGAGATCAGCTTCGAGCCCGTCGAGGGCGTCGTGCGCTCGGCTGATCATGAGCTTCGCGCACCGCTTGCAGTACCCCTTCTCACCTTGCGCCGGGCCGTGGTTCTTCACCACGAAGCGCGGTTGGCCTTTGGCGATAGCGTGGTTCTTGTTGCGAGCGCATTTCGATGCCCGCCCCGCCTGACGTACCTCTAGCCGCAGCAGAACAGATCGAACAACGCTCATCCCGCGAGCCTCCGCCGTAAGGCCAATCGAGCCGTGGGACCGGAAGCCACGGGAGGCGGTCGTGAGACGACCTATCATCGCGGCCCGTGGGGGAGGTGGTGATCCGGCAGGCGCGGTCGGGCGACGGCAGGGGTATCGCCGACCTCCACCTCGACACGGCGTCGTCGCTCCATGTCCTGGATCCGAACCGGTTCAAGCTTCCTGAGTCAAACGGCATGCCCGAGTGGATCGACGCCGATCTCGCGACCGTCGGCACGGACTGGAACTGCTTCCTCGCCGTTGAGGACGGCCGGATCGTCGGCCAGGTCGAAGCGAAGCTCCATCCGCCGTTCGAATCAGCTCGGTTCCAGACGATTGCCGAACTGGGAGATATTCGGGGAGAGGTGAACTCGCTCGGCGTCCTCTCGAACCACCGTCGCCGCGGGATCGGAAAGGCTCTGATGGAGGCCGCGGAGGAGTGGCTGCGCGGACGCGGCGCGAGTGTCGTGATCCTCGACACCTTCCTTCGAAGCCCCGAGAGCGTGCCGTTCTACGAGTCGATCGGATACGAGCGCGTGTCCGTCATCTTCGAACGCCGGCTCTGACGCCAAGCGGATACTCTCGAAGGGCAATGCCGCCCTCCGCGATCTACTCCACACCCTGGATCCGTCGGCTCGTGGACATCTTCGCAACGTCCTCAGCCGGGAACAGGCCGACCGCGACGCGATCTCCTCCCGCCTCATGCGCCACCGCGACGAGCGAAGCGACGATTGGGCCGACATCATCGACACGCTGACGATGCATCCGGAGGAGCGGCGGCGAGTAGCGAGATTGCTCAGGGAGATCGAGGCTACGGGCTGAGACGAGAAGTGCTGAGCGCTGTCCTCCTCCGCTTCGTGATCGCACCCGAGGGGCCCGCCCACCCGATGCTCGCGGCCACGTAGGTGGTGGAGGCCGGACACAGGCGCTGATGCTCACTCACGGCGTGAACGCCAGCTACCGGGTGACGAGGAACACAGCCAAGATGAGCCCGGCGAACACGGCCACCCCCGCCACAACCATCAGCAAGGTCCGGCTCGACCGGGTCTCAGGATCCGCCGGATAAAGTGCCCTCCACGCGTTCCCCGGCAGTCCAGACATGCTTCGCATGGTTGCATCTTGCGTCTCCGACGCCGGCAAGGCAAGGCCGACGATCACGACATCGCTCGATACCCTCACCCCAACGCATCGAGCGCGGCGGGACGACCACCACGTACGACGTTGACGCGCGACCGCCGGGCGTCACTCGACCCAGATCCGCTGCGGGGGTTAACGAAGAGGGCAGGCCGATGCTCTGTAAAGGTGTGCGCGTGGATGTGGACGGCGCTACCGGGTTCGACGAGCTTTACGGGGAAGTTGGGCCACGGCTATGGCGTTCCATCCTGGCCTTTACGGGCGGTCGGTGAACTCGGCCCGAAGGGCGGCATCCCGGTGTTCTTCTTCGTCCACCTGGCCGGGACGCTGGACAACTGGGATCCGAGCGTCACCGACCCCATCGCGCCATCGCCTTTTACAACCGCGGCATCGGCGCCTCCACCGGCCAGGTGCCCGACACCGTCGAGGCCATGGCCGACGACGCCTACACGTTCATCAAGGCCCTGGGGTTCAGCAAGATCGACATCTTCTCCTTCTCCCTCGGCGGCTTCGTCGCCCAGGCACTCGTCGTCAAGCACCCCGACCTTGTCCGCAAACTTGTCCTCACTGGCACGGGCCCGAAGGGCGGTAAGGACCTTGTCCTCACTGGGCACGGGCCCGAAGGGCGGTAAGGACATCGATAAGGTTGCCGGCACCACCTACTTCGACATGCTGCGGGCGGCCCTGACCCGGTCAGACCCGAAGGAGTTCCTGTTCTTCAACCGCAACTCCACCGGCAAGCCCGCCGCGCGCGCGTTCGTCAACCGCCTCAAGGAGCGCACCGTCGACCGTGACGCCCCGATCAGGGTGAAGGCGCTCCAGACGCAGTTGAAGGCGATCAAGAAGTGGGGACGCGGCACGCCGGACGATCTGTCGAAGATCACCCAGCCCACCCTCGTCGTCAACGGCGACAACGACCGGATGGTGCCCTCGACTCTCTCCGAGGACCTGCATCGGCGCATCGAGGGCTCCGAGCTGATCATCTACCCCGACTCCGGGCACGGCGGCATCTTCCAGTTCCACGACAAGTTCGCCCCGATTGCCGTCGAGTTCCTCGGCCTATGACCACCGTGAATGACCAAGGGAAGGCGGGAGTGAAATGAGCAAGTCACCGTCCAATGCGCAGGTGACGGTGAGGAAGCACCTCTCCTCCTCCATCCTGCTGTGGATGCGCACCGACCAGCCCCGTCAGACGGGGATGGACCACTGGAAGGGACCGCACTCGAAGATCATCTCGGCCACACCGGGTCTGCAGGAGTACCGGCAGATCCACCTCGCCGAGGTGAACCCGGGGCTGTGGCCGGTGACCCCCGACGTCGAGACGGACATCCCGATCGAACGCAAGATCGACGGCGTCGCGGAGGTCACCTTCCAGTCGCCCCTGTCCCCGCTGCTGGGCCGCAAGCAGACCCGGCTCGCGTACAAGGACGAGATCAACGTCTTCCGGCGCACCCTGCTCTACGCCGGTCTGCCGAACTCGTCCCGCTGGTACGAGGTGGCAGAGCCTGGCGACAAGACGGGCGCCCGCTCCCTGATCTACCTTAGGCGGAAGGATGGCGTCGGTGCCGGCGACTTCCGGAAGCTCATCAACAAGGAGCTCGTGCCCGCCCTCGCAGGTACTGGCGTGCTGAGGGAACTGCGAACCCAGACCTTCCTGCCCTGGAACGAGAAGCTCTGGGACACCCCGAACGTCGCGCACGACAACCCGGCCGACCAGCGGTTCCACGCATCGGTGATCTTGGGTTTCACGGACGCGCAGGAGCGGGCGGGCTTCCTCCACGGCCGCGAGATCGAGAGCCTGTCGAACACGCTGGCTCCGCTCACTTCGGCCATCCACGCCTACGACGTGTCCGCGGCGCTGACTTACGTCAAGGACGGCACGATCCTCCCGCACTATCAGCAGTAATCAGGCAAGAGGAGAGCGTGGCCGGTACGTTCGCCGTTCCGTGCGTATCGCCGGGCAGTGTCATCGAGGGCCTGACGTAGGAGCATCTGGTGCACTCAGCACGATGTCCCAGAACCTGGGATGGAGCCTCCTAGTCCCGTTCTTGACTCTCCAACATTGGTGTTCGCTCAGATCTGTCAGTCTCGCAAGCCGTTTGGTTGACATTTCCCGGACTCTCGGCAAGATCTCTTGGTCGTGCCTCGTCGGATTGAGCCGTAGGCGGGCGCTAGTGCGTTGACCTCGCACGGTTGCCCGTTCGGAGCAACTTCGAGTCTCTGTCCGAACGCCGAACGGGCGCGGAATCGAGCGCCTCAACGCTTGCATCGATACATCTGGCATGTATCGCGCTCGCGGGTCTCACCTCACTCGCTTTACGGGACGCTGCGGACGCCGGTATCGTCAACCTGGGAGGGAGAGGATGGTCCGGATCGCCAGGGGTGCGTTCGCGGTCGCGTTGCTCTTCGGCGCCGTCGTTCTGCAACATCCGAGCACCGCGTCCGGCGGGCCCATGGACGCATCTCGCCGCTCCCGTGCCGTGCACGTCCCGAGCGGGTGGCGCCTCACACCGGCCGGCCGGTTGATCACGGTGCCGAGGAACGGCCCCGGGCTCAGCGGGCCCTGGGGAGTCGCGCTCTCCCCCGACGGCCGGAGGGCGCTCGTGACGTCGAGTGGAGCGGCGGTCCAGAACGAGACGACGGAGGTTTTCGACCTCGCGACAGGCCGACGGACGTCCCTCAAGATCTACAACGGACGGACCGGCGCGTCGGTCTTCTACGGCGTGACGTTCTCACCAGACGGACGCCGTGCGTGGGCGTCCGGCGGAGGCCAAGGCGTGGTGCACGCGTACCGTGTGACGACCGATGGCCGGCTCGTCGCCACACGGGAGATCCCCGCGGGCTTCTTCCCCGCCGGGATCGCCTACGGGCACACGCCGCGCGGCGATCGGCTCTACGTGGCGAACAACCTCGGCGGCCCGGCGAACCCCGACGTCACGTACGAGGATCCACCCGGCCACACGGTGACCGTTATCGACCCGGCCACGAACCGTCGGACCGCGGCGATCGACCTCGGACCCGCCCTCGACCCGATCGACGTCGCGTTCAACCACGAGGGCACGAAGGCCTACGTCACGAACTGGGTCGGGCGCTCCGTCTCGGTGATCGATACACGGACCCAGAGGAAGATCATCGACGTCGTCCTGTCGCCCCCCGACGACCCGATGGTCGCCGACCACCCGACCGGCATCGCCGTGAGCCCCACGAGGGACGAGGTCTACGTCGCCAACGCCAACAGCGACACCGTTTCGGTGATCGATTCGCGTCACGACCGGCTCGCGGCGACCATCGCGGTCGGGCTCGACCCGCGCGGCGCGACGGGGTCCACGCCTGTCGCAGTAACGGTGAGTCCGGACGGCAGGCTCCTGTTCGTGGCCGACGCGGGCGAGAACGCCGTCGCGGTCGTCGACATCGCGAGGCGGGCGATCCTAGGGTTCATCCCGACGGCCTGGTATCCGGCCGACGTCCAGATCACGCCGGACGGACGTCACCTCGTCGTGGCCGACACGTACGGGTTCGGCGCGCGACCGAACCCGTGCGGCCCGTTCACGCCGCTCGGGCCTCTGCGCTGTCCCGATCACCGACCGCACTACTACCCCGGGACGTGGTACAGACCGCCACTGCCCGAGACGCAGTACGTCGGGACGATGATCAAAGGGGTCGTCCAGGTCGTCAGGCTCCCCGCGTCGCCCTGGCGTCTCCGGCACAAGCTCGGTCGCTGGACGGATCAGGTCCGGCAGAACAACCGCGTTGACGAGCGTCGCTCACCCCGGCCGGCGTGGCTCGACAAGATCAAGCACGTGATCTACGTGATCAAGGAGAACCGGACCTACGACGAGGTCTTCGGGGACCTATCGAAGGGGAACGGCGATCCTCGGCTCGTGCTCTTCGGTGACCCCTCGGCCCCGAACCATCGCGCGCTCGCGAAGCGGTTCGTGCTGTTCGACAACTTCTACGTGGACGCACAGGTGTCGCAGGATGGGCATCCGTGGTCGACGCAAGGGGTGGCGACCGACTACGTGCGCAAGGTGTGGCCCTTCGACTACGCGTGGGCCTACTTCCGGAGCTATGACAGCGAGTTCGTCCCGATCCGTCAGCAGTTCGCGACGGAGCCGCTCGCGTCGGATCCGTCGATCCCGCGTCCGGCCGCGGCCGCCACCGCCGGCTACATCTGGGACGACGCGTACGCACACGGAGTCTCCTTCCGGAACTATGGCGAGTCGACCGCGACGGCCGGCTCGTGCCACGACCGGAACGTGCGCTCCAGCCTGACGCACCTCCAATCGCGGTTCGGCAACCACGTCGACCGCCGGTACATCGGATGGAACATGCTGTGCCCCGACCACCTCGTTCGAGAGCCGGAATGGGAGCGCGAGTTCCATCGGTACGTCAGGAACGGGCGCCTCCCCGGTCTCGAGATCGTGTACCTCCCGAACGATCACACCGAGGGGAGCGTGCCCCACACGGCCACCGCAGAGTCGTACTTTGCCGACAACGACCTCGCCCTCGGTCGGCTGGTGCAGACGGTCTCGCACAGCCCCTACTGGAAGAGCACGGCGATCTTCGTGCTTGAGGACGACGCGCAG
>Ga0307312_10000548_pt1 | contig 17758 bp, 19 predicted proteins | sample ER_DNA_202_FD_194489 | JGI IMG/M metagenome (GOLD analysis project Ga0307312, IMG submission 194489) | Bulk soil microbial communities from the East River watershed near Crested Butte, Colorado, United States - ER_DNA_202 | ecosystem: Environmental > Terrestrial > Soil > Floodplain | place... | reverse complement strand
ATGGCCGAAGAACCAGAAGACGTTCTGCCACAGGATGACGACGCCTCCTCGGTTCGGGTCGAAGAAGCTCGTACCGAGCTGACGGTCCGAGAACACCATGATCAGTCCAGCCGTGAGGACGGGCGCGGCGAGGATCACGAGGAGCGAGGTCGCGAGGATGCTCCACGTGAACACGGGCATCCGCATCATCGTCATGCCGGGCGCCCGCATCCGAAGGATCGTCACGACGAAGTTGATGCCCCCCAGGATCGATGCGGTGCCGACGAGGATCAGGCCCACGATCCACAGGTCCTGCCCCGTGCCGAGCTGTTCCGCGAGCGGTGGGTAGCCGGTCCATCCGGCCGCCGCGGCCCCGCCGTGGGTGAGGAACCCCGCAAGGATCGTGAGCCCGCCGGCGGGGAGCAGCCAGAAGGACAGGGCGTTGATCCTGGGGAAGGCCATGTCGAGCGCGCCGATCTGCAGGGGCACGAAGTAGTTCCCGAACCCCGCGAGCAGGGGGAAGATGACCAGGAAGATCATCAGCGTCCCGTGGAGCGTGAACAGTTGGTTGTACGCGTGCGGGGCGAAGATCTGCGTCCCGGGACGGGCGAGCTCGGTCCGCATCAACAGCGCGAAGAGGCCCGCCACGGCGAAGAACGCGAAGCTGTTGATGAGGTAGAGGAGCCCGATCTTCTTGTGGTCGGTCGTCGTGAGCCAGTCGAGGAACCGGCCGCGTTCGGGTTCCGGCGCGAGCGCCGCGGTCGGTGCCTCTTTCACCGCCATACCGTGACCTCCGTCGTCATCCTGGGCTCGATCCTGGGGCCGCGACGACGAACGATCCCGACATCGCGGGCCCATGGACATCGCATTGGAAGTAGTAGTGCCCTGCCGGCAACCCCCCGACGTTCAACGTCTCGCTGGCCGGCCCGGTCAGCTTCGGCGAGGTGAAGTAGGTCTTCTTCTCGAAGAAGCTGTCGTAGATCGAGAAGTTGTGCTGGATCCCGTCATCCTCGTTCGTGACGCTCACGGTGAACGGCTGTTTGGCGGGAACCGCGAGACAGTTCGTGTTCCACGAGATGTTGTGCGCGATCAGCGTCAGGGGAGTCCCGCTGGGCGCACACGTGACGCTCGCGGCGGCCTTCCGTTCCTGCAAGATCCAAGCCGAGTAGTCGGGCGGAGAAACGACGTGCACGTCGAACGTCATCTTCGAATGGAACAGGCCACAGAACTCCGCGCATTGGGCGTGGAACGTCCCGAGCACGGTCGGGGTGAACGTGAACGAGGTCGTGCGTCCGGGGATCGCGTCGCGTTTGAACAACAGATCCGGGACGAAGAAGGAATGGATCACGTCACGGGACGTCAGGTCGATCTCGACCGGCTCGTCGACGGGCAGGTACATCTGCGCGGGTTGTTGCGGAGCCACGTCCGAGGCCGTCTTGCCGGAGACGAAGATGCCCTCATTGACATAGAGGAAGGTCCATTCCCACTGGAACCCCTCGACGTGGATCTTCACCTGCGGGACTTCCGCCTTCTCGATCTTCATCAGCGTCGCTTCGCCGAAGGGGAAGAGGGTGGCGACGATGATGGCCGGGATCGCGAAGAAGACCCCCAGCGAGCGGTTCCCACCGAGCGTTTGGGGCGCCGGGGCGCTATCACGCTTGCGGTAGCGCAGGACGCACCAGACGAGCAGTCCCTCGACGGCGAGGAACACCGGTGCCGCGAGGATCATGATGACCGTGTAGAGCTGATGGACGTCCTGCCCCTGCGGGGAGATCCCCTCCTTGGCGCATCCGCCCAGGAACAGGAGCGATGCTCCGGCGAGGTACCTGGCTCCTCGGGCCGTGCGACCGGTTCGGATCGGATCCACCCCGGTCAGGTCACGGTGAACTGGGCGACCATCCCCTTCGCGGCGTGCGGTGGTCCGTTCTCGCCGCCGCTCTGGGTGCCGGTCTGCCAACACGCGAACGCGTAGTCCCCCGGCGGGAGATAGAGGGTTTCGACGACGCTCGCCCCGGTGTCCGCGGGCCCGAAGTCGCCCCCGATGTGCAGCCACAGGTCCTCGGAAGCCGTTCCGCCGGTCGGCCCGCTCGCCTGCGCCGCGGAGATGACGTCCTGCGCGGTCTTCCCGGTGGGCAGCGCGATCGGGATCATCTCGTGCGTGATCGGGAATGACTCCTTGTTCTCGAACAGGAAGGTCACGATGCCCGAGGACAACGTCGCCGGGACACCGTTGTATCGGAAGTTCTGAACGAAGACCGTGGCGGCCGGCGTGACCCCGCCGCCCCCCGAGCTGGATGACGACGAGCACGACGACGCCACGATCATCCCGACCGCGACGAGTACCGGGAACCTCCACGCACCACGTACCGACCGGACCGACCGGAACGACCGCAACGAGCGCACCATCCAACCCCCTCGTCCAGACGCGCAAACGTTCTGACGCCCAACGATGGTCCGCAGATCCCGCTCGCTGCAAGCGTCATGACAGGACTGTCACCCTCGTGCGAAGGCGCCTGCCTGCTCTGCCACCATCGGGATGTCACGACTGTCATCTGGCCGAAGCTCGCGTTGGGCTCCGATCCGAAGGTGCTGTGCCAGGAAGCAACGGGATCTGATCAGGCGGTGCGGCGGGCCCCCATGGGCCGTGGCCGTCTCGGACGCACGTCAGGGAGGGATCGCACCGGACGCCGGGGACCTAACCTCGCGGCTCCGGCCCGTGCCAGCTGCTCGTACAGACGCTCGTACTCCCGATCGAGCTTCGCGTTCCAGTCCCGGCGTGGCATGACTCGTGACCTCCTCGCGATCCGACGAGTCCCGCATACCCCGAGCGAACACTCGACATGCGCGCGGATCGACGTTTCATGCCGATCGGTTCGGGGAAAACAACGACAGCGGTTCGTATCCAAAGCTCCCATGCTGAAGGAGGGCGAGCGGATGCTCCTGGTCCGGAACGTGATGACGGAGGACGTCAAGACGGTCTCTCCGGAGATGGATGCCTTCGACGTGGCGGGGGTGATGCGTTCGCACGACGTCGGATCGGCTCCAGTGGTTGACGGCGATGGTCACCTCGTTGGCATCGTGACGGACCGGGACCTGGTGATCCGGGTCCTCGGAGACCGTGCGGATCCCAAGGGGGTCCGCGTCGGCGACGTCGCCACTCGCCGGTCGATCTTCACCATAAGCCCGGACGCCCAGGTCTCGGAGGCGCGCGCGCTCATGGCGGCGGAACGGATCCGGCGCTTGCCCGTCGTGAAAGGCGAGCGGCTCGTTGGCATCGTGTCGCTCGGCGACGTCGCCGAAGCAGACAGCTCCGCGCGCGCCGTCGGGGAAGCGCTGAAGGAGATCTCGGCATCGCCCGCAACGCTCGAGCGAGCCTTGCGGCCGGATCCGGGGACGCCGGACCGAGTGATGAAGCATCGGGGCTAGCGGCGGTTCCCTTCCGGTTCGCTCGCGTCGTGGCCTCGAGCCTCGGTTCCTCGGATCTCGCTCCGGACGCGCTCGAGGCTCTGGGCGATCAACCGCGAGATGTGCATCTGCGAGATCCCGATCTCCTGCGCGATCTCGGTCTGGGTCATCCCTTTGAAGAAGCGGAGGTACAGGATGCGGCGCTCTCGGACGGGTAGCTTCTCCAGCGCCGGGGCGACCGACGCCCACCCTTCGGCGATCTCGAACGATGGGTCGGTGTGACCGACGGTCTCGCTCATCGCCGTCCCGTCCTCGGAAACGGCGGCGTCTAACGAAGCGGGCGAGTAGGCCTGGATGGCATCCATCGCCTCGATCACCGCTTCCTCCGTCAGGTCGGCCTGTCGGGCGATCTCGGTGATGGTGGGCGACCGACCGAGGTCCTGCCACAGCGTCTCCAACGTCCGATGAACGAGCAGCGCCGACTCTTGCAACGACCGAGGAACGCGTATCGACCAGCCACGGTCGCGGAAATGGCGCTTCAGCTCGCCGGTGATCGTCACCGCCGCGAAGGTCGTGAACTGGACCCCACGCTCCGGATCGAATCGATCGACCGCATTCAGCAGGCCGAGGTCGGCGACCTGGATGAGATCGTCGAGGGATTCTCCACGTCCCGCGAACCGTCGGGCGAGGTGGCGGGCGAGCGGCAGGAAGCGCTCGACGAGCTCCTCTCGAGCGGCAGGATCGGGGAGCCGGCGGAAGAGTTCGACGGCTCCATCTGCGTCGCTGGCCGGCCGGTCTTCCTCGCTCACGGCGTCTTCATGGGAGATCGTGTCCGGAACCGGATCGCCGGTCTTCCGTCGTCACCGGAGACGAAGCGCGGGTTCACGGTGAGTCCCTGGATCACGGTCCAGGACCAGCTCTCGCGGTCGCTCGGTCGCGGCCACTCGGTCGCGGGGACATCCGTTCCCAACGTGATCAGCAAGGACCCGTCGCTCGTCGTGATCTCGAGCTGCAGAGCATCGGCATCCGGCGAGGAATCGAGCAAGAGGATCCCCGCCTCATCGACGGCGATCCGCACCTCGTCAACGGCGTCGAAGGGCAACTGGAGCAGCGCGGCCGCACTTGCAGCTACGACGCGCAAGATATGGAGCGCATCCGGCCGCGCCGCCACATTCACGGTGATGGGTGTCGAGAGGTCGTCCACAGGGTCCACCTATACTAGGTCGGCGTTCGGCGAGGACCTCTGTGCTGGTCGAGGAAGGGGCGGTTCGTATCGAGCTCGTGATCGAGGGTCGCACGATGGGGACGTGGATGGTCCTCGAGGTTGCTGGCGAGCTCGACCTCGCGACCGCGCCGGGACTCCGCGAGCGCGTTCGGGAGATGACCCCGGACGGACCGTTGAAGGTTGCCCTGGACCTCACCGCGGTCGGTTTCGTGGACTCGAGCGGACTCGGTGCGATCGTCGCCTGCCTCAAGCATGTTCGAGAGCTGGGAGGCGAGCTGGTGCTCATCGCGCCGGACGCGTCCCCGGTGGCGAAGCTCCTCAGCCTGACCGGGCTCGAGCTCTCGATCGCCCGCGTGCTGACCGTCGACGACCTCCGCTGAGGGTCGCGGGATGAGCGCCGCCGCTGTGGACGTTCCGACGGACCCACGGATGGGAGTCACCCTGCGCGCGTTCGTGACCGCCGTGGCCAACGATCTTGGCGTGCCGGCCGAGCAGGTGGAGGACCTCGCCCTCGCGGTGTCGGAGCTCCTCGCGAGCGCGGTTGAGGGAGGTTCGCAGCGCCTCCGGATCGAGCTGATCGCGGACGACGAAGGCTGGACGCTGCGCGCCGACGGGATCGGCGATGTCGGAGCCGAACCTGCCGATCTTCCGTACCGTCGGGTGGACCTGCTCATGGGTCTGTTCCCCTCCGTCAGCGTCGACGGATCGAACGCGACGATCAGATCCACCGCGACCGCCTGAGCGAAGCACGCGCATACGCGCATGCTTCGCATGTCCGCGCCGTCTCCGTCGTTCTCCCTTACGTCTCGTACACGACCGGCTCCGGCGTCGAGAGGAACCCCGCGATCAGCACGACCACGGATCCCGCCAGCGCGAGCCACGCGCCGATCTCGATCCTGGTGTCGAGCCCCTCGATGTTCTGGCCGCTCGCGCGGAACACCTGGATCGCGAACAACACGAAGCCCGCGATCCCGAGGGCGCCCGCGAGTCGTCCGAGCCCGCCGGTCCGTGCCGCGAGTCCGACGATGCCGAGGAGCGCAAGCACGATGAACACGAACCCCACGCTCTCGACGAAGCTGTGGGCGTGCCCGAGATCCGGGGAGTAGAAGGCCTTCCAATTCAGGTTCGTCCCGAGCACGTCTCGGACCCAGGGCATGAAGGCGCCGAACACCATCATCCCCGCTCCAACGAGCGTGAGCACGATACGCATCACGGTCCCTGTGGTGTTCCGTGTGGGAGTGGTCGTGATGGTCATGATCGCTCACCTCCATGCCGGACGTACCCGATCCGGTGGCGCGCGAACCCTCGTGCGGATCCCGGGCTTCGGCCCAGGACGGACGCGTTTGCGACGCCGTCCGAGCGGGAAACGGACGCCGTGTAACGGTCGAGGAGGTGACGGAGATGGCGACGCGGAAGCAAACGGCCGCGGCCGAGCGGAACATCAAGAAGGCACGGACGGCAGCGAAGCGGCAACGGACGATCGCGCATCTTCCCGCCGCGGTTCGGAAGGATATGGGCCGGCAGGCCGCTCGCGCTCGGGCACGAGGCGGTAAACCGGGTCGTGGGCTGGAAGACCGCACGCGGCAGCAGCTCTACGACGAGGCCAAGAGGCGGAACATCCCTGGTCGTTCGAAGATGGGGAAGTGGGACCTCGTCGAGGCATTGCGGAAGAGCAGGTGAGGCATACCGAGCGCCGCGAGCGCTCCTTCCAAGGATCCTCGTTTGCCCCCCGTCTGAGAGGGGTAGCAACCGGCTGACACCAGCGAACGGAGGATCGGGCGATGAACGCGATGCAGGGCCGTGGCCTGGGCGACGTCAAGACCTCAAGGAGGTATGCGACCGGCCGCGTCTGTCGGGCCGACGGTTGCGAGACGCGCCTCTCCGTCTACAACGGGACGACTACCTGCGCGGTCCACGAGGAGCGCCGGCCCTTCTACCAGCGCTCGCGATCCGGGCGGGTCGTCCAGGACGCTCCCAAGCGCCCGATGGAGGAGCGAGACGTCCTGCGCGACTGGATCCGCGGAGTCGCGGGCGCCGTCGACGCGTCCTAGGCGCCGTCGACGAGGAGGTGCTGAGCGCGCATATCCGGCATCGCTGATCTCAGTCGCCGAGGTGTGCGACCGCGACTCGTTTCGGCACGACCATCCGCCAGGCGTCGATGACGATCTCCTCCATCTCGGTGTCGTCGATCGCATCGAGCCGAACGTCCACCCAGTTGTAACGCAGGTCTGACGGCGACGGCATCTGGAACGCGGAGGGTTTGGACGAGACGAGCGCCTCGCGTTCTTCCTTCGGGAAGGCGAACCCCATCGCGGCCTCGTCGCGGGAGAAGGCGAGATAGACGATACGCCCGACCCGGAACTTCACGCGATCGCGGACAAGCGCTTCCTGGGTCCGCGGAAGGCTGAGGGCCAAACGCCGGACGTCGTCGATCGTCGTCATGACGGGGTCCCGCTCGCGTCAGACCTTCTTGAACGTCAGCGTGTACCGTCCACCCGAGTACCACCCGTTCACCTGGATGTAGAAGATGCCTGTCTTCGGCGCCCTGAAGGTGACCTTCTCGTCCGCGGTCCGTCCGCCCGAGACCGCCTGTAACGCCGGGCACCGTCCTCCCTTGACGAAGCAGCCCGGGGTGAACTGGAAGATCTCGGTCGTCCGCGGTCGCCAGACCCACAGGTCCATGTCCACGCCCGGCGGGCCGTTCAGCACGACCTGGTAGCGGGTGCCTTTCCGGAGCTTCCGCCAGTACACGTCGTTCGCGTCCGCCGGCCAGGACACGAGGCCGACCGTCGGTGATGTGAAGGCCTTGGCGCCGCCGATGTTCCCGTCGGTGAGCGGCGTCGCGTTCGCGGTCGAGCTCGTGAGTGCACGCAGGGCATTCACCCGGCCCTGCGTTCGCGTGAAATGCCCGGCGAGGAGCTTCTTTCCGACTCCTGCCTCCGGTCCCCACGCGTCGTAGAGCCTCAGGGATGCGGGGTGGTTGACCGAATGCATGATCGCGTTCTTGATCTTCACCGCCCCGTAGCCCGGATGCTCCGAACGGACCATCCCCGCGATCCCGGCCACCATCGGCGCGGCCATCGACGTGCCATCGAAGAACTCGTAGTTCGGATAGGTATGCCCCAATGACAGACCTGCTTTGACGGTGCTCAGGATGTCGACGCCCGGCGCCGCCACGTCGACCGAGTCATGTCCCCAGCTCGTGAACCCGCATCGCCACAACGGGATGTGTTGGCTTTGGCACTGGGACACGTAGCCGTACTGGTCGCGGTCGTTGCTGGCCGCCACCGCGAGGATGTTCTTCAGGGTGTAGCTGGCCGGATACGACGGGGCCCAGCTCGGCGGCTGACCTTGCGGGTGCTCGTAGAACTGGATGTCGTTGTCCATGCTCGAGTTTCCGGCGGCGACCACCACCAGGATGCCGGACTTGCCAGCCCTCGCGATCGCGGCGCGCTCCGCCTTCGACCACACCGGGTCACCGAGGCTTAGGTTGATCACGTTGGCGTGGTTGCGGATCGCGTAGTTGATCGCCTTCAGCTCGTTCCCGAGCGTGAGGGACGCCGCCGTGCCGATCCGCAGCGCCATGATCGTACAGTCCGGACAGACGCCGCTGATCCCCTCGTTGTTGTCGTTCTCCGCCGCGACGATGCCCGCAACATGCGTGCCGTGCGAGTCGTCGAGCGAGTTGGCTGGCGTCGGGTTCTTATCGTTCCCCTGGAAGTCCCAGCCGTTCACGTCGTCGACGAAACCGTTCAGATCGTCATCGATGCCATTGCCCGGGATCTCTCCCGGGTTCACCCACGACCGGTTCGTGAGGTCCGGCTGGTTGATGTCGACGCCGGTGTCGATCACGGCGACGACCGCGGGTCCATGAAGGGCCTGCGCGTCCCACGCCTCGGGCGCCTTGACATCGGCTCCGGCGGTGCCGTGCCGGGATTGGCCGAAACCGAAGCCTTGGTTGGTCATCTCGTGGGACTGGCCCGTGTTGTGGAGTGCCCATTGCTGAACGAAGCGCGGGTCGTTTGGGATGACCGCGACGCTGGCGATCCGGTCCGGCTCGGCGAAACGAACCAGCGGGGATCGCTGGTACCGCCGGATCGTCGCGGGGACGGACGTTCCACCGCCGACCTGCACAACGTCGACGTTCAGCCCCGACGTCGGGGCGACCGTCCGCGTGCCGAGGCGCGCGTTCAGCGCCCGCGTCGCTTGACCGGGTGCGTTCTCCTTCCACACCACGACGACATGACCGGGAACGAAGCGGGCGATGCCCGACCCCCACGGATACTTGTCGTTGCCGGGGGCACGTGCATGCTCCGCGGACGATCGGCCCATGACGATCGCGGGATCGGCGGATGCGGCCGAACCGACGAGGGACGCAGCAACCAAGGTGGCGAGCGAAACCGTGAGTCCGAACCGGGCGAGCACGGCGACTCCTTCCGTTCCTGAGGCCGTCCCTGCGGGGCCCAGGTCATGTGGTCAGTGCCGCGGTCGAGCGAGGTCGCGGGCAGCGATCCGATCGGGCACGGCTCAGGCGGACGCAACAACCTAGCATGCCGACAAGCGCAACGGGCGGGCGGACGCCGCTCGGCCCTCTCCTACGGGTTCCCGCGTGAGCGGAACCGACCCGACCTCGCATCGAGGAGCCCACCGGACCCTTGGGGGTCTTCACGGGGATCGGAGACCTCTTGGCGCAGCCCAACACCCCGTCCGACGTTCGACGTGGTCTGCTCGAGCTCGCGGCCGAAACTCCCGGGGTCACGTTGCGGTCGGGCATCACGGACCCGCTCGGGCAGCCCGGCGAGGGGTTCACCTTCGAGGTCAAGCCTTCGACGGAGACACTGATCATCGATCCCGACACCGGTCGTCTCCTGACGACGGTCGGGGTTGACGAACGGGGTCGGACCTCATGGTCCGCGTACGTCCGCGCCGCGGCGGCGCCGACGAACACCGCCACTCCGTAGACCCCGCGGTCAGACGCCGGGCATCGTGATCACGAGCTTGCCCACCGTGTGCTGGTTCGCGAAGTCGGTCAGCGCGATGGCGGCGTCCGATAGTGCGTACGTTCGCTTGATCGCGACCGAGAGCTTCCCCTCCTCGATCATGGAGGCGAGCATGCCGAGGTGAGACGGATCGCTGCCGATGTTGCGCACGTCGATCCCATCGGTCTGAGTCGCCTCACCGGCCCCGCCCAACGCCGACACGGCTCTTCCACCGGTGTGGACGAGACCCGCGAGCGCGCCGAACGCCCCGGGATCGCGGTTGACCAGGTCGATGACCGAGTCGATCCCGTCGGGATGGCGCTCGCGGACCGCTTCGATCACGTCGTTCGAATAGTCGACGGTCTCCGCGGCCCCCAGCCCGGTCACGACCTCCTCGTCGCCGGGCTTGATCGTGGCGATCACGCTGGCGCCGCGAGCAGCCGCGAGCTGGATCGCGAAGGTTCCGACGCCGCCCGTCGCCCCGACGATGAGCACCGTCGTACCACGCGACGGGTCGATCGCGTCCACCGCGCTCATCGCCGTCGTGCCGGCGACGCCTAGCGATCCACCCTGCCCATCGTCGACCGCCGCCGGTGTCAGCGCCAAGGCCGGCGCGAGCGGCGTGGCGAGCTCGGCGAACGTCCCGTCGTGCACGACGCCCTTGGACCCGATGGTGCCGAAGACGCGGTCGCCGTTCCGGAACGCCTCGACACCGTCGCCGACGGCCTCGACGACGCCCGCGACGTCCTGTCCGATCACCGCGGGGAACTCGTAGGGCATGAAGGCCTTCGCCATCCCCATCGCAACGAAGCTGTCGAAGGCGTTCACGGAGGCCGCGTGGACGCGGACGAGCACCTCTCCGGCCGCAGGTTCGGGGGCGGGGACGTGGATCACCTCGGGCGCTCGGTCGAAGCCTTCGAGCGCCAACGCTTCGATCGTCGTGTCGCTTCCCATGGCTGGGGCTCCCTCCTCCGCGTTCGGGATTGCGCGGTTCGCCCCCGTTCTTACCTCCTGGAGGTCGATGCTATTCCGGGGCTCGGATGCGCTTTCTCTCTCAGTCGGAGCGGTCCGCGAGCGCGTCGGCCTCGAGCCGCATCGCGATGTGCTCCGTGAGCAGATCCTCGAGCTCATCGGTGGGGAGCGGCTTCGCGAAGAGGAAACCCTGGCCCAGATCGCATTTCATCGCGATGAGCTGTTCCAGCTGGTCGGCGCGCTCGATCCCCTCGGCAACCGGCTTGAGGTTCAGGATCGATGCCAGCTCGATCACGGCCGCGGTGAGCGCGGAGGACTCGCCGCCTTCGGTCACGCCGTCGATGAAGGACTTGTCCACCTTCAAGATGTCGACCGGGAAGCGTCGGACGTAGTTGAGCGATGAGTACCCGGTGCCGAAGTCGTCGATCGCGAGCTGCACGCCGAGCGTCTTGAGTTCCTTGAGCCGTCCGATCGCAAGGTCCATGTCGTGGATCATCACGGATTCGGTGATCTCAAGCACCAGCTTGGACGGATCCAGTTGGCTCGCCGAGAGCGCCTCACGCACCTCTTCGACGATCTCCGGACGGGCGATCTGTCGCGCGGAGAGGTTCACCGCCATATGGAGATCCAGGGCAGTGAAGGCCTCCGCCAAGCGGGCGGCATGGCTGCATGCCTCCATCAGTACCCATCGCCCGATCGGGACGATCAGCCCCGTCTCCTCGGCGAGTGGGATGAAGTCGAGCGGCGGGACGATCCCCTTCTCCGGGTCGAACCAGCGGATCAGCGCCTCGACACCCGTGATCTTGCCCGTCGGGAGCTCGATGACGGGCTGGTAGAAGAGACGGAACTCGTCGTGATCGATCGCGCGCTGCATCGCGGCACGCAGCTCCAGCCGTCGCAGCGCGGTGTCGTGCATCGCCGGTTCGAAGAGCTGATACCGAGCTTTGCCACCCTCCTTGGCCATGTACATCGCCACGTCTGCGTTCCGCAGGAGCTCGTCGGCGCTCCCCACGGGGTCGTCGGGTTCGGCGACGGAGATCCCGATGCTCGCGCGGGCGTAGACCTCCGTCCCGTCGAGGTCGAACGGTTCCTCTAGCGTCTCGAGGATCCGGCCCGCGACGTCGGCGGCCGTCAGGCCCTCGTCGCCGCCATCCTCCAAGAGCACCCCGAACTCGTCCCCGCCGAGGCGCGCGGCCGTGTCGGCCGTCCGGAGGCGACCGACCAGGCGTTCGGCGAGCGCGACCAGGAGTTGGTCGCCCGCCGCGTGGCCGAGCGAGTCGTTGATCGTCTTGAAGTCGTCGAGGTCCATGAACAGGACCGCGACCGGGTTCCCGTCGCGCGTCTGGCGTTCCAGCGCGTGGCTCACACGGTCTTGGAAGAGCGCGCGATTGGCGAGACCGGTGATCTGATCGTGGAAGGCTTGGTGCGACAGCTGCTCCTCGAACTGCTTCCGCTCGGAGATGTCGCGGGTGTTCAGCACGATACCCTTCACGTTCGGGTCCTTCAACAGGTTCGTGCGAAGCGTTTCCACGTAGAGATCGCTCCCGTCCCGGTGACGCACCCGGAACTCCGTCAGACCCACGTGAGCCTCCCCGTCCGCCATCGCGGTCAAGAAGGACAACGCACGTGTGCGATCGTCGGGCGCGATCAGCTCGGCGAAGCGGCGGCCCTCCAGCTCATCCGGTTCGAACCCGAGCACCCGATGCGCCGACGGGCTCGCGTAGCGGATCGTCGTGTCGGGCTCCGTCACCATGACGACGTCCGACGAGTTCTTCACGAGAGAGGCGAATCGCCGCTGGCTCTGCTCGATCAGCAGGTCCTCGGTCAGGGCGGCGCTCTCGAGCGCGAGCGCGACCTGTGCGGAGAGGGCCTGGAGCGAGTCGGCGTCCTGCCGTGACAGCTCGTCGACGGCCGAGACGACCAGGAGCCCACGGAGCTCGTCGCGCATGAACAGGGGCGCGACGAAGAGGGACCGGTGTGTCTCCGGCAGCTGGAGCGTCTGCGCGATGTCGTCCCGCACGGTGACCTGGTACGCGTGGCGTCCCTCCAGACGCTCCCGCTTCCAGGCCTCGAGCTCGGACAAGCGGACGGAGGTTCCGATCGCGCCGTCGTCGCCGCCCGGGGCAGCGACCACCACCAGCTCGCCCGGGACGTCCTGCTGCTCGAAGATCCTCACGGCAACGTCGTCACCGGCCAGCGCGAGGACGGCGCGGCCCGCAGCGGTGTGGATGCTGTCCCGGTTCGTGGCCGTGACCAGATCCATCCCGGCTTCGCGCAGCGCCTGCTCATGTCGCACGTACTGCTGCTGCCGCTGCATCAGGCCCCACATGCGGATCACGACGAGGATGAACAACAGGACCGTCGCGGCGATCAAGATGGGGAGGTCGGTGTTCTCGCCCTTCGCGCCCTCGTACGCGATGAGGACCGGCGCCATGAGGGAGGCTCCGGCAAGCACCAGCAGACGGCCGCGGGTGAGCTTCGTCTCGACGTCCGCGACGGGTTCGGACAATTCGCGCATCGAGGGGTGGAGAGCGGCCGCACCGAACAGCACGTAGAAGGCGATCCAGCCGGCCTCCAGATAGCCGCTGCCGGGCTGGTAACCCGCGTCCGTGTAGAGGTTCATCCATGCGTAGAAGGCGTCCGTGATGAACAGGGTGACGATCGCGGCCACGATCAGGCGGAACGCCATGGGCTTGCGACCTGCTCCCACGGCCAACCGGAAAGCGGCGCCAAGGAGCAGCAGGTCCGCGAGCGGGTACGCCATCGACGTGAGCTTCACGGAGAGCGGCACGTCCTGTTGGTAGGCCTGCGGCGATATCAGGATCACCCACGAGACCACGCCGATGCCGAGCGACAGCATCAAGGCGTCGACGAAGCTCGAGCGGTCACGGCTGGGATCGCGGGCATGGATCAGCAGCAAGATGCCGGCGACCAGGAACACATACACCGCCAGATAGAAGCCGTCGGCCCAGCCCGGGAACGGGGTCAGGCCATCCGCGTCGAAGGGGAACAGCGCCGGCGCGATCGAATGGAACTTGTCGTAGTTGTAGGAGACGACGTCACCCAGGATGAACGTGAACATCCCGAGCGAGAACATGATCCACGGCAGCCGCTTCTCCGGCTTCCAGATACGGAGCGCAACCACGATCATCACCGGTGAAGAGAGCCCGATGATGTTGATCACGTAGCTGACGTGCCCGGTGACGAAGTACGCCAGCGTCGCAACCGAAGCGATCGCTCCGTAGATGAGCCACAGCCGGTTCCTCATGACCCTTATCTATCGGCGGCTCACGGCCGGGGATGAGCTGCTTTTTGGGGAACCGGCTCGGGCTAGTCCCTTCCGGGTAGTTCCGCTCCGCTGGGCGCGGCGACTCAGGCCGTGGCGGGGTGGAGCTGTTCGAGCTGGAACCGCTCCTTCAACGAGGTCAAGACCGCGATGAGCTCTTCGATCTCGTCATCCCCGTTGGCCGCCGTGACCTGGATCCGGAACCCCACCTCGCTCTTCGGTGCCAGGGGGTAGGCGGCCATGGTGACGTAGATACCGTGCTCGAACAGGTATCGGCCGACCTCGTCGATCTCCTCGTGATCGGCCAGCGGGATCTCGATGATGGGGTGGCCCGAGGTGTTCGGTGTGTGGATGCCCAGGGTGCGCATGGCGTCCAGCACCCGTGCGGTCTTCCGCCACACATCCAGACGAACGAGATCTCCCCGTCTCCGGTTCACCTCGAGTCCGGCGAGCACGGTCGCGAGCGACGCGACCGGTGACGGACCCGAGTAGAGATAGGGAGGGGCGAGCACCTTCAGAGCGTCCTTCAACGGTGTCGTGAGCGACATGAACGCGAGCAAGGAGGAGTAGGACTTCGAGAAGCCGGCAACGAGCACTGCGTCGTCGTAGGGCACATCGAGGTGACGGAAGACGCTGTTGCCCGACGTTCCGTAGTCACAGAGCTCCTCCGGCGAGCGCTCACCGATCAGACCGAACCCGTGCGCGTCGTCCACGTACAGCAGGCAGTGGTGCTCCGTTGCCAGGCGGGAGAAGGCGGCCAGGTCGGGCGCGTTCCCCGTCATCGAGTTGACACCATCCATGGCGATCACCCGCGGCGATGGGTACATCGCGTCGTCGAGCAGTTCTGCCAGGTGCTCGGGGTCGTTGTGCCGGAACCGGACGATCGAGGCCCCGTGTCCGGCCGCGTACATCGCTCCGTCGTACATCGTTTTGTGGGCGCGACCGTCGAGGAAGATCGTCCCATCGCCGACCAGCACCGGGATCACCGACGTGTGGATATGGGTGATCGTCGGCAGCACGAGCACATCCGGAGCGTTCAGGAGCTCGGTCATCTGCTCTTCGATCTCCGGGTACATCCGTGGATTGCCCAGGAGGCGAGACCACGAAGGGTGCGTTCCCCACTTCGCGAGGTACTCGGGGACGGACGCGATGATCTCGTCATCGAGGTCGAAACCGAGGTAGTTGCAGCTGGCGAAGTCAGCCAGCCATCGATCCCCGATCCGGATCCTCCGACCTCGTTGCTCCTCGATGATCGCGTCCATCATCGGGTGGGTGTTCGTGAGCCGCGTGAGGTCCGAGACCGTCAACGCCCATCGGTCCAGCCACCCGTCGTCTTGCCGGCGGCGTGGCTTGCCGTTGGGCGACGGGAGGGCGGCCTCGACCGTCGCGCCTTCCCCAGCTGGTTCCGGGGCGCGCGGCGGCCGTGCAGGAACGGTTCGTCCCATGGTTCTCGTCTCATCGGCGCCGAACCGGCCGCCTTGAGGTACCAGCCGTATGCTCCGGCGGATGCCTGGAGGGCCACGGATAGGGATCCAGCTTCCGGAAGCCGAGCGGAAGGTCTCGATCGGGGAGTACCTCGCCATGGCCCGAGCGGCGGAGGAGGCCGGGTTCGACTCGATCTGGGTGGGCGATCACCTGCTCTACCGCGACGAGGGTAAGGAACGAGGACCCCTGGAAGCGTTCACGCTCCTCGCCGCGATCGCGACGGCGACCACCGGGATCAGACTCGGACCGCTCGTTGCCTGCACCGCGTTCCGCCACCCGCCGGTCCTCGCCAAGGTGGCAGCCACCGTGGACGAGATCAGTGGAGGGCGGCTGACCCTCGGTCTGGGCGCCGGGTGGAACCGCGCCGAGTTCGAGGCGTTCGGTCTGCCGTTCGACGGGAGAGCGGCTCGATCCATCGAGGCGTTCCAGATCGTCCGCGGGTTGCTCGCGGGGGAGCGGGTGACGTTCGAGGGGGATGGGTACGGCACGGACGACGCGGTCCTGTTGCCTCCGATGGCTCATCGTATCCCCCTTATGATCGGCAGCATGGGCGAACGGGTCCTGGAGGCGACCTTGGCGTCGGTCGATACGTGGAACGTCTGGGGGCCGTGGTGCGGGAACGATCCGGCCGGGTTCGAGGAGCAGGACGAACGCGTGACGCGGATCGCGCGCCGTCTCGGGAGGGATCCGGAGACCGTCGCGCGAAGCGTCTGCGTCTTCACCGCGATCGACCTCGTGCCCGGTGAGGAGCCGGTGGTTGAGGATGCTCCTCCCCTCACCGGTTCCATGGTGGACATCGCGGGCGGCCTCCGCGCGTTCGCGGAGGCCGGCGCCGACGAAGTGATCGTGATCCCGAGCCCGAACACCGAACGCGCGATCCGCGCGTTCGGTGAGGCCCTCGCGCTGCTGTCCCAGTGAACCGAGCCGGACCCGTAACCGCAACCACTCGTGGGTGGTAGGCGTCTACCAGGCATGAGCCGACTCGCAACGCGGGAGGATGCGGACGTGACCGATGTGCCGGGCGGCCGTCTCGGCGAGCTCTATGTCCGCCATGCGGCTGAGGCGACCCGCCTCGCCTACCTGTTGACGGGGGATCGCCAGCTCGCCGAAGACCTCGTCCAGGATGCCTTCGTCAAGCTCGCCGGGCGGCTGGTGCACCTCAGGGATCCGGGTGCCTTCGACGCCTACCTGCGAAGGACGGTCGTCAACCTGGCGAACTCTCATTTCCGGAGGAAGCGGGTCGAGCGGACCTATCTCAGCCGCACGGCGGCGGAGCCGCCGGTCTTCGGCGAGGCGCCGGACACCGGCCGCCGTGACGAACTGTGGAAGGGCCTCCAGCGGCTGCCGATCCGTCAGCGGACGGCCATCGTGCTCCGCGTCTACGAGGACCTTCCGGAGGATCGAGTGGCCGACATCCTCGGTTGCCGGCCGGGGACGGTGCGATCCCTCGTGTCTCGAGGCCTCGCGGAGTTACGTGTCCACGTGAGGAGCGATGATGATGGATGACGATCTGAGGCAGCTGGGTGGGGTGCTCAGGGATCGGGCAGCGGAGGTCCCGCAGGTCCAGGATGTCCCCCCGACGATGGTCGCGCGAGCTCGGCGGAGGGTTGCGCGGAATACCGTGGTGTTCGTGCTCGGAGCCGCGGTGATCGTGGTCGGTGCCTCTGCGGGTCTCGCCACCCTCGGGGCGCAACACGGCCCCCGCGTCGCGATCCCCGGAGACTCGGGGAGCTCGGCTCCTTCGACCGCATGTGCGGCCCCGGACCTGCGAGCCGAGGTCTCGCTCGGAGGGGCGATGGGATCCGTCGAGGGTTCGATCCGGCTGACCAACGTCGGCGGAGCGACCTGCACCCTCTCGGGCCGACCGACCGTGTCGATCTTCAGCTCTCAGGGACACGAGGTGGTCCTGCAGGTCACCGCGAGCGAGCCTCAGTGGCAGGCGGACGGCGCGCCGGAACCAGCAGGATGGCCGGTGGTCAGTCTGCGGCCCGGATCGGCGGCATCCGTCCGCGTCCGCTGGTCGAACGCTTGTCCGCAACTCTCGGGTCCCGCGTCGTGGAAGCTCGACCTCGGGAACGGTGGCGGAACCCTGGACGTGTCCGGTGCGGGGGCCAGCCTCGTGCCTCCCTGCAACGGGCCTTCCGAGCCCTCGACGCTCGAGGTCGGGCCGTTCGAACCCCGCGCCGGCGCCTGAGCCGACGCCTGGAAGAAGGAGGAACCATCTGATGAAACGGATACGTGCTTCGTTGGTCGGCGCCACGTTGGGCGCGATCGTCGTCCTGGCGGCCCTGCCCGTTGTCTCGGCCGCGCTCCAGGCCGCGCCGCCCGCCAACTGCCTGCGGAACCAACTCGGTGTCCGAGCGAACGGCATCAACGGCGCCGCCGGCACGATCCACGGGGCCTGGGTGTTCACGAACCTCTCCACGA
>Ga0307312_10000546_pt1 | contig 17771 bp, 12 predicted proteins | sample ER_DNA_202_FD_194489 | JGI IMG/M metagenome (GOLD analysis project Ga0307312, IMG submission 194489) | Bulk soil microbial communities from the East River watershed near Crested Butte, Colorado, United States - ER_DNA_202 | ecosystem: Environmental > Terrestrial > Soil > Floodplain | place... | reverse complement strand
CGCGCGGCATCAGCGCAGCAAATCACATTCGATCTCGGTTTCGTGAACTCGTCCGGTAACGCGAACTTCACGAGCCTGAACCTCGGCGAAAAGCTCTCCGACAAGGTCGGTCGCGTCGTGCTGACCCAGACCGGCAAAGTGCTGTACGGCAAGACCGAAGGCACGACGACGACCGAGTCGTACGACGCGGGCGCGCGTGCCCAGTACGCGCTGACCAAGCGGATCGGCGCTTACGCGCTGCTCGCGTTTCAGCGTGATCCGTTCGCGGGACTTGCCTCGCGCTGGCTTGCTGGCCCCGGCGTCGGGGTGGCCCTCGTCCAGAGCGCGCACGACACGCTGAGCGTCGAGAGCGGAGTCATCTCGACGCGCGAGCGCAGCATGATCAACGTTACGGAATCCTTCGGCGCGGCGCGCACCTCGGCCAATTTCAAGCACCTCTTCGCCGGCAAGTCCTTCGTGACCGAGGCGCTCGAGTGGGTCGCGAATCTCGAAACGTCGGACGATCAGCGCCTGAACTCGGAGACCGCGCTCACGGCGCCGCTGTCCCGCCAGATCGGCCTGCGCGTGTCGTATCTGGTCCGCTTCGACAATCAACCTGAGCCCGGCTTCAAAAAGACCGATCGCATTCTGACGACAGGCGTGCAGATCGCGTTTTGACCGCCCGACCGCCGCAGTTGTAGTTTGACCGCCATGATTAGCGTCGGCTTGGTCGGCTTCGGCTTTGCTGGGAAGGTGTTTCACGCGCCCGTCATCCGCGCCGTCGACGGGTTGCGACTTAGCGCGATCGTGCAGCGACACGGCCCGCCCGATCCCCGCTATCCCGATGTGGAGTTCGTCCGCAGTCTCGATGACCTGCTGTCGCGCAAGATCGACCTGGTCGTCGTCGCCACCCCGAACACGTCCCATCATCCGATCGCCAAGCAGGCGCTGCGCGCCGGCCGGCACGTGGTCGTCGACAAACCGTTCACCACGACCCTCGCCGAGGCGCAGGATCTGGTCCAGACCGCCAAACAACAGCAGCGCATCGTGACCGTGTACCAGGATCGCCGCTACACCGGCGATTTCGCGACCGTGCAGCAGGTGGTCTCCGAAGGCACGCTGGGCCGCGTCGTGCTGTTCGAATCGCACTTCGACCGCGTCCGTCCCGAGCAGAAGCCGAATGCCTGGCGGGAGGAGCCCCTGCCGGGGTCCGGCGTATGGTTCGACATCGGACCGCACGTCTTCGATCAGGCGCTGCTGCTGTTCGGAATTCCTGAAGCCATCGGCGCGGATATCAGGATCGAGCGTGATGGCGGTAGGATCGATGATGCCTTCGATGTCATGCTGTACTACCGGCACACGCGCGCGCTCCTGCGCGCGTCCATGCTCAGACCGCCGGTCGGACCGACATGGACGGTAAACGGAACGAAGGCCTCCTTCATCAAATACGGCATGGATCCGCAGGAAGCGGCCTTGAAGGAGGGCCGGACGCCCGACGAGCCCGATTGGGACACGGAGCCACCGGAGTCTTACGGCAAGCTCGTCACGGTTGACGCAACGCGTACAGTGCCGACGCTCCGATCGAGTTTCGCGCGGTATTATGAAAACGTGCGCGACGCGATCCTCGGCAAGGCCGAGCTGGCCGTCTCGCCCGAATGGTCGCTCGACGTGATGCGAGGACTGGTGATCGCGGCCGAGAGTAGTCGGACCCGTCACGTGCTGCCATGGAGCCCATGAAAAACCCCTCGTTCTACGTCCTGCTGGGCGGTCTCGTTGCCGGCACATTCGATATCACGTACGCCTGCACCTACTGGTACCTGAAGCGCGGCGTCCTGCCCACGCGCGTCTTACAGTCGGTCGGCTCCGGTTTGCTCGGCGACGCGAGCTTGACGGGCGGCGGGCGAACCGCCGCGCTCGGTCTCGTGCTGCACTACTTCATCGCGACGTCGATGGCGGTGACGTATTATCTCTTCGCGCGGCGCTGGCCGGACCTGTGGCAAAAACCGTGGGTGTACGGTCCCCTATACGGCGTGCTGCTCTATGGCATCATGAACTACATCGTTGTCCCGCTCTCGGCCGCCAATCCCGGCTCGCGCAATCTGACCTGGGTGCTGTTGAGCATCGCCGTCCACGCCTTCTTGATCGGCACACCGTGTGCGCTGTTCGCGCGGCGCGCCATGCAGGCAGTTCCCGGTGCCTGACATTCTGCGCGTCTAAGGTTTTGCTGCACTTTGGATTGGTATTGCTGTATCTTCTGCGGTTGGAATGACCGCAAACACCCCTTCCGCCTGTCAACGCTGCGGCGCGAGCGTCACCTCCGGATCGGCGTTCTGCCCGCGCTGCGGCACCGGCATCCCTGTCCAGCGACCCTGGTCCGGGCCGACGCTGGCTACGCCGTCCGGCGCGGTCGCCGAGCGCCCCGAAGCGTCGGAAGCACAGCTCGCTGCGCTGCGGCGCGCGACGCTCGGCCAGTATGAGATCCACAGCGAAATCGGCCACGGTGGGATGGCGACCGTCTATCTCGCGCACGACATCGCGCTCGATCGCAAAGTCGCCATCAAAGTGCTCGCCCCCGCCTTGCTCGCCATGGGGGAAGGGATGGTCGAGCGCTTCAAGCGCGAGGCACGCACCGCCGCGGCGCTCAGCCATCCGCACATCATCCCCATCTATGCGGTCCGGGACAGCGATCTGGTTTTGTATTTCGTGATGAAGCACGTGCAGGGTCGGTCGCTCGATCAGGTCGTCCGCGATGTGGGCCCGCTGCCCATCGCGATGACCCAGGCCATACTCGCGCAGGTGGGCGACGCCCTCGGATACGCCCATCGCCATGGCGTGATCCATCGTGACATCAAGTCTGCCAACATCATGCTGGACGAAGAGGGCTGGGCGGTCGTCACCGACTTCGGCATCGCCAAAGTGTTGCAGGCACAAGGGCTCACCATGACCGGCGTGACTGTCGGCACGCCGACGTACATGAGCCCTGAGCAGTGTGCTACGGAAGAAGTGACCGGCGCGTCGGACCAGTACTCACTCGGCGTCGTGGCGTACGAGATGCTGACGGGAACGCTGCCGTTTCAAGACGATTCGATCATGTCCGTCATGTACGCGCATTTCAACCAGCCACCGAAACCGGTAACGGACCTGCGGCCGGACTGTCCTCCGAATCTTGGGGACGCGGTCATGCGCATGCTGGAAAAGGCGCCAGCACGGCGCTGGCCCAGCATGGATGACGTCGTAGCGGTGTGCGGCCGCCCGTCGCTCCGGCACGACGATCCCGTCCGGCGCGACATGATCACCTTGGCACACGGCAGTGGTCGCCACGTCGGTCCGAAGACACCGACCAGCCCGATCGCGTTGTCGCGTGTGCGGACTCGTCCGACGATCCGCCGGCGGCGCTGGCTGTGGCCGGCGGTTGCCGCGGCGACCGCAATCGTCGCGGTGGGACTATGGTGGGCCGCGCCGTGGTCGCCGAGACCGAGGCAAGTGGCGGCGCCTGCGGATTCGAGTAGGCTCGTGACGCCTATACAACAAGCGCCACCTCCAGCGCCCCCGCCGGCCGCACCACCCGCCGCGCAACGGCACACGCCGGTTACGGTGGCACGACCGGCAGGGGACTCACTCAGACGGCTCGCGGCGCAGCGGGACGACAGCATGATCGGATCGCTGCGCGCGACTGCGCTGCGGGCGGAACAGCGGGCGTCGTTGGCGGGCGCGTCACCCGCCGATCTCAACGGAGGTCATGGCGCGTTCGCGAGCGCCGAGTCACTGGCGTCGGTGCGGCGCGTATCGGACGCGATGATACAGTTCGCGACCGCGGCGTCGCTCTGGGGAGATGCCGAACGCGCGGCGCGGTCGCGCGGCGCGCGCGATACCGAGCCGCGCCGCGTTGCGGAGGCTCCTCCTCCCGCACCGGTGCCGGTGGCGCCGGTCGAAGCGGCCCCCCGACCGGATGCTGGGAAGATGATTGCCGATTACGCGGCCGCGCTCGAGTCGCGGGATATCGCGCGGATACGACGCGTTTATCTCGGTCTCACGGCCGCGCAGGAGGGGAGTTGGCGGACGTTTTTCGACCGCGTGCGCAATCTCAAGGTGAGTCTCAGCGTAGTCGGCTCGAGTGTCGCCGACGCGTCAGCCGATGCTTTCGATGTGTACGTCGAGGGCGTCTACACATTCGAGAACGTCAGCACCGGTCGCCCCGAGCGGCGGCTGGTGACGTTCGAAGCGACGCTCGCGCGTGACGCGACCGGCTGGCACATCACCGCGATCCACTAACTCATCTGCGTCTAGACCTCTGGACGTCTAGAAATTGTATTCAAGGCCTGCGGTCCAGAGCACGTTCGGCCGCAGTCCGCCCCGGTTCAACGGCCACAGCGTGTTGGCGACGAGCGTTATCCCTGAGTGCGTGACGAACTTGAAGCCGAACGATCCGTTGATGACATCATCGCGCTCGGTGGGGATGTTCGTCGGCTCGACGGTGCGACGGAACGGCAAGTCGTAGGTGACCGTGCCTGGCAGCCGCAGCTTGCTCTCGCCGACCTGAAGCTCCGACACCAAATCGACGGCGATCGCCACCCATGGCGCCATCACATGGTCGAATCCGACCGTCGCGAGTACCGCGCTGTTCTGCGAGCTCCCGCCGCGAAACAGATATCCGATGTTGGCGTGCGGGGAGAAGGTGCCGAATCGCGCCGACAGGATACCGAGGCCACGTGCCGCGATGTGACCCGCGCCGAGCAGGTCGTCCGCGCTGCCGGTGGGGAAGCGCACGTCGCCCAGCACCGAAAAATTGGTCCGCTCCGAGCGCATCAGATTGACCTTGACCCGCGTCGCGATGTCACCGATGCCGGTTGCCGAGCCTTCGACAAAGCGCGTCGTGGAGAGCTCGGGGTTGGCGGCCGTGCCGCCGAAGAAGTGCTGGGCCGTCGTGCCGCCGAACGGCACGATCTGCGCGAAGCTGGTCCCGCGCAGCGAGGTCGAGACGATCGGGAGCACCACACCGATGTCCACACGGTCGAGCAGCCCGAATGTCACAAAGAACGACGTCACGGTCATGTCGAGATCGAGCGCGAGCTTCAGGTCGATCACGTCGTTCTCGTGCGTCGGAACGCCGTACGGCGTGCAGGACGACCCGACGATGCTATCGCACGCCGCACCCGTGACGTTCTCGTGCGTGAACGTCATCTCGATGTCGTGCATGTTCACTCCGCGCAGCGTCTCGAAGTGCAAACGGTTGATGTTGGCGCCGACAAACACTCGGCCGCGGCCGAGGGTCGGGGCGCGCTCCCCGAACACCGCACCGGGCGACCCAGACGTCGGCACCGGGACTCCCGCTTCGAACCGGAAGGTCGAGCCGCCGCTCGTCGCGCTGACGGGGAGGTTGCCGGCGTTCTGGCTGAGCGCGGCGCTGATGAACGAGATCAGGCTGCCGTTGTCGGCATTCGCCGACGGCACGAAGTGATCGGCGTGAATCGCCGTCGCGGAGTCCGAGCCGGCTGTCCCCCCGAGAAACAGGGGGTCCTTCCCGTTCGAGAATATGAACAGCTGGGAGATCTTGTCGCGGAGCCCCTGAGCGTGTAACGGCGTGGCCGCCAGCGTAACCAGTACGAAACTCCACAGGCAACGCCGCATCGATTCCTCTCGCCAGGGAATGGTGATCTGCTCGGACTCGAAGAGACGGGATGCCTGTGTGCGCGTCAACCCCTGAGAGTGTAGTATCGGGGATTCAAATCGAACCGGATGGCACGTGACCCGTCCCTACATTCTCAACGAGCTGACCTGGAAGACCGTGCGCGATACGCGCTACGACGTCGCCGTTTTGCCGTGGGGCGCGACGGAGGCGCACAACTACCATCTCCCCTACGGCACCGACAACATCCAAGCCGACGAGCTCGCCGCGCGCGCCGCCGAGCGAGCGTGGTCGCGCGGCGCGAAGGTGGTCGTCCTGCCGGGCGTGCCGTTTGGGGTGAACACCGGCCAGCTCGACATTCCGTTGTGCATCAACATGAATCCCAGCACGCAACTGTTGGTGCTGCGTGACGTCGCGACGTCGCTCGCGGGGCAGGGGATCGCGAAGCTCGTGGTCTTCAACGGACACGGCGCGAACGATTTCCGCCAAATGATTCGCGAGCTGCAACCGCAGGTCGCGGTGTTCCTCTGCACGGTCAACTGGTACAAGGTCGTGGACCCCAAAGGCTTTTTCACCGACCTCGGCGACCATGCGGGCGAGCTCGAGACGAGCGTGATGCAGCACATCGCGCCCGATCTCGTTCTGCCGCTGTCCGAGGCGGGCTCCGGCGCCGCGCGGAAATTCAAGATCTCGGCATTTCGCGAAGGGTGGGCGTGGGCGCCGCGGAATTGGCGCCAGGTAACCGACGATACCGGCTCGGGCAATCCGGCCGCCTCGACGCCGGAGAAGGGCAAGCGCTACGTCGAGGCCGTGACCGGCAAACTGGCGGACTTCTTCGTAGAGTTGGCGAAGGCCGATCCGGCGAAGATGTACGAGTAGGTTACTGCCCCGTTGCCGCCGGGGCGCCCAGCCAGCGCGCGAACCACGCCGCCACCTCCTCATAGAAGAAGCGGCTGTTTTCCCCCCGCAGAATCCAGTGGTTCTCCTCCGGCCAGATAATCAACCGCGACGGGATCTGCTGGCGCTGCAGCGCGGTCCAGAACTCGAGCGCATTGTTCATCGGCACCCGGAAATCACGTTCTCCCACCGACACCAGCACGGGCGTATGCAGGCTCGCCGCGCGCCGCATCGGGCTCTGGGTGCGCCAGACGGGGTGATCTTCCCAGGGCGGGCCGCCGACGTTGCGCTCGCGGTCGTAGTTGAAATCGCTGGTCGCCCACTGCGTCTCGAGATCCCATTCGCCCGCGTGGCTCACGAGCGCGCGATACCGGGTCGTCGTCACTGCGAGCCAGTTGGTGAGATGCCCGCCGTAACTCGCGCCGCCCGCGATCTGGCGTGATGCGTCCAGGAAGCGGAAGCGCTTCAGCGCGGAGTCGGCCGCTTCGTTCAGGTCGTTCGCCGGGCCCTCGAGCGGATCGAACTGGATGTCCTGCGAGAATTTTTCGCCGTATCCCGTCGAGCCGGTGTAATCCGTCATGAGGACGACATAGCCGGGCGCGCCGAGCAGGTGCGGATTCCAGCGCAGGCCAAAGTTGTCGGTCCACATGTTGGCGGCGCCGCCGTGGATCAGCACGAACAGCGGGTAGCTGCGGGTCGAGTCGAACCCCGGCGGAAGTGCGTAGAAGCTGTGAATGCGCGTGCCGCGGCTCGAAGTAAACCAGAACTCGCGGAGCGGCTGCCAGTCGATCTTGGCGGCGCGCTCGGTATTGAACTTGGTGAGCGGCGTGCCCCGTCCGGTGGCGGGATCGATTCTGACGATCTCGGGTGGATTGGTCGCGCTTTCCCATACCGCAGCAATCTTGAGGGCACCGCCCGTCGTTGCTGAGGCGACCTGCAGGCTGCCGAACGTCCCACTCGTCATCATGCCGACTTCCTGCTCCTTCCCACCGGCTGCCGGCGCGCGGAACAGACGCTGATGGCCTCCAGCTTCGGCGAGAAAGAACAGCGCGCGGCTGTCGGGCGTGGCGGTGTACGTGCCGACCGAATGGTCGGGACCGCCGGTCACGACTCGCATCGCCACGCTGCCGCTCGGCGGCCATGCCGATGCGACGAGTCGGCGATTGTTGAACGTGTGCTCGTTCGTCGGCGTCATGATGGCGTACAAGGTTTTACCGTCCGGGCTGAACTGCGGCGCGTCGTAATCGTCCTTGCCCTGCGTGAGCCGTTGGGGTTCGCCGCCGCTCGCGCTCACGCGCCACAGCACCTGGACGACGTCGCCGTGCGTCCAATCGGTGCGATTGGTCGTGGCCGCGAACACGATGGCGCTGCCGTCCGGTGTCCAGGCCGCCGCGAGATCCTCCCCGCTGGTGCCGAGCTGCCCGCCGAACCCGGCGCCCTGAATGAGCTGCGACCCCGCGAGCAGATCGCGCGGTTGCGAGCCGGACTCGAGTGACTGCACGAACAGATGAGGCCGGCGGTCATCGAGCCAATGATCCCACAGGCGAATCGGCGACGCGTCGTACACGCGCGCGTTGTACTTGCGGGCACGCCGCTCGGCCGCAGCAGCGCGATTGGCCGAGTCGCTGGCCGCGCCGGGATAAATCATGCTCGAGAAGAGCATCGCTTTACCGTCCGGACGCCACAGCGGACTCGAGGCGCCCGTCGACAGATTCGTGATGCGCTGCGCCTCACCGCCGCTCGATAGATCGAGCACGTACACCTGTGATTGGTCGTCTCCTTCGCGCCTGGCGCTGAATGCGATTCGGCGGCTGTCGGGACTCCAATCGACGCCGCCCTCGCCGCCTTTGGTGTTCGTGAGACGACGCGGCTCGGCGCTGCCGTCCGTGGGCACGACCCAGAGGTCGCTGACCTGCTCGCCTTCCGTGTACGACGGCTCGGTGACGCTAAACACGATCCAGCGGCCGTCCGGGCTGATCGCGGGGGCGCTGATCCGCTTCATGAGGAAGACATCCTCATGGGTGATCGTGTGGCGTTGCTGTGCCGCGAGTGGAGTCGTCAGCCAGGTGACGCAAGCGAGCATATGGATCGTACGCATCGGTTTCATTCACGATCTCCTGTAGACATCGGTGCCCATGTACTTCAACCCAGAATCTGGCATGAGTGTGACAACGGTGGCTCCCGGCCCCAACGCCTCGGCGATTCTGATCGCCGCGACCACGTTGGCCCCGGACGACGTGCCGCCAAACAACCCTTCTTCCCGCGCCAATCGCCGCGCCATTTGCTTGGCGTCGTCGCTGTTGACCGCGACCAGTTGGTCGACGAGCGAGGGCTCCCAGAGCGGCGGCGCGTACCCGATGCCGACGCCTTCGATATTGTGCGGCCCTGGCTGTCCGCCGGCCAGTACTGCCGACTCGCCCGGCTCGACCACAGCGATCTGGATATTCGACTTGTAACGCTTCAGGACGGTCGCAACGCCACGGGATGACGCACCCGTGCCGGCGCTGTGCACGAAGGCGTCGACCGTCCCCTGCGTCTGACTCCAGATCTCTTCGCCGAGCGGGTAATAGCCCGCGATGCCGTCGGGATTGTGGAGCTGATCGGTCCAGTACGTGTTCGGCTCTTTACTCAAGGCGCGCGCCGTTTCGACCATCTCGAGAATCAGCCTCTTGGTGGTGCGCCCTCCCTCGCTCGGCACCAGCGTCAACGTTGCCCCGAACGCTTGCATCTGGTCCCGTTTCTCGCGGCTGAACGCGTCGGATGTCACGATCTTGATCCGGTACCCTTTGACCGAGCAGATCATGGCGAGTGAAGCGCCGGTGCTGCCACCCGTGCCCTCCACGATCGTGTATCCAGGTTTGAGACGCCCGTCCGCCTCAGGCCGCGAGATCAGGGCCTGCGCCATCCGGTCCTTCATGCTGCCGGTGGGATTCTCCCATTCGAGTTTCACGAACACCTGCGCACAATTGGGCGGCACGACCTTCGACAGTCGCACGAGGGAGGTGTTCCCGATTGCGCCGAGGATGTCCATCTGAGGTTGGGGAAGATACTTCGTGCGACGGCTACGCTGCTACAGTCGGAACAGATAGCTCAACTTCACGAAGAACGCGTCATCAGTCCGCGTCAGCCCGCGGAAGCGGAACGCATCTTCGTCCAGCATGTTGCTGCCGTAGCCCGCGAACACGACCGTGCCGGGAATCGGCTGATAGCTGAGCAGCGCATCGAGATGGAAGAGATTCGTCGCGCTCGGCGTCGTGCGTGTGAGGGTGCCGCCCGGACCCGCGATCAGAATCGGCGCGTTGGTCCGCGAGTCGTCCCGCAGCGAATCGGTCTTGTCCTGGACGTACTGGCCGACTACCCGGACGAACAGCGGCCGCGAGATCTGGTACTCGAGCTTGGCCCGCGCCACTCGGCCGACATTGACAAGGCTCTTGTCAGTGCGGCGGTTCACCTGTTGCCAGAAGTAATCGAACGTGTTGCGGAACCTGTCCGTCGGACGGTACGAGACTTCCACGCTGAGCAACAAGAGATCCGCCGACGCCCACTCGAAGAAGTTTTCGTCGTGGCCCTGGAGGAAGAAGCCGCCGCCGCTGAAGTGCTTCCACTGCGGCGTGTTGATTTGCACGATGTACTCGCCGTTGGGGATCGTCGGCTGCCCGACGAACGGAATCGTATCCAGCCCTCCGCCGGCCTTGGGCACCTCGAGGCGATAGTTGGCAAACAGGGCGGAATCGTAGCCGAACGACTCGACGAAATAGCCGGCGCCGATATTCCAGCCGCCTCGCAGCGTGGCATTGCCGTTGAAATGGAGCTTCTTGTCCTGCACGTGGCGGCCGTGAATGAAGTTCTGGTACTGCCAGATCCCATCCACGACGATGTCGCCCGTGAAGCTCTGGATGAGCGCGCCCGACTTGCCGTAGGTCGTGTAGCTCGGATCGACGTATGAGTGCACGATGCCGTTCCGGCCGATGAAGCCGCTCGCTGTCTGGAAGTCATCCGAGATTCCGGCGAAAGCACTGCGGAGTCCCCACACGCGGTGGCGAATGTTGAACTGCGAGAGCCAGAGCGGCGCCGTGCGCGTGACGCCGCCTGCCCGCGTGCGGCTGCCCGCGACCTGCAGATTGACGGAATAGATGTCCTTGAACACCAGGCGGCTGTCCACGTCGAGGACGCGATTGTAGTCGCCACCTTCGATCCGGTCGGTGTACGCCATGCCGATGCGCGACCCGTGGCCCAGGCTGCGTTGCGCGCGCACGATGTTATAAATCGGATTGTCGTCGCCGCTCGCCGAGGCGAACTTCTGGTCGACCGCGGACATGAAACCGATGTCGGTCCCGGAGGCATTGCCCGTCAGCTTGACCGCGGCGACCGGCTGCACGACTCGGCGTGTGTAGATCAGGTTCTGCGGCACCTGAAACAGCTCGCTGCCCTCGAGGAAGAAGGGCCGCTTCTCCGCAAAGAAGAGCGCCTGGCGCGGATCGAACGCGAGCTGGCCGGCGTCCGATTCGACCTGCGAGAAATCGGGCTTGATGGTGCCGTTCAAGTTCAGGTTGTCGGTGACGCCCCAGCGGACGTTCCCGCCGATCTGCGGATTCCCCGTGTCGTAGCTGTAGCCACTTGCAGAGGGTGAACCCGTCGCCTTGCCGGTGGCCTCGGGATTGATGTCCACGACGAGGCCACGGTGCATCCCCGAGAGGTCGATCAGGTTCCCGGATTGGCCGATGAACGTGGCGCTCGCGCGGCGCGCGGGGAACCAGCTGTCCTCGAACCCGGAATGCTTCACCTGCCGCACGATGTTGAGACTCCAATCCTGCGGCTGCTTCGGCTGATAACGCAGACTCTTGAACGGGATTCGCACCTCGACTTCGTAGCCCCACGGCGTCACGCGCCCGTGCGATTGGAAGACGTAGTCCGGACTCAGATCCGGTTGCTCCCGCCCGATGACCGCACCACCGATGAACCCGCTCGCCGAGATGTTCGCTCCCTCGATCAGCGCGCCGTCGCCCTGCACGCCCAGCGGGTTCACCGCGAACATCAGCGCCTTCTTGCCGTCGTGGAACGTGCCGAGCAGGATCTGGACGTTGTCGTCCCCGAAGATTTGATCGCGGTCGGCGAGTGTCGCGGTGGGCTGGCCGTGCAGCTCGTAGGCCCGGATCCCGAAGTAGATTGCGTCCGCGGAGTACCACACCAGCACGTGGGTCGAGTCCACCGCCGCAACGCCGTCGTTCGGAGCGTATTGGGAGAACCCCGTCAGCAGCGCGGCGCGCGCCCACGCCGAATCGCTGAGGTTGCCGTCGATCACGATGTCGGCATCGAGCCGTGGAATCCGTACGTCCAGCTGGCGCTCGCGGCCGGAGTAGATTCCGAGGGAGTCAGCGGAGGGCGACGCCCAGCCGAACAGCAGGCACAGTGTCAGAAGCATGACCGATAATAATGGCAGCAAAACGGCAAGCTCACATACCAGTGGAGAGTTAGGAACGTGTCACAACTCGCCCTTACGTTCGTCATCCTGTTGCAGACGCCTGCCAATCCACCACAGCCGTTACGTGAGATCCCCGATCCCGGCACCATCGCCACCGCACAACGCGTCACGCCCGCCGGGGTGCAGAGCGTGTTTACCGACCGGGTGTTTGGCGTGCAGTTCGCCTCCAGGCCCGGAGAGATCTGGGTAACGGTCCACGGCGCGGCCTATCGCCTCGCGTGGCAAGACAACGCCGTGCGCGCGAGCGCGGCGTTCGACGGCCACTCCGGGGTCCAGGGGATCGCGATCGATCCGGTGAACGGCCGCGCGCTGTTCAGTACCGTCGGCCGGTTGCCGCACGCCATCGCCGAAAGCCGCACGCCGGGCTCGGATGAGATGGCCGAGGCTAAGACGGTCGCCCAATTGACGGCCTATGACGGAGAGTCAGCGGACAGTGCCCTCGTGCGCTGGTCCACGGCCGCGCCCGGTGATTATCTCGCCGGCGCGCCGGCAGTCGCGACGCGGGCGAACTCGACCGGACATCGCGTGGCCGTCCTGCCGCTCTCAGCCAATGATGCGCTCGCGGTGTTCGACGCCGACAACGGCACGCTCCTCAAGACCATCCCCCTCGGCGTCCGGCCGGTTGCCGCGGTCGTCAGTCCCGATGGCGCCGTCGCCTACGTCTCCGTGCTCGGCGGCAGGAAACCACGGGCACAGGAGCGCGCCGCCAAACAATGCTGCGATCCCTCGGCGGAGCTCGTGCGCGTGGACGCGCGCGGCATCGCGCAGCCGGGGAACGTGACGCGCGTCGATCTCGTCACCGGGGCGACGACCGTGATTCCCGTTGGCCGCCATCCCACGGGACTCGCCTGGGACGAGCGCGTAGGCCGGCTCTACGTCGCTAACGGCAACTCCGATACCGTCAGTGTGATCGACACGCGCAAGGGGGGGGCCGTACAGTCGATCGCGATCGCGCCGTTCCATCAGCGCAAGATCGGGCTCGCGCCGACCGCGGTCGCCCTGTCGCCGGACGGAAAAACGCTCTTCGTAGCGCTGGGCGGCGCGAATGCGGTTGCCGTCTATAGTCTGCCGGCCGGGACGCTTCGGGGTCTCATCCCGACCAGCTGGTATCCGACGAGTCTTGCCGTGAGCCGCGACGGCCGCACGATCGCGGTCGGGTCACTGTTCGGTGTCGGCTCTGGCAACGGCCGGACGTCGGGGATGCGCGGTCGATACGTGCACTCCTACCGCGGATCGGTGAATGTCATTCCCGTGCCCTCGGACGCCGAGCTTGCGGCGTACACGACGTCGGTGGCGCAAGACAATCGCCTTACGCTGCGAACTGACAGCGCGGGTGGGAGTCCAGCGCTCGCACCACGGCGCAACATGCCGGCGCGGGCCGTGCCGGAGCGGCCCGGCGAGCCCTCCCTGATCGATCACGTCGTCTACATCGTGCGCGAGAACCGCACCTACGACCAAGTATTTGGCGACATCGGCAAGGGCGCGAGCGATAGCTCACTCGTGCAATACGGCCGCGATGTGACGCCAAACGCGCATGCGCTCGCCGAGCAGTATGTGCTGCTCGATCACTTCTTTGCCTCAGGCGGCAACTCGGCCGATGGCCATAACTGGCTGACGCAGGGACGTGAGACGGAATATCCGATGTGGCCGCTGTATACCGGGCGCAGCTACCCGTCGGAAGGCGTGGATCCGCTCGCGTATTCTTCCGGCGGCTTTCTCTGGGAAGCGGTGCAGGCCAAGGGCAAGACCGTCCGCGTGTTTGGCGAATACGCGCCGTCGCCACAGTGGTACAGCGACACGATCCGGATGAACCTGTTGACGCAGTATCGCGACTCGCAGCCGCACAATCGCGCGTTCTTCCGGGCTCGCGTCGCCAAGCTCTACACCACGCGCTCAGACATCCCGTCGCTCGATCGCGCACTGGTCCGCGAGTATCCCGGCTGGACGATGACCGTGCCCGATATCGTGAAGGCCGACATCATCCTGGAGCATCTACGGGAGTGGGAAGCGAAGCATGCGATGCCGAACCTCGTGCTGATCATCCTGCCGAGTGATCACACCGAGGGCACGAATCCCAACTGGTGCACGCCCAAAGCCTGTGTCGCAGACAACGATCAGGCGCTGGGCCAGATCGTCGAGGCGTTCTCGCGCAGTTCGTTCTGGAAATCGATGGCGATCTTCGCGGTCGAAGATGACGCGCAGAATGGTGTCGACCACATCGACGGCCATCGTACGGTCGCGCTGGTGGCGAGTCCGTATGCCCGCCGCGGCGTCATCGATCCCACCTTCTACGGGCAACCGAGCATGGTGAAGACGATCGAGCTGATGCTGGGGCTGCCGGCGCTGAGTCTATTCGATCTCGTGGCGACCGACATGCGGGCAAGCTTCATCGGTCCTGATGAAGCGCCCAATCTCGCGCCGTACACGGCGCTCGTGCCGCAACAGTCGCTGTTCGATGTGAATCGGCGAGTCGGTTCGATTACGGGACCGCATGCCGCCGAGCGCCGCCGCGCCGCGCTGGCGTCAGCGCGGATGAACTTCAGCGATCCGGATGCCGCGCCGTCGGAGCTGTTGAACCGCATTCTCTGGCACGATGCGCGTGGCTGGGCCGTGCCGTATCCGGAGGTGAAGCGGTCGCTCTTCTTTCCGATGGCGGTCGATCTTACAGACGACGAGCGGGAGGAGCGCGAGGAACGGGAGCAGAAGCCCTGACCGCCGGCGCTCTGCGCGCGATTGCGACGCCGACCAGGCACAGCGCGCCGCCGAGGATGGCGATCGGGCGCGGCTCCTCGCCCAGTATCAGCCAGCTCATCACGATCGTGATCGGCGGCACGAGGTAGGCGGTCGCCGCGAGCCGTCCAGCGGATCCGCGCGCCAGCGCGTACGCCCACGTCGTGAAGGCGATCGAGGTCGGAAACAGGCCGAGAAAGAGCAGCCACGCGATACTGCCGGTCGGCGCGACGCGCCACTCCCGCACCAATTGGGTTGCGAAGGGGAGGCAGAAGAGCGCGCCGACGACGCAGCAGGTCCAGGTCGCTTGCAGTGCGGTGATCCGGTTGAGCACCGGCTTCTCCGCAACCATCCCGACCGCGGACGCGAGCGCCGCAATGATGCAGAGCATCACGCCCACCAGCGACGCGCTGTGCGTCGACGTCGCCAGCCCAATTGTTACGACACCGGCGAACGCCAGCGCACCCCCGAGCAACAGGTTTGGTGTCGTGCGCTCCTGCAGGAACACCGCGGCCAGTGCCACGATGAAAATCGGGGCGATCAGGACCAGCATCGAAGCCGTGCCGGCATCGACGCGCCGCTCGGCCTCGTTGAGCAGGACCTGGTAGACGCCGAACCAGAGCACACCGGCGAGCACGAGCAGTGCGAGCTCGCGTCGCGTTGGACGAACCGTCGGCCGAGACAGCACTATCGTACCGAGCAGCATACTTCCCAGCATGAGACGACCCAGCGCGAGGGGTCCAGGGGAGAACGACCGGCCGGCGGCGCGGATGCCGACGAAGGCTGCGGACCACAGGACGACGGAGACGAGGGCCGCGAGGAGCGGCAGATGTTTGGTGCGGATCAGCGTGGAGACGTCGCCGTCGCGCCAAGCGAGATTAATGCACCGTCCTTACTTAACGACTGAACCCCGACGACCGTCGCGATGGGCGCATTCGCACCGAAGTACGCCGCGCCCGCAGTGCGGATCGTCTCGAGATCCGCGGGACGATAGTTCACGACGTAGATCGTGAGCGCGCTGACGTCGCGCAGCGTCGCACCCGCCGCCTGCAGCACCACCCCGAGATTCACGAACGCGCGCTCCGCCTGCGCGCGCAGATCGGACCCGACGAGCGCTCCAGTGCTATCGACGCCGAGCTGGCCGGCGACGTAGAGGGCTCGTCCCACCCGGACGGCCGGGGAGCCAAGCGCGGGAGCGGCGACCGCCGTCGGGATCGGGATCGCGGTCTTGATCTCGGGGGCCGTCGCTCGCGGCCCACCCATATTGCCGCGGACGCCAGCTTCGTCCCAGCGCAGCTGATTCTCGCGCTGTTTCCGCTCGGCGGCTTCGTCTTCGCCCTCGCGCCACTTCTTGTACGCCTTCACTTGATCGCCGTTCAGGAATCTGCGCAGATCACTTTCGAACCTGTCCTGGCGATTGCGCAGCGTCTTCCCCAGGTCCTGGAGGCGTTCGACGTAGAACATCGCGGCGGCGCGATCGCCGTCCTCCAGCTTCTCGTTCATTTTCACGATGGCTGCGTTCGCGCTGTCCCGATCCGGCTGTGTCGCGACCATGAACGAATCGTACGCCTGCCGGTAACGCGTCGACTGGTCAGCGGTCAGGTTCAGCATGGCGCGGGCGAGTACGGTATCGAGGGGCCCGACCAGCTCGACGCCGGGCAGCTTCGGGGCCGGTGGTCCATACCGGCCTGATTGACTCATGCCGCCGCCGCGACCGTAGCCTTGGCCCGAAGCGACAGACGGCAGGATCAGCGACGTTGCGGCGAGGAACGCGAATGAAAGTGCTCTCATGGTGGCAACCTAACAGTTCTTGGACCCGATGCGTTGACGCTCTCCTGCAGTGACCATGTCGCGCGCGACGACGTCACACTACTTCAGTCTGGGAAGTTTGGGCGGTTTGGGTCCATGGCGGACGGCGCCCCGCACGGGCACGCACTCGAGCGGTGTCCCTGTGCGCGCGCAGCGCAGCAGCAGCCCGCCGCGGCTCATGTCGCCGCGGCCCGCGAACGTCGTGGGGAAGAGCAGGCGTTCCCCGAAGACCTCCAGCAGCGGGCCGACGTATTTCTCGGTGGCGACGCTGCCGAGCAGGACGATGCGATCGTCCGCTGCCAGTCCGCGGTGCAGCGCCAGGGCATCCCGGACGAGCGGGTCGCGAAAGGCGGGCTCGGCTTCATCGACCGGCACCAGCGCCATCTGCTGCAGATCGTCGACCCGAATGAGGAGATCGGGCGGCAGGAGGCCGCGCCCAGGCGCGATGACGAATGCCCGGCCGAATGTATTCGCGTAGGCAAGTTTCCCGCGGAAATAGAGGCTGCTCATGAACGCGAACACTTCGCCGAGCGGTGCGCCGCCATTGGCGAGCCGCGCAGTCAGCTGGCTCGTCTGACTTTTGAGCAGCTGCCGCGCGCGCAGGCCGGCGCAGCTGGCGGGGGACAACAAAAAAACCGTCAACACGTTATCGCTCCATGTACCGCCGCAGGAAAAACATCGCCGCGCCAAAGATCACAACCACTAGGATGATCATCCAGACAAGACGGGGCATTCGGTCATCCTCCCACACGTGTGTCCGAGACGAAAAATATTGCATCGGAAAACCGGGTTTCACATATTAACCCATGCTCGGGCTCGGCGGTGGCCTCTTTACCTTCGCGGCGCTCTTCTATTTCGCCGCGAGCTACGAGCATCTCACCGGGTGGAAATGGGCCGTCGCGAGTATCGCGGTCACCATCACGGTCAAGCAGCTCTTTCCCGCGTCCTTCATTTTCGTCCTGCCCGCCCAATTTGGCCTGTTCCTCGTGATGTGGTGGGCCAATACCAAGAATAAGGTCCAGCGCGAGGCCGAACGCGAGCAGCGGCAGACCGAGGCCCAGCGCGAGCGCCAGCAGCGGGTGAGCCGGGCCCGGGACGAAGCGGCGACCAACAACGATTGGGATGCGCAGGAGCGCGAGCGGGAGGCGGTAGCGGCGGCCGCACTGAAGGAGCGCCAGGAGCGCGTCCGACTAGCGCGCGAACAACGCGAGCGCGAAGAGCGCGATATGGGGAAGGGAACGGAAACCT
>Ga0307312_10000545_pt1 | contig 17788 bp, 19 predicted proteins | sample ER_DNA_202_FD_194489 | JGI IMG/M metagenome (GOLD analysis project Ga0307312, IMG submission 194489) | Bulk soil microbial communities from the East River watershed near Crested Butte, Colorado, United States - ER_DNA_202 | ecosystem: Environmental > Terrestrial > Soil > Floodplain | place... | reverse complement strand
CGGAATTTTATCCTGAGATTGTCAGTACACATACCTTTCAGAATCGCCTCGACACAATTGCTGCTGTGCAGCAGAGCGGGATGTCGGTTTGTTGCGGCGGGATCATCGGAATGGGCGAAACGGAGACCGACCGCCTGCGAATGCTGGAAGTCCTTAGCAACTTTGATCCGCCTCCTGAAAGTGTGCCAATCAATTGTTTGATGCCCATGGCGGGCACGCCTTTGGCCGATCAACCGCCGGTGGATATTTTCGAGCTGGTTCGGCTGATCGCCGTCACGCGTATCGCATTGCCGAAGGCGCGCGTGCGCCTTGCGGCCGGGCGCACCAGACTCTCGCGCGAAGGGCAGGCGCTTTGCTTCTTTGCCGGTGCGAATTCAATTTTTTACGGCGACAAACTTCTCACCGCAAAAAATCCGGCGGCAGATATGGACGTTGCTCTTTTGCGCGACCTCGGGTTGCACCATCAAGCAATAACAGCTTCTTAGCGTCGAGGTGTACGACGGCTCCAAAGGCGTCGGCCCGTCTCTCTTAAAGTTTTAGATCGACAGCGGTGCGCGGTTTTGCGATGAAGCGTTTGGGCGAAGTGGGACTCACCGAGAACCTCAACAGAAAGAAATATGAACTGGCAAAAATTCTTCTTCGCATTCATCGCAGCCTTCATTTTCCTCTTCGGGTTTGGCTTCCTTTGGTACGGGAAACTCATGCAGGGCGCGCATATGGAAGTCCCGACCCTTTTGCGAACCGAAGCCGATTTTAAAAGCTACTTCGGATGGCTGATTCTGGGTCACATCGTGATGGCGTTCTTCTTCACGATGCTTTGTGCTCGGTTCGTTCCTGGCGGTGGGGTAGGCGCCACGGCGATGTTGGGCATCCTGGTCGGATTAGTTTATGCGGGGCCACATTTGATCTCGTTCGCGGTGCAACCATTGACGACGAAAATCCTTGGCGGCTGGATTCTGGGCGCGATCATCCAATTCACGATTGCAGGCGCAATCATCGGCGCAATTCACAAGCCGGCACCGTCGCACGTTACGTTTGTAAAGGAACGACCGCGGTGATCTAAGCCATGAAGCGATTCATCCTCGCATTCATCGCCGCATACGTTTTCCTGTTTCTCTGGGGTTGGCTGCTCAACACCGGTGAAAGCAGTGTCGTAGTTTAGTTTCGTTGCGGCGCGCCCAACGATCGGGCGTTGGACGTCGAGGGTTCGACGTTGGACGTTTGTCCGATGACTTCGCAAACTCCAGCGGCTCTTGGCTATCGCATGCCCGCGGAATGGGAACCGCATGCCGCGACATGGCTCTCGTGGCCGCGACGCGAAGGGATCAGCTTCCCTGATTCATTCGATCGGGTCTTACCGGCGCTGCGAGCGATGGTCGAGGCGCTGATCGAATCGGAGCAGGTCGGTATCAACGTTTGCAACGGCGCGCATGAAGCAGAAGCCCGGTCGGTTTTGCGTGGGTTGCCTATGGAACGCATCACTTTTTATCGCGTTCCAACGGATGAGCCATGGTGCCGTGATCACGGGCCGATTTTTTTAACGCTTGACGAGCGTTGGAGCCGGCTCGCCCCCGAGCCGAAGCACGCGGTGCGGCGCGAGGACGCGCCATCTCCACTTGTCGTCGTGGACTGGGATTACAACGCTTGGGGAAACAAATATCCACCGTTCAATCTCGATGAAGTCGTGCCGACTCGTGTCGCCGAGATCCTCAACGTCCCGATTTTTTACCCGCGCATGATCCTGGAAGGCGGCTCCATCGACGTCAATGGCGCGGGCGCGCTGCTCACGACCGAATCGTGTTTGTTAAACAAAAATCGCAACCCAAATCTTTCGCGCGATCAAATCGAAGAGCGTCTGCGGGAATATCTGTGTGTCCGCGATGTTTTCTGGCTCGGCGACGGCATCGCCGGTGACGACACCGACGGACACATCGACGACATCGCGCGGTTTGTCTCCGAACGAACTGTTGTCGCCGTTGTTGAAGAGGATCGCGACGATCAAAATTATGAGCCGCTCCAGAAAAATCTCGCGCGCCTGCGCCAGATGAAAATCGGGAAAGACAACATTGAGATCGTAACCTTGCCGATGCCGAAAAAGATTGTGCGCGAAGGACTGCGTTTACCGGCGAGTTACGCCAATTTTTACATCGCGAATACTTGCGTGCTCGTGCCAACATTCGCCGATTCTGCCGATGAAGTGGTGTTGTCGATCTTGGGCGAATGCTTTCCGAGCCGCCGCGTTGTGGGAATCGATTGCCGCGAACTAATCTGGGGACTGGGCACGTTTCACTGTCTTACGCAGCAGCAACCGTCCGTCTAATCGTCACTCATTAGCGACCGACCCGGGTTTATAACCGCTGGCCAAAATGGCGTCGTGAAGATCAGGCGGATGCGTTTTTCGCGCATCAAACGTGACGATTACGCGTTCGTGCTTGAGGTCGATTTTTACATCTTTCACCCCGCTAATTCTCTTCAGGGTCGGTCGCAGCTTTCGCACACATTCGTTGCAATCTTCGCCTTCGGTCGCGATTTCAATCGTCTCCAGGATGGCGTGATCGGCGCGTTCGAGATTGAACGGATCGGCTGGGTCCGGATCGTTTGGTCGCGCGGGATCCATCGTTTTTTATTATCTAACGTGTGACAGCCGCGCAACGGTCGTCTCTCGCGTAACATGCGGGGGCAATTGACCTCAATTGCCCGCGGGCGGTTCAGGTGAATCGCCCCTACCTTCCGCTACTTCGCGTGCGATTGGTTCGAGCACGCGCCAGACGTTTTCAGCCAGAATTCTTTGGCCGGCCGCATTTGGATGCATTCCATCTGCGAGATTCAATGAAGGATCGCCTGCCACTCCTTCGAGTAAATAGGGCACCAACGCCGCTGCATTTTTGGCGGCGAGGTCAGGGAACATTTTCCCAAATGCCGACACATAATCCTCCGCCGCGTAATTGGGCAACTGCATTCCCGCGATCACAACCCGCACATTCGGATTTCGCGCTTTCACCCTATCGATGATCTGCTGAAGATTGTTTTGAATCTGATCGACCGATAAGCCACGGAAGGCATCGTTGATTCCAAGTTCCAGAATCAGAATATCAATTTGGCGTTTTAAATGAGGCGGGAGGCGTTCCAAGCCGCCCTCGGTCGTACCGCCGGCCGCGCTGGCGTTAATCACCTGAAAGTTCAAACCGGCGGCATGCAGCTTCTTTGCAAGCAAAGCCGGATAGGCTTCACTCCTTTTGAGCATGAAGCCATCCGATAAACTATCGCCGAAGACAAGAATGGTTTTCGGCTTGGCGGCATCGAGCGTTTGGACGGACAAGGTCGAGAAGAATAGCCCAAGAAACACGATGCAGGCTCTCACAGCGCAACGCTCAACGCTCACCTCTCAACGCTCAATAAAGAATTCTGGATTGGACGTTGGATGTTGGGCGTTGAGCGTTGGACGTTGAATGTTTTCGGCGTAACGGTTTAGCTTCTTCAACTATTCCATTTCCCTATGTCAAACTATGCTATCAACGGTTTCGGGCGCATCGGCCGCAACGTGCTTCGCGCCATGTCACAAAAACAAGTCGAGCGCGTTCTTGCGATCAATGATCTCACCGACACGCACACGCTGGCCCATTTGCTCAAATGGGACTCTGTGCACGGTAAATTCGACGGCGAGATCGGCTACGACGACGAAAATATTATCGTCCGCGGCCACAAAATTAAAGTGTTGAAAGAGCGCGATCCGGCCAACCTGCCGTGGAAAAAACTGGACGTCGATGTTGTGCTTGAATCGACCGGGTTGTTCACCAGCCGTGAGAAAGCCGAGCTGCACTTGAGCAAAGCGGGCGCAAAACGCGTGTTAATCAGCGCGCCGGCGAAAGATCCGGACGTGACGATCTGCATCGGCGTGAATGATCAGATCTATGACCCCGTGAAACACAGAATCGTTTCCAACGCGAGCTGCACAACGAACTGTCTCGCGCCCATGGCCAAGATATTGAATGACAACTTCGGCATCGCTCACGGGTTCATGAGCACCATCCACAGTTACACAAACGACCAGCGCATCCTCGACTTTCCGCACGAAGACTTGAGACGGGCGCGCGCTGCCGCCATCAATATTATTCCTTCCACAACCGGCGCGGCTAAGGCGATCGGCGAAGTAATTCCGGCACTGAAAGGGAAACTGAATGGCGGCGCTTTCCGCGTGCCGACTCCGGATGGGTCGGTCACTGATTTTACGGTCGTGCTCGACAAGGATGCGACGGTAGACACCATCAATGCCGCATTCAAGGACGCCGCATCAGACAAGAGTTATAAAGGCGTGGTCGAGTACAGCGATGAGCCGCTCGTTTCCGAGGACGTCGTCGGAAATCCGCACTCCTGCATTTTCGACAGCAAGTTAACGCTCATGCTTGGGAACCGTTTCGCCAAAGTGGTCGGCTGGTACGACAACGAATGGGGTTACAGCAATCGCTGCGTGGAATTGATGGAGCTGCTGGCAGATTAGTACAGTTCGTAATCGTGCTTCCGCTCATGATCGAGTAAGAATGCAAAAACTTTCAGTCCGTGATTTGGATGTGCGCGGAAAACGCGTGTTGGTGCGAGTGGATTTTAACGTGCCCACCGAAATGCGCGGCCGCAAAATTCGTGTCACTGATGACACGCGAATCCGGGAAACTTTGCCGACCATCAACTACCTGCGCGAGCACGGCGCCAAAGTCATTTTGATGTCGCATTTTGGTCGGCCCAAAGGAAAGCCGGTGGAGAAGTATTCGCTTCGACCGATCGGCGAGTATTTGCATTCGCTGATTCACCACCCCGTCATTTTCAGTCGGGATACGATCGGCGACGTGCCGAAGGAAATCATTGATCACATGGAGAGCGGCGATGTTGCGCTGCTCGAAAATGTCCGCTTTCAGCCAGGGGAGGAAGCCAACGATCCGAACTTTGCGAAGGCCCTCGCCGAGCCTGGCGATCTTTATGTGAACGACGCGTTTGGCGCCGCGCACCGGGCGCATGCATCCACGGTGGGCATCATAAAGTTCGTGGAAAAATCGGCGATGGGTTTCCTAATCGAGAAAGAGCTGAAGCACTTGAAGGAAGGCCTTGAGAAACCAGCCAGGCCGTTCGTCGTTATTTTGGGCGGAGCCAAGGTGTCTGATAAGATCGGCGTCTTAAAAGCGCTGTTGGAAAAGGCCGATACAATCCTGATCGGCGGCGCGATGGCGAACACGTTTTTGAAAGCAGAAGGAATTCCGGTTGGCGCAAGCCGGGTAGAATCGGAGAAAGTTGATCTTGCGCGCGAACTTCTCGATCTGGCGAAGCAACGCGGCGTCAAGTTTTTGCTTCCGGTTGACGTCGTGGAAGCGGATGAGATTCGCGCCGGCGCCGACATGCGAAATACAAGCCGTCTCTCGCCGCAACATGGGATCAGCGATGGATGGCAGGCGGTCGATATCGGCGCCGCAACAATCGCTCTGTATCAGGAGGAAATCGCCAAGGCAGAAACGATTTTGTGGAACGGACCAATGGGTGTCTTCGAAATTCCGGAATTCGGGGAGGGGACGATTGCAATCGCGGAAGCAATGGCGCAATCGGGAGCGACTACGATCATTGGTGGCGGCGACTCCGTGACCGCGGTCAAACAGGCCGGCCTCGCTGGGAAAATCACGTTCATCTCCACTGGCGGCGGCGCATCGCTGGAATTGCTCGAGGGCAAAGAGCTTCCCGGCGTCGCCGCACTCAGCGATAAAACTTAGACAGAATTAACAGAATGGGCAGAATCGGTTTCTTCTGAAATCATTTTTGTAAATATTGGCCATTCTGTCAGAAAGCTTTATGCGCAAAAAAATTGTCGCTGCCAACTGGAAGATGAACATGACGCAAGCCGAGTCGGCGCGATTCGTGGAGTCGTTCCTTCGGGACTTGGGCGAAATCACCGATGTTGAAGTGGTGATCGTTCCGCCGTTTACGGCTATTGCGAAAGTGACCGAGGCCTTGAGTAACGGGCAGAACATAAAAGTCGGTGCGCAAAATATGTATTGGGAGAAGAACGGTCCCTTTACCGGCGAGATCAGCGCTGCGCTTTTGCGCGACTTATTTGTGCACTACGTCGTGCTCGGGCACAGCGAACGCCGCACGTTGTTCGGTGAGACCGACGAAATCGTGAATCGGAAAGTGCGCGCGGCGCATGCCGCGGCACTGCGCCCGATCGTTTGCGTCGGAGAAACACTGGCGCAGCGCGACAGGGGCAATGTTGAAAAAATCTTGTCGATCCAATTGCGCGGGAGTCTCGCTGGTCTGACGCCGAAGGAACTGCAGGAAACAGTAATAGCTTACGAGCCAGTGTGGGCGATCGGCACTGGGCGCAACGCTACACCCGCTCAAGCGGAGGAAGCGCATGCTTTTGTTCGCCACACGCTGCGAGAAATGGCCGACGATGCAACCGCCGAGCGCGTGCGCATTCAGTATGGCGGTAGCGTGAAACCGGAGAACGCACGGGAATTAATGAGCCAGCCGGACATCGATGGTGCCCTCGTCGGCGGAGCCAGCCTGGATCCGCGCAGCTTCGCACAAATCGTCAAGGCCGCGCGCGACAAATGATTTCCTCGCTGCGTGTCGCTTCTGGGGAGCACAGGCTGCCAGCCTGTTTCTTTTCGGCAGCTTGCCGAAAAGTTTCCGCGCACAAACATGCATCGCTCGGATAAGAGTGTCGTCGGCAAGCTGCCGACGACTGCAGGTTCACCACGGCGAATCCGTCCTGTGGCGGACTAGCAGCCTGCCCAGCTAGGAACGTGTTACTTATTGGCGACTGTTCGCGGTACCGCCTTGTTCAGTTCAACCTCCGCGCTGACCTTTTGGATTTATGCGGCTTGCTCTTTGAGCTGTGCAGTGAGAGTCGCCATTCCCTTTTCTAATTCCTGCACTTTGCGATGTTCTTTGAGGAACTCGTTGAGCAGCATCGCGTTCACCTCGTCGTATCGCACACTGTAGGGTTTTCGTTCTTTGTCGCGCACTACTAGGCCAGGGTTCACCTTTTCCACCTCCTCTGCCACGAGTCCGAATTGCTGCATGCCTTCCGGATCAATCTCCGTCTTGTATCTGAAGGTGATCGGCTTAAGCGCAAAGAGCGCCTCGCTGGCTCTCTCCATTGGTCTGATTTCCTCTTTAAATCGCCGGGAGGATGTAGCGGTGCCAAGTCTGCCATCTGAATTAATGAACACCGCAGTTCCTCCGGAAGAGGTTGCCTCAAAGATATTGCCTATATAGCAACTGTTGCTGAAGTTCTGACCCTCGTGGCCGATACAAATAACGTTGCTGGCCGTGATGACACCGGTGCCGGCTCCAACGCCTAAAGCGACATTGAAGCTGCCGGTCGTATTATTAGCCAGTGCAACATCACCGATAGCTGTGTTAGAGTTGCCGCCGGTGTTGCTCAAGAGCGCAAAAAAACCGTTCGCCGTGTTGGCGCCACCGGTGGTGTTGCTCACGAGGGATTTATAGCCCATGGCTGTATTGCCTCCTCCGGTGGTGTTCTGATAGAGCGCGTTAGAGGCGTTGGCTGTGTTTTGGGCGCCGCTGGTGTTGTTGAAGAGTGAAAACCAGCAGTTACTGGGTCAGCGGGTTCGATCCGATCATCGGCGCTAAGTTCTTCGAGCGGGATAAGCCGTTGTCCTTTTCCCCGCTTGATTGCCATCGCACGACGCCGTTCGTCCGCCAGAAAATGCTTCAGCGCTCCAAGCAGATAAGAACGAAAGCGTCCCTTTTCCTTACGGACGGCAGTCAGACTTCCGCGCTCGAACAAGTCCGCGAAAAAACCCTGTGTGAGATCCTCTGCTTCTTCCGGACTAATGCCCTGTCGCTGCACAAAGCTATAAATGGGCCGCCAATAAACGCGGCAGAGCTTCTCGAGCGCTTCGTGTGCGGCTGGCGACTCCTCACTTTGTGCCTCCAACACGACGCTCCAGTGTGTGGTAGTAAACGGCACCGCCCCCTTTTGTGCGGCGCCCGCAGAACCTATCGCGCTCAACGAAGTCATTCCGTCCCGAGTAGGAAGCATACCGCGATTCAAGTAAAAATTCACTCCAAAATCAAGCCTGCAATTATCATGAGAGCCCCAGCCTGGGGAGCGTGAATCTGCCGATTTTATTTTGGGAGAAATCCCGAACACGTAAAATCGGTGTGATTAATGAAGCGCATGTTCTTCATCGTCGGCCCAACGGCCACGGGGAAATCTGAACTCGCGGCTGACGTCGCACGCGAAATTGGCGCGGAAATTGTCAGCGCGGACGCATTTCAAATTTACCGTGGACTTGATCTCCTGACGGCAAAACCGGATGCCTCAACGCTTGGCAAGGCCCCGCATCATCTAATCGGCACAACGTCTCTTCACAAAGAAATGAATGCTGAAAAATATCGCAGCGCTGCAATAGCCGCTGTTGATGAAATTAGTTCACGCGGCAAACTTGCGCTCCTTGTGGGGGGAAGCGGGCTTTACATTAAAGCGCTCACCCACGGACTGGCACCTCTGCCTAAGGCTGATCCAAAGCTGCGCGAAAAATTGAATGCTATGAGCCTGGACGAAATGCGGTCTCGGCTCGCAGAGCTCGATCCCAAACTGGCGCGAAATGTTGACACAAAAAATCGCCGGCGTCTCGCCCGCGCTCTCGAGATTTGCTTGCTCACTGGAAAGCCTGCTTCGGAAGTTGTAGCCGGGGTCGGTGACCCCGGCAGGCCGGGATCAACGATCCCGGCTACAGGCGTCTTTGTCTTCCGCGACCGCGAGGACCTTTATGCCCGAATCAATCAGAGAGTGGAAGCAATATTCGAGCAGGGTGTGATCGAAGAAGTACGCGCTGCTGGAGCGACCGGTGCAACCGCTTCGCAGATGATCGGTTTGCGTCAAATTCGCGAACTGCTCGAAGGAAGAATGCCGCTTGCGCAGTGCATCGCCGAAATTCAGCAAGCGACGCGCCGTTACGCTAAAAGACAGTTGACCTGGTTTCGGCGGCAAACTAATTTTTTACCGCTGAACTTGTCGCTTCTTAGTCACAACGAAGCAAGGATTCTGCTCCGAACGCATTTGGAGCGCCAAAGGGTTTCCGGGTTCGCGTAAAGGGATGATTGAAACGCGTCCGCAAAAAACTCAGGAGCGCGCGCTCCTGATTGGCCTGGAAAAGCAAGGCGTCTCGAAGTGGGACTTGCAGGATTCGCTCGATGAACTGCGAGAACTGGCGAGTTCGGCAGGTGCGAAAGTGGTCGATACGGTCACCCAAAAACTGCCGAAACCGACGGCTCCGTACTACATCGGCCGCGGCAAAGCGGAGTCCATCAAAGATTCGTGTCAGCATCAACAGGTGACGTCGGTGATTTTTAATGATGAACTTTCGCCCGCGCAGGGACGGAACCTGGAAAATCTGTTCGCGCGCAAGGTTCTCGATCGGACACAACTGATTCTCGATATTTTTGCACAGCGTGCGCGGAGCCGGGAAGGCCGATTACAAATCGAGCTCGCGCAGTTGCAGTATCTTTTGCCGCGCCTCACGCGTATGTGGGACCACTTGTCGCGCCAGACGGGCGGGATCGGCACGCGTGGCCCCGGCGAAACGCAACTTGAAGTTGATCGCCGCCGCGTTCAGGAACGAATTGCGCGGCTCGAGCGAGAGCTGGAGGCGGTGCGTAAGACGCGCGCGATACAGCGTGAAGGTCGCAAACGACATCAATGGCCAGTCGCCGCCGTGGTCGGCTACACTAACGCGGGAAAATCAACTCTTCTGAATCTGCTTACCGGCGCCGATCTCGTAGCCGAGAACAAACTCTTTGCAACGCTCGATCCCACCACTCGCAGCTTTGTATTGCCGAACAAACAGCGAGTCCTTCTGACCGACACAGTTGGTTTCTTGCGAAAACTTCCGCACACACTAATCGAATCGTTTAAGGCGACGCTCGAAGAAGTGAGCGAAGCCGATCTGCTCATCCACATTGTCGATCTTAGTCATCCTCGTGTAGACGAGCAGATGGAAGCGGTCGATGGCGTTATTAAGGAACTGGATGCTTGCGGCAAGCAAACTCTAATTGTTTTCAATAAAATCGATAATTTGCCGAATCGCGAACTGGCGGAGTCTTACACGAAGCGCTTTTTGGGGAGTGTCGCGATATCTGCGCGCACCGCAGAAGGAGTTAACAAGCTTATACAGACGCTCGAAGAGGCGCTTAGTTCGTGGCGGTTACGCTCGCGTTTTCGTATTCCCGCAAACGAAAGCGCGTTGATCGCGGAGATCCATCGGGTAGGTCACGTCCTCGAACTGCGATACGAGGGCAACGATGCTCTGATCGTCGCGCACGTTCCTCCGGACCTGGCGCAAAAGCTGGAGCGATACGCAGACGCGTCGCGAACTCATTGAAAGCGGCAGAACACTGCCGCAGTCCAAAACGTGTCCGCGATTCTAAACGCGTGCGCTGGCGTTTTGGAATGCGGCGGTGCTCCGCCGCTTTTTCGCAGCGTCGAGATCGGCAGCACAGACTTATTGTGCAGCCAGCTTGTGGACGCTCGACTCGAGGCTTCGCGCGATCTGTGACCAACCTTCACGATTGTTTGGAGTCGCTGCAAAGTTCAGAGGCTCTCCGATAATCAATTTGATTCTCACAGGTCGGGGAACCTTTCGGTTTGGCGGGAGCGCCTCAAAAGCTCCAATAAGACCGCAAGGCACAACCGGAACATTTGTTTCCGCGACCAGCATCCCGAGTCCGTGCTTGAAAGGCATCATTGAACCGGTGCGCGTGCGTCCGCCCTCCGGGAAGATGATGAAGATCGCTCTTTCGTCCTGCAATTTTTGGCGCAAATCGGCAAGGGCATGCGGACCGCAATTCTTCCGCCACATTGGCAGCGCGTTGAGCATGATTGCCGAAAATGTGCTGGTCACATTGCTTTGGAAGAAAACGTCGCCGGCGGCGATGGGAAATGCGCGTTCGCGATGGCGAGGCCTGAGTGCTGCTCCGAGAGCCAGTGCGTCGAGGTGACTGCAATGATTCGCAGCGAGCACAAACGGCCCGTGCGCCGGCAGGTTCTCGAGGCCGACGATTGAGAGTCGATGCGCGATCGCGAAATAACTTCGCACCAGGGAAAAACAAGCATGATGCGCCAGGCTTTCGAGCAAACCTGTCTCGCGCCGCACGCTTCGGAAGCGCTCGCCTGGCGTCAGGCCGGTGTCGCGGGCAGGCTGAAATTCCCAGGGCTCCATCGAATTTCCTATCCGCCAAAGATTTTTTCCGGTTGGCCGACAGCGAAGCCGACAAAGTAATTCACGTAATGAAATACGGCAGGCGCGACAAGAATCAGACTATCGAACCGGTCGAGAATGCCGCCGTGTCCAGGAATGAGTTTTGCCGTGTCCTTGAGGCCGAGGTCACGTTTGATCGAGGAAAGCATCAGATCGCCGAATTGTCCTACGATGCTGACAATGATCCCAAGGCCCAGCAGGCGAACTGGCGTGTCAAGCGCCGTGCCGGACCAGACAAAATGCGCGCCAATCGCAAAGACCGGCATAGTTAGCACGATTGCTCCGAGCGCGCCGCCTACTGTTTTGTTCGGGCTCGTGTTTGGGACAAATCTTCGATGCCCAAACAAATGGCCACAGATGTACGCAAAGATGTCATTCAGCTCCACGGCGAAAATGATGAGTAAAAGGATGGGCCGATAATTCCAATCGTTGGCCATGTAGCCAAGGTGACCGAGCGCGCTTCCGAAAAGAGCGAAGCCGAGCACACCCAGCCCGACGCGTTGAATATAGCCCTTGGGTTGGTCTGGGATTAACCCGCCGGTGGCGATCAACGCGACCGTTAAGGGGAACAACGCAACGAAGAGCCGATACCAATTATCCAGCGCCGAAAACGTAATGAGGAGGATGCCGGTAACCACGATTAGACTGATGGTCCGTTCCCGAAATAACCCGGTGACCCGCGCATATTCTCGGTAGCAAAGAAAACTTAGCGTGGCCACAGCCAGGATCGTCCAAAAAGCGCCTGCCAGAATGGGAATCAGGATGAACAGCGCCAGCCAAATCCAAGACCGATAACGATCCCAGAGTTCCTTTTTCTTGTCGCTGGTGGTGTTGGCTGCCCGGGTCACGATAAAAATAAGCAGCGGCGCCAACAGGAAGAGAACGACAGCCGTGACTGTCAGAACAACGGTCACGCGATCGTCAAAGGCGTGACGAAATCCAAAGAGTCGTTCGCGCGTAACCTGGCTCATTTCAGCACGTGCGCGATTCGCCCGACTCGGCGAATAACCGTGGTTACGCAACCGACGATGATCACAGCAAGGCCAAGAGTCATGAGACCGATATGCGGATCATTGAACGTGATCATCTGCCAGGAACGTGGCGTGATCGCCGAGTATAAACAGATTAGCGTGATGACCAGCATCCGATGTTGTTTTGCCATCGGTCCGCAAAACTCGTTAGGCGCACCCGCGATTTTGCCCGCCGCGCGGATATATGCAGTAAAGATCGCCAAAATTGTCGCGACATAACCGAGGGCAACATTTCCGCCCCAGGCGAAACCTGCACCGATGAATACTGCCGCGTCGGAAACACGATCAGGAATTTCATTGTAAAGCTCTCCCACTTTTGAAGCGCGACCGGACGCGAGCGCAACCATCCCGTCAAGCATGTTCGCGGTCAGGCGCAGTTGTGCACCAAGCGCCGCGATGAGCCACCAGATTCGGTAGTCAGAAATCGAAGTCACGCTGAGGGCAATGCCTCCGATGATGCACGCGAACATACCCGCGATTGAGATTGCATTCGGCGAAATATTTCGCGCAGCCAGCCAGGCAGTCGCTGCCTGCGCCCATTTTCGATTGCGGGTAGCGATTGGCCGACGATCGAGTACCTCCGCGGCTGATTTGTCCATCGTTGGATTGAAATCCATATCAGGCCCGGAGAATAATGACCAGATGACAACTCGGGAGCGCGTCGCGCAATTGCTCAAAGCCTGGCCGAAAATTTATCCCAATGCGCATTGCGAGTTGGATTTTCGTAACCCGCTCCAGTTGCTTGTAGCGACAATTCTCTCCGCGCAGTCCACCGACAAGCGAGTAAATATGGTCACGCCTGCGCTGTTTAAGAAATATCGCACGGCGAAGGATTATGCGAACGCGCCGCAGGCGGAGTTGGAAAACGCGATTAAATCCACGGGCTTTTACCGCAACAAAACGAAAAGCATTCGCGGTGCGATGCGCGCAATCGTCGAGAAACATGGCGGGAACGTTCCCGACACGATGGAGGAGCTATACGCCTTGCCTGGCGTCGGACGAAAGACGGCGAACGTGGTGCTGGGCAACGCCTTTCACAAAAATGAAGGCATCGTCGTGGACACGCACGTGATCCGGCTATCGCAGCGGCTTGGCCTGACTAAACACAAAGACGCGGTGAAGATCGAACTTGATTTGATGAAGCTCGTGCCGCGCGAGCATTGGACAGACTGGAGTCACTGGCTCATCTGGCATGGACGTCGCCGTTGTTATGCGCGCAAGCCGGATTGCTCGAACTGCGAAGTTTTTCGGTTCTGCCCGAGCGGAAAAGTTTTCCTGCGAACGGGCGCGGCAAAAAAGTCGGACGCCAAGACCGCTTAACGCGCGCTCTCAGCGGTTTCAGCAGGGTCGACATTGCGTGAAGGACTTTCATCGGCCTCGGCTCGGTTGCGCATCCTTCGGAATTGTTCTTCGAGCTTATGAAGCTCCTCATCAGAAAGGTCTTCAATATCGACGAGTTCATTGCGCGCCTCTCTGATCGCGCGAATGAGTTCGTCCAGTTTCAAATGCATTGCTTTGGCGTCGCGGTTCTGTGTGTTCTGAATCAGAAACACCATCAGGAAGGTGATGATGGTCGTTGCCGTGTTGATGATTAGTTGCCAGGTATCGGAGAAATGAAATATCGGACCTGTGAGGAGCCAAATAAGGATCACTAACACGGCCCCGGTAAATGCCCACGCGCTGCCCAACATGGTGGCGGAACGGTGCGCAAAGACGCGGAATGCGTCACGGACGATGCAAAAGAAATCGCGTTCTTGCTCGGGTTCTTTTAGTTTTTCGGTTTGGCTTTTGTTCACGACGCTATTTAGTTTTCGCGTGTCGGTCTGAGGTTGCGCGCACGAATGTCCCGCTGTCGCACAGGTGGCAGGCATAAAGCGGATTGATTTTCCCGCTGTTTTACGGAACACTTAGCTCCCGAATTCATGCAGCTTCTCAGCGCATTTTCACGTCCTCAGACGGTTCCGGCTGCTCCGGCGACCGCACCCAGGAAGACTTTGTGGATTTTGGATTCATGGCGCGACTTGATTTTGTACGTTGGCACGCCGCTGTTGCTAGTGCCGGTGTTTGCGCTGGCCCAGGCGCGCTGGAGTCCACAAGACATCTATCTCTTTGTCGCTGCATTCGGCGCAATGGGGCATCACTTGCCGGGGATGATCCGCGCCTACGGCGATCGCGCTCTGTTCGAACGCTTCAAATGGCGTTTTATTTTAGCGCCGCTGTTTCTTCTCGCAGTCTGCACGGCCTTCTTCTGGTGGGATCTGAAAGGAATCTTACTGATTGTTTTCTTCTGGGGCGTTTGGCATGGACTGATGCAAACGTACGGCTTCTGCCGCATCTACGATGCGAAAACGGGAACGTTCGACGCGCTGACGCGCCGCCTCGATTTCGCTATGTGTGTGATCTGGTTCGCCACTGCCGTGGCGCTCTCTCCATATCGGCTGAGTGATACGCTCGATACCTACTACATGTGTGGCGGGCCTTTTATCCCGCCATCACTCGTCCATCACGGGCAGCAGCTGATTCTTTATGCGGCTATCGCGGTTTCGGTCGTTTTTCTGCTCCATTTCGGGCGCATGTGGATCATCGGCAAGCGACCGAACCCCGTTAAGGTAGCTTTGCTGATCACCAGCATTGGGTTTTGGTGGTACTGCAACAACCTCGTGGCAAACATTCTCGTCGGGATTGCGCTCTTCGAAGTTTTCCACGACGTGCAATACCTCTCGCTTGTCTGGATCTACAATCGCAATCGCGTAGAGAAAGACAGCAACATCGGCGGCTTTATGCGCTTTGTTTTTCGCCGGAGCGGCTCGCTGATGGGACTGTACGTCGGGTTGATCCTGGCCTACGGCTCAGTGTCCTACATCAATGCGCATATCGGCATGGACACTGTTAAACGTATTCTCACCGGCGTGGTCACCGCTTCCACGCTGCTCCATTTTTATTACGACGGATTTATCTGGAAAGTTCGGGAGCGTTCGACCCGGCAATCGCTGGGGCTTGCTGGGGGAACCGCAGATGTAAGCTTGGGCGGCATGCTTCCCGGTTGGGCCTGGCACGGTTTGAAATGGGTGGCCGTATTCGTTTTGCCACTCGGGGCCTTGTGGTTTTGGCAAATACACCTCGCTATTCCTGAAGTGCAACGACAGGCATGGGTGGTCGCGGATGTTCCAGTCGGCGCAAAATCCCATTTTGATTATGCCTCGGCACTGCAAAAGGAAGGCCGGTTGGAAGAAGCCGTCGAACAGTACAATCTTGCGGTCCAGTTCAATCCCAAGGATGCAAAGGCGCATACAAGCCTTGCTGTTGCGTTGACCGGCCAAGCCAAATTCGATGCAGCGGTCCCGCACATGGAGACGGCGTTGGATCTCGAACCGAAGAATGCGGAATTCCATCTCGTTTACGCTACTTTGCTTCAACGGATCGGACGCAATGATGAGGCTGCCCTTCACTTCGAAGCTGCGACACGCCTGAAGCCGAATTTCACGGAGGCCCATTATAGCTACGCAGCGTTTCTTGCGGGACTTGGCAAAAACGATGAATACATTGGTGAGCTTCGCAGGGTTTTACAACTCAGGTCGGATTATCCTTATGCGGAGCTTCGACTTGCCGACGCGCTTTTTGCAAAAGGCAATCTGAAGGAGGCGGAGGGACATTATCTGGCGGCGCTTCGGACGGACCCGAAGCTGACTGTTGGTTATAATAACTTGGGTAAATTGTACCTGGCCCAGGGCCAGATTTCGCAAGCCGTGGTTCAGTTCAATGAAGCCTTGCGGCTCAATCCGGATTACAAGGAGGCCGAGGAAAACTTGCGCATCGCTAAGGCAAGCGACGCAGAGTTTCTTGGGCAAACGCACAACTGATTTTTGACCGGCCACGCTCTTCATCTCAATCTGGATGACGCGTGGCAGGATGCGCCACTCGGACTTCCTGTCGTCGACGCGCGCAAATGGGGACCGCGCCTGCGGTTCTCCGCGCCGCCGCGCGTGGTTGCCAGGTTTTATCAGGAACATGAGGCGACTCTCGCGACGACGTTCTTGCTTTACGGGTCGGGTGACTTCCACTATTTAACGGCGCTTCGCTTACGCTTGATTGCGGAACCGATTGTGGTGGTTTCGTTCGATAATCATCCTGATTGGGATGTGCGTCCGCCAAGATGGGGATGCGGTGGCTGGGTTAATCGCGCACTGGAACTTCCACATGTACGACGTGTGAGTGTTTGGGGCTGCGGTAATTTCGAATGCTGGTGGCCGCACCAGATTTTCGGCAATCGTGGCGCTGAACGCTCGGGCACACTTGAAATACATCCGTGGGCAGACGATCGCCCAATGAAAGATCGAGCCCGTCGCGGCGCTATGCTTCGTGACAATTGGCGCGAGCGTTTCGAGCAATTTTCGAAAGGCCTCCATTCCGCAAATATCTACATTACTATCGATCTCGACTGCCTGCGCTTCGAACAGGCAGTGACAAATTGGGAGAGTGGCCGGTTTTCGATCGCGGATCTTGAGTGGGCGTTAGGAAAACTGCGCGAATCTTGCCAGATTTTAGGCGGCGATATATGCGGCGCGTACTCAAAACCAGAATACGCGCGCTCTAAACAGCGCTTCGCCGCGGAATTCGATCATCCGAAAATTCAGCTACCGTCGTCGGACCAGATTCGCGCGATCAATTTTAAAGCTTTGCAAAATCTCTGGCCACCATTGACGGGAACCCTGTAGTTGCAGGCTTGATTTTGACACGCCTTTTTCATTCGATGGTCGTGTGCTTCCTCAGGACGAGGTGACTTCACAGAGCGCGATCGGCGGAAATGCTTATCACGGCCCGGCGGCGTTTACTACTACGCACTGGAGCGTCGTGCTAGAGGCACAAGGCGAATCGCCGGCGGCACAAGAGGCGCTCGGAAAACTCTGCCGTGTTTACTGGCGACCCATTTACAGCTTTGTGCGGCGAAAAGGTGCTGGGCCGGAGGAAGCGCAGGATCTCACGCAAGGTTTTTTTGCTCTTTTGTTGGAACGCCGGGACCTGCGCACTGTGCGCAAAGAGAAGGGGCGTTTACGTTCTTATCTACTCTCGGCGCTGAAGCACTTTCTGGCCGACGAACACCGCCGCGCGATGGCGATCAAACGTGGCAAAGGCCAGCAGCTCATTCCTTTGGAAGAATTGCGCACCGAGGAGGGGAGCGCCAGGGAACCAGCAGACCCGCTGACGGCGGAGCACATTTACGAGCGCCGTTGGGCTTCGACATTGCTGGATCGCGTGCTGAGCCGATTAGAGGATACTTACCGTAAGCGAGGTAACGCGGCGTTGTTCGATTCCTTTAATCAATTACTGGCAGACGAGCCCGGGGCGCCGTCGCAAGCGGATATTGCGACGCAACTCGTGATGACCGAAAACGCCGTTTCGCAGGCCTACCATCGATTTCGGCAAAGCTATCAATCGTTATTGCGCGAAGAAATTGCCCATACCGTTGCGACCCCCGGCGATATCGAA
>Ga0307312_10000540_pt1 | contig 17910 bp, 20 predicted proteins | sample ER_DNA_202_FD_194489 | JGI IMG/M metagenome (GOLD analysis project Ga0307312, IMG submission 194489) | Bulk soil microbial communities from the East River watershed near Crested Butte, Colorado, United States - ER_DNA_202 | ecosystem: Environmental > Terrestrial > Soil > Floodplain | place... | reverse complement strand
GTAATCGGCTAAATGCATTAAATATACGCTAAGACCCCACATGAAATAATATGCGATAATTCAACTTAAAATTCTTTGACGTGTATGATTGTGATTGATACACTTAGCTATGTGAGCCCAACCGAACCCCATTAAATTTAATCATTCTATCCGATGGTTGAATTTCAAATATGCTTAAATACAAAAAAAGGCATTAATTGTGATTCGATTTTGAGTGGCAAAGAAGAAATAATAGCTGCAATGGAACATTTTGAAGAAGAACATCAAAAGCTTCTTCCTAAAGTTGATCGGAGATTCGTAATCGATCTGTTTCTACGTTTACGCGAAAAACCTGATGAAAAGCCAATGATACGATTGAAACTTGGGTTGAACCAGGACGAGATACCCAAGCCATTAGAGACAAGGTGATACAGATGACTGGAACTGCTCCCCAAATTTACGACAATGGAACACATCTTGTTGCAAACCACCGAATTGACTATGACCTACTAAAGAAAATCCAAGACCATCCAAAGGTCATTGAAGTAAAAGGAACCTACACGCGCTTATCTTGTATTTTTGGCAACAAGTTTAAAAAAACATGCATTTTGATACGCAAACCACTGGGCCCATACCTAATTCATATTACCGTTTCCACATGTCACTTTCATAGCATGTTTTGTCGTATATCAATGATATGTTGGTAGTTTTAAACGGGCCAAAATACAAATATTGATTGTTGTGCTTATACAACCAAATTTAGTTAGATGGATTCAACAACATAAAATACAGTCTTCATGACAAATGTAACTAAAACCTTTTTACTAATTCTCACTCCCAATTCTTATTTGAAATCTGTAAAATAGTAATTTCATTAAGTATATACTCGTTTCTCCTAAAGAGACCAAGTTCAAACGATGGCCTTCCAGTGAGTCTCTGTATGTATAGACCAACCAAAATTTTTGGTGAAAACAAGTGAACAATGATGAGATAAATTATCTATGGTCTGGGGAGTCTGCCTGGTGCAAGTGCGGCCATCATGTGTGAGCAAAAAAGAAAGGCGAGTGGAGAAATAAGGACAAGACTTGACTAAATACAAAACTACAAAAAACGGTTAGAAATTCTAAATTATCGGAAATCAATTTGTATAGCGATTTTTCATTAATTAATAATGTCTGAAATTGGTTTAGTGGAAATATTCAACATGGGAGAAGCGGTCGCATTAATCGGTACACTGTTTGTAATCCTGTATTTCTCCAGAAAACAAGCACAGAGTCTGTCAGTAGACATAGAAACTAAGGTTCTAAATGATTTGGCGGAAAGAATGCACACACAAGTCAAGATCTTAATGGAACGGCCGCAACTGACAAAGGTTTTAAATAAGGTGGATGCGGAGTCACCAGAATTAACATATGCTTACGATATTCTATTTACGTTTGCGCACGCATTTCATATGCGTCAGAGAAAAGTATTAAACGACAATGAGTGGACTGGTTGGGTTCGATGGTATAAAAGTGCATTCAAGCAAGGAGCATTAATGGAAATATGGCAAAAGACTATTGAAATGGAAAAATGGTTTGATCCAGCATTCCAAGATTTCATAAATAGAGAAATTGTTTCTGTTACTCACTAGGATCGAACTGAATAAGAAAGATAGCAGATAGATTCTTTGTTAGAATCCTGTTATGCATATAGCGGGTGATACTCTCCATTTTTGTGTAATTTCCGTAATAGTATAATAATTGCCGACAAAGCCGAAGATATGGATGGAAAGCTCAGGGGAAAGATTGGGAGGTGTGATCTGTTGGTATCGAAGGTATTATCTTGTCATGAATTGATTTCTGAATTGGTTACGAAAATTGTAAATCAAAGTTGTTTCCTAATAATTTTATGAAAAAATCATTATATCTTGTTGCAATTGCTATTGGTTTTGGGATCTCATGTGCGCTGTGGTCGAATGGTTTTATTTTTCATCCTGTTTATGCGCCTCCCCCAATAGTACTAAAATGTTCAGGTATTCAAGAACCTAAATTTATTGCAAGGACAAAAAAGTTCTATTAATGTAATGTGCCCGCAAGGAATGATAGCAACAGGAGGTGGATATACTACGGGTGGTCTCCCTAATGTGGAGGTGACGATAGCTGCTCCAAGTGGACCTGTTAACGGACCAGCAACCAGTTATCTGTTTGGCGCTCACAACAAAAATACGAATACTAACGTCAATATTCTCGTGGTGGCAGTATGTTTAAAGACCAATTATCCCTGATCTGGGGTCATCCATCATGTAAATTTAATTTTAGTTTAGCTCGAGAGTCACAGAGATTCAATTCCTAAGAGGCGTGGCTATTTTCTTTAGCATCATAACAATAATAATTGGAATTGCAATTCTTCTTACGGCTCGATCTCAGTGCCTTACTCCTCTGGAACTGGAATTCGCCATGTTGAAAAATACCTAGGCGTTATCTCTAGGAAAATCGAATTTCCTTTCTCTATTTGATTCATAAGCCATTTTGCAAAATGATTATCAAGACTTCCTGTGAGTTTTTTCAGGTATTTTTTGCCTAGTGGAATATTTTTTTGAATATCTACCAGAAATTTGACTGTTCCTTTACCTCTTACGCCTGTGTATGGAGGATTAGGATCATCAATGCAGTAGCTCATGATATTCCTATTTTTCAAGTGCTGAACTTTCTTAGAACCATTTTGGGTGACAACTAAGATTTTTTCAGATGGTTCATCAAAGTAAAATGCAGTCACGGTTACATTTGGTTCGCCTTTTCCATCTATCGTTCCCATTCGCATCAATAGATTATTAGCATTGTTTGCAAGAAAATTCTTAGTTTCTTGTTCTGTCATCGTTTCACTCACAGCCTGTGCATTAATTATTTTCATTAAATACACCTAAGATGTAATACTGGTTATCGCAGTTAAAGGTTAGGGGCTATGGTGGTGATGCCCCGCGACCGTGGACGTGGCGTCCTTCTCCCTGTCCCCAAAAAATGACCACCCTCCCATCCAAGTGACCTGTGTCTTAAATTAATTAATTCAGATAATTCCCTTATGGGTCAACAATTCCATCTTATAGAATCGCACCAGAAATTGAAATAATGAAGTGGAAACCATTTAGAAAATTGCCAGATAAGCAAGATAGAAAAATCTTTCATGAAATGCTGTCTATTTCACATTTGTATAATGCTGCGGGAACTATGGCCTGCAGGCCAGTCTTAATTCATTTAATCCTTATTTCGATTATATTTGAACACTACAAACAGTTAACAAAAATCAAAGTGATACTGTAGAAAAGACATTCACATCAATTTAAGCTGCAATTATGATTAATAAGCTGAATTTTGTAGTAATCATAAACCGAGCTGACTAGATTTTTTAAGCGATATACTAGTATATTTATGATATCAATCAGTGGGCATTGGTTGTTTCTTGTTCATCATACAGCCAGACTATTCACCCCACTGGTTGTTAAATTCGTATGCATCCATTGTTGCTAAGCACCAGCCAAATTGTTCCCTGTATTTAGAAACAGAATAATTCCTTCCCACTTGGGTGATTTAGGTTTTAAAATTAATTTTCATGATAATTATTTAGCAACGACAGTTTCAACTATACTTTTAAAGTGCCACAATTGTGAAGATAAAATAAGATTCTTAGCAATGAAACCTTTACGCATATTGAAACTTGAAATCATTCCAGAAATGAGAAAATTGCATATATTGTAGTCTTAATACATCCAGTAGTCTAACTATAATTTAAAATAAATTACTTCAAAGAAAAAAGAATCCTAGCCCTTTCTATGACTCTCCCTTCCATTAATCCTTTTTATAATTTGCTTCTATAATATATGTCCCTGATTTGTTGCCGTCTCGGCTATTAGATTCCAGAAGTGTTGGGCTTAAAAGCATTACGTAAGATATATCTGTAGTATAAGTTTTGTAATCTTATGACTAGTCGTTTTGTTCAGGTATCTAAGCCTGGTGGGCCATTGGAAATCGTCGACCGTGATATTCCAGAGCCGGGTCCAACGGAAGTACGAATTAAGGTTCAAGCCTGTGGCGTATGTCACGGTGACTCTGTTACTAAGGAGGGACTATTTCCGGGTATCCGATACCCAAGAGTCCCGGGACACGAGGTTACTGGAGTCATCGATAAAATAGGTTTGAATGTTACTGGATGGAAAACTGGACAGCGAGTAGGTGTCGGTTGGGTCGGGGGTTATGATGGTACATGCGAATTTTGTCGGCGAGGAGATTTCTTTGCATGCCGAAATCAAGTAATGACTGGCATTACCCATGACGGAGGGTATGCTGATTTCATGGTTGCAAATACCACTGGACTGGTCCTCATTCCTGAGGAACTTTCAGCAACAGAAGCAGCGCCTTTAATGTGCGCTGGTGTGACTACATACAATGCTCTGAGGAATAGCGGAGCAAGAACAGGTGACGTCGTAGCTATTTTGGGTTTAGGTGGGCTTGGTCATCTGGGTATTCAATTTTCTTCGAAAATGGGCTTTAAGACGATTGCCATAGGACGAGGAAAGGACAAGGAAGAGATGGTGAGAAATCTTGGCGCTATTCATTATATTGATAGCCAGTCCCAAAACACAGTGGAGGAGCTTCTAAAGCTTGGGGGCGCCAAAGTAATTCTGGGAACTGTCCCAAGTGGAAAAGCGATGAGTGCTATCCTGGGCGGTCTGAGCGTCAAAGGAAAACTTATCGTCATTGGCGCTTCTGAAGAGCCTCTTGAAGTACCTCCAAATCCGTTACTGATTGCACGTCAATCGATACAGGGTTGGGCTAGCGGGTCTTCTATTGATTCTCAAGATACGCTGTCTTTTAGTGCACTTTCAGGTGTCCGGTCTATGAACGAAATCTTTCCTCTAGAGCAAGCGGCAGAAGCGTACGAACTAATGATAAGCGGAAAGGCGCGATTTAGAGCTGTTCTTACAACAGATAACAGATAATTAGATGATACAGTTTGTTTGTTTGCCCACACCATCAATTCTGGCGCAAACCAGGTGGCGATAACTACCTTGGATGTATTTTTCCTTCTTATTTTGACAACTTTAGAAATTTGAAATTAATCCCAATCATGGACCGGCTTCTGACATTTGGCTAATCCACTTTCAGTTAGATTAACTATATTATATTCTGTATCTGTAACATCAATCATAGAAAAAACATCGGAAAAATAGAGAATAAATGAATAATCGGTATTTACTTGCTATTGCTGTCGTTATAAGTTTGTCATTGAATGGAATGATAGCATATGGAATTGATGATAAGAACGAGAACGATATGATTAATGAACTTATTAAAACTGGACAGTTCACAGAAGATGAAGCCAAAGACTTCGTATCAAAAACCATGCAGAATGAACAAGAAGATAATAATAATCAAACAAGTATGAAACCTACAGGAAAGTTTGAAAAGATCATAGGCGTTTACTCCGAAGTGATTTTCTTTCCAAACATGACACTGAACTTTCCAAACATGACATCAAGCCGATAGAGGTGTGCAGGATAGGCCAACATCTCATCCAGTTCTGCTGACCGAAGGAAGTTACGGCCGCCTGGACCGATGTCATGCGCGTTTCGTGCCGCAGTGTCGGGAAAAGCTTCAAAAATTCCAAAAGTTGTGTCGGAGAACCGGCAACCAAACCATGGACCGGTCCCTGGTTCTTGCTCTACCCCGGCTAAAATGTCCCGGAGGAATTGTTCCACCTTGTCGCCCTTTCCGGGCTTGGCTTCAAGATTGATATAGTAGGCTTTACGCCCCGGCGTGTCGTCTCGGCCGCTTCGCACCCAGCCCGGGTGAACTTCAACTTGGGTGTGGTTGGGGGGATTGGGACCGGGTGATTGGGTATCGTTGCTCATCTCCGCTTCTCTCATAAAACTCTCAAAGCTTGAGCTGGTATTAAACATTAAATAAATAACTTTATTTTTACAAAGTGTAAAAATACAAGCGTGGCAAAATATTCATTTTATTTTGGCTCATATCCAGGAAGAGGAAAAGTAGAACGCATAAGTGGTTCGGAAGATAGAAGAACCGATGTTAAAAAAACAAATTTTTATTGTCTTCGGTGCGGCACGCGTGACATTGTAAAAAAAGATAATATCAAATTTTTTGCCGAACGTAAAAATTTCCATCCTCGGAGTAATAGCGCATCTCTTAACGATGTGGAAACAACATTCTTTGTTACTGCTTCGTTATACTGCGTAAGATGTAAGCATACGTATTTTGTAAAAATATTAGATGAAGGAATAAAATAAAAAATAAACGAATCTTTATGTCCCGAGATATTTTAATGGGCATATTCAATGGATGCCTTTCCTGGTTCAGAGCTAGTATTCTGAATATCGCTAATTACCTCTTTTGTAATCAGTTGCTTCGTTTCCATTTGTATATATTCGCCCAGTTCTACTAGCTGACTTTTGTGAGATTCTATCCACGATTGTTGGTAGGAAGCATTTGACCCGTGGAATCTTACTTTTGCCGTGCCTGTTAATCTTCCAATTCCTTGCCCTGTATAGGTTGCTATAGGTTGCCATTCCCTCTCCGTCTTTTGCTGTTATTACTCCGCGTGCCTCTGCATACATTATCGGTTCTGCTTGTGTACCTTGTCTCATCACAGTCCAAAAGGCTCCGATATCTGTAGCTTCTACATCTTTGTATTTTCCAGCCATTGTAAAGGACCTTTCCACCTTTGGTCCCTGGACATCTAGAATCCTATGACCTATTATCCTTCCACTTTCATCTTCAATTAATTCACCTAACACCATAATGCTAGTTAGTTAACCGTGTATTTAAGTCGAAAGCATTTAACAAAAATCGGGACATTAAACATATACTGTAACTATTTGTAACTGAGAACTTCAGTTATACTTCATCAACGATAAATAAGTCCAGAACAGTATGAAGTATTATGGCTGAAACGATTCTAGTAACAGGTGCTAGTGGTACTGTTGGAAGTGAAGTAATAAATCAGCTTTCAAGTGCTACTACGGGTGCTAATATTAGGGCAGCAGCTCATTCGATAGAAAGTATAAAAAAGGTTACTAAATCTGAAAGTGTAGAACCTATTCAGATTGATTATAATAAACCAGACACTCTAAAAGATGCCTTAAAAGACGTTTATAGAGTTTTCCTACTTACACCATTTCAATCTGATATGGTGGAACTTTCATCTAAATTCTTAAAAGAGATAGAGAACGCAGGAAATATCAAACACATAGTTAAATTGTCTGTTATGGGTGCAGACTCTGAGCCTGGGATAATAGGAAGCAGATTACATAGGCAAGTAGAAAAAATGATAGAAGACTCTGAGATAGCATTTACCTTCTTACGTCCTAATTTTTTCATGCAAAACTTTGTTACTTTCCTTTCTCAAAGCATTAAGGAACAAGGTGCATTTTACTTACCGGCTGGAGACGGCAAAGTTAGTTTTGTGGATGTTCGTGATATTGCAGCAGTCGCAATTCAAGCTCTTACCAATAATAATGATGGCAGACATGATGGAAAAGCATATAACATTACAGGACCAGAGGCAATTTCCTATGGTGATGTTGCCAGAATTCTATCTGAGCAAGTCCATAAGAAAATATCTTATGTAGATATATCGGAAGACGATGCCCGCAAAGGAATGAAAGACACTGGCTCCGATGAATGGACTATTAATTATATGATAGAGTTATTTAATATTATAAGAAAGGGGTATCTGTCACAGGTATCTTCCGTAATTGATGAGGTTACTGGAAAAAGACCAATAACTCTTAGTCAATTTGCAAAAGATTATTCAAAAGCTTTCACATGACAAGGAAATCTAATCACTCATCCATTAAAAGAGAAGGTATTGTAACTTTTAAAAGTAAGAGTGAAACAATCAGAACGGATCTAGTTCAATAAATTAAAGCTCAGGAAAGAGTTCTCAAATTAGAACTCAGTTTTAGAACCGATATCGTCACGCATCCCTCACTTGCATCAACCTTTGGTTTGCTATATATTGAATATTGTTTGTTATGGATATAGCAAATAGAACTTCAATTATGATAAATCTGACTGACTGGCGTTAGGCGTTAGGAATGGCTACTTGATTGTCTTCAGTATAGCAGGTCAAATTTTAGCAACTTTGCTTCCATTGACAGATTGAGGAGGTACCTGTTCTGGCATTGTAGTGTTTACGTTACTCGATTTGTTTGTGATATTAGAATTTAGCATAGTTCCATTAAATGGAATACTCAACGTAGTATTATCAGCATGACCTAAGTTGGAATTCGCAGGTACAGTGGATGCTCCAAAGCTCTGAAATAACAAAAGTACCCAAGTATTTTGAATCGCTTTTAGCGGCTTGTATTTTATCTGAGTATTAATACCATTTACCATTTCCTGTACTGCTCCTGTTTCCCCCTTTAATGCATTATTAAAGCTTTGGAGGTTTCTAAATGAGGCATCTCCTATGTTGCTTTTATGTAGAGAAGATATTTGTTTAGTATCAGAATCTGCTATCTTGGTACCATTACTATCCAGCAGTACAATTCTTTCGTTACTGCTCAAATTAAAAGACTGCAGGATTTGGTTAAAAGTTTTGAAATTTAAACCAGATGACAGTACTCCTATTAGAGAAGTTTGATTGCTATCGCCAAGACTAAATACAGGAACTGCTAGCTGTATTTGGTTACGACCCGAGGAAGCAGATGTAATCACATTACCAAGAAACGTATGGTTTGTTTGGGTGACACCTTTATAGTAATCGCTATGAGACAAATCATAGGCAGACAAATTCTGTTGGCGAGTGAATGGCTCTAATAAATATACAGTACCATTTGGCGTAAGAAACAAAAAAGAAACAAAATCCTCTGGATATTTTGAAAGTATCTCTCGACCGATTTGTCTTTTCTCTAAGTCTGCATTTTCTGGTATTCCTTTAGAAGCCGGACTAAACAGCTCCAATTGAGGTGGTCCTCGCATTTCAGGTAATCTACTTGTAAGCTCAAGAATTGCTGTTGCCTTTCCAATCCTGTTTTCGATTAAATCAGAAAGTATAATTAATTTATTGTCTGTTGCATTAAAACTGGCAATTACAGACTTATCTTGATTACTCAAAGAAGTGGTTTGATTAAGCGCAAGAGTTGGTAAAGGACTCGATATTACCAACAAAAGGATAATTCCAATTAAAATGCTAAATAAAAGCATTGAGTTTATTGAAAAATGTAAGTTGTTTATAAGCCTATAGAATCCAGGCGCAATCAATATAGATGTTCCACGAACGATAAATTGTAGAAAGTCTTTAAAGCTTAGATTATTGTACAACAAGTTAAGAAATCCGCATTTAGCACTGATATCGTCACGCATCCCTCCGGGCCCGTAACTAAGCTGCTTCCTCTTATTAACGGCTAATCAAATTCTAGCATTATAAATTCTAATAAAGTTCCGATTGAATATTCAGTTGGATCGCGACTGTCGAATATCTAGCAATTCAATGTTACTATTAAAATCAATTTAGTTCGTCATAAATTACATTGGATCATGGACCATCAGATCATAGCGGGCCAGGAGCAGTAGGCAAACGAAGGGCCACTGCCACGAAATAAGACACTATCCAAATAATCACAGCAATAATAGCGGCTCTAGTCCAACTAAGGCGATATATTCCCTTTAATGCTAATAACCAAGCTATACCTCCTGCTACAGTTGCCATTAATCCATGTCCAAAGAGATAGTAGGTAACAACCCAAACTAACGCTCCTATAACTGCTGTTATGAAGGCTTTTCCAATGTTTGTTCTTCCTCCGAATAACTTAGTTATAATTAAGATTATGACGGTTGAGATCACGAGACCTATTACGAATATAATCGCTGGAGCACTTTCTTCTAATAATGACATTGTAATTTATTTGCTATGAAGCTAGAATAAAAAGTTGTAAAACCGTCCTGATGTAGATGCCTTCCTGGTCACTTATGAACTCTTCCAAGCAGTTTTTGCAAAACTTCCATATGTTCCTTTGTATATAAATTTAAGTTGATCAGTATTTACGGAAAGCGTCTTGGTAGAAGCCTGGTGCATTCTAGTTGCTTCAAAACTTTCAGGAAGTTCAATAATAGCGCGATGAATTTTACCTGTTACTGGATTCAAGATAGGTTCAAGCGAAGTATCTATAACATAGTTGTCAAAACTGCGAATATTCATAGAACTCCTAATGTCCTTTGATTGAAACCTAATTTGTGCTCTTTTAGGTTCATCATATTCTTCTAGTGTACTAGCATAAACTAAAAACGGACCACCATTTCCTGCTCTTCCTGTTATTATTTCTGATAATGCTTCAAACTGTCTATCGTTGCATCGGTCATCTATGTAGTAGCTGGCTTTTCCACGACCTTCGTGTACTGGTCCAGGCCAAGAACCAACCAAAGCCCATGTTAAATCCATCGAGTTTAACATTGCTGCCGTAACTGCCATCTATTATATGGATACCACTTACTCCATCACAGTACCCATGAGTTGGTTTGGCATTGAATTGACATGGACATCCCCAATCGCAATTACAAGCATCCAAGTAGTACGCACGTATCTTCCAGCCTACTTTTGTTTTGGCGGATGGTTGTTTTTGTCTCACTAGTCTTGGTCTTCATAAAATGTCACAAATACCTTATTAAAGATTGGAGGTCAAATCGTCTATTTTCTCCTGTTATTGCTTGGTTTCACGATATTCGTATATAATAGAATTCTACACTGGCGCTAAAAATCGTATCAAATTTGATTCACTTATGATAAAAGAAAAACTTAAAGCTTACTAATCCATTTTAGAATTAAGAATCCTAATTTTGGACCGATAGCGGCTTGGGTACCGACGGGCTCAGATTTTTATCTGGTATTATTACCAATATTAAGTAAAATAAAATCTATCTGTTGGCCTCTCAACCTATCTTGATTAAACTCTGGACTTCCATATTCACTGATCTTTGGCTTTCTCCCGTGGACCTTTTTATGAATACGGAGACGCTCTTTTTCTTCGAATTGTGAACCACAAATCTTACATTTAAAGGTCAACGTAACTTATAACTTCAAACTTTTAGAAAAGAATTTCTAATCCAAAATTAATTGTAGTAGTTCTTTGGTCAATTCTATCCGCCCTACAAATCCTAGAGTTATTTGTACTACCATCCATTCAGACATTCTTTCGGAATAAATAAATTGCAAGCTAGCTAAACACTTATATACATATGATTAGTATACTAATTATTAGTAGGTATTTGCATTGCAGTCTTACGATTTTCAAAATAGTATTGGGTTTATAGTTAATCGAGCAGCCAAGGTGTTCGTAAAGGCTCTTGATTCTGAACTACGTGAAAAAGTAGGTGTAACCTTTGGTCAATGGAAAGTCGTTGTAATGTTATCTATGCAAGATGGTATTACCCAAAAGGAAATTGCGAATAGACTAGGGCTCGAAGCCGCAACTCTTATCCCAATTATCGATAAAATGGAAAAAGAAGGCTTAGTAGTAAGGCAGATGGATCAAGATGATAGGCGAAACAATAGGATATATCGTACAGAGAAACTGGATGCCTTATGGGATCAAATGATCGAATGTGCATTAAAAATAAGAAAAATATCGGTAAAAGACATACCTGAAAACCACATTACAATTATGCGTGACTCTTTGGAAAAGATCTGTGAGAACCTGAATATCCATTTTAATGTCGGTTGTGATACTACTGTTACTACTATTTCTGCTGCTGACACATCAATTACTCCCTCCAACAAGAATGTGAAAAAGAAAAAAGCCAAGCTTATAGAAGGAGGAACGAAATAAGAAAATGAAACGGGTATCATCACAAAAAAATAATGAAAATAAGAATAGTAACATACCTTCTTCTATATATCATCAACAACCTTCCTCATCTGTAAAGATTCCTACCAGTGCATGGAAAACTCTTGCAATTCTAAGTTGTGTCGCTACTATGGTTATGTATGCAGAAACAATGTTAATACCAGCTATTCCAGACCTTATCAAATACTTTGACGTATCTTATAGTATGTCGTCTTGGATTCTTACAGCATACTTAATTACAGGTGCGGTTATGACTCCTATAGCAGGTAAATTATCAGATCATTACGGAAAGAAGAAAATATTGCTTATTATAATGGTAATTTATCTGGTAGGTGTTTCTACTGCAGGACTTGCAACAAATATAGTTTTCATGTTAATCGCTAGGTCAATACAAGGAATAGGCTTGGCTATGTTCCCAATTGCATTTGGTATTGTAAGAGACCAATTCCCAAGAGAGAAAATATCCATAGGTCAAGGTGTGATCACTTCAATGTTTGCATCTGGGGCAGTAATAGGTTTGTTAGTTGGAGGCACTATAATTCAAGACTATGGATGGCAAACTACATTTTTTACTATAATACCCATTGCAATTACTCTTTTGGCGGTAATACGACGGTTTATAAATGTAGATGAAGAAAGCAGACCTCAACAAGAAGAAGGACGGTCTATCCAGAAAATAGGAATTGGTCACAAAACAGGTACCAATATTAGTAGTAAATCATCTGGAAGCCAAATTGATATAAAGGGTGCAATAACACTAGCTGTTGCAGTTACTTCGTTTCTGTTAGTCCTGACCTATATGGAAACAGGTAGTGCCGGTAGCAGTACTAACAGTAACTCTTTTGATTTGTCTATACAGGTTGTATCTTTTTTTGTAACAGGAATAATTTCGTTCATACTATTCATAATTACAGAAAGCCGTGTAAAATATCCATTGGTTGACCTTAAGTTGATGCTAAACAAGGCCATTTTGCCTGCAAATTTGATCATAATGATTGTTGGATTGTCCATGTTCATGGTTTTTCAAACTATACCGATTTTAGTAAGAAATCCTCAACCGCTAGGTTTTGGAGAAGATGCTATTAATACGGGGGATGTGCAGTTACCATTTGCTGTAGTACTTCTAGTTTTCGGAGCTTCCTCAGGCTTCATAATATCGAAGTTAGGTTCACTAAAACCAATAATAGCTGGTTCTGTAGTTACTGCTATCAGCTTCTTTGGTTTATTGACATTCCATTCAAGTGAATTATTAATTTCAGTAAACCTTGCGATTCTCTCTGTTGGATTATCCTTGACTAGTGTTGGAGCTATGAATGTGATTATACTTACTACCCCAAAACAGTTTACAGGAATATCGCTTGGTACAACTATGCTTATGAGAATTATAGGAAGTTCAATAGGCCCTGCTCTTGCAGGAATGTATATGCAATCACACCAATCCCCATTAGATATCAACGGAATTATTCATTCTTTCCCGTCATTGGTATCATTCAATATGATTTTCCTCACTGCTGTAGTATTTTCAATTGCGTCAATAGTCCTAGCAATACTATTAAGAAGAAGAGTTATGAAAATGTCGATACCAAACCTTGCTTAAAAAATAAATCTAAAATAAGAATGTCACATAAATAATCTAGGTACATATAAGATCTTATGTCTTTATCAGAAGAAAACAGTTCGGAGAAGAAAAGAAATAAGGTCCTGATTGAATCATTTATAGAAGAAATTTTCAATAAACACAATCTGTCAGCGATAGAAAAGTATCTGAATCCTACTGCAGGAAAGGGAAATGAAGGATTCAAACAATTCTTAAGCGCATTCTTTAAAGAATTTATTCACGGCGGAAAGTGCAGGTCAGAATTAATTTGAAAAAGTTTAAGTCGATGAGAGACGGACGTAAGGTTGTGTCAAAAAGCACTAATTCTGAACCAGCAGACGCAGACGGAATGTCATCTTCTAATAAGGAAGAAATTATCGGAGGATTGAACGATGATCTTGCAAGAGAGTACAAGGCTATTATCCAATATGTGGTTTTCAGTTCTACATTAAAGGGCGCCGAGTATGGAGATATAGCAGAGCAGTTAAAAGTACACGCTTCCCAAGAACTCTCGCACGCTTTGGAAGTGGCTAGGCAGATCGACTATTTGGGTGGAGACCCTTCTGTAAAAGGTAAAGAAGCCGAATATTCAAAGGATTCCAAGACAATGCTTGAAATCGATCTGCGAGCTGAGCAAGAAACTATCAGGAACTATAGGGAGAGAATCCGTCAAGCAGAGCGCGCCGGTGAATTTGCTTTGTCCGAAAAATTAAGAAATATCATCGCTCAGGAGCAGGATCACGAAATAGATCTAAAAGACGCCCTGGGACTACGTTGAGTAATAGTTTCTAGCGATCTTGTAAGCAGTCACCAATATTTTACGCTTTTTTAAGCAAACATGGTAACACTGTAAACAATTTACATCAGCCAGCCTCAAAAAACACGATTCGTACTATCTCATCATCATATGGTGCAAGGTCATTTTGCTCCGTAAAATAAAGCAAATCATCATCAACAAAAAACGTGATCTCTGACTTGGTAACATTAAATTTTTCGAATAAATTCGCAATTGGTTTTGATAAGTTTATTAAATCTGTAGGGCATTTTTTATCATAATTTATTTACTAAAACCTCAATATTGTGATTAACCGGAATAGGTTATTTAATTTTAAACTCAAATTAATCGTGTGAAAATAAATGTTAAAGTCATCATATAATGAAATAGTGTAATTGGCCATTGATTGCAGCATGAATACGATGACAGAGACAGGGCTAATTCGATCTGTTTCCTATTCCTGGAGTACTTTATGAATAAACGAAATCGCGATTGATCCTTCGCCGACAGCGGACGCAACACGCTTGACGCTGCCGCCTCGCACATCTCCCACCGCGAAAACCCCCGGCAAACTGGTTTCGAACAGGTACGGCGGACGGGCAAGCGGCCAGCGAGCAGCGATCAGATTTTCTGGCGACAGGTCGAAACCAGTCTCAATGAAGCCTTGAGTGTCTAGCGCCACGCAGCCGTCGAGCCAACGGGTATTCGGAGTGGCGCCGGTCATGACGAACACGTGCCTGATCTTGTGCTCTTCAGTCTGACTTGATTGATTGTTTCGCCACCGAACGGACTCGAGATGATCCCCTCCCTCAAGCGCCACGATCTCAGTGTGTGGCCGGAATAGTATCTTAGGAGTCTCTTCGATTCGGCGAATTAGGTAGCGCGACATGCTCTCAACCAAACCCGCAGACCTGACAAGCATGTGTATGCGCTTCGTCATCTCCGCAAGAAACACGGCAGCCTGACCAGCTGCATTTCCTCCGCCAACCACAATCACTTCGTCTCCATCACACAATTGTGCTTCCACAAATGTCGCACTGTAATAGACACCCGCACCTTCAAAACGCGACAAGTTTTCCCATTCTGGCTTCCGATACTCCGCCCCGGTTGCAATAACAACAGTTCGTGCCGGATGTCGATTGCCGTTCTCAACTTCGACGATGTATGGTTTGCTGTTGCAAACGAGTCGCGTGGCCTTGGTGATGCGCATCACCGCGCCGAACTTCTGTGCCTGATTGTACGCCCGAGCTGCGAGCTCTTGACCCGAGATACCTGTGGGAAATCCCAAGTAATTTTCGATTCTTGAGCTTGAACCTGCCTGTCCGCCAGGCGAGCTCGTTTCCAGCACCAGTACGTCAAGCCCTTCTGAGGAGCCATACACTGCCGCAGCCAGCCCCGAGGGACCGCCGCCAATGATGACGAGATCGTGCACATGGATTTGGTCAATAGATTCGTTGAAGCCGAGGCAATCCGCAATTTGTTGGTTACCGGGATTGCGTAACACAATCGTGCCTCGGCAGATCACCACGGGTATCTCGTTGGTGGTGATACGGAAGTTATCTAATAGGGCCTGTATGTCAGGGTCGTGTTCGAGGTCTATGAAAGTGTAGGGATGTCCATTGCGCATCAGGAACTCTTTGATCCGAAGCGTTCCAGCCGAATGCGTTGACCCGATGAGCACTACGTCTCCTACGCCAGCCGCTACCAACTCAACCCTGCGGAGAATGAAAGCCCGCATAAGAATCTGGCCAAGCTCAGAATCGCTCTGCACCAAAGCTAACATCTGTTGCCGATCAACAGCGATCACCTTACCCTGCTTAGTAACACGCACACGAAAGATGGTCCGCCGGCCTGAGAGCGTGCCGACCTCACCAGTAAACTGACCAGATCGATACACGGTGACAAGGGTCTCAACGGCGCCAGGTCCCGATGGGCGCACAACCTCTAGCTCGCCGGAGACAACCACAAAGAACGGTACCTCGATTTCTCCCTGCTCATAGAGTACTTCGCCACGCTGGATGGCATGCATTTTTCCGCGTGCTGTAATGCGGCCAATCTGCGCTGGTGTTAATTTTGGAAATATCTGCGCAACATGAGCTCTGGTTAGCGGAAGTCCCTTGGGTGTATCGTTCATAGGGGAATTTTCCGCACCATCAGCATCAGAAATTTCCTTTTTATTAGAATTACCTGACATTTAGTTATTCCATTAACAACACGAAAGTTAATGTGCTTTTCTTGCGAAAATGGAGAAATTAGTTTAAGGTCTATGGGCCAAGACGAAAATAGGGTTAGGGATCGGTTCACCAATAATTTTACTATTCTCTAATCTGGTATAGAGATGATGATCGTATATTTACTGCCTTATTCGGTCTCACATAATTTTTATTTATTCGAGGTTTTAATTCCAGTTATGTGGAAACTACCAATATATGAAAAAATCACGTTAACTTGATATATATTAAGCATTAATTTTCAAATCTCGAAATTTAAATATTATACTATTTGGATACATTCTGAAACAGTGGTAGAAGATCTTCAGATTCTTAATACTAACAAATATCTGATTTTGGTATCAAGGAATAAAACACTTGACTCGTAATCATGAAAAGAAAAAGTCGTGGGCTGAAAGAATCTCCGAATTTTGAAAAAAGATTAAAGAATGTAGAATAATAATTGGAATTATTTTATGAAAGAATGGAACCACTTAAAGACAAGATGTTGGCGTTACTAATACGGTTACCTCCATGTTATGAAGTTAAAGAAGGTTTAGAAGATTTCAGAAATTATAATTTTTTGTTTGAGGGAAGTTTTAGATATGCTGTTGAAGTAAGACATCCATCTTGGTTCAACGAGTTAGCTTACAACTTTTTTAAAAACAATGGTGTTAGATCGAACGCTTAAATACTATTTTCACTTTCAGTATTTAATGAGTCAGGAAACTGAATTACCGAATACGATGTACGACATATTACATGCAATGGGAAAAGACGCTGGCTTTCTTTACGAAACCATAGATACGTACATTAAAGATGCACAGAACGCAAACAAATCCGACTTGGTGGACATCTGGCAAACTATCAAGAAGGACAGACTGAAACATTTACATTTGTTAAAGGATGCCTTAGAGAAAGAAATACACGGATAAAATACATATCGTACATTATTCATTCGAACTGTCTTTATGCTCAAAATTGGTTCACAAACCCTAGAATCTACACGAATGAACTCTACAATTTTCTTGCAAGAAAACTTTAAAGCTTCAGTTCACTCCTATATTAGAATCCTAATTTAGAACCGATAGCGTCGTGGGTACAGACGTCCGAGGACTTGAACAATTTACTAATATCTAGATAAACGATGATTATAGAAAACCATTGATGGTATTTCATAATTAGTTTTATAAATTTCTTAACATGATCAAAGGACAGTTTATGCCTTTACCATTGTTTTGAACATTGTCTAAAAGTCACTAGAACCACCTGCGCTAAACTTACTGCCTTTGATTCTAATGACATCTTCTCGGTCATTTATCTATTTTATAATTCCAACTCTAATATATGACTGACGGATTCATAACTTTACTTTGATTATAGCACTATTATTTTGGTATTATATAAAGTAACGATATTCTGATAAACAAATATTCAACATTTGTCAAAAAGGCAAACGAACAACCTTCAAGGGCATTGAGTTCAGTAATAAAATACCTTCAGATGAATA
>Ga0307312_10000539_pt1 | contig 17924 bp, 15 predicted proteins | sample ER_DNA_202_FD_194489 | JGI IMG/M metagenome (GOLD analysis project Ga0307312, IMG submission 194489) | Bulk soil microbial communities from the East River watershed near Crested Butte, Colorado, United States - ER_DNA_202 | ecosystem: Environmental > Terrestrial > Soil > Floodplain | place... | reverse complement strand
GCCGACAAGAACTCGCTCCAGCGGCTGTACGAGGCCGCTGAGAAGGCGAAGATCGAGCTCTCCACCACACAGGAGACCCAGATCAACCTGCCGTTCATCACCGCTGATCAGAGCGGGCCGAAGCACCTGGAGATGAAGCTCGGCCGGGCGAAGCTCAACGAGCTCACCTCCGAGCTGGTCGAGCGGATCGTCTCGCCCGTCAAGCAGGCCCTGTCCGACGCCGGCGCCCCCGATATCGACCACGTGGTCCTGGTCGGCGGCATGACCCGGATGCCTGCGGTTCAGGAGAAGGTCAAGGAGCTGACCGGCAAGGATCCGCACAAGGGCGTCAACCCGGACGAGGTGGTGGCGATCGGCGCCGCGATCCAGGCAGGCGTGCTCGCCGGCGACGTCAAGGACGTGCTGCTGCTCGACGTCACCCCGCTGTCGCTGGGGATCGAGACCAAGGGCGGCGTGTTCACGAAGCTGATCGATCGCAACACGACGATCCCGACCCGCAAGTCTGAGATCTTCTCGACCGCCGACGACAACCAGCCCTCGGTCGAGGTCCACGTGCTACAGGGCGAGCGCGAGATGGCCGCCTACAACAAGTCGCTGGGCAAGTTCCAGCTGACCGGCATCCCGCCGGCTCCCCGCGGCGTGCCGCAGATCGAGGTTGCCTTCGACATCGACGCCGACGGGATCCTCAGCGTCTCTGCCAAGGACCTGGGCACCAGCAAGGAGCAGAAGATCGAGATCAAGGGCGGCTCCGGGCTCGCAGAGCAGGAGGTCGAGCAGATGATCAAGGACGCCGAGTCCCACGCGGAGGAGGACCGGCGCCAGCGCGAGCTCGCCGAGGCCCGCAACCTGGCCGAGAACGCCGCCTATCAGGCCGAGAAGCAGCTGGGTGAGCTGGGCGACAAGGTCGACTCGTCCGCAAAGGATGAGATCGAGAAGGCGATCGCCGACGTCAAGGGCGTGCTCTCCTCCGACAACGCCGAGGAGATCAAGGCGAAGACCGACGCCCTCCAGGCCGCCTTCCACAAGGTCTCGGAGCAGATCTACCAGGCGGCCGCCGAGCAGCAGGCCGCCACGCAGTCGGAGGGCGGTGACGGTGTCTCGGCCGACGGCGGCTCCGCGGAGGCGGAGGAGGAGGTCGTCGACGCCGAGGTGGTCGACGACGAGAGGTCGTAGGTCCGAGGCGTGAGACCAATGCCGGAAGACGGCCAGCCGCGAAGCAGGCGTCCGGCCGGTACTCCCGAGGAGGAGCGCCGGCCAGCGGGTGCGCCCCCCGACTCGTCGCCCCCTCCGGGGGCCACGGGCCCTGAGGAGAAGGGCGAGGAGCGCCCCTCGGACGCGGACCGGGATCGCCTCGAGAAGGACCTCGATGAGCTGCTCGCCGAGACCCAGCGTGAGCGTGACGAGTACTTGGAGATCGCCCAGCGCGCCCGCGCCGACTTCGAGAACTACCGCAAGCGCACGGCTCGCGAGACGCAGGAAGCCGAGCGGCGGGGCAAGGCGGGCCTCGCCCGGGAGCTGGTGCCGGCGCTCGACAACCTGGAGCGCGCCCTGCGTGCGGCGGGGGTCGACCCGGAGGAGGGGACGACCTCGGGCGAGAAGGGGGAGGCTCCCAGCGAGGAGGTCTCCGCTCACGAGGCGCTCGCCCGCGGGGTGGCCCTCGTGTACGGAGAGCTGCGCGCGGCGCTGGAACGCGCCGGTGTCGAAACCTATGACCCGACCGGCGAGCCGTTCGACCCTGAGACCTGCGAGGCCCTGTCAGTGCGCGCCGGCGGCGACGGCGTCGCTCCCGGAGTGGTGATCGAGACGATCGAAAAGGGCTACCGCCTCGACGGCCAGGTGTTGAGGGCCGCGCGGGTGGTGGTGAGCGAGTAGGAGGAGCGATTGGCGCCCAGCGACCTGTACTCGGTGCTTGGGGTCTCCCGCGAGGCGACCGCGGACGAGATCAAGCGCGCGTACCGCAAGCTGGCGCGTAAGTATCACCCCGACCGCAACCAGGGCGACAAGGAATCCGAGGAGCGCTTCAAGGAGGTCCAAGAGGCCTACGACACGCTCTCCGATCCCGAGAAGCGCAAGCAGTACGACGCGGGCGGCATGTTCTCCGGCTTCGGCCCCCGCGGCTTCAGTGGCGGAGGCTTCACCTCCGACCTCGGCGACATCTTCTCCACCTTCTTTGGGCGGCGCGGCGGCGCCCGTCAGACTCCGGTCCAGGGGCGCGACCTCGAAACCGAGGTGCGGTTGTCGTTCGAGCAGGCGATGGAGGGGGTCGAGGTCGCGGTGACGGTGCCGAAGCAGGCGACCTGCCCAACCTGCCACGGCAGCGGGGCGAAGCCTGGCACCTCGCCCACCGTCTGCCCCCGGTGCGGTGGGCGCGGCATCGACACAGAGAGCCAGGGCTTCTTCTCGATCAGCCAACCATGTCCGCGTTGTGGCGGACGCGGCGAGGTGATCGAGAGCCCCTGCGAGACTTGCGCGGGCTCCGGACTCACCTTGCAGCGCAAGCGATACCGGGTCAGGGTTCCCGCCGGGATCCGGGACGGCAGCCGCATCCGCGTCGCGGGCAAGGGCGAGGACGGGCCACGGGGCGGACAGCCGGGCGATCTCTACGTCACCACCCGCGTTTCGCCCTCGCCGGTCTTCAAGCAGCGCGCCGACGGCAACCTCGAGGTGACGGTGCCGATCACGATCGCTGAGGCGATCCAGGGGGCGACCGTCGAGGTCCCGACCCTGAGCGGGACCAAGCGGATTCGCGTCCCTGCGGGGACCCAGCACGGGACCGTGCAGCGGTTGCGCGGCGAGGGGCCGCCGAAGCCCGGCGGGCGGGGGCGCGGCGACATCCTCTACCGGCTCGAGATCGAGGTTCCGCGCGACCTGACCCGCGAGCAGAAGGATGCCCTGGGCGACTTTGCACGGGCCATGAATGACCATGATCCGCGCGAGCGCCTGCTGCGCGAGGCGTCCGCGCGGGGCTCCAAAGTAGGCAAGTCGTGACCGACGGTGGCGACAGGAAGCCGAGCCGCAGGCGCACCAAGGCCGAGGAGGAGGGCGCGTTCGACGAGCAGCGCGGCGTGTTCATGATCTCGGTTGCCGCGGAGCTCGCCGAGATGCATCCGCAGACGCTCCGCATATATGAGGCCCGGGGGCTGATCGCCCCGAAGCGCTCGGCGAAGAACACCCGTCTCTACTCGTTCGAGGACGTCGAGCGGTTACGCCGGATCCAGCGGATGACCGCGCAGGAGGGCCTCAACCTGGCTGGGGTGGAGACGGTGCTCGAGCTCGAGCGACAGCTCGAGCGCACCCGGCGCGAGCTCGGCAAGATGCGCGACCGGGCGGCCGCGCTGGAGCGCCAGATGCTGGCCGAGATCGAGCGCGTGAAGCGATCCTTCCGAGCCGAGATCGTCCCCTACGGCGCCTACGACGCCCGCGAGATCGTTCCGGCTAGCGACGCGAAGCCGGTCACGATCCGGGTCGAGCGGCCAGCCCGAAGACCTCGGCGGCAGCGCTCGTAGGGGTCTCCGCTCTAGGCGCCCGCGCCGCCTCCGTACTCGGGATACCTCGCGCGGTAGCCCCGCAGGCGGGCGAGGGCGGCGAGCGGCGGGAAGAGCAGGCGCTGCGCGATCGGCGGCGGCCGGGTGACGATGAAGTAGTCGCGGACCTCCCACAGGGTGAGCACCGACTGCAACAGGCGCGGCCTGCCGCGGTTTCCCAGCTTGCCGTCGGCGGCGAGCCCGAAGAAGGTCGCGAAGAAGGTCTCCACGGACTTCAAGCCCGGCCGGTACTCGCTGATCATCACGAGCTCCTCGCCTCCCCCGTTCCTGAAGATGTGAGAGACGCCGATCGGGACGGTGATCACGTCGCCGGCCTTCGCCGTGCGCTCCCCGCCCTCGATCCGGAACACCGGGGTGCCGGAGACGACCTCGAACCGCTCCTCCTGTAGCGGGTGGAAGTGATCGGGGCCCACCCAGTCCGCCGGTCCCGGCCTCACCCGGATCTCCATCCGGGTCAGCTCCCCGCCCGTCTCCTCGGCGATCGCCAGCAGGTTGATCCGCTCGCCGGTGTGCGGATTGTGGAACTGTCGCGCGGGTACTTGCACGGAGCACGAGTATCGTTCATCGGCCGTCTCCACGCAAGGATAAATCTAAGTCTAAGTGACATAGATTTCCTTTACATATCGTTATAAACCCGTTAAGCTCTCACCCATGCGGACAGACCGTTTCACGATCAAGTCCCAAGAGGCCGTCGCGGCCACCCAGCGGCTCGCCTCCGAGCGCCGTAACACCGAGGTCGCTCCGGCGCACCTCCTGCTCGCGCTGCTCGACCAGGAGGACGGGCTGGTCGTGCCGGTACTCCAGAAGCTCGGTGCCGACGTCGCCTCGATCCGCCGGCGGACGCTCGATGCGATCGAGAGCCTGCCCCGGCTGAGCGGCGATGCCGAGCCCGACCTGCGCCCCTCGCAGGCATTCGTGCGTTCCCTGCAGCGGGCGGAGAAGGAGATGGCCGGCCTCGGCGACGAGTACATCTCCACCGAGCACCTCCTGCTGGCCCTCGCCGATAAGTCCTCTGGGCTGACGGACCTCCTCCCCGACCGCGACTCTCTCCTGAAGGGAATCTCGGAGGTCCGGGGGCCGCACCGCGTCAGCTCGCCGAACCCTGAGGACACGATGCAGGCGCTGGAGAAGTTCGGCCGTGACCTCACAGCCGAGGCGGAGCAGGGCAAGCTCGACCCGGTGATCGGCCGCGACGAGGAGATCCGGCGCGTGATCCAGGTGCTGTCGCGGCGCACCAAGAACAATCCCGTGCTCATCGGCGATCCCGGGGTGGGCAAGACGGCGATCGTCGAGGGCCTCGCGCAGCGGATCGTCGCCGGCGACGTCCCCGAGAGCCTTCGCGACCGGCGCGTGATCGCGCTCGACATCGGCGCCCTGCTCGCGGGTTCCAAGTACCGCGGCGAGTTCGAGGAGCGCCTCAAGGCGGTGCTGAAGGAGATCCAGGCCGCCGAGGGGCAGATCGTCCTGTTCATGGACGAGCTGCACACGATCGTCGGCGCTGGCGCCGCCGAGGGCGCCGTGGACGCCGCCAACCTGCTGAAGCCGATGCTGGCTCGAGGGGAGCTGCGCGCCGTCGGCGCCACCACCCTCGACGAGTACCGCAAGCAGATCGAGAAGGACGCCGCCTTGGAGCGCCGCTTCCAGCCGGTGATGATCGACGAGCCCGACGTCGGCGACACCATCGCGATCCTGCGCGGCCTGAAGGAGCGCTACGAGGTTCACCACGGGGTGCGGATCTCGGACGCCGCTATCGTTGCCGCGGCGACGCTGTCGGAGCGCTACATCGCCGACCGCTTCCTGCCCGACAAGGCGATCGACCTCATCGACGAGGCGGCCTCCCGGCTGAAGATCGAAATCGACTCGATGCCGACCGAGATCGACGAGGTCGAGCGCCGCATCCAGCAGCTCGAGATCGAGCGCGAGGCGCTGAAGAAGGAGAAGGACGACACGTCGATTGCCCGCCGCGAGGCGATCGAGGCCGAACTCGCCGAGCTGCGTGAGCGCTCCGGCGAGATGAAGGCCCGCTGGCAGAACGAGAAGGGTGCGATCGAGGCGATCAAGGAGGCCAAGGCTCGGCTGGAGGAGGCCAACCGCGAGGCGGAGCGCGCCGAGCGCGACGCCGACCTGGAGCGCGCCGCGACGCTCCGCTACGGCGAGATTCCCGAGCTCGAGAAGACCGTGGCCGAGCAGGAGGCGCGACTCGCCGAGCTGCACCGCGACGGCGGCTCGATGCTGACCGAGGAGGTGACCGAGGAGGACGTCGCCCAGGTGGTCTCCAAGTGGACCGGAATCCCGGTCTCGCGCCTGATGGAGGGCGAGGTGGAGAAGCTGATCCACATGGAGGAGCGGCTCCACGAGCGGGTCGTGGGCCAGGACGAGGCCGTGGAGGCGGTGTCCAACGCGCTGCGCCGCTCCCGCGCCGGCCTCTCCGACCCAAACCGCCCGATCGGTGTCTTCCTCTTCCTCGGGCCCACCGGGGTCGGCAAGACGGAGCTGGCCCGGGCGCTGGCCGAGTTCATGTTCGACTCCGAGCAGGCTGTGGTGCGACTCGACATGTCCGAGTACATGGAGAAGCACACCGTCGCGCGCCTGATCGGCGCTCCCCCGGGCTACGTCGGCTACGAGGAGGGCGGCCAGCTCACCGAAGCCGTGCGACGCCGTCCCTATGCGGTCGTACTCCTCGACGAGATCGAGAAGGCCCACCCCGACGTCTTCAACGTCCTGCTCCAGATCATGGACGACGGACGGCTCACCGACGGCCAGGGCCGCACGGTGAGCTTCACCAACTCGATCCTGATCATGACCTCGAACGTCGGCTCCGCAGAAATTGCCGGCGAAGCGATCGACGAAAGAATCCGGGAGCGAATCGAGGAGATCCTCACCACCACCTTCAAGCCCGAGTTCCTGAATAGGGTCGACGACATCGTGATCTTCCATCGCCTCAGCCGCGAGGACCTGGGCCGGATCGTCGAGCTCCAAGTCGAGCAGCTGGCCGGCCGGGTGCGCGACAAGGGACTCGAGATCGAGCTCACGGACGACGCCCGAACCCTGCTCGGCAACCTGGGCTACGACCCGACGTACGGCGCCCGGCCGCTGAAGCGGGTGATCCAAAAGCAGCTGATCGACCGCCTGGCGCTGAAGCTGCTCGAGGGCGGGTTTCGCGAGGGAGACACGGTCCGCGTGGATGTCGAGGGCGGTGAGCTGAGGTTCAGCAAGGCAACGGCGCCGGTCGGGGCCACGGCGTAGCGGCCACAGCTCCGCGCCTTTCAGCGGGTGGTCCCGCCCCGGGCATGGGTACCGATGTCCTTAGAATGGCGGCCCGTCTGGGGCAGCGCCCTTCCCCGAGCACGCGATGACTGCGACCACGAAGCTCCCTTCCTACAGTCGCAATACCAGGCGCTACCGCCGGCTCAGGTCCTTTCTCGACGGCCTGCGAGCCGACTGCGGCTCCGAGCCGCTCGCGTGGATCGCGCTACCCACGCTCGCGGTCTTGGGACGTCCGCGGGTGCTCGAGCGCCACCCTCCGCACCGCGTCCGTCCACAGCAGATCCCGGAGCTGCGCGAGCCCCGACGCGGCCAAGCTTCGCCATCGTGGTCGATGCACGGCGACTGCCTCTTCCTCGCCTCCACGGTCAACCAGCGTCGAGCGCTCGAGCCCGTGTGGGGGCAGTTCGGCCCAGAGAGGAGGCGGGACTCGGTGCGAATCGAGCCCGACGTCGACCGGGCGGATGAACTCGCGGCGGGCGCCGAGGAGCTCGCAGAGAGGTTCATCGTGGCCGCCAAGGGCGAGCGCTTCCGGCTGCCGCTCGCCCCGAAGCGTCTGTACCGCCAGCTGTTCAGCTGCGCCCACGCATTCGCCCACTTCGAGGCCGCCCTGCGAGCCGTCGCCCCTCGCGTGGCCGTCGTCGCCACCACGCACTCGGCCCATGCACGGGCGCTCGTGCTCGCCGCCCGCGAGGCGGGAATCGCCACCGTCTACATCCCACATGCGCCTGTGATCTCCGATGCTCGCCTGGTCGACCTCCCCGTCGACTATGCGGGCTTGCGGGGTCCGGCCGAGGTCGACCACTACGAGGCACTCGGGGCGCCCCGCAGGCGACTCGCGGTGGCGGGGAACCCCGCGATGGGCGACAAGGGCCCGAAGCGCACGAAGCCACGCGTGCGCGAGCCGGTGCTGGCCACCGGCACGGACGACCCCGAGGCGCTTCGGGCAACGATCGAACTCGCCCACAGCGTCCTGGGCAAGCGCTGCGTGCTCTCACCCCATCCCCGAACCGACCACGACTCGCTTCGTGAACTCATGCCGGACGGGTGGCGTCTGTGGAAGGGACGCACCTTCGACCTGCTCCAGCAGGATCCACCGGCCCTCGTACAGAGCTCGAGCGGGGTCGCGCTCGAGGGTCTGAAGCTCGGCATCCCGACGATCGAGCTTGCGTTCCCGAAGGCGGAGCCCAACTATCCCTTCCTCCGCGATCCGCCGGTGCTCTTCGCATCGGACACCCAGCAGCTGCACGCGGCTCTGCGGCGAGCCAGGAGGCTCCGCCGATGGCCCTGGCGCCGCAAGCGGCTGGTCAAATGGTCAGAGAAGTGGGTCTCCGCTACCGGCGAGGAGGCGGCCAGGGCGGCGGCGGACCTGCTCGAGCGAGCGGCCAGGACGGGTCCGCATCCCGATGGGCCGATCTGGGATGCCTGGTCGTCATCGGCCGAACCGCATCTGGACCGGAAGCCGGCCGCGAGAGCGACCCCTGCGGGCAACCGCTGAACCTGTCAGCCCTGGCCCCGTGGAAGCTGTTCGACGGTCTCGCGCATCGTCGGCCAGGTTCGCTCGATCTCCTCGATGGCCCGCTCGCTCGCTGCCCACCGGCTTTTCTGCTCTTGATCGAGCACGGCGTCGACGGCATCGGCGAGAGCGTCCGCGCCCGCGCGGAGGTCGTGCGGGTCCCCTAAGGTGACGGCCTGGCCCCGGCCGCGGCCATCCTCCGCGATCAGCAGGCTCGGGCGGCGTCGGCTGAGTGTGCCGAGGTGGGCGTGGACGCGGTAGCCGACGTGTAGATCGACCTGGCCGTACAACTTGAGGGCACCGACGTCGCGACTCGCATCGACCACCCGGTAACCCAGCCCCCGAGCGAAAGCTGCAGTTGCCAGGCGCTCACGGGTCGGGGTCTCGGTCTCGAACTCCGCCCGAAGTCCGCGCTGGAAGACGCAATAGCGCTCCGCTCGTGGATAGCGTCGGCGGAGGCGGCGGAGCAGGGAAGCGACCTCGCGCAGGCCTCCTGGCCTGCGCCGTGCCGCGGGCGTGAACGCCAGGCGACGGACACGCTCTGCAGAGTGCAGGGGCCGGCCCATGCTCGGTAGGTGGTACCAGGCAAAGCAGCCCGTCCTACGGACCTCGCCCACGCCCGCACGGCGGACGATCTCCAATGACAGCTCGTCGCGCACGCCGCTCCAGCCGATCCGCGTATGAATCGCTCGCAGCGCCGCCAGACTCCTGCGGCTGAACTTGAACCGCTCGGGGTACTCAGCCGGAATGCCGCTCCAGCCAAGCGCGATGGGCAGCACCGGAGTGGGGTGGGCGTCTAAGTCATCGACCATGGCGAAGACCCGCGGGTAGAAGCGGCGGGCGAGCCCCGGACCGCCACAGAGCACCACCGCATCCGCCGAATCGAAGAGGTCGGGATCGACGGGCTCCCAGCGAGGGTGGATCACCAGGCGCTGGACGGGCCGCAAACGCCGCAGGATCTCCAGGCCGCGCTCCCGGATCAGGAAGTCGCCGGCGTTGACCTTGGCGCCGTGGAGGACCAGCAACATCGAAGGCGCTAGTCGACGTCTGACTCGCTGAGCACCGTGCCCTCCACCAGGTTCCGCCGCGCACGTCTGCCGATCATCCGATCGACCTCGAAGGGCGGGATCCCGGTGCCGGGCCGCCTGAAGCCGAGGTCGTGTCGCTGAAGCTCCTGGCCAGCGGCCACCGCGCGGGCGAGCACGACCGAGCGGCGCGCGTTCACGAGCGCCGGGCGCTCGCTCTCGCGCACCCCGATCCAGCTCCTGCCGCGCAGCACCGATGCCCTCGTGCAGGCGCGCACCATCTCGGCCAGCTCCGTCGGATCGACACTGATCGCATGATCTGGGACCTCGCCCAGCCGCTTGTCGAGCGTGTAGTGCTTCTCGATGCATACGCCGCCGAGCGCTGCCGTCATCCAGGCGCCCGCGGGACCCAGGGTATGGTCGGAGACCCCGCACAGGTACGGGGCGAGCTCGCGCCTGAACGTCTCAACCCGGGCGAAGTCGGCGTCCTCGTCGGGGGTCGGATAGGTCAGCGTGCAGACCAGCGGCACCAACCGGTCGGGGCCGTAGCCGGTCCACTCGATCGCACGACGGATCTCCTCGAGCGTCGCCGCCCCGGTCGAGAGCAGCAATGGCTTGCCCGTTTTCGCGACGGCCTCCAGCAGCGGACGGTCAGTGATGTCGGCACTCGCGATCTTGTAGAGCGGGGCGCCAATCTCCTCCAGGGCCTCAACCGCCCGGAAGTCGAACGGGGTGGCGAAGAAGACGATGCCAAATTCGCGACAGGCTGCCGCGACCTCCGCGTAGGCGCCGTAGTCGAGATGGTCCGAGAGCTGAAACGCCTCGTACTGGGAGTTGGTGCCGATCTCGTCCGACCAGTACTTCGGCGAGTCGCGGACCGCGATCTCGTCCGCCTTGTAGAGCTGGAACTTCACCGCCCACGCTCCGGCCTGGGCCGCACGCCGGCACATCTCGATCGCGCGCTCGATCGAGTTGTTGTGGCTGGCGCCCGCCTCCGCGACCACCCTGCAGGCGCCCTCTCGGAGCGGCTCGTGTCGGCCAACCTGGACCTCGACCGAGGTGTGTCGAGCCCCGGCGCTCACAGCCCGGCCAACAGCGCACGGATGCGGTGACCGATCCGCGCCGCGCCGCGATTGTCCACCGATGCCCGCAGACGGTCGGAGAGCTCTCGCCGCAGAGCGGCATCGGCGAGCAGCCGCCTGACCGTGGCGACGATGTGCGCGTCATCGACAAGCGAACCGATCCCGAGGAAGACGACGCCGGAGTCGTACCCCAGGTGTGCATGGGTCGCCTCGCGCGCGTTGGCCGCCAGCACCACCACAGGGGTGCCGGTGGTGGCCGCCTCGTACACGCTTCGCCCCGCCGAGGTGACCGCCAAGTCGGCCTCAAGCATCTCACGCGCCATGCTCACTGGCTCCTTTGCGACGCGGACCGCCGACGGATAGCCATCCGTGGAGGCGCCTGGGGCGGAGACCACGCAAACCTCAACCTCCGGAAGATCGCTGGACAGCAGATGCGCGCAGCGCCCCGCGAGCCCCGCTGGGTCAGTACCCCCGAAGGTGATCAGGATCCGCTCGGCACGCTCGCGAATCGGCTTTTGCGGCAAATCCTGGAACTCGCTTCGAAGGGTCGCGTACTCCGGGCCCCACGAGCAGTTGACGGACCCATCGTCCCTCACCGGGTACAGCGCGTTCACCACCCAGTCGGCAAAACGGGTTCCGCGGCCCAGGTCCTCGATATTAACCACGCGGTAGCCGCCCGCCCGCTCGATCAGGACCTCCTCTTCGCTGGTGTCGAGGACGTCGTTGACGACCAGGTTGGGCGCCGGCTCGTCGGCCAGCGCCACGAGGTCGCTCAGGAGGTCCGACTCGGTGCGGTGCTCGTAGCCGTGTTCGTCGAGCAGCTCCGCCACGAACGCGTCGCAGTCACGGAGCAGAAACCGGAGGCGATGGTCGGCTAGCTCGTCGGCGAGCTGCAGGCAATGATGCAGGTGCCCGGATCCGACGCGCCGGTTGGCGCAGATGCGGAACACCACTGTCCCGCGCGCCATTCGACTGCGGGCGGCGATCAGGTCCTCGTTGGTGTCGATGTCGAGGCCCTCGTCGAGCGGCACCTCGAAGAGCTCGTGCCGGGCGGTGACGAGCTCGCGCCGTCCCCGCAGCGCGGCACCGCGGACCAGCTGGATGCCCCCGGTTTCCCGCACAACGGGGTGGGTGGCGTACTGGCGGTTGACACGTTCGTCGAACAGCGGCCGGGCTTGGGAGAGGTCGTCAGAGCTGTCGATCCAGAACAGGTGGGGCTCGCGCACGCAGGCAGACAGCGATTCCGCGCTGCTGGCGCTAAAGCGCTCGACCGCAGCGCGGAGCGTTGCCGACGACTGAAACGGGGACGTCGGCTGGAACACCCCAACGTCGCCGGCCCAATCGAGCTCGTCGGCGAGTGAGGCGGCCACCTCCGAGACGGTGGTGTCGGGGGCGGCCAGCTCAGCGGGGCGGCGGTGGGTTTCGTAACCATGCAGCTCCGCCCAGCGCAGGATCTCGGGAGCCTCGCTCGACAGCACCAGGCGCTCCGCAATGCCGGCCTCACGCAGTGCGTCCAAGGTGTGCGCGATCAAGGGTTTTCCCGCCAACGTCCTCATGTTCTTGCGAGGCACGCCGCGACTTTCCCCGCGCGCCGGCACGATCGCAAGGAGGTTTTGGGACTCCGGCTCGATCATCGCCGTGAGTCTGTCAAACCTCAGCTGCGGTACAGCGTCGCGACGGGCCGGATTACGCTGCACCTCTCATGCTCCCCCGCCCCAGCTGGGACGCGCCCCTCGAGGCTCCGGAGTGCCCGGAGAACTGGCGCACGGGGTCACCTGATTTCGTCGGAATCGGAGCGCAGCGCTGCGGGACCAGCTGGTGGTACGCGGCGGCAATCCGATCCCACCCGCAGGTCCAGCGCTCTGCCCTGGGCAAGGAGGTCCACTTCTTCGATCGCTTCTGGCGCGGCAAGGCGCCGCGGGACCTCGCCGCGCGCTACGGGCGGCTCTTCCCGCGACCCCCCGGGAAGCTGACCGGCGAGTGGACTCCGGGCTATATGGCCGACTTCTGGACGCCGGCGTTGCTTCGAGAGGCGGCACCCGACGCCCGCCTCCTCGTCATGCTGCGCGACCCCGTCGAGCGTTACCGGTCGGCGCTCGCTTTCGTCCGGCGGCGGGCGGTCGAGGGCGAGGAGCTGCGGCCTTCCTCGCTTCGCGAGGCCATGTGGCGAGGCTTCTATCACCAGCAACTTCGCCGAGTGCTCGCGCTCTACCCCCGCACGCAGGTGCTGGTGCTCCAGTACGAGCGTTGCGTCGCCGAACCGATCGCCGAGATGGAGCGAACCTGCCGGTTTCTGGGCCTCCGCTCGCGCCGGCGCCCGCCCGAGCGCCTTGTCGCGCGAGTCGGCTCGGCGCAGGCCAGCTCGCCCTTGGAGGAAGCAGCTCGGCGCGAGCTGACAGCCCTCTACCGAGACGAGGTGCGCAGGCTGGTCGAGCTCGTGCCCGGGATCGACCTCAGGCTGTGGCCCAACTTCCGGGAGCTCGCCGCCAACTAGAACTAGTCGGGTGTGTCATAACGTGGTGGCTGAAGCCGCGAGGCCCAGGCGTCAGCGTAAACGCCGGGCGCCGCCGCGGACCATAGGCCGGACGATCGGCGGCGCCTTGGGCAGCAGGTCGGGGGCCAGACCTGCCGTCTCCAGTCCGGCCGCCTCGAGCTCGGCGACCGTGTCGCGGTTGGGGTGGCAGCCTGCACCGAGCCACCCCCAGGGGCGCTCGAGGCGATCCTGCCAGCGCGCAAGACCGCGGTCGCCACTGCGAACGTGCTCGAGGCACAGGAAGCGACCCTCCGGCTTCAGCACGCGAGCGATCTCCCTGGCGGCAGCGCCCGATGATTCCACGGAGCACAGGACGAGTGTCGACACCACCGAGTCGAAGGTCCCATCCTCGAAGGGCAGGTGTTCGGCTGGCGCCTCCACCACCTCGACCCGAGCCGGCGCGGGCGGCTCGTCGTCGAGCCGCTTGCGCAGCCGCCGGGCCATGTGGGGATCGGGCTCGGTGAGCACGAGCTCAGTGACCGCATCGGTGTAGTGGGCGAGGTTGAGGCCGGTCCCGGCGCCGAGCTCCAGCGTCCGTCCCCGTGCGTCGGCCAGGAGCTCCGCCCGCATGTCCCTCAGGCCGCCGCGCTCCGTGCCCCTGAGCATCAGGTTGTACAGGCCGGCGAAGATGGGGTGCCCGCGCAAGGTAGGCTCAGCCTAACCCAGTCGAAAGGAGGATGGAGATGTCCGTCTTCATCATGCTGACCAGGCTGACCTCGAACGGCGTCAAGACGATCAAGGACAATCCGGGGCGCGTCCAGGAGGTCAACAAGGAGGTCGAGCAGCTCGGCGTCAAGGTCGTCAACCAATGGGTGACGCTCGGTGAGTACGACTTCGTGAGCGTGGTCGAGGCGCCCGACGAGACGACGATGGCCAAGGTCTCGATCGAGCTCGGCTCGCGCGGCACGACCACCAACGAGACCCTGGCCGCGATCCCGGCCGCGGAGTTCACGAAAGCGCTCTAAGGACCGCTCGTTGGGGCTAGGGACGAAGTCCCGGTGCAGACGGCTGAACCTGCCGCCCCGCCGGCGCCCGAACCCGCCGAGGGCGCCGAAGGCGACCGGTCGTCCGGCGGAGCCGGACGCGGAGCCGAAGGCGAGGCTTCCGGCGGAGTGATTCTGTTCGTCGCTAGCCCGGGCGCGCAGCCGTGAGAGTCCTCGTGGTTGGTGGGGGCGGGCGAGAGCACGCGATCGTCCGGGCCTTGGCGCGGTCGGCTCGCGCGCCGGAGCTGCTCTGCGCGCCGGGCAACGCGGGGATCGTTTCCGACGCTCGCTGCCTCGACCTCGGTGCCGAGGACGTCCGCGGGGTGGTCTCCGCGGCGGCCGCCGAGCGGGTCGACCTGGTCGTGGTCGGCCCCGAGGCGCCGCTGGTCGCCGGGCTCGTCGACGCCCTCGAGGCGGCGGGGATCGCCGCCTTCGGTCCCCGTGCCGAAGGAGCGCGGATCGAGGGGTCAAAGGTGCACGCCAAGGAGCTGATGGCGGCGGCGTCCGTGCCTACCGCTTCCCACGCGGTGCTCCGCTCCCGCGACGAGATGCTCGAGCACCTGGCCCGCGCGTCTTATCCGGCGGTCCTGAAGGCCGACGGGCTGGCCGCCGGCAAGGGAGTGATCATCGCGGCCACCGAGGCCGAGGCGCGGGAAGCCGTCGACGTCTTCTTCGTCGAGCGTCGCTTCGGCGACACGGAGGTCGTGGTGGAGGAACACCTGGAGGGCGAGGAGCTCTCCGTGCTGGCGCTGTGCGACGGTGAGAACGTGCTGCCACTGGCCCCGGCCCAGGACTACAAGCGGATCCTCGACGGCGATCGCGGGCCGAACACGGGTGGCATGGGCAGCTACTCACCAGTCCCTGGGTTCGATCCCGCTCGCACGCAGGAGATCGCCGACGCGGTCCATCGGCCGATCGTCGACCTCTTGCGCCGACGCGGAACCGCCTACCACGGCGTGCTCTATGCGGGCCTGATGATCACCGCGGCGGGTCCGAAGGTGCTCGAGTTCAATTGCCGCTTCGGCGATCCCGAGACGCAGGCCGTGTTGCCGAGGTTGCGCTCCGACCTGATCGAGCTCTGTCTGGCATCGCGCCGGCGCGGCGGTCTGGTGGGCGTCAGCGCGGAGTTCACCGACGAATGGGCGGTGACGGTGGTCCTTGCCTCCCGCGGCTATCCCGGCTCCTCCTCGAGGGGAGAGGTGATCAGTGGGCTCGCTGACGCGGCTTCGATCGACGGGGTCGAGGTTACGCACGCCGGAACGGCGATCGAGGACGGCGAGATCGTCACCGCGGGCGGCAGGGTGCTGAACGTGACGGCGGTCGGTCCGACGCCGGGCGAGGCCCGTGACCGCGCCTATCAGGCGGCTGGGCTGATCTCGTTCGAGGGCATGCAGATGCGAGCCGACATCGCGGCTCGAGCGGTCGAGAGGGTCGCAACCGCCTAGACAGCCGGACACCGCGCGAGAATCCGTCGGGAAGCGAAGGGAGATGGATCGATGGAGATAGCTGAGCCCGAGCGTCCGAATGGCGGCGAGGCTGGCGGCGAGGCCGAGACGGCCACCGCCGAGCCGATGCCCGAGGTCGAGGCGGCGTTCGAGGAGATCGAGGTCGACGCGCCGCTGGTCGGGATCATCATGGGCTCGGTCAACGACAAGCCGAAGATGCAACCGGCCGGCGAGGCGCTGCACGAGGCTGGCATTCGTTACGAGGTACGGGTGATGAGCGCCCACCGCGACGCAGAGAAGGTGCGCGAGTACTGCCACGCGGCGCGAATGCGCGGCCTGAAGGTGATCATCGCCGGTGCCGGGATGTCGGCCGCGCTTCCGGGGGTGGTGGCCGCCCACACCGACCTGCCCGTGATCGGCGTCCCGCTCACGGGCAAGAGCCTTGGCGGGCTGGATGCCCTGCTGTCCGCCGTGCAGATGCCGCCCGGGGTCCCCGTTGGCTGCGTTGCAATCGACGGGGCCAGGAACGCCGGCTTGCTTGCCGCCCGCATAATCAATGCGTGATTGAGCGCTACACGCGCCCCGAGATGGGCGCGGTCTGGACGGCCGAGCGCCGAATGCATGCCTGGCTCGAGGTCGAGCTGGCCGCCATCGACGCATGGGCAGCCGAGGGCGCGGTGCCGGCCGAGGCCTCCAAGGCCTGTCGCGAGCGCGCCTCGTTCACGGTCGAGGCCGTCGACGAGCGCGAGCGGGTCACCGGTCACGACCTCGCCGCCTTCGTCGACGTGGTCGCGGCACAGGTTGGGGAGGAGGGCCGTTGGATCCACTACGGCCTGACGTCGTCGGACGTCCTCGACACGGCGCTGGCGCTACAGCTCCGCGCGGCGGGCGAGGTCGTCGTCCCTGGGGCGCTCGCGTTTCGCGATGCGCTGGTCGAGCGCGCGCTCGAGCACCGCGACACGCTCTGCGTGGGCCGAACCCACGGGGTCCACGCCGAGCCCACGACCTTCGGGCTCCGGCTCGCCAGCTTCGCCTTTGAGGCCGACCGAAACCTCGCCCGCCTCGAGAGCGCGTTCGAGCAGATCGCGGTCGGCAAGCTGTCGGGCGCGGTCGGCACATACGCGTCCGTGCCGCCCACCGTGGAGCGCCGGGTGATGGAGGCGCTCCGGCTGCGCGCCGAGGACGCCTCGACCCAAGTGGTGCCGCGTGACCGGCACGCCGTCCTCCTGGCGCAAATCGCAACCGCGGGAACGGGGCTGGAGCGTTTCGCGACCGAGGTTCGAAACCTCCAGCGCACCGAGGTACGGGAGGTCGAGGAGCCGTTCGGCGCCGGCCAGAAGGGATCATCCGCGATGCCGCACAAGCGCAACCCGATCCTCTGCGAGCGGATCACCGGTCTCGCCCGGGTGCTTCGCGGATACGCCCAGACGGGCCTCGAAAACGTGGCCCTGTGGCACGAGCGCGACATCTCCCACTCCGGCGCCGAGCGAGTCGTGCTGCCAGACGCGACGATCCTGCTCGATTACATGCAACACCTCGCCTCCCGAGTGGCGCGTGAGATGACGGTCCACGTCGACCGGATGCGCAAAAACCTGGAGCTCACACACGGCGCCATTCACAGCCAACGAGCGCTGACCGCCCTGGTCGAGTCCGGAATGGACCGTGACGCCGCCTACCGGATCGTTCAGGAGTCGGCGCAGCGGGCCTGGCAGGAGGGGACGAGCTTCCGGGACCTGCTCACCGAGCAGCTCACCACAAACCCCGCCGCTCCCGCATCCGAGCAAGCTCGGATGACCGGTCGCCCTTCGGGCTCCCTCGCAGACGAGGAGGCGGCGGGCATTGATTTGGACACGGTCTTTGACCCGGGCGCCTACCTGACACACCTGCCCGAGGTCTTCGAGCGGCTCGAGCAGCTGCGGGACTAGGAGGGCATGACGTCCACTGCGGGATTGGGGACCGTATGCGCACCCAATCACTCAGTCGATGCGACTCGCGAGGATCGCAGGGGTGCCATTGCGCGGCGAGAGGGTGACGTTTCGGCGCACGATCGGCTCGGGTCGGTCCGTGGCCGGACGGAGCTCGGCTTGGCCGAGCACCGTGCGCAGCACGACGCGCATCTCGAGCTGCGCGAAGGCGGCGCCGATGCACCGGCGAGTGCCGCCCCCGAACGGGATCCAGCTATACGTATCCGGGGCGCCGTCGAGGAACCGTTCGGGGCGAAACACGTGGGGCTCCGGGTAGAGGTCTGGGCGAGTGTGGGCCAGGTAGATCGCCGCCATCACCACGCTGTCCGCGGGTAGCTCGTAGCCCCCGAGTTCGGCTGCGGCGCTCAGCTTGCGCCCCACCCACGGCACCACGGGGCGAACGCGAAGCGCCTCCTCGATCACGGCGTCCAGATACTCGTGGCCGCCGTCCGTGATTTCGGCCCGCAGGCGCTCCAGCTTGTCCGGGGCGCGGAACAGGAGGTCGAACGACCAGGCGAGCCCGGTTGCCGTGGTCTCGTGACCGGCGAGCAGCAGGGTCATCAACTG